>JAABUQ010008797.1_pt1 | contig 13981 bp, 11 predicted proteins | sample 5560001 | NCBI WGS metagenome assembly JAABUQ01 (sample SAMN10711888, study PRJNA513371) | rock metagenome | isolation source: Antarctica rocks | place: Antarctica: Victoria Land, Finger Mt nord | collected 2015-12-18
AAAGAAGAGCGGTGGCGAACGTCCGCTCGGGATTCCGACCGTCACGGACCGTGTGGCCCAAATGGTCGCGAAGCTCGTGTTCGAACCGCAAGTGGATTCACTTCCATGAAGATTCCTATGCGTATCGACCGGGGAAGTCGGCCCATCAAGCAATCGCTGCAACCCGCACGCGGTGCTGGCGGCACGATTGGGTGCTAGAGTTCGATATTCGAGGACTGTTCGACAACATCGACCATGGGCTCTTGATAAAAGCTGTCCATCATCACACATCGTGCAAATGGCTGCTCCTCTACATCGAGCGGTGGTTGACCGCATCGGTGCAGCGGGCCGATGGAACGCTGCGTCAGCGAACGAAAGGAACGCCGCAGGGCGGAGTCATCTCGCCACTTCTGGCGAATCTCTTCCTGCATTACGCGTTCGATCGTTGGATGGGCAGGCAGTTTCCTCGACTGCTGTTTTGTCGATATGCTGATGACGGGCTAATCCATTGCCGCACCCTCAAACAAGCGCAGTTCGTAAAAGAGCGTCTTGCGCAGCGATTGAAAGACTGTGGCCTGGAAATTCATCCTGACAAGACGCGCATTGTCCATTGCAAGAGTGTTCATCGGAATGAAGAGCACGAACACATCCAATTCGATTTTCTCGGTTATACGTTTCGCCCGAGACGAAGCTACGACAAATACGGTCGGACCTTCACCAATTTCACACCTGCAATGGCGCGTAGTGCGGCAACCGCACTGCGGCAAGAGGTGAGGAGTTGGCGGTTGCAACTGAAAAGCGACAAGTCGCTTGAGGAACTCTCGGAGATATATGGCCCGAAAATCGCGGGATGGATCGCCTACTACACCCGTTTCTACGCATCGAGTTTCGAGATCGTCGCCCGCTATATCAACCGCGCCATCACCCGCTGGGCGATGCGGAAATTCAAGAAACTGCGGAGGTACAAAACCCGTGCAATGGAGTGGGTGCGCAGCGTTGCAAAACAACGGGCGCACCTCTTCCCGCACTGGAGCCTTGGCTATCGTTTCGTGGCTCGATGACGGGAGCCGGATGAATCGAGAGGTTCACGTCCGGTTCTGCGAGAGCGCGGGGGTGCGATTCCCCCGCGCCACTCACCTGCACGATATCCTCGCGGATGGCACCAAAATCCGGTTGTTGCCCATAGTCGATGCCTTTAGCCGCGAGAGTGTCGCTTTGGAGGTCGACTACGGCTTCAGATCCCCCCCGCAAGTCGTGGAGGCCTTACAGCGAGCCGTTGCACAGCGCGGGGCCCCTGAGCGCATTCATTGCGATAACGGCCCCGAATTCGTATCTGTGCATCTCGATCAGTGGGCCTATTGGACGCGCGTCAAGCTTGCGTTCTCGCGGCCAGGACGCCCTTCTGATAACGCGTTTTGCGAATCTTTCAACAATCGCGTGCGTCAAGAATTGCTCAATCCCAATTGGTTTCGATCGCTCACCGATGCACGACAGCAAGCTGCAGAATGGCGCATCGATTACAACACGAATCACCCACACAGTTCGCTTGGCGATCTCACTCCCGAAGAGTTTGCTCGGCGTGTCACGAATCCCAAACTACAAGCCGCGATTTCTGGTCCATCCGCGGAGTAAAAAGTGGGGGACGACCCCCTCCACCAATTCTGTCCATCTATCAGCGGCATAACTCAGGGCTACACGTCAGCACGAGTTGTCGTAAAATTGTCGTACGCTTTCAGCCGCTCGGCTGCTCATGTGGCATTGCTGGTTTCGATTCGCGGTAGACGGACACCCGTAAACTAAAGGAAACTGCTGCACTAAACGACTTCCGATTGGAGAGTGACTGTCAGAAGCACTTCGTGAGGTACTTACGGTACCGACAACGGCCACAATTACGCTCCTTTTTTAACTAATCCAGTTCAAATTGAAAGATGCCGCTTAGTCGGTTATGCAAAAACACAAATGTAATTGTAAACGGTTTATTGGAGTAGGAAATGGCAGACATTCCGCAGGCTCTATTCGTCGCTTGAGCTGGCCCGTACCGACGAACGATCGCTGAGGGAGTCATGCCTATGAGCCGTTGGCCACCCACGTAGTAATGCGAAAGATCACGTCTCGCGACTGCCCGTGGCGGAGGGCTAGCGTCGGATATAAGCATCGTGGTTTCGTCCTCTGAACTCCAGATGCCGTTGGCAAGCACGATACGATGGATTGGATCATAAAGCACCGCTAGACCCCGTTGCGCATGATAGTACTCGTCGCCCTTTACAAATTCTTCCGTCATACCTTTTGCGCTCAGGCAGCACAAGTGCGAGCTAGTTCGTTCCCGAGTGCTCAATTTAGGTAGACTCGCTTGGTTGGAGGTACGAATGTCAGGTGCGCCCTCCAATAGATTCGGGAAACAGCTCAATATTCGCTGACGCTTTAGCCAAAACCGGAGTGGATGCGTAACATCAGTTCTTTGCGGCGTTCGCATTTGAGGAGTCATTGCCAAAGTACGACCTGTAACTACGCGCACGACGCTTGGCGCTGCGGAAGAACCTCGGAAAGTCGGATACAAGAGCGACTGAGCATTTACAGAGCTACTTAACACGGTCGCAAATACAACTAGTAAAATGCGAGCTACTATGTTCATATAATCTCCTATAATATCACCTAATTGGACCGGTCAAGACTGCTCGAAACAAAGTCGAAACGGACAAAGCCCGGAGGTATGGCGTTGCACTACAAATGCAGTCTGACCGCGATCACACACCGTTGCCTGTCATCATGCTAGTTTGCACATCAAATAAGCAAGTTGCCTAGCCACGTCGTAGTGATGCGGATGAGTCACTTGCCGTGAATGCCTGCCTCGGCACGCAAACCCGATAGGAGCCGCAATACAGTACCCGAGCTTTCGGCAGAAAGGCCCGTGTAGTAAGCGTATAATTACCGTCGCACACAGCAACCGTGGGATCCTCACATCCATCACGGTCGAGATCGCCTGGACCCGGAGCAATCACCGGCCTCGCGTCCATCGCAAAGTTGATTCCATCGCTCGACACGCCGTGATAGATCCGCGCGACTTTTTCAGAGGCGACTTGGGAGTGGTTCACTGCGCGAACCAGAAGATTGAATCCATCCCGTGCCTCCCACCCAAATGGGCTTAGCGTGCGAGGCGGTTCAAGCGCCGGATACTCCGGAATTCTTCGCCGCCGGCTACAGGGCTGGAATTCGTCGTTGATTTAGCGTGGCTCTGTTTTACCACTTGCCTGCCCTTGGCCGCAACTGATGTCGAATCACTACGGTGGATTTCACGCAGAGTGCGCGCCCACAGTTGTGCTGTGAAGCGCTCGAAGGTCAGCGATTGGCTTCCGTTTCTTCTAGCAAGGTTTGAATGAGGAGTGCCACAGCTCGACGACTCATTTCCAATGGCATCGACGGAGTTTCCGACCATTGGCTCATGCTCTGCTCGGGCAACGCGGGGATGTGGATGAAACCTACCGGTGTCGGCTTTGTCGAAAGCGCAGCTAAGTGCAGGCCATGATAGAGGAGCTGGTTGCAAAGATGATTCCCCGCGTGATTCGAAGGCGATGCTGGTATCCCACTGCTCACAAGCACATCGATCAATTTCTGAATGCCCGGCAGGGTGGCCCAGTAAGCAACTGGCCCATCGAGCTCGATTGATTGTGCTCGAACCAAGTTGCCGGCACGATCCGGAACGCTGAAATCTCGCAAATTCGTAGCGAGACGCTCCACTGTAATCTGTGGTCGGCCGACAGCTTGCCCGGTAAAGACGCAGATCGTCGGATTGTGCTGAAAGAGAACGCGTTGCAGTTCGGCTTTCAAGGTATTCGTGTTACCGGGCATTATTTCGCAGCGAACGGTGTCGGAGAAGCCTGGGAAATTCGCCGGCGGTTTTTCACGAAGCGACCGCACCACGATTTCAGACGCATTGATGCCATCATCGTTGGGTTCGAAGCCCGTCAGTAACAGCATTGATGTCTCCTTCGCCATAGTAACCGCCGTTCGGCGGCGCTGTAGCCAATCGTGATCCATTCACGGGAACAAGGGAGATCTCGCCTACGCCAGATTAGCGTCATAAAGAATGGCACGAGCCGGTGGAGCTAATTTAGCAGCGGGTGAATTGGCGGAAGCCGAAACCTAATCGGAGGGAAGTTCAACCCGGGCCTCGTGACGCTTCATCGCAGATAGGACGCAACTTCGTGCATCACTTCGTTAATCGTTTGCAACTCAAACGGCGAGCGCAACTCAACCTTGCGAAGGAGTTGAGTGAACGGCAGCGTGCCACCGAGAGAACATAAACGGACATAGCGATTGGCGGCTTCACGCGGGGACGTGTGGGATTCAGACCACAGCTGCAATGCGCAGAACGTCGCGATGGCGTAGTCGATGTAGTAAAACGGAAAGCGATAGACGTGGCGCTGCGCCTGCCACGCTCTGCCGGAACGGAGAGCCGGAATCTCACCATTGGTACGCCACGGTAGATAGAAACGCTCCAATTCACGCCACGTCGCGTGGCGCTCCTGTGCGGTCGCGGAGGGATTGCCGTAGACGACTTCTTGGAACTCATCGATTGCCGCGACATACGGTAGCATGCTGATCAGGCGCCGCAGATGCGCGCGTCGGAATTCGTCGGCCGCCTCCCCAGCGATGGCGTCGTAGTATGGCCACAGCAAGAACTCCAGCGCTGTTGAGTGTATCTCGGCCGCTTCGTTGGTTGGCGTTATATACTCGAGCGGCACGTAATTGCGGGAGCAGTAGGCTTGGAAAGCGTGCCCGGTTTCATGCGCGAGCGTGAGGGCGTCGTTTGGTACACCCGTCGCATTGGCGAAGACAAACGGCATCGCCGCGTGCGGCAAGAATTCGCTGAAGGTGCCCGGCGCTTTGCCTGGGCGGTCCTGGCCGTCGATGAGTCCCGATTGCGCCATCGTGCGCGCGAAGGCCGCCAGAGCATCGTCCAGCGCATCATAGCCGCGCTGCAATCCCGCTGCGATCTGCTCCATAGGGACGTTAAGGGGTATGCGCGACGCTGCATCGTAGGTGGATTCATCCCACGGCATCAACCGCTCGATCCCAAGAGCGCCAGCCTGTGCGCGCATCAAGTCTGCGACGAGGGGAACGATCGTGCAGTGAATGTGCTTGCGCAGTGTGCGCACCTCAGCTATGCCGTAATCGTTTCGTCCCAGACGCCGGTACGCGAGAGCTGTAAAATTGGATTCGCCCACGCATAGCGCCATCGCCGTTCGCGAGCGCACGAGCCCATCAAAGATGTCGTCGAATTCCTCACCGTGCTCTTGGAAAGGAGTCCACTGCGCGGCAAGGGCTCTGCGGCGCAGCTCACGATCCGGATGCTTTTGCAGACCAGCAAGTCCGGAATACGTCATCTCGTTGCCGTCCAGGCGGAACCTTAGGGACCCCATAAGCGCCGTATATCGATCGCTCAGACGTAACTGCTCCTCCAGGTGCGGCTGCATCGTGGGGTCGCTCGATTCTACGTCGATGGCCCACCGGGAAAAAGCCGTGCTGCCGATTCGCGCCTCCAATGCCTGCCGCTGTGGCGAAGCAAGAAGGAAACGCTTAATTTCGGTCTCATGCGTTTCAAATAAGGGCGCCGCAACCGCAAGCGCGCCAGCGTTTTCCGAAGCTTCTGCGTCGGCTACACTCTGACGCGTGCGGATTTCCGTGACGATCTTCCAGCTGGCAACGTCGCGGCGGATTTTTTCCCACTCATCGAAAGACTCGAACATCGCAGCGGCCGAAGTGCAGGCTTTAAGGCCCGGCGGCAGCGCCTCGTAACGCTCGCAAAGATCGCGATGATTCCACCGCGGGTCGAACGCCAGAGGCGACTCAGTCATCATTCGCATGGTTGTCAAAGAGAACTCCTGGCGTGTAGGTGGATTGGGTTTGCCGGGCGGCTTCGTAAGGCGGCTACGTCTACCTTTCGCCTAGGCGTTACTCAGGGGTGAGGATTCCTTATCGTTAAGCGTAAAAAAGTTTCTCACGCTTATGTGGTCCGTGCTGAATGCAAAACGGCGGCCAGCATCCTTGGAATCATGTCAAATCCCAAATCCTCTCAAACGGCCGATGCTTTTAGAACATTTCCGTTTTGATCCATTCTGCTCATTGCTTCAATCATCGCAGCAAGCGACGCTGCGCAGCCCGCCGTAACGCCCATGAGGGTATTCGATTACAGACCAGCGAGATGTTTCCAGTATCTGGCGTTAAAGGATTACCCACGTGCCGCGCTCACCTTGTTTTCAGACAGCGATTCGGCCCACTCAAGAAGATATCGTAAGACGGTGTTCCGTTGTAGCTCGAACGGCAGCTCGAAGTGTTCCGCGATGATGTAGCCCAAAAAGAAACCATTCGGTAGAGGGATTGTCAGCTCACAGGCCTGTCACAGGGGCGAGTTTGTCGCGTTACTCTTCTGTTGCCCATCAAACTCAGCTTCGGTGCTATGAGCTGAAGGAGAGGATCATGCTTACTCGGCTAGTGAGGTTCTTGCTCCTGGCAGTGACGTGTGGTTGCGTGCAGGCTTCTGCGCATGCCGCTGCCCAGTCGGGCGCTACGCAAACAGCGTCCCAAGTCGTCGATCCAAAGATTGAGGCTCTTGCGAAACAGTGGCTCAGGCGAAGTGAAACGGGGAACCCGGATCGCCGGCAGCTTTCGGCGCCCATGAACGCCTTCCTGACACCCGCGCTGATCCGCCAAGGCGCAGCACAGCTCGGAAGGCTCGGGAGTCCCACGGCCTTCTCGTATATCGGATCGCAATCATCCGCGCCGGGTACAAGCTATCAGTTTGTTGCGACGTTTCGCACGGTACGCCTAAATTGGCTCATGTCCGTGGACCCCAATGGCAAGATCGATGGTTTGAGCTTCTGGCCATATCACCCGAAAGTGCACATGCATGAGGGCCAGCTTTTAGCCGCGCTTCGAACCGAATTACAAAGGGATTCAGCCGCTGGTCGCTTCACCGGAGCCGTACTCGTAGCGAAGGATGGGAAGTCGATCTTCGCCCATGCTTACGGGCTCGCGGACCGCGAGCGCAGCATACCGAATACGCTAAAGACGCGTTTTCGCATCGGTTCCATGAACAAGATGTTTACGGCCGTTGCCGTGCTGCAGCTCGTGCAGGCCGGCAAGCTCGGGCTCCGCGATCCCCTAGGCAAATACTTGACCAGCTATCCCAACAAAGATGTCGCCTCAAAGGTGACCATCCAGGAATTATTGACGCACACCGGCGGCACCGGCGATTTCTTTGGGCCACAATTCGACACCCACCGCCTCGCGCTGCGCACGCTCGGCGACTATGTGCAGTTGTTCGGCAATCGTGCACTCGCATTCAAGCCGGGCAGCCGTTTCGAGTACAGCAACTACGGCTTCCATCTTGCTCGGTGTAATTATCGAGAAGGCGAGCGGAGAGGATTACTATGACTATGTGCGTCAGCACGTCTACGTGCCCGCCGGCATGATGTCGACCGGGTCGGAGCCGGAAAGCGCAACTGTGCCCGACCGCAGCGTCGGCTACATGCACGTCGGAAGTAAATGGCAGACGAATGCGCAGAAGCTATCCTATCGCGGGAGTTCCGCCGGCGGCGGATACTCCACAGTCGGCGACCTCCTGAGCTTCGCAAACGCCCTGCAAGCGGATAAGCTGCTTAACGCTCATTACACGCAGTTGCTGACGACGGGTCAAGTTACCATGCCGACTAGTTTTCCCGACAATCCCCGCCGCTACGCATTAGGTTTTGGCGACCAGAAGATCAACGGCGAGCGATGCTTCGGACACAACGGGGGTGCGCCGGGAATGAGCGGTGACCTCGCTATATGCCCGGGTCGCGGCTACATCATTGCCGTACTTGCTAATATGGATCCGCCTGCAGCGGACAGCATTTCCGAGTTTGTGTTGAATCGGCTGCCCTAGCTGGCAGTCGCGCTCGCTTTGTTCCCTGGCAGCGATTCCGCCCAGCGAACAAGATATTCCAAAACCGTGTCCCGTTGGAGTTCGAACGGCAGCTCGAAGTGCTCCGAGATCACGTAGCCCAAAAACAGACCGTCCGGTAGAGGAAAGCGCAGGCGACCTTGGTGCTTCATCTGGTGGCAGAAATGCTTCACGAGCCGTGTACTGGAGGGTCCATGTCTTGCGGGCTCGCACGTCGCCCTTGACGGCGACCCACGCGTGAGCCGTCCGAGCCGGTCCGCATACTGTCGCGCGACCCTCCGGGAACTCGGGATCGTCAGCAGGGCGACCCTGAGGCGCAGCTCGGCCCTGGGCCTTGCCGAAGGCAGACCGAGCGCCCGGAGGACTCAAAATCGGAAGTAAAACGCCCGCCATGAAGGGCCAGCTGATTTGCTTTGACGAGAACTGGCGCGTGGCATGACTGCTGTATTTGTTTATTCAGCAGTCATTATCGATGCAGATCGTGCGGAAGCATGGGTCAAGGATGGCGGCTGGTCGAGCCATACGCCTGGCACGTGCGTAAAAGCTCGCTGACTTGCCGAAAAGATTAGCCAAGGTTCTCAATCACTGCATCGGCAACTTGTTCCGGTGAAATGTCAGATGTATCAACCTTAGCACCGAATACAGGATCTGCGAAGTGACGTGTTCCCTGAAAAGTAGCCCGGAAATAGGTGGAGAATTCTGAGGCGCTGGTCTTTACCCCAATCTTGTGCAAAATTAAGCAGAAGATTCGGCGTGTTATAATGCTTTCTTCGCCGCCGCTTGGGCGAATTCCAGCGGTGATAAATGCCCGAGCGAACTGTGGAAAGCCGCCAAACAAAAACGCCCAAAGTCCTTGCAGAATAAGGCGTTTTAATGGTGGAGATGACAGGATTCGAACCTGCGACCCCTTACATGCGAAGCAGAAAACTGCCTGATTTTGCGGTCTAGCGATTCAGCCAGTAATTCGGTAAAATCCCGAATCACTGGCTTTCTCGCCCATTTTGTGCTTTTCGCTGGCCTTCGTTTTTTTCGCCAACCTTCGCGCTATTGGCCAAGTTTGACCACGAAAAATGCAGGGGGTCGTTGTTTCCCAAGTTATGCATGTATGAATAATCGCGAAGCGGCTTTCGCGAGTACGCATAGGTCACTCCCGGGCTTTCCTTGGAGGTGAGCCCTGTGCGCTGGCTTGACTCATCAAGAAGAACTGGCTAGCCTTAAATAATGCTCGAACCGCACGCAATGTTTTTTTACACATGGTCCTCAGGTATTGAATTGTGGGACGCGGAGCTGCGACGCCTTATGGATGTGGCTGAGATGTCCGATTCTTCGGAGCACAAGCGAATCAGTAAGGAGCTCGCTGACAAGCTCCTGTCTAGTGCGTTCCTAACGGTTGGTGAAAACTTAGCACGGGATTTACGGCTATCTTCTTCATTGCGTCAGTTCAAACGCATCAAAGAAGCACTTAACGGTGTCGATGCCAAACCCTACCCTCTACGGCCAGCGGCGCTGCGAGTGATGTTGACTGAACTTGGCACGAGGGTCAGCGAGGAACTTGAGGACCGCCTTTTCCTTTTCGTCCTACCAGAAAATGCCGCTTTGTATAGGCTGCCGCTCGAAGGATGGGGCGAGACTCGTAAAAAGTTCCCGTCTGCGAGCTATGATGTGGAAGAAGCGGGGCGCTGCATCGCTTTGGAGCGGTCCACAGCCGCAGTATTTCATCTTATGCGTGCGTTGGAATTCGGCTTAGTGGCGTTGGGCAAAACCTTGGGCATTGCGGAGGAACAGCTATCGGGACAAAACTGGGATCGAATTATAGTGGCAATTGAGGCCGCCATTCGTAAAGTCCAGCTTGGTGAAAGGCACGAACAAAAGAGCGCGGATACGCATTTCTACTCGCTCGCCGCTACGCAGTTTGCCTTCTTCAAAGACGCCTGGAGAAACTACGTTTCTCATGCGGGCGTGTCGTACAATACCGAGCAGGCTGTAGGAATCCACCGCTCCGTCAGGGATTTCATGCGGCAGATAGCGACCCGCCTCACGGAATAGCCCGGCCGTAGTAAAATCTAGCAGACCCCGGCTAACGGAAATCTAGCCGATTGTTGCGTAAGTGCGGAATACGCTCCGCTGAAAGAGATTGAGTCAAGCCGGCTTAAGCCAGGAACGACCCGGGAACCTGGAAGGTCCTGGCTTTCTTCGTGTTTTCGCATGTCTCGTTGGTGTTCGCAATCTGCGCCCTCCTTCACGCTGTTTGGACAACTTTGGCCAACTAAGATGCAAGGGGCGGGCAACTCTTGCAAACCCGTAAAACGAACCCCAGGAAAACTGCCGAAGCGCTTGTACGGAAGTGATGAACACTTCACAACGAGGGGACGATTTGAGTAAATTTAGTGACCGGTTCAAAGAGCGCATGGCCGAGGCAAACTTGAAGGCGGAGGCTAAGAAACAAGCGCGCGATGAGGAGCGTCCCCAGGAAGAAGCTGCGCACGCTCTTGCCCAAAGCAACAAGAAAGCTGCGCAAGACCACGCAGCCCTGGAAAAGTATGGACTGAATCTTGATGAGTACGACCAGAAAACAATCAAGCAAAAAAATATCGATAACATACGCCGCCTGGCACAAGATTTGCTGGGAAATAATTTTATTAAATTTGGAATGGCGTTGTCGTTTGGGAAAGTGGAAGAACAAGCAAAGATTACTTACCTAAGCGCACTTGTTGAACAGAATTGGATTCTAATTCGCCAGCAGGAGCAAGTCATAAAATTGCTCGAACGGTTGACTAATAACATAGCTGAAAACTCTTAATCAAGCGCTTTATTCGGTTGAACGATTTATTGGCCCTCACGCGCTAGATTGAGCGACACATGAAGCTCGGCAGCGCGTACGGTCCTCGGGCGCACAGGATAACGAGCTTCTACGCTTCGAAACGATTTGGGCGTTCGCGAAGCCGTGCTACTTGTCCGGATTAGACTGCGGCTGCGAGTAGACTTGAGATCCAAGTGCGCGTCCGCAACTGATCAAGGCTCCTTATTAAGCTTTCAGTCTTACCACTCGGGTAATACTGGCGAGCCAGTTTCTGAAAATATATGCGTTCCTCGTCACCAGTTGGCACTGGAGATGTTCGCACAGCGCCTCGCGGTCGTTCAGTCTATGTAAAACGCAAAGCCCGATTTTCTGAACGCCATGATTGCAGCTTGGCGGTTACAAAATCTAATCATGGGAGCAGTGGGTTCTTCGGGCGGAATCTCACACCGGAAAATAGCTTAGTCGAAAAATAACTTAGCCAATTCGAGAACGCGTCTGATCTGCATGGCATTCCATGGCTTGCCACGACGAGTAGTTTGTCCATCAAGGGTTAATTCTGAGGCCATTTGTCGCAAAGATAATCCTCGCGACTGCATCTTGCGAATCGTCGAAAGTAAATCTTCATAGGCCGAAACTTTCAACCTTCGATTTGAGCCTGCCGCACTTTTTATTCCCTTTAGTCTCGCTTCTTCAGTGAGGTTGTTTCGGCATTCCGGCCGAGCTGCGCCCAACAGACCACCTCGGCGTTTATATGCAGCCAGAGCCTCCCGGGTGCGGAGTGATATACGCCGCACTTCATCTTCAGCCACCGCAGCAAGTATATCTATGGTCAATTCATTGGCGTGAGGATTGTCGCAAGCTACGAACTTTACACTACTGGTCTTTAGCATGGATCGAACCACGGTAGAACGCAGCAATCGATCTAGTTTGCCCACCACTAGGATAGCATTAGAACGTTTCGCATGGGCGATGGCCTGTTTTAGCGCGGGTCGGTTGTCTAGATCGTGTTTCTTGCCGGTTTCACATTCGGTATATGTCTTGAGCAACTTGCAGCCATATTGGGCAACGTGAGCGGTTACGGCCTCCTCTTGCGCCTCAATGCCGAGGCCCGAGTTGCCCTGGCGTTGTGTCGAAACCCGGAAATAGCCAATCATCTTGCACTGCATGGCCCAGACTGTAACATATCTAACAACGAGCGGTCAAGGAAGTGTTACGAGATTTGGAACGCTGGCTGATCAAATCCCCACATACTCCATCATTCGCGCATGCGGACCGGAGCGTAAGTGGTCAATACGATTCGATCCGCTAACAGTTGGCTTGTCGTCGACAAATTCGAAAATCTCGAGCGGCAAGACCGTCCTCTTGCGTTCGCAACTTTTCACGAGCGCTTGGGTAGGTTGACGAAACTGATCTAGCCGGATGACGGCAAGAAGGCTGGTCTCAAACATGGAACTCCAAACCAGAATTGAAGAACCCTTCGTAAAGCGCATCTCTTGGGGCGCTGTCTTTGCCGGCCTTGTAGTGGCCTTGGCAGTACAACTGCTCTTGACGCTCCTGGGGGTTGGCGTCGGGGCCAGCACGATCCATCCCGTAACCGGTGATAGCGCGACGGCCGCAGGTCTGGGCATCGGCAGCGCGATCTGGTTCTTAATAACAACGCTCCTGGCGCTTTTTGCCGCCGGTTGGGTCGCGGGACGGCTCGCCGGGATGCCACGGGTAATCGACAGCGCCTTGCACGGCATCCTAGTCTGGGGTTTAACGGCTCTGGTTACGATGTATTTGCTGACCACCGCTATTGGGACGGTGCTCGGCGGCGCGACCAGTTTGTTCGGCAGCGCTCTGGGACTGGCGGGAGCCGGCGTAAAGGCGGCAGCACCCGCCATCGGTCAAGCAGCGAGTTCCCAATTGCAAAAATCCGGGATCAGTGTAGATACCGTCACCCAACGCGTGCAAACTGTGCTAAAAGAGACTGGCAATGCGAAGTTGCAGCCTGGAACCCTAAAAGCTCAGGCACAACACCAAGCTAATCTTGCGAAAGGTTCTGGTAAAAACGCCGCCTTCAATCCGCAGGCAACTCATCAAGACATCAACGAGTTGGTGTACCGCTTTCTGCACGATACGGGTGCAACTAGCCGTGCCGCGGATCGCCAGGCGTTAATCAATGTTGTCGCCTCCGAGCAACATGTCACGAAGTTCCAAGCCGCGCGTACTGTCGACGGTTGGGCACAGGAAGCCCGTGCGGCTCAAGCCCAAGTCGGCGCGGCGGCAAACGCAGCGGGCCAAACGGCTCGACGAACCGGCGAAGCTACCGCCAGCGGCCTTTCGAAGGCGGGAATACTCGGATTCTTTCTGCTCCTGCTCGGCGCACTTGCAGCGGCCTATGGCGGATATCTCAGTGTTCCCAAAGAACTGCGGCCCCAAAAACTCTCGCTTTCGCACGCACACATCGCTGGACAGCGATAGCCGACAACAAGTGTCGTCGTGCGAGCGCAAGGAAGAGTCTGGCTTGTGAGTTTGCGACCGAAAGGCACGCATTCACAGAATGGAACGCTCGCCGGAGAAGTTGGGCCGCTTCCCGTTTTGCATGCATCATCATATGAACTTCTGGTCGCGAACGTCGCTTCTCAACCAGGGACTCACTCTGCCGTACATACGCATCCCGGACCGGAAGCGTGGTATCTGCTAGCACACCCCGACCGACATCTAGTTAGCCAGTTGGCGCCTAATTTAACGGATCGTTGGGTGATTCGACGAGATACTGACATTATAGAATACCCGGACCAAGGTGAAATGAAAGGCTTTTGAGGGGCCAATGCATATGATACTTTGGCAAAGTTACATGCGTTACAAAGAATTAATGAAAAAGGGGCGCTCAGTTCATCGACTGCCGGAACGACAAATTGCCTTAAAAAGGTGAAGCTATTAAGAAAAGCATTTTAAGCCTTTGTGAGGTCCCTCAATTGGAGCCTCATGGCTCCCAACACATCTGTGGCTGCTGGGGGACCTTGTAGGAAAGGGAAATTGCCTAAGACGCATAGTTCCTGTGGGCCCCAGCATGCGTTCATGACTACTTAACGGAGCATGGTCACCCGTAACGCCTATAACCAACTTGCTCCGCTCAAGTTCTACAAAACTTACTGCCTACGATTCGTGCAATGCCTCTGCCGAGCACAACCTACGGCCTATTCTGAGACTATTTTTGGTGAGCTCTAGAAAAACAGCTAATGAATATAAATGTTGAGATCAAAATGCTTTTCACA
>JAABUQ010008798.1_pt1 | contig 13980 bp, 8 predicted proteins | sample 5560001 | NCBI WGS metagenome assembly JAABUQ01 (sample SAMN10711888, study PRJNA513371) | rock metagenome | isolation source: Antarctica rocks | place: Antarctica: Victoria Land, Finger Mt nord | collected 2015-12-18
GATTATCATGGCCTAAACCACTTAAACCAAGTATCTAATCCACGAACAGTTACAAAGATAGATGAACCTAGACCAACGTATTGTGAATATATTGTACTAGATGGAGCGAGCGCCTGAAGCCCAGTTGGCAGCAGTATGGGTTTATAGAGAAGGAGTAGTGCGAAGCCTGCCCCATAAATGCCGAAAAGCATCTCGACTACCGCGTATATTGGTATTACTTTTATATTGCGAATTGCATATGCGATAGCTGCGAAAGCAAACGCGATAGCAAGGGGGCCAGTTTCTCCCATTATGCTTATGGACCAAATTGTCAGTTCTCTGAAACCTCCCGCGATCTTTGCACTAAAATTTTCGAAATACATGAGAGCGAGGACTGTAAGTACTATAGCCGCAAATACCACTATGGTAAACATTACGGTAGTGCTGAACGCTCGTCGAATCACTTGTAGCTCCTAATCTACATCTATAGCACCAGCTTCATCCCCGCATGGCTGTGCGTAAACCCAAGCCGGGCATAAAATGCCTGCGCCTCCGTCCGGCTGCTGTTCGTGGTGAGTTGCATCACCGCACACTTGGCCACCCGCGCCTCCATCATCGCATACCGCATCAGCGCCGCGACGATCCCGTTGCCCCGCCGCGCGCTGTCCACCCGCACGCCCTCGACCTGCGCCCGGCTCTGCCCTTGTTGCGACACGCCGTGGATGACGTTGAGTTGCAGGCAGCCGACCACCGCGCCGTCCTGCTCCGCCAGGATCAGCCGGCCGCCCTGCGCCAGCCCGGCAGCGGTCTCTCGTCCCGTTCCCGCCCGCCGCCGAGCCGGTCGTCGGCCAGCATCCGCACGACAGTTGGCAAGTCGGCCTCCACGGCGTCGCGAAACTTGATCATCGGCGCGGCGCGGGCGGCCGGAACGCCACCACGCTTTCCACCCGGGCCGACCACAAGAACTGGTCGATCGCGGTGGCCGAGGCCACCTGATACCCCGCTTGCAGCAGCATCCGCCCGTCCCGCGCCAGCGCCGCCGGGTTGCAGCTTACATAGACAATCGGCACGCCGCTCGCGGCCAGCGCCGGCATCTGCGCCAGCGCGCCGCCATGCGGCGGGTCCAGCACGACTGCCCCAGCGCCTTTCAGCTCCGCCGCCTGCAACGGCTGCCGGGCCAGGTCACGCCGGGTTGCCACGACCCGGGGGTTCGCTGCCCGGCGCAGCGCGTCGTAGGCCGCGGCGTCACCTTCATAGGCTTGCACCCGGCCGCGGGTGGCCAAAGCGTGGGTGATGCTGCCGGTCCCAGCGAACAGTTCGACGATCCGCGCCTTTGCCGCCAACCCGTCCGGCAGCGCCGCCAGCACGGCCGCGACGATGGCCGCTTCGCCCTCCCGCGAGGCCTGGAGGAACGCGCCCGGCGGAATGGGCGTGGTGATCCCGTTGAACGCCGTCGTCGCCGGGCGCAGGCTGCACGCCGGCTCCGTCAAGCCGGTGCCGCCCCGTGCCGCGCCGGGTTCCCAACTGATGCGCGGCAGCCCGTGCGCGTGCGCCAGCGCCGTCAGCAGCACGCGGTCTCCGGCCGTGAGCGGCGCGTCGGTGCGGAGCAGCAGGTCCGGCCCGCTGTCCAGCAGGTTCACCACGGCCGACCCATCCCGCCGCAGCCCGGCCAGCCGCAGCAGCACCGGGCGCAGCGCCTGGACCAAGGCGAACAGCTTGGGATGCAGCACCGGGCACGCCTGCATATCGACAATGTCGCGCGACCGGCGGCGGTGCAGCCCGATGCGCAGGGCCGGCCCCTCGCGCCGGATCGCCAGGTCCATGCGGCGCCGGGCAGCGGGAGGGGTGCGGGCTAGGGTGAAGCCAATGTCCGGTGCACCCATGCGCCGCAGCGCGTCGGCCACCTGCGCCAGCTTCCAAGCGGCGTAGGCTTCGTCCCGCCAATGCTGCAAGGTGCAGCCGCCGCACGGCCCGAAGTGCGGGCAGGGCGGCGCGACCCGGTCGGCGGACGGCTCCTGCACCGTGGCTTCGGCCGTCCAGCCCTCGCCGCGGCGCGAAAGAGGGCCGGGCTGCGCCAACTCGCCGGGCAACGTGCCCGGCAGGAACAGCGCCGCCCCGTCCGGCAAGGCCGCGACCCCGTCCCCGTCCGCGCCGATGTGCCCGACGCGGACGGGCGGGCAGCTATCCCCCGAAGGCGGAGAGGCCGGTCTGGGCGCGGCCAAGGATCAGCGCATGCACGTCGTGCGTGCCCTCGTAGGTGTTCACGGCTTCCAGGTTCATGACATGCCGGATGACGTGGTACTCGTCGGAGATGCCGTTCCCGCCGTGCATGTCGCGCGACACCCGGGCGATGTCGAGCGCCTTGCCGCAGTTGTTGCGCTTCATCAGGCTGATCATCTCCGGCGCCGCCCGGCCCTCCTCCATCAGCCGCCCAAGCCGCAACGCGCCCTGCAAGCCCAGGGTGATGTCGGTCTGCATGTCCGCGAGCTTCTTCTGGATCAACTGGGTCTGCGCCAGCGGACGCCCGAACATCTGGCGCTCCATGGTGTAGCTGCGCGCCTGGTGCCAGCAGAACTCCGCCGCGCCCAGCGCGCCCCAACTGATGCCATAGCGCGCGTTGTTCAGGCAGGAGAACGGGCCGCGCAGGCCCTTCACGTGCGGCAGCTCGTTGCCTGCCGGCACGAAGACGTCCTGCATCATGATCATGCCGGTGATGGAAGCGCGCAACGCGAACTTGCCCTCGATCTTCGGCGCGGTCAGCCTGGCCATGCCCTTCTCAAGAATGTAGCCCTTGATGTCCCCGGCGGCGTTCTTGGCCCACACGACGAACACGTCCGCGATGGGCGAGTTGGTGATCCAGGTCTTGGACCCGTTCAGCACGAAGCCGCCGTCCACCGCCTTGGCGCGCGTCCGCATGCTGGCCGGGTCGGACCCGGCGTCCGGCTCGGTGAGGCCGAAGCAGCCGACGAACTCGCCGCTGCGCAGCTTCGGCAGGAACCGGTCCTTCTGATCCTCCGAGCCGAAAGCCCAGATGGGATACATCACCAGCGAGGACTGCACGCTGAACGCGCTGCGGTAGCCGCTATCGACCCGCTCCACCTCGCGGGCGATCAGGCCGTAGGCGACGTAGCCGACGCCGGCGCAGCCGTGGCTGTCGAGGGTCGCGCCAAGGAAGCCCATCTCCCCCATCTCGTTCATGATCTCGCGGTCGAACCGCTCATGACGGTTGGCGGCGAGCACGCGGGTGAACAGCTTGTCCTGGCAATAGGCGTGCGCCGCGTCGCGCATCGCGCGCTCGTCTTCCGAAAGCTGGTCGTCGAGCCGCAGGGCATCGTCCCACTGGAACGGCCCGAGCTTGCGGGACGCAGCCGGACGGTCCTCCATCAGCTTGGCTTCTGCGGCTTCCGGCTGCTGGATCGGGGAGACGACGTTCATTCTGGCTTCCTCCTGCTACTCGCTTTCGACCGGCTCCGGCACCGAGATGCGGCCGGCGCGGGAGCGTAGCAGCATGAACGCCGGCACGTCGTCGCCAAATCCCAGCACCGACGGACCCAAGTCGTCGTCGCGCCGCCCCCTGTCGCTTGGCCGGGCGCGGTCGCCGGCCCGCAGGTCCGGGGCGCGCACGTCCGGGCGGCGTGCCTCGTCCCGGCGAGGCTCTCCACGGGCGCTGCGCCGCGGTTCGGCACGACCGGTTTCAACAACGGCCGGCGCCGGTTCGGCGGCCTGCGGCGGCTTGGGAGCCGACACTTCAACCACCAGCGCTTCCGCGGCGACCTGCGCCGCTTCCGGCTCCGCCAAAGCCGGATTAGCTTTCTTTGACCGGCTGCGGCGCGGTTTGGCCGCCTTCGGCGCGGCACCCTCCGCCGCAGCCGCCGGCTTCACCGCCTTGGCGCGCGGCGCAGCGGCGCTGCCCCGGCCGCGCCCGCGACGCCGCTTGCCGTCGTCCTCGGCGAATGCGACCGCCTCCATCCCTTCAACCTGCATCCGCGGGATCGGGGCACCGATTAGCTTCTCGATGGCGTCCACGAACTGCCGGTCGTCCGGGGTGGCGAGGGTGAAGGCATGGCCCGTCAGGCCCGCGCGCCCGGTGCGGCCGATGCGGTGGACGTAGTCCTCGGCGTGGATCGGCACGTCGAAGTTGAAGACGTGGCTCAAGCCGCCGATGTCCAGCCCGCGCGCCGCCACGTCGCTGCATACCAAGAGGCGGATTTCGTTCGCCTTGAACTTCGCAAGCGTCGCGAACCGCTCAGGCTGGCTCATGTCGCCGTGCAGGGACCCCACGCTGAACCCGTGCCGCTTGAGCGACTTGTAGAGGATGTCCACATCGCGCTTGCGGTTGCAGAAAATCAGCGCGTTCTGCACGTCCTCGCTGCGGATCAGCCGTCGCAGCGCCTCTCGCTTGTCCAGCTCGTCCACCACCGTCAGCCCGGCGACGATCGTCGACGCCACGCTGGCCGGACGGCTGACGGTGATCTCCTTGGGGTTGGACAGGAACGCCTCCGCGAGCCGCCGGATCTCCGGCGCCATCGTCGCGCTGAACAGCAGCGTTTGCCGCATCCTGGGCAGGAAACCCACGATCTTCTCGATGTCTGGAATGAACCCCATGTCGAGCATCCGGTCCGCCTCGTCGATCACCAAGATCTTGGTGTCGGTCAGCAGCAGCCCGCCACGGTCGAACAAGTCCATCAGGCGGCCCGGCGTCGCGATCAGCACATCGACGCCGCGCATCAGCGCCTCCTTCTGGTCGGATAGGCTTTCGCCCCCAATCAGCAAGGCATGGTTCAGCTTCAAGTACTTTCCGTACTTCACAAAGTTCTCAGCCACCTGCAACGCCAGCTCGCGCGTCGGCTCCAGGATCAGGCTGCGCGGCATCCGCGCCCGCGCCCGGCTGCCCGACAGGATGTCCATCAGCGGCAGCACGAAGCTCGCGGTCTTGCCCGTGCCGGTCTGCGCGCAGCCCAGCACGTCGCGCGCCATCAGCACGGTCGGGATCGCCTGCGCCTGGATCGGGGTGGGCGTGAGGTAGCCCATGTCGTCGATGGCGCGCAGGATCTCCGGCGACAGGCCAAGGTCGGTGAAGCCGTTCGGCTCGGCCTCAGCTTCATCGTGGTAAGCGGCCTCGTCAGCCGTCATGCCCTTCGCCGGCTCGGCATCCGGCGCGGCCTCAGACACCGCCACAGCGTCCGACGCGCCGCCCGTCACATGCAGCGTCTGCTCTGCAGGCGAGGCCTCCGCAGGCGCATTCCCGGCGTCAGTTGGCGCCTCGGGATCAACATGTGCAGCGTCTTCCGCGGCGGCGGTCGTAATATCCGTCAAAAATATGTCTCGATACGGTATAGGGTGGATTATCGCCGTCGCGCGGCGATCGCGGCAACAGGCTCGCGGCAGCCGGGATATCGGGAAAACATTGACAAAAGTCAAGCTTTTCGCGGTAAATCCGACGTTGTATGACCTTGGAATGGCGGACGAGACACAAAGGAATGCCAGGCCGCCATTGCTGCTGTTCCCGGGCCTGCTGTGCGACGGCCGGCTCTGGCGCGACCAGGTCGAGGCGTTGTCCGCCGCGGTGCGCTGCGTGGTCGCGGACTGCACGCGGGACGACACGCTGGACGGCATGGCGGAGCGGGCGCTGTCCGCCATGGCCGCCATGTCTTCTGGCCGGTTCGCCGTGGCCGGGCTGAGCATGGGCGGCTACGCAGCCCTGGCGCTGCTGCGCCGCGCGCCGGAGCGGGTGAGCGCCGTGTGCCTGATGGACACCAGCGCCCGCCCCGACACGCCGGAGCAGGCGCGGCGCCGTCGCGGCCTGATGGCGCTGGTCGCCCGCGGCGGCCGGTTCAAGGGCGTGACGCCGCGCCTGCTGCCGCTGCTGCTGCATCCCGGCCGGCTCGGCGACGAGGCGCTCTGCGATGAGGTGATGGCGATGGCCAACCGGGTCGGGCCGGCGGCCTACCTGCGCCAGCAGGCCGCCATCGTCGCCCGGCCCGACAGCCGCCCGGACCTGCCGCGCATCGCCGTGCCCACGCTGGTGGCCGTCGGCGCCGGCGACCAGCTCACGCCGCCGGACCTTGCCGCCGAGATCGCGGACCTCGTGCCCGGCGCCAGCCTGCACGTCGTGGAAAACGCCGGGCACCTGCTGCCCATGGAACAACCGGACGCCGCGGCGCGCCTCATGCGCGACTGGCTCGATGCCGCAGTCCCCACAAGGAGGCCACACTAGCCATGGACCAAACTTCGGACCAGACCTTGGCCAACGCGCTGCCCATCGAGGACTATGCCCTCATCGGCGACTGCACCACCGCCGCGCTGGTCGGGCGCAACGGCAGCATCGACTGGCTGTGCTGGCCGCGGTTCGACAGCAGCGCCTGCCTCGCCGCCCTGCTGGGCCATGAGGAGCATGGCCGTTTCCTGCTGGCGCCGACGACGCAGAGCGGGCCGGCCATCCGCCGCTACCGCGACGGCACCCTGGTGCTGGAAACCCTGTTCGACACTCCGGACGGCCAGGTCGCCGTCATCGACTTCATGGTGCCGGAAAGCCCGAACAGCTGCATCGTCCGCGTCGTCGAGGGCCGGCGCGGCACCGTGCCGATGCGGATGGAGCTGTCGCTGCGCTTCGACTACGGCTGTTCCGTCCCCTGGGTCACCAAACGGCGGGGCGGCAACGGCATCGTGGCGATTGCCGGGCCGGAGATGGTGGTGCTGCGCACCAACGTAGCGTTGCGCGGGGAAGCGATGCAGACCGTCGCCGATTTCACGGTCGCGGAGGGCCACACCGTCAACTTCGTGCTGACCCACAGCGCGTCGCATCTGCCGAGGCCGCTCAGCATCGACGCCGACGACGCGCTGTACCGCACGGAGCAGTTCTGGGCCGCGTGGTCGGATCGCATGTCGTATGACGGCCCCTGGGCGCCGGCGGTGCGGCGGTCGCTGCTCACGCTGAAGTGCCTGACCTACGCGCCGACCGGCGGCATCGTCGCCGCCCCCACCACGTCGCTGCCCGAGGCCCTGCAGGGCCCGCGCAACTGGGATTACCGGTTCTGCTGGCTGCGCGACGCCACCATCACCTTGTTCGCCTTCATGTCCACCGGCTACTACGACGAGGCCGCGGCCTGGGCCGAATGGCTGCACCGCAGCATCGCCGGCAGCCCTGACCAGGTGCAGATCATGTACGGCATCGCCGGCGAGCGGCGGCTGGAGGAAACGACGGTCGACGCCCTGCCGGGCTACCAGGGCGCCGCCCCGGTGCGCCTCGGCAACGCCGCCGCCACCCAGTTGCAGCTCGACGTGTTCGGCGAGGTGATGGACGCCCTGCACCAGGCCCGCGGCGCCAAGCTGCTGACCAACACCGACACCTGGTCGCTGCAGCGCGCCTTGCTGACCCACCTCGGCACCATCTGGCAGCATCCGGACGAGGGACTGTGGGAGACCCGGGGCGGGCGGCGCCACTTCACCTTCAGCAAGGTCATGGCCTGGGTCGCCTTCGACCGCGGCATCAAGGACGCGGAAGCGTTCGACCTGGAAGCGCCGATTGACCAGTGGCGCGAAACCCGCGACGCCATCCACGCCACGGTGTGCCGCGACGGCTACAACGAGAAGCTCGGCAGCTTCGTGCAGAGCTTCGGGTCGGAGGCGCTCGACGCCAGCCTGCTGCTGGTGCCGATGACCGGCTTCCTGCCGCACGACGACCCGCGCGTCCGCGGCACCGTCGCCGCGATCGAGCGCGACCTGCTGGTGGACGGGTTCGTGCTGCGCTACCGCACGGAGGACGGCAAGGACGGGCTGCCGGCCGGGGAGGGCGCCTTCCTCGCGTGCAGCTTCTGGCTGGCCTCGGCCATGCACCTGCAAGGCCGCCAGGCGGAGGCGCGCGCCCTGTTCGAGCGCCTGCTGGCCCTGTGCAACGACGTGGGCCTGCTGAGCGAGGAGTACGATCCCAAGGCCGCCCGGTTCACCGGCAACTTCCCCCAGGCGTTCAGCCACGTGGCGCTCATCACCACGGCCCTCACTCTGTCCGGCGAGGCCATCGACCGCGCGGAGCCGGTCGAGCCTATTCGGCAGGCAGCGGACTGACCGCGGCCCGCCGCGCCCGCCGCCCCGTCGCCAGCCGTTCCAGCGCCAGGTAGATCACCGGCGTCGTGTAGAGCGTCAGAACCTGCGACACGATCAGCCCGCCGCAGATGGCGATACCGAGCGGGCGGCGGAACTCAGCCCCGGTGCCGGCCGCCAAGGCCAGCGGCACCGCACCCAATAGCGCCGCAAGCGTCGTCATGGTGATCGGGCGGAACCGCTCCCGGCAGGCTTCCAGGATCGCCGTGTGCGGGGCCATGCCGTGCTCCCGCTCCGCTTCCAGCGCGAAATCCACCAGCATGATCGCGTTCTTCTTCACGATCCCCATCAGCAGCACGATGCCGATGATGGACAGGACGTCCAGCTCGCCTCCCGTCGCCAGCACGGCCAGCAGCGCCCCCAGCCCGGCAGAGGGCAGGGTCGAGATGATGGTCAGCGGGTGTATCAGGCTCTCATACAGCACGCCGAGCACGATGTAGATCGAGATGAATGCCGCGCCGATCAGGAAGGGCTGGCTGGCCAGCGACTGCTGCAAGAACTTGGCGTTGCCGGCGAACTCGGTCCGCACCCCCTCCGGCATGCGCAGGTCGCGGGCGGCCTCCGTGACCAGCGCGATGGCGTCGCTTTGCGAGGTGCCGGGCAGCAGGTTGAAGCTGATGCTGGCGGAGGGGAACTGCCCCTGGTGGCGCACCGCGAGCGGCGCCGTCGCGCGGTCCGTGCGGATCACGCTGCTGATCGGCACCTGCTGCCCGCCGATGCCGGGCACATACAGGTGGTCCAGCAGCGCCGGGTCGGTCTGCAGGCCCGGCAGCGTCTCCAGCACCACGCGGTACTGGTTGCGCTGCGTGTAGATCACCGAGATCTGGCGCTGCGAGTAGGCGTTGCTCAGCGCCGCGTCGATGGCGCTCACCGCGACGCCGAGGCGGGACGCCGCCTGCCGGTCGATGGTCACGTTGGCCTGGGGACCCGGGCGGTCCTGGTCGCTCGTCACGTCCTCGATCCCGTGCACGCCGCGCAGCGCCTCCTGCAGCTTCAGCGTCCATTCGCGCAGCTCGTCGAGGTCCTGGTCGAGCAAAACGAACTGGAAGCCGGTGCCGCCCGACCGACCGCCGCCGCGCAGGTCCTGCGCCGACCACAGATTGGCCTGGATGCCCGACATCTGCATCAGCTTGGGCCGCAGCCGCTGGAGCACCTGCTCGCTGCTGATCCGGCGCTCGGCGAGCGGCTTCAACGACACCGTGAGCTGCCCGCGGTTGATGCTGGCCCAGCCGTTGGTGATGCCGATGGTGCTGCCGACGCTGTCCACCGCCGGGTCGGCGAGCAGGGCGTCCACCACGAGTTTCTGCCGGGCGGCCATGGCGTCGAAGCTGATGTCGGGGCTGGCGGTGGTCTGGCCCATCAGCAGCCCGGTGTCCTGGATCGGCAGGAAGCCCTTCGGAACGTAGCCATACAGCTTCACCGTGCCGACCACGACCGCGAGCGTCACCAGCAGCATCAGCCGCCGCCAGCGCAGCGCCCAGTCCAGGCTGCGGAGGTAGGCGCGCTGCGCCCGGTTGAACCCGCGGTCCACGGCCCGGTCGATCCAGCCCCACAGGCCCTTTGGCGGCACGTGCGGCCCCATGAACCGCCCGCACATCATGGGGGTGAGCGTCAAGGACACCACGGCCGACAGCCCGATGGCGACTGTCAGCACCATCGCGAACTCGTGGAACAGCTTGCCCAGCAGGCCGCCCATGAACAGGATCGGGATGAACACCGCAATGAGCGAGATGCTGATCGACACCACGGTGAAGCCGATCTGCCGCGACCCCACCAGCGCCGCCTGCAAGGGCGACAGGCCAAGCTGCTGGTGGCGGAAGATGTTCTCGATCATGACGATGGCGTCATCGACCACGAAGCCGACCGAGATCGTGAGCGCCATCAGGGAGAAATTGTTGAGGCTGTAGCCCAGCAAGTACATCGCCCCCAGCGTGCCCGCGATGCTGAGCGGCACCGTCACCGCCGCGGCCAGCGTCGGCACCAGGCGGCGCATGAACACCGCCACCACCATCAGCACCAGCGCGATGCTGATGAGCAAGGTCCATTCCACGTCCTGGACGCTGGCCCGGATGGTCGCGGTGCGGTCGGAGATGGTGGTCACGCGGATGTCGGGCGGAATCCATGCGAGCAGTTGCGGCAGCGCCGCGCGCACCCGGTCCACCGTGTCGATCACGTTGGCTCCGGCGGTCTTGGTGAGCGTCAGCAGGATGGCCCGCTTGGTGCCCTGCCAGGCCGCGAGCTTGGTGTTGGCCACGCTGTCCAGCACCTCCGCCACGTCGCCCAGTCGGACCGTGGCGCCGTTCGCCGATTTCAGCACCAGCCGGGCATACTCGGACGCCTTGCTGATCTGGCCGTTCAGCTCGATGTTCTCGGCGCGCTGCGGCCCCTGGAAGCCGCCGACCGGCCCGGTGACGTTTGCGCTGCGGATCGCGGTATAGACGTCCTGGCTGCTGAGGCCCGCCGCGCGCAACGCCGCCGGGTTGAGCCGCACGCGCACGGCGGGCTTTTCCGCGCCGTTCACCTGCACTTGCGCCACGCCCTCAATTTGGCTCAGCCGCTGCGCCAGGATCGTGTCGGCGGCGTCGAACACCTGCGCCGGGCCGAGCACGTCGGAGGTGAGCGACAAGGTGAGGATCGGCGCTTCGGCCGGGTTGAACTTGCGGTAGTACGGCCGGGTCGGCAGGTCGGAGGGCAGGTCGGTGTAGGCGGCGTTGATCGCGGCCTGCACGTCGTGGGCCGCGCCCTCGATGGGGCGGTCGATGTCGAACTGGATGACGATGGACGTGCTGCCGGTGCTGCTGGTGCTGGTGATCTCCGTGACGCCCGGGATCTCGCCCAGGCGGCGCTCCAAGGGGGCGGCGATGCTGGCGGCCATGGTTTCCGGGTCGGCGCCGGGGCGCCCGGCGAACACCACGATGGTCGGGATATCGACGCTGGGCAGCGGCGCCACCGGCAGGAAGCGGACGGCGACGACGCCGATCAGCAGCAGGCCGAACGCCAGCAGGAAGGTGGCGACCGGGCGGCGGATGAAGGGGGCGGAGACGTTCATTCCCCAGTTTATTCCGCGGGCGCCGGCGCACGCCGCGCGAAGCGCCGCCGGGTCCGCTCGAACGCCAGGTAGATCACCGGCGTCGTGTAGAGCGTCAGCACCTGGCTGAGCAGCAGCCCGCCCACGATGGTCAGGCCCAAGGGATAGCGCAGCTCCGACCCGGTGCCGTGCTCAAGCACCAAGGGCAGCGCGCCCAGCAGCGCCGCCGCGGTGGTCATCATGATCGGGCGGAAGCGCAGCAGGCACGCCTCGGTGATCGCGGCCAGGGGCGAGAGGCCGCCCTCACGCTCCGCTTCCAGCGCGAAGTCGATCATCATGATCGCGTTCTTCTTCACGATGCCCATGAGCAGCACGATGCCGACCAGCGCCACCAGCGACAGGTCCTGCCCGGCGAACCACAGCGCCAGCAGCGCGCCGATGCCGGCCGACGGCAGGGTGGACAGGATCGTGACCGGGTGGATCGTGCTCTCGTACAGCACGCCGAGCACGATGTAGATCACCACCACCGCGGCCAGGATCAGCCACGGCTCGCTGGCTAGGCTCGCCTGGAACTCCGCCGCGTCGCCGGAGTAGCTGCCGGCGATGGTGGAGGGCAGGCCCATCTCCTGCTCCGCCTGGGCCACCGCAGCGACGGCGTGGCTGAGGCTCGACCCTGGCGCCAGATTGAAGCTGATGGTCGTGGAGGGAAACTGGCTCTGATGCGTGACCGCGAGCGGCGCGGTGCCGCGGGTGATGGCGGCGATGGCGGACAACGGCACCTGCGCACCGGCGAGCCCCGGCACCCGCAGCCGGTCGAGCGAGTGCGGGTCGGCCTGCCAATCCGGATCGGCCTCCAGCACCACGCGGTATTGGTTGGCCTGGCTGAAGATCGTGCTGATCTGCCGCTGCCCGAAGGCGTCGTACAGCGTGTCCTGCACCTCCTGCATGGTGACGCCCAGCCGCATCGCCGCGTCGCGGTCCACCTGGATGCGGGTGGAGAAGCCCTCGGTCTGCTGGTCGCTGGCCACGTCCTGCAAGTCCGCCATGGTGCGCAACTGGCCGAGCAGCCGCGGCGCCCAGGTCGCCAGCTCGTCCGGGTCGGTGTCGATCAGGGTGTACTGGAACTGGGTGCGGCTGATGCGCGTGCCGATCTGGATGTCCTGCACCGCCTGCATGAACACCGACATGCCCGGCACGCCCCCCATCGCCGCCTGCAGCCGGGCGATCACGACGGGCGCCGGGTCACGCTCCCGCCGCGGCTTGAGCGCGATGGTCAGCCGCCCGGTGTTGGGCGTGGCGTTGATGGTGCCGGCGCCGACGAACGACACCACGCCGGCCACCGCCGGGTCGCGCTGCGCGATCTCCGCAAGCTGCGTCTGCAAGCCCGACATGCGCAGCACGGAGGCGCTTTGCGACGCCTCCGTCACCGCGACGATAACGCCGGTGTCCTGCTGCGGCAGGAAGCCCTTGGGCGTCAGCACGTAGAGCAGCACGGTGCCGCCCAGCGTGCCCAACGCGACCAGCAGCACGAAACCCTGATAACGCAGCGCCACCGCGAGCGTGCGCTGGTAGCCGCGGGTCAGGCGGACGAAGCCGTGCTCGAACCAGCCTGTCAGCCAGTTCGGCTTCGGGTTGGCCCGCAGCAGCCGCCCGCACATCATGGGCGTCAGAGTAAGCGACACGGCGGCGGAGACGATGACCGAGGTGCTCAGCACGACGGCGAACTCGTTGAACAGCCGGCCCACCACGCCGGTCATGAACAGCAGCGGGATGAACACCGCGACCAGACTCACGGTGAGCGACACGATGGTGAAGCCGATCTGCGCCGCGCCGCGGTAGGCGGCCTCCAGCGGCGGCACTCCGTCCTCGATGAAGCGCACCACGTTCTCGATCATCACGATGGCGTCGTCCACCACGAAGCCGGTCGCGACGGTCAGCGCCATGAGCGACAGGTTGTCCAGGCTGTAGCCGCACAGCGCCATCACCCCGAAGGTGCCGATCAGCGACAAGGGGAGCGCGATGGCCGGGATCAGCGTCGCCCGCGCGCTGCGCAGGAACAGGAAGATCACGAACACCACGAGACCGATGGACAGCATCAGGGTGAACTGCACGTCGTCCACGGAAGCGCGGATCGTCTCGGTCCGGTCCACCACGACCGACATCGCCACCGCCGCCGGGATCGCGCGCTGCAAGCCCGGCAGCGCGTCCTTGATCGCGGCCACGGTGGAGACGATGTTGGCGCCGGGCTGCCGCTGGATGTCCAGCACGACGGCGGGGTTGCCGTTATACCAGCCGGCCACCCGGTCGTTCTCCACGCCGCCGATCACCGTGCCCACGTCGGACAGCCGCACCGGCGAGGCGTTCTTGTAGGCGATCACCAGGTCCTTGTAGGCGGCAGGCGTCACGAGCTGGTCGTTGGCGCCCAGGGCGAAGGCCTGGCGCGGCCCGTCGAACCCGCCCTTGGCGCCGTTCACGTTGGCGGACGCGACCGCAGTCCGCACGTCCTCCATCGCCAGGCCGTAGGCCGCGACCCGCGCCGGATCGACCCGCACCCGCACCGCCGGGCGCAGCCCGCCCTGCACCGTGACCTTGCCGACCCCGTCGATCTGGCTGAGCTTCGGCTGCAGGAGCGTATCGGCGGCGTCGCTGATCCGGTCGATGGGGATGCTGTCGGAGGTCAGCGCCAGCGACAGGATCGGCGCGTCGGCCGGGTTCACCTTGGCGTAGATCGGGGGGTAGGGCAGGTTGACCGGCAGCGTGCCGGCGGCCGCGTTGATCGCCGCCTGCACGTCCTGCGCCGCGCTGTCCAGCTTGCGGCTCAGGTTGAACTGCAGGGTGATCTGGCTGGTGCCCTCGCTGCTGGTGCTGGTCAT
>JAABUQ010008801.1_pt1 | contig 13980 bp, 18 predicted proteins | sample 5560001 | NCBI WGS metagenome assembly JAABUQ01 (sample SAMN10711888, study PRJNA513371) | rock metagenome | isolation source: Antarctica rocks | place: Antarctica: Victoria Land, Finger Mt nord | collected 2015-12-18
CGAACCAATCAAGCGAAGCTGCTGACGCCTTGCAGACCGCACGCAGCGACGTAGCGTACTTTCCTGTTCCATTACTACTGCGAGGCCGATCCCCCACGAGCACGTCGGTGACACCGGTGACCGGAGTTGGACGTTCGCCCTTCTAGAGGTGATCGGCGCGAGGTCAGCGTCCGAGGCGGAGCGAGACGAGGCCGTCGGCACGTTGTCTTGGCTGGAGGACTACCGGTCGATCGGGCCGTTGACCGTGATGCTCGAGGACGACGATCTTCCCGCATCGATCAGGCAAGCCGCCGCGCAGGTCCTGCTGGACGTCGATCACGGCACGACGGGCGAGCGCCGCCGCCGCTGGTGGGAGAGCGGCGATCCGGTGAAGATGGAGTACGCCCTGCGTCGGATGGAGCGCTCGGAGGAGGACATCGTCGTCGCGGTGGCTGGTGACGACGGTCATCCGCTGCAGCGGATGGCGCTGGTGAGCATGGCCTTTGGCTTCGATGAGCCCGAGCATCAGCCGGTGAAGATCCGGGCGCTCGCCCATCCCGATCCCGGCGTGCGAGACGCCGCCGCGTTTGTGCTCATGTGGGACGAGCCGGTGGCGGCCGAGGAGCCCCTGGTGAGCGCTGCCTCTGACCCGTCGATCGAGGTGGCCGTCTCGGCGGTGTCGACTCTGCAGTACTACCGCTCCCGGCGGGTGCTCCGCGGCCTGGCCGAGCTGACCGAGGCCGATGACGAACGGGTGCGGGCCGCGGCGCTGGAGAGCTTTGAGGAGAACCGCAGCCGCTTCGAATACCTCGCCGCCTACGGCGATCCCGAGCAGGTGATGCTCCTGCGCGAGTGGATGGAGCCGGTCGCCGACCTGGTTCGGTGGCCCGAGGACGTTCAGGATCGGGAGGTCTACTCGCCGTGCGCCGAGCCGGCCCCGATCGCCATGTCGGAGAGCGACCTGCTGGCTCTCCTCGCCGACCCCGACGGTGAGTGGCGGGCGAAGAAGGAGACGCTCCGGCACGTCGACTGGGAGCGCTACGACGCGGGCGAACGCGGGCGGTTGGGCAGGGCGCTCGCTGGGCATCCCGATCCGGCCGTGCGGGAGATCGCCACCGAGCCCCTCGCGGCCTGGTCGCGCAGCGAGGAGCTGGTCGCGCTCACCGCTGATTCGAGCGGCTCGGTCCGCAAGGCGGCGATGTACCGTCTCGAGCTGGTTCCTCGAGAGTCAGCGATCGCCGAGCTCGCGTGGGATCACGTGCTCGCCGGCGCCGGCTTCGTGGCGAGCGAGGCCCTGCGAACCTACGTCGCCCACGCGGATGCTCGGGAGGCCAAGGAGCGCCTCCGCGAGCTGGCGTTCACCGACCGTCGAGAGACCGTCAGAACCCAGGCGATCGTGTGTCTCACCGATCCTGGCTGCGAACGTGAGCTCCAGAGCCTGGTCCCGCTGCTGCGCGAGCCACCCGGCGTCAGCTGGATGGTGCACATCGAGATTCTCGATGGGCTCCGAGAGCTCGGGCTCCGGGCGCCCGATCTCAACCACCTGGCCGCCGTGGACAACCTCGAGCTGGTTCGCTACATCGTGGCTCTCCGCTGCGCGTCGCGTAGTTGATGCCCGACGCCGAGGGATCTCCAGCCCCACAACTTGCGGGGAAGGCCCCGGCAGGCCCGACAGCGGTGACATATCGACACCACAAGAGGATCCGCTTTCGGAAATGCTGAAGCGCCAGGTAGCGCTGTCAAGAACCACGCCACTTGGGTTAGATTAGAGGACGCCCCCCTCACGCATCTCGTGTGCAATCTGGGTTGAGAATGCACACGTGGATGCGATACTGCGTATTGGAGGCCGTCAGCGCAGCGACGCTGGCGGGCCGGTATCGACGATCGCGCGACGCGTGATGCTGGGTCGGGCCTGGTTGGTCTCGAGGCACTCTCGGATGCACCGGACGTAGCCGTTCTCGTCGTCCTCGCGGTTGGCGTGAAGCTGCATCAGCATCAACATCCGGTTGGTGCGCTGTCGGTTCTTCAGTCCGTACGCGCGCGGCTTGATCGAGGCGCGGATCGGGTTGATGAACCCATCCAGCGGCGCGGTCGAGAGTGGCGTGTCGGCGGGGCGTTTCCAGCGCGGCCCGCGGCGGCTGAACTGCTCGGCGACAGTCTGCCCGGTGCTGTTGAGCCACTCGCTCAGCCGGGGGATGCCGGCGGCGTGGCAGCGCTCGGTGAACGGCGCCCAGAACGACGGGCCGGTGAACGCCGCCTCGACGTCTGCGAGCAGCGCGTCGATCGTCTCCTGGTGCTCGGGCTGCTCGCTGCGGAGCTTGCCCATCAGCCGCTCCAGCGCGTGGCGCAGGTGCCACTCGCACACGCTCCGTTCAGGTCACCGAGGAACGCCTCCCAGTCAGCCTGGGACTTGCTCGTACGTGCCTCCAGACGCCACCACGGGTCGCTGGTGATGGACTGGGTGGAGGTGGACCGCGCGCGTGGCCGGCGAGCGGCTCGCTGCTGCTGGACGACCTGCCGTTGCGGGTGCGCGATCCGCAGACCGGACGGACCCGGATCGCGTTCGGGATCTTCGCCGCGATGGGCTATCAGGCCGGACGGGCGCTCGATGCGCGTTCGATCACCGATGGGATGAGCAATAGCAGCACCACATCTGGCCACCTGGGCCCAGTGCTCGGGTCCGTGTCACTAGGGGCAAGGTAGCGTCCTCCCCCCTCACGCATCTCCGTGTGCATTCTCAATCCAGAATGCACACGTGGATGCTTAGTCGTCCGCCGGGCGCGTATCTTGCCGCGCCAGATGTCTTCGCGGGGCAAGAGCTGGAGCAGCGGTCATTTGCGACGGTCTGACTGGACGCGCTCGATGCATTGTTGTGAAGATCGTCGAACGCGCCTGGCTCACGGCGAAGACTAAACCCGGACTGCGATACACCCGCCAGCGGCGAACGACGCCGGCATCGACAGGCGCGCCGCTTGAGAGCACGTCCTGCAGGTACTGCCCATCACCCCGCGCGGGGGCGGCGGGCGCGCTCACCGGTAGCTCCTGCCAGGGAATTGTGCGCCTGCGCGGTTCGGCCGACGTGCAGCAACGCGATCGTCTTAGCGAGCACGCCGCCCGAGTCAGGCCGGCGGCGCGGTGCGTGCATCCAGCGTCGCGAGCAGCTCGCGCACGCATCCACGAGCGCGCCTTCAGCCACGATCGGCACCATCGATCCACACACCCGACAGCGGAACTGTGCGGGCTCAGCCATCGCCGCCTCCGGCGAAGCTCCGGCGCGATCCGACAGCGCCAGCGGGCACCTCACGAAGCTCGCGGCGTGAGGTGCCTGAGCTCCACGGGTGCGGCGCGCGCTCGGTATCGAAGGGCGCGAAGCGCAGGGGCACATGATCGCCGTGCTCCAGGCACGACGGGCAGAGCATCCCGGGAACGGCGTTCAGCAGCCGACGAACCGTCGTGTTACAGCCGGGGCAATAGGTGATGGGCATACGGCCTCGCTTTGGGGTCAGATAACCCTCAAAGCCTGCGTACGCCCGTTGCGGATGCGCCCGAGTCTCCGAGTTTTCTATGCGCTTCGCGCGCGCTGAGCAAACGCCGCGACCGCTCCTAACGTTACGCTCTTAGACGGCGCACTGTCAAGCGATCCAACCGGTGGTTCGTAGATGCGCACAATCTCGTTGGAGACCGCGCTGAGCACACCCTGGCGCTGCGTGCCATCACCGGCACCAGCGACGATAATCGCCTGGTCTGCCATTTGGCCTACCGCATTGGGTAAGAGCAGGACCCGAGGCCAACCTCACTTCGCTTGAAACCACGCAATGAGGTGCTGTCATCGAGTGATCAGCGAGTGCTACGGCACCGATCAGCGATCGTTGCCAAGAGCCCGTAGAACGATATGCGATCGCGAGTGAGGCTCTTCACGCTGGTCCGCGCGACCGCCCGCCCTCGTCGAAGCCGGCCCGGTTTGAGCCATTCAGGGCGCCGAGGTCGATCGACTCTGTTGGCCAGCAGCTGAGCCCGTCGGGCCTACCCCTCCTCCTGGTAGGCCCCAGCGTGCCTGCGTTAGGCCCCCTGGCCGGCTTCTTGCTTTGAGGCGGCTTAGATCGTGTTCTGGTCTGCGCTGCCCACGGAGATTGAGACCTTGCGTGGCTTGCGCTGCTCGGGGTTGGGAATCCGCACCTCGAGCACGCCGCGATCAAAGCTCGCGCGTACCGATTCGGGATCGACGCCCTCGGGCAGCGTCAACGATCTCGCGAACGCGCCGGAGGTCCGCTCCACGCGGTGATAGCCCTCCTTGCGGTCGCCTGTGAGCATCCGACGTCACGCTTGCCGAACAGCGTCAGGGGATCCTGGGCATCCTGCCAGATGTACCTCGCCCGCCTCGAGCGCGACCCGTCCGGTCGCGGTCAGGACGAGCAGGCGCCCCTCGCCGTCGATCCCCGCCCCGACCCCGTCGCCGCCAATCCACCGCACGGGCCGGTCAAGCAGTGCATCGCGCATCCGAACGACCTCGAGCACGCTCTGTGCTTCGGCGGTGATCCAGCGTTGCAGTCCGTGCAGCAGTCGCTCGAGCATCGGCTCGATCCGCTCCACCCCCATCGCGAGCGTTCCCGCGCGATCACGGAGCTCTCGCGGAAGGTCTTGCTCTGAGAGCGCGACGTTGACGCCGATTCCAACGACCGCCCAGTGCTCCTGCGGACGGCCCTCGACCAGGATGCCGGCGACCTTGCGCCCGCCGAGGAGGACATCGTTGGGCCACTTCAGCTGGGCATCGGGCCCGGCCAGCTCGGCGACGGCGACCCCCGCCGCCAGCGCCAGCAGCGGCGGCCGCTCCCGGATCAGAAGCGAGCACAGCAGCGCCCGTCCGGCCGGAGCGGTCCACGTACGGCCCTGCCGCCCGCGTCCGGCTGACTGCTCACCGGCGGTGACCAGGGTGCCGTGGGGGGCGCCGCGAATGGCCAGCGCGCGCGCTCGGTCGTTGGTCGAGTCGGTGCGCCGAAGGTGGAGCCGAGGAAGCCCGAGCACGGCCGCCGCGCCGGGCTGTCCCGCGATCGCGTTCGCTCGGTCCATGAGCCCGTCCCCCTACTCCCGCCGCGCCTTCGCTTGGTCCATGAGCCCGTCCCCCTACTCCCGCCGCGCCTTCGCGTCTGCTAGCAGCGCCTGCACCAGCCCGTCGATGTCGTGCCGGTCCGCCTCGACATCCGGCTCACGGCCGCGGTCGCGCAGCGAGGCACTCGTCACCGGACCGATGCTCAGAAGCCGCGCACGCTCCCGCAGCCGATCGCCCGCCGCATCGAAGAAGAACCTGACCGTCGACGATGAGGTGAAGGTGACGTAGTCAGCGTCCGCCACCCCGTCCAGCTCCGCCTCGGTCAGCGGCGCCGCCACCGTGTCATACAGCGCCAGGACGTCGACCTGCGCACCCCGGCCCCGTAGCGCATCGGGGAGCACGTCGCGAGCTTGCGCCGCCCGCGCGACAAGTGCTCGAGCCACCGGAAGATCGGCGAGCGCGTCCACGAGCCCCTCCGCCACGAACCGTTCGGGCACGACGTCGGCGATCACGCCGTGGTTTCTGAGCGCCGCCGCGGTGCCCGGCCCGATGGCCGCTACGCGCGCGCCCGCGAGCGCGCGTGCATCCCGGCCCGAGCTCTCCAGGCGCTCGAACAGCAACCGCACCCCGTTCGGGCTCGTGAGGCAGACCAGGTCGTAGTCCTCGATCGGTGGTGCGGGACCCTCGAGCGGGACGATCTTGATCGCCGGCACCTCCAGCACCGCGGCGCCGAGTCCACGCAGGCGGGCGGTCAACTCGCTGGCCTGCGCCCTCGCCCGGGTGACCGCGACGGTCAACTTCGCGAGCGGTCGCTCCTCGAGCCAGCGCAGCCGCTCGCCGAGCGCCGCGACCGCGCCGAACACGGCGATCGCGGGCGCGCGGACGGCGCTCGACTTCGCCAGCGAGCCGATCGTCGCGAGCGTGCCGGTCAGCACCCGCTGACCGGGGAGCGTGCCGCGCTCGATCACCGCGGCCGGCTGCTGCGGTGGGCGTCCTCCGTCGATCAACCGCCCGGTGATCGCGGCGAGCTGGCGGACGCCCATGTACACCACGAGCGTCCCGGGAAACCCGGCCAGCGCCTCCCAGTCGAGGGCGGACTCGGTCTTGGCCGGATCCTCGTGACCGGTGATGAACGCGACCGCGCTCGCCGCATCGCGATGGGTGACCGGGATCCCGGCGTACGCGGGTCCGGCGATGCCGGCCGTGACCCCGGGCACCACCTCGAACGCGATCCCCGCCGCCCTCAATGCCTCGCCCTCCTCGCCGCCGCGACCGAACACGAACGGGTCGCCCCCCTTCAGGCGCACCACCGTCCTCCCCCGCGCACCGTGCTCGACGAGCAGCCGGTCGATCTGCGCCTGGGGCATGGACGGTCCTCCCCCCTCCTTGCCGGCGTACCGAAGCTCCGCTCCGGGCCGCGCGCCGGCGAGCGCCGACTCCGGGATCAGCCGGTCGTAGACGATCACGTCGGCGGCGGCGATCAGCTCCAGCGCTCGCGCCGTCAGCAGGCCCGGATCGCCGGGGCCGGCACCCACCAGGTACACGGTCATGGGCTCTCACCGGCCAGCAGCTCGCTTGCTCCCGCGGCGAGCATCCGCCGGGCGACCGTGTGCCCCAGCCCCGGCTGGCGCCCCCGCACGCGGTCGCTCAGCCACGCCGAGCCGTCGGATAGGCCGACCCAGGCGACGAGCTCGAGCTCTGTGCCGCCGATCACCCGCGCGTGTGCGCCTACCGGTGTGTCGCACGAGGCGCCCAGTGCGCGTACCAGCTCCCGCTCGGCCGTAACGCAAGCGGTTGCCTGCTCGTCGCACAGCGTAGCCAGCTCGCCGGGCGTCACTCTCCCGGGACGCGCCTCCAGCGCCAGTGCCCCCTGCCCCGCGGCCGGCACCAGCTGATCCAGGCAGGCGCCGGCCTGCGCCTCGCGTCCGAGGCGTTGCAGGCCCGCGAACGCGAGCACCAGCGCATCGAACGATCCCGCCTCGAGCTTGCGCAGCCGCGTGTCGACGTTGCCGCGCACGCCGACGATCTGCAGATCGTCACGCGCGGCGCGGAGCTGTGCGGCGCGCCTGAGGCTGCTGGTGCCCACCCGCGCACTCGGCGCCAGCGCCAGCAGCGAGGCCGCCCCGCAGATCGCATCTCGCGGATCGGCACGCTTCGGAATCGCGACCAGCTCAAGCCCGTCGGCAAGCTGCGCGGGCACATCCTTGGCCGAGTGAACGGCGAGATCGATCCGGTCCTCGAGCAGCGCCCGCTCGAGCTCTGAGACCCACCGCGACTTGTCCTGCAGCTGAGCGCCGCGGTCCCCCGCGGTGCTGATCGTCACGAGCTCCACCTCGCCGTTCAGGCGCTCGGCCACCCATCGTGCCTGCGCGACTGCAAGCGCGCTCCCGCGCGTGCCGACCCGGATCAACGCCGGCGAAGCTCGCGCACCTCGGCCAGCTCCTCGTCGGCGCAGCGCCCCGATGCCCGTGCGGAATGGGCCGCTGAGAGTGCCGCCGAGGAGCCCGCCGGCAATGCCCCCGCGGATCTCGCCGAGACGGCGATCTCATCTTCGGCCACCGACAGCCCGAACAGATCTCGCACTAGCGCCATTCGGGCGTGCGTGCGGTCGTCGCGGAGCTCCTTCATTCGCACCGTCGGGTCGTGCAGCAGCCGGTTCACGACCGAGCGCGCCAGCGCGTCGACGCGCTCGAGGTCGCGCGCCGAGGCCGACTCCCACCGTCCCCGGTTCTCGCGAAGCACCTGCTCCGCGATCTCAGTTCCCCGCGCTCGCAGCGCCGCTAGCGTCGGGATCACCTCGAGCGCTCCGAGCCAGGCCGCGAAGTGCTGGATCTCCTCTTCGATGATCCCCTCGGCTTTGCGCGCTTCCGCCTGGCGTACCCTGCGGTTGCGCGCGATCACCGCCTGCAGGTCATCGATGTCATAGAGCGACACGCCGCCGATCTCGGCGCACGCGGAATCGATATCACGGGGAACGGCGAGGTCGATCAGCAGCACCGGTGAGCCGCCCCGGTGATCCATCACTTCGGCCAGCTCACGCGCCTCGAGCAGCAGGTGAGGCGAGGCCGTCGCCGCGAGCACGATGTCAGCGCGCTCGAGGGCTTGGGGGAGCTCGTCGAAGCTGACGCTCGCGCCGCCGTAGCGCCGGGCCAGGCTGAGCGCGCGGTCTCGCCGGCGGTTGGCGACGAACACCGTGTGCCCTCCGCTGTCGGCGAGCGCTCGCGCGGTCAGCTCGCTCGTCTCGCCGGTGCCGACGATCACGACCTCCCGGCCGCGCAGGTCTCCGAGCAGCTCCCGTGCGAGCGCGACCGCGACCGCCGGAAGGCTCAGCTGCCGCTCACCGATCGCGGTTTCGCTGCGCACGCGCTTTCCGGTCGCGAGCGCCGCCGTGAACAGGCGGTTGGTGAGAGTACCGACGGTCTCCGTCGCGAGTGCCGCCTCATAGGCGCGCTTGACCTGTCCCTGGATCTCGTTCTCGCCGACGACCATCGATTCGAGCCCGGCCGTGACGCGGTACAGATGGCGGGCGGCGCCGCAGTTGCGGTGGGAGTAGATCGCCGGGGCGAGCGCGGTGGCGCGAATGCCCGCCTGGCTGGAGAGCATCGACAGCGCGGTTCCCTCCGCTTCCACCGGATCGCCGACCACCAGGTAGAGCTCCGTCCGGTTGCAGGTGGAGATCGCGACCGCCTCGTGCACGGCGGTGGCACCACGCAGGTCGCGCATGAAGCCGGCCGCACGACTCTCGGGAAGCGCGAGGCGCTCGCGCACCTCGACAGGTGCCGTCTTGTGCGAGACGCCGATCGCGAGCAGCTCGCTCACCGGACGCGCTCGGCCTCGCGCTCGCGACGAGCCTTGGGCTGCGTCCCGCTCTCGGCCTCGGCCTTACGCCCGGGCTCGGCCGCGACCCCCGACTCGGTCCCGGGCTCGTCCGCGTCCTCGCGCGCCTGAACGTCCCTTCTCAGCGCCGCCAGGTCCCGCTCGGTGGCGCTCAGCCGGGTCGCCATGATCGCCACGTATACGAGCACGAGCGCCAGGAACACGATGTACGCGCCGGTCACGTACGGAGCGGCCTTGCCCGGAGGGAGCGCGGGCGCGACCGCGAGGACTCGGGTCACGACGGCGCCGCGCTTCGTCCGAGCGGTGAGACCGCGTCCTCTCCAAGCAGCGAGCGACGCAGGGCGCGCACGTGTGAGCGCGAGCTCTTGGCCGCCAGCTCGTACTTCCACAACGTTGCGAACAGCAGCGTCACGCCCACGAGCGAGATCAGGAACGTGAGCCCCATCGATGCCGGGAGGTGACCCCCGCCGAGGGTCAGCACGCGCGGGTGCACGAGGCCCTGGGCCAACCGCACGGCGAGGAAGTTCAGCGGCACGAAGGCGCCGGCCACGATCGCGAACACGCTCGCGTAGCGACCCTGGCGCTCGGGATCCTCGATCGAGAAGCGGAGCGGCTGGTAGGTCGCGAACATCAGCACCACGATCAGGAACGAGACCAGCGTCGGCTCGTTCCACACCCACCAATGACCCCAGGACGCCTTGGCCCAGATCGAGCCGGTGATCAGCGCGCCGACGGAGAAGATCAACGCCATGTGGATTGCCACATAGGAGCGCATGTCCCACCGGCGCTCTCCGGTGCGCAGGTGCTGGGCCGCCAGCACGGCCCCGAGCACGAATCCGCACAGCGACACGATCGCCAGCGGAACGTGGATGTAGAAGATCTTCTGGATGAAGCCCTGGTCGGCGTCGTTCGGCGCGTAGAAGAAGACCAGCGCCAGGGCGGTGGTGATGGTGGCGATCGTGGCGAGAGAGAGGCCGCGAAGGCCCTTTCCGTAGATGGTCAGAACTCAGTCCTCCAACAGGAAGTCGAACACCGCGTAGGCGAGTAGCGCGAACACCACATCATAGAGAGCGAGAATCGCCAGCCACCTACCCGGCGGCGCGCCCGATGTGTGCACCGCCAGTAGCGGACCGGTTGCGCGGGCGCTGCCGATCAACGCCGGGATCAGCAGCGGCAGCGCGATGATCGGGCCGATCAGATCGCGCGCTCGAGTCTGGACCGCGATCGCCGACACGAGCGTCCCGATAACCGCGAACGCGAGGTTGACGAGCGCGAGCACCGCGATCAGGCCCAGCAGCGACGGTCCGAGCGACGGCCCGAGGAGCAGCAGCCCGAACGCTGGCACGGCGACCACCTCCAGCACCGCGAGGAAGATGAACAGCCCCGCCGCCTTGGCGATCAGCAGCGCGGTGCGGTCCACCGGAGCGAGCAGGAACGCGTCGAAGCCACCCTGCTCGCGCTCGGCGACGAACAACCGGTTGACCCCCAGCATCGCCGCGAACAGAAGCGTCGTGGTAAGTACGCCCGCCGCGAGCTGCCCGTCGACCGTCGAACGGCCCAGGGCGAAGTGGAAGATCACGAACGTCGCCAGCGCGAACAGTGTCATCGCCGGCACCGTCTCCGGTGAGCGCAGCTCGAGCCGCATGTCCTTGCGCAACACGGCCAATATCGTGTTCATGCGTACAGCGCCTTGATCTCTGGTGCCGTGAACTGATCGGCCGGCCCCACGAACGCCGTGCGGCCATCCTTGAGCGCCAGGACGAGGTCGGCCTCGGCGAGCGCCGCCTGCGGGTCGTGGCTCGTGAGCACCCGCGTGCAGCCGCTGCCGCGTCCGATCAGCGGCTCCACGAGCTCGCTCGCCGCCGGGTCGAGATTCGCGCGGGGCTCGTCGAGCAGCAGCAGCGCCGGCTCGTGAAGCACCGCTCGACACACCGCCAGCCGCTGGACCATCCCGCGGGAGAGCAGGCGCACCGGCTCCTGGGCGCGCCGCTCCATCCCCACCGCTCGTAGCACCTCGTCGACCCGCCCGGCGCGGACGCGGTGCAGGCGTGCGTGGTAGCGGAGGTTCTCGGTCGCGCTCAGGTCCCGGTACAGCAGGGGATCGTGGGCGAGGAAGCCGAGTCTGGCCCGCACGGCGAACGCCCGTCGCGGCAGCGGCTCCCCGAGCACGGAGACCTCGCCCTCCTGGGGGCGCAGCAGCGTGGCGAGGATCCGCAGCAGGGTCGACTTCCCGGCGCCGTTGCGACCGAGCACCGCGAGGGTCGCGCCGGCGGGGACCCGCACCGACACCTCCCGTAGCGCTGTGCGGTCGCCGAACCGGCGGGTGAGGCCGCGCAGGTCGATGGCAGCCGGCTCGGCCACCGGCTCCGTGCTCAATGGCGGCTGGATTGGCCACCGGTTCGGTGTCCGGCGCCGGTCTCACTGCTCTCATCGTCACCATGGGCGGGGCCCGGGCGCGCGTCACCGTGCCCATGTCGAGCACCGCCACTTCTCCCACCCTCACGCTGAAGCGTCTGCACCACGTGCTCGAGCGTCGGGGCGATCACCGCGAACAGCTCGCCGATCGCCTTCGGATTGCCGGGGAAGTTGATGATCAGCGTGCGGCCGGCGATCCCGGACACGCCTCTGGTCAGGATGCCCAGCGGCGTGTACTTCAGGGACTCGCTGCGCATCGCCTCGGCAAATCCCGGGGCGTCACGGTCGATCACCGCCCTCGTCGCCTCCGGCGTGACGTCGTCGTGGGTGAGGCCCGTGCCGCCGGTGGTGAAGATCAGCGACGTGTTCGCCTCAGGGCGCGCGTGGCGCCGGAGCCACTCCTCGATCGCGGCGCGATCATCGGGGAGCACCCCGCGGTCGACGATCTCAGCGCCGGCCTCCGCCGCCAGCTCGGCGAGGGCAACCCCGGAGAGGTCCTCGGAGGCGCCCGCGGCGACCGAGGTCGAGATCGTGAGAATCGCCGTCCTCATCCCTGCTCAGCAGTCGGCAAGTGCACGCAGCGCAGTGCAGATCTGCTCACGTCGTGGTCCCACATCCCCAGCTCTGTCGGTGAGGGCAGACCGTCGAATACGTTGCAGGTTGTCAAACGAGGCGACGCACTCGGCATGCAGGCCGTCCTCCTCGCCCAGGTGGAACTCGGTCGGAATGTTACGGACCGTACGCGTCACCGGCGCGACGACGATACCGGAGAGCACAGGAACGGCCTCCGAGCGGGTCACCACCAGCACCGGGCGGCGCTCGTGCTCAGTCTCAGCCCACCAGATCTCGCCCTGCCGGGGGACGCTCACCGGGTTTCCTCCTGCAGCAACGCATCCCGCCGCCGTACCCTCACCAGGGTTCCTCCTCCACCAGCGCCCGAGTCGCCGCGTCGAGACCGGCCAGCTCGGCGTCGGTCTGCGGCCGTCGACGGTACGCATCGGCGATCTCGGCCCCGATCCGCTCTCGGCGGTGGCGCTCGACGAGCTGCTCGAGGCCCAGACGTACCGCCTCGGATCGATTGGCCACCACGCCACTGTCGATCAATGCGTCGACCTGGTCGACCAACCGGTCGTCCAGCCGCGTCACCACCTGCGTCATGAATGCCATCCGCTGAGCATGTCAGATTGCAATGCGGATCGTATGCCCGGCGATCGCAAGCCGGATGATCGGCGAGCGCACTGAGGTGATCGGCCGACGGGGGGCCCCTGACCGGCACGGCCGGGCGAGCGCAGGTGGCGGTCAGGATCGCACGGTGGTAGCACGCGGGACCTGATTCCAGGAACTAGGGGTCCTGGCGCCGCCAATCTCCCGACCGTCCGCCGGACTTCTCGAGCAGCGTCACCTCGGCTATCTCGGCGCCGCGCTCGATCCCCTTGACCATGTCGTAGACGGTCAGCGCTGCCGCGGCAGCGCCGGTCAGCGCCTCCATCTCGACCCCGGTCGGACCGGTGGTGCGCGCCTCGGCGATCAGCTCGATCTCGCCCGCGTCCGGGTCGACGGTCCCCTCGACGCCGACGAAGGTGAGCGACAGGGGATGACAGAGCGGGATCAGCTCAGACGTCCGCTTGGCGGCCTGGATCCCGGCAATCCGAGCCACCCCGAGCACGTCGCCCTTGGGGGCATCGCCCGCTTGGACGGCTCGCGCCGTCTCCGCGGAAACGCGTACCCGGGCACGCGCCACCGCGTGGCGCTCGGTCGCCGGCTTGACGCCCACATCCACCATCCGCGCGCGACCGGTCGCGTCGAGGTGGGTCAGCTCGGAGTCCTCGCCCACCCGATCAATCATGACGGCTGGCGTGCCGTGGCGTGCCGTGGCGTGCCGTGGCGTGCCGTGGCGTGCCGTGGCGTGCCGTGGCGTGCCGTGGAGGGCGGGCGGGGCGCCCCCTCCAGGCCCGAAGTATGCGGTCGGGCTGCGCGGATAAGCATCGAGCCGCCGAACCGGAGCGAATACCGTCGGCAACTCCCGGTAGCAGTAGCAGTTCGACATCACCCCTGCCGGCGAAATGCGGAAATGACGAAATGGCGAAAGCAAGCCCAGTGATTTCCATCACCACCTCACAACCGATGCCTACGCCTCGATCGCGGATCTTGCCGGCCGGAAGGCGGAGCGCTGATGGCGGGCGCGGACACTGTGGCGGTGCTCGGCGCCGGCGGCACGATGGGGCTGTCGATGGCTCGTAATCTCACGCGAGCCGGGTTCGGGGCGCCGGCGTGGAATCGCTCGCCTGAGAAGGCGAAGCCGCTGGCGCAGGACGGCACGCGGATCTTCGACTCCCCCGCCGAGGCGGCGAAGGGAGCCGGCGTGATCCTGACCATGCTCGCCGATGCGGACGCCGTGATCGATTCGATCGAGTGAGTCAGGGGCACTGACGGCGACGGGCGACGGCGCCGTCTGGAGTCAGATGAGCACGATCGGGGAGCGGGCCACCGAGCGCTGCGCGAGCTGGCTCGCGAATGTCGGGTGGCATTTGTGGACGCACCGGTGCTGGGCACCAAGCAGCCCGCGGAGCAGGCCGAGCCCCCCTCACGTATAGTCGAGAGCATTCTCCTGCGAGATTGCTCTCTTAGATGCGTTAGTCATCTCAGGGAGGGGGCGCGCCTGGTGTCGATGACGGCCCGCCGTTCGACCTGCGGGCGGCCTT
>JAABUQ010008802.1_pt1 | contig 13979 bp, 11 predicted proteins | sample 5560001 | NCBI WGS metagenome assembly JAABUQ01 (sample SAMN10711888, study PRJNA513371) | rock metagenome | isolation source: Antarctica rocks | place: Antarctica: Victoria Land, Finger Mt nord | collected 2015-12-18
GCGAGCGAGCCATGCCCTGACTGTTGCCCAACTCTCGCCACAGGGCCAGACTCTGCTCGTGCAGGGCGATGGACCGCGCGTAGTCCCCCTGTCCCTCGGCCATGACGCCCGCCCCGTTGAGCGCCGTGACGCGCGCGGTCACCCAGCAATCGCCGGCGTCAGGGGGAGGGGCCACGGCCAGCGTCGCGTCAAGCCATGTCCGGCCCTCGCTCTCGTAGCCACGAACATCCCAGAAGCGCCACAGCGCCGCCGCCAGCCGCAGGCCCAGCTCGTGCTCACCTCGGGCGCGCGCCCAGGCCAGCGCGGCGCGCAGGTTGTCATGGTCCCCTTCCAGCAGATCGAGCCACTCGTGCTGCCGCGCGCCGGTGAGCTCGGGCGCCGCCCGCTCCGCGAGCGACAGGTAGGCGGCGGCATGCCGCTGCTCCACGGCCCGCGCCTCGCCGCTCTCCACCAGCCGCTCGCGGGCGTACTGGCGCACCGTTTCAAGCAAGCGATAGCGCGTCCCCGACTCCTCACAACATCCGTCGCGCCCGTCACGCCCGTCCGCCGGCGCCCCAACCAGCGATTTGTCGACCAACGCGCTCAGCAGCAAGACAACATCGTCCGTTTCCGCCAACCCCTCTCCGCACACCAACTCCACCGCGTGCAGCGTCCAGCCGCCAGCGAAGACAGTCAGACGTCGCAGTAGGGACGCCTCGGCCGGACTGAGCAGGTCGTAGCTCCAGTCCAGCACGCCGCGCAGCGTGCGATGCCGCGGGAGGGCCGCGCGGTTGCCCGTGGAGAGCAGCCGGAAACGGTTATCCAGGCGAGCCGCCAGGTCGTGCACCGAGAGCGCGCCGAGCCGCGCAGCCGCCAACTCGATGGCCAGCGGCAGCCCGTCGAGCCGGCGACAGATCCGCGCCACGACCTCGGCATTGCGCTCGGTGAGGATAAAATCGGGGCGGCTGGCCCGCGCCCGCTCCAGAAACAGCCGCACCGCCTCAACCTCCGCCACCTCGTCGAGCCAGGAGCCCCAGCCCCGTTTCCCTCACCCCCTGCCCATGCGGATTGGTCTTTCGGCTCTGCGGAGCCGACAGCCCAACCGGCTCTCCCTGCCGCGGGAGAGGGGAGAAACGATGCCTCCCCCTCGCCCCGTGAGGGAGAGGGGGTCGGGGGGTGAGGGAAACGGGGGTGAGAAACGGCCAGCGGCGGAAGTGGCCACACGGTCTCGCCGGCCGTTCCCAGTTGCTCGCGGCTGGTGGCCAGGATTTGCAGGTCGGGGCACGCCTGCAACAACGCGGTCGCGGCCTCGGCGCAGGCCGCGACCAGGTGCTCGCAGTTGTCCAGCACCAGCAGCATGCGCCGCCCGCGCACGTGATCGGCCAGGGTCGCGAAGAGAGGCCGATGCGATTCTTCGCGTACGCCGAGGGCCGCGGCAATGGCGCCGGGCACGCGCGCGGGGTCGGCCAACGCCGCCAACTCAACCAACCACACCCCATCGGGGTACGCCGGCCGCAGCCCCTCCGCGACCTGCAGGGACAGCCGCGTCTTGCCGGCGCCCCCGATGCCGGTGACAGTCAGCAAGCGGCACGCGGCGGGACCCTGTCCCAGGGCGTGCTCCAGCGCGGCGAGCTCGCGCACGCGTCCGACGAAGCTCGTCAGCGCCGCGGGTAGATTGCCGCGCGTCCCCGCGGGAAGCGCGCCCGCGGCCGGGGCGGTCTCGACCGGTGGGACACTCTCGATGGACCGCGCGATGGGCGGAACTATTGGCGCGGCCTGAGCGAGCGCGGCGCGCAGGGCTGCCGTCTCGGGCGTGGGCTCCACGCCCAGATCATCGCGCAGGGCGCGCACCAGGACGTCATACACCCGCAGCGCCTCGCTGCGGGCGCCATCATCCGCCAACAAGCGCATCAGCAGCCGCGCCCCCTCCTCGTGGCAGGGGTCGCTCGCCAGCAGCGCGCGCAGAGAGCGCCGCGCCCCCTCTCGCTGGCCCGTCTCCGCGCTCAGCAGGGCCAGATGGAACAGCAACTCCCGGTGCTGGGTCCACAACTCTTCGCGTCGCACAATGGCCCAATCGGCGTAGCGATCGTCCGGCAAGTACTCGCCGCCGTAGAGGTCCAGCACCGCCTGGCACAACGCGCTGTCCCGCCCGGCCAGCGCGGCGCGCGCCGCCTGACCGAAGGCGTCGGCGTCGAGCCAGGCCGACCCCGTCCCCACGGCGTGCGGGTCCAGCACGAACAGGCCTTGCTCGGCACGCAGATAACTGGCGGAGGCGCTGGCGCCGGGGAGGTCCAGCACCGTGCGCAGCCGGTGTGTAGCCACGCGCAGGCTGTTCGCCCCGGCGTCGGGGTCGGCATCGGGCCAAAGCAGGTCGATCGCCCCGTCGCGCGTGAGACGGCGGCCGGGCGCGCTGAGCAGGCTCTTGAAGAGGAGGGTCACGGTGGGCCGGGACCAGCGTTCTGACGGGATGGACTCGTCGCCGCGCCACACCACGAAGGCGCCGAGCGCGCGCACGCGCAGCGGTGGGGGCGTGGATGGAGACCTGGATGAGGATGTGGAGCGGTCTCTACCCGCCGACGACGCCGATCCGGGAGTGCTAACAGACATGGGACGCTGTCCTTCTATACACTCTATGCGCTCGTCCTTGCTATCGCTCATCGCCGAGAGCGCGCGGGGGCTTACGGAATACTACTTTACGCTATTATGGCACATGATACAAGGGGTGACGCCAGGGGGGGGGTGTGCCCCGAGATTGTGATCGTGCGTGCCGACGGCCTGACCCTGAAGGGTCATGGCAGGGACGGACCCTGCCATGACCCTTCAGGGTCAGGCCGCAGGGTCAGGCCGTCGCGGGCGCCATCACAATCGCGGGGCGCTCCCAGGACGCTTCTATCCCCGGAGGGCATCGGCAAAGATGCCCGGCAGCTTCAAGGGGCTTGGTTTCGCTTCAAACCGGGTCAGGCGGCGGCTGACGTTGTGCGCCTGCTTGTTGGTGATGAACCACGGCGGCTTCGGCAGCATCGACAGCTGCCCGTGCGCGACGCCGCGCGGGAACGGGTAGAAAGGCGCCCGGATCACGCTCTTCTGCGGCCGGTCGAACAAATAGGTGTTGTGGACCACGCCGATCCCGCTGCCCACGTCCTCCAGGGTATGGCCGGGATAGGCGCCCCAACTGGTCGGCGCCAGCAAGAAACCGACGCCGGTCCAGGCGTTGACCCCCACGCAGCCGTAGCGTAGCGCGGCGATAGCCTCGTCCAGCGCGGGACCCAACTCCTTCGCCGTGGCCGGGTGTACGATGATGTTGGCGCCGAGGGTGCCCCGCAGCGTGTCGTTGCAGAACGCGACGGCGCGGCTCAGGAACGCGGCGGCGTCCGCGCCCGGCAGGCGCGTGGCGGCGAGCACATCGGTGAAGGCCTCGCTACGGAAGCAGATGTCGTCCCGCCGCGAGGGGTCGACGTCGGGGATCAGCGTGCGGGGGACCACGCCGTCGGCCGGGCTGTCGAGCAGCGTGGCCTCGGGATGCTGCTCCACGAAGGCCTGTTGGCGCTGCGCCGCGCCAGGGTAATATTCCGGCCGCCGCGGCGTCTCGCGCAGCGTGTCCCCCACCCGCAGCAGCAGGTCCGGGGCGCCGTCCCACTCCTCTGGCAGGACGAGTACCTGCGAGGCGATGCAGTTGAAGCCGCCGTTGTGCATCTTCTGTGTGGCGATATGCTCGGCCTGGAAGCGCAGGTCGGCCTCGCTCCAGGGGCCGGGCAGCACAATGGTGGGGCTGACGTTGCCCAGTTCGCTTGTGATCGGCTTGTCCAGCAGCGGCTCCTTGAGCCGCTTGCGCGCGGCTCCAGCCTCACCGGGTCCGAACACGATGGCGTCGTGCGTGCGCTCACTGCCGGTCATGTGGATCGTCTCGATGCCGCGATGGCCGCACAGGTACGAGCCCACGTCGGCGCCGCCGTAGGCGAGGCGCACATAGCCGTCGGCGATGAGGTCGGCGAAGACCCTCTCGAACGAGGCGCCCAGGTAGTCGTTGACGGGATTCAACTTGAGCAGGCAGACCTGCCCCTCGGCGTACAGCTTGGACAGCACGTCGAGCGGCGGGATGCTGCTGATGTTGCCCGCGCCGAGGACCAGCGCCACGCGCCCCACCGGATGTGACTGCTTATAGAAGGCCGCCATATGCCCCGGCAGGTTGTCGGGCGTGACGCCGGGCTGCATCCACACCTCGCCCGTGACCCCGCTGACGAGCAGGCGGTCGTAGAGCGTATTGGGGAAGACATCGACCACGACCTGCCCGTCCGGCCGCGTGCGCACCGTGCCCGGTTTGAGCACGGGCACGCCGCCCCGGGCGATCCCCTCCAGGCTGAGAATCAGGCGGTTGAGCGCGAAGAGCAGCGCCCACGGGCCGGAGGTCCACTCCTCCCCGGCCAGGGGCGAACCGGGCGGGATGCCTTTGGCCGCGAGCGCGTCGGCCACCCAGCGGCCAGCGGCTGCGGCAGTCCGGTCGCGCATCCCGCTCAGATAGGCGATCTTCCTGTCCACGCTGAGCCGCGCCCATGCGTCCTTGTGCGCCTGCAACTCCTCGACCGATCTGTCAAGGTCGACCTGCGTCGACCCAACCGCCTCTATCTGCTGTACCATGCCCTTGCCCCCTCTTTGCCTCTCCAGCGAATGACCCTTTTATCACATTAACACAGACAGCATGTTGGTGAGAGATGAGGCCGGATGGATGCCGGCGCGTCCCCGGCCGTCCCATGACCCCGCGCGCATCGACGACTGGGCAACGGGACAGGGTCTGCAAAAGATCGCCCTGGGAGCGCGGGCGTCTCGCCCGTCCCCGTCGAACCCCGGGACGGGCGAGACGCCCGCGCTCCCAGGGATGCTCCCGGCCACGTCGCCGCGCTAATTATTTGCAGACCGTGAACGGGATAGCAATGGGATAGCGTACGGCGAACCGTGGATGGTAAACTCAACCTGGCACGCGTCCTGCCCCCATTGCTCATAGGGGTCCCGGCCAGCTTTCATAACGTTTTGTTATCGTATCGACAAAAATTTGGTATTGGACATTATGCCCCGTGGCATCGCATCATACCAAGCACGGAGTATTTTCATTCTAACCGGTCCGGCCACGAGAATGAATGATGGACGAACCATAGGGGGACAGGTGCGCACAGTGGCGTGCGGACGGTTCCCTATCAGCAGCGGCGCGTCGAGCGGGCGACGCCGCATCACGGAGGAGTCCTGCGTTGAGGATTGTATTGCTTGGCCCCCAGGGTGTGGGGAAAGGTACCCAGGCGCAGCGCCTGTCAGAGCGGATAGGCGCGCCGCATGTCTCCACGGGCGACCTGGTGCGCGCTGAGATTGCGGCGCAAACACCGCTGGGGCGGACCATAAAAGACTGTACCGAGCGCGGCGAATTGGCGCCCGACGAGGTCATCGTGTCCCTGGCCCTCACTCACCTGGCCGACAAGACGAGTTGGATCCTTGATGGATTCCCGCGCACCCTGACGCAGGCACGCGCGCTCGACGAGGCGCTGGCCAACGTGGGCGAGTCGCTCGATTGTGTCCTGGCCCTCCAGGCGCCCGATGCCGAGGTGGTCGAACGCCTCTCCGGCCGCCGCCAGAGCGAGGCCACGGGGCGTATCTACAACCTCGCCAACGACCCGCCCCCGCCCGACGACCCCGGCCCGTTCGTGCAACGCGAGGACGACCACCCGGATAACATCCGCCGTCGCCTCCAGATCTACCATACGGCAACCGAGCCCCTCAAGGGCTACTACGCCGAGCGCGGCCTGCTCCGTGAGATCGACTCGACGGGCCCGATCGACGCCGTGACCGACGCGATCCTCACCGTGCTGGACGCGTTGCCCGCGCGCACAGGCAAGGCCCAGGTAGCGGGCACGGGACGGGCAACGCCCCAAGCGAGAGCAGCCAAGCTCGCCAGCTAATCGCTCGTCCAGGGCCGTTTCATTGAGGAGGATAGACGATTAAAACGTGCGCCCCAAGGCCTGGTCCCACGGCTGAGGCGCGGCGACCTTGACCACGATATCCTCGCGGTCGCGCACATAGAGGTAGAGTTGGACGAAGAACTCTTCCTCTGGCAAGGGGTAGGTCGGGTTGATACACAGATACGGATAGCGCCAGGGGGCCGCAACGCCGGGCTCCGTCAGCACTTCGATGCGCCGGCCCACCCGCAGGCGATACGTCACGCCCTCGAAGCGCCGCGAGGGCAGGTCCAGATGACCCTGCCGCTGCAGCGTCTCCCATAAGTCGTCGCCGAGGGTCGACCGCGCCACATCGCGGGCGCGACGACGCGCCTCGGCGTAGTCCGAGCGCGAGAAGCCGGGGCCGGCGCTGCGCTTGGGCAGGTGATCCCATCGGCGCAGCCACGGCCGCTCGATCTCCTCGTCGTCCGGCTCTCCAGGTCGCGGAGCGAACCCGAAGAGCCGGCGCCACCACATAACCATCCGACGCGGACTAGCCGCCGGCGATCGGTGCGACGATCTGGTACTCTTCGACGCGCGGATCGAAGGGCGAGCGGTCGATGACGTGGCCGTCATCGGTTTTCTTGGAAATCAAGCAGCCGTTTTCACGCGCCTCGCGCAGGATGCGCTCGGCCTCGATCACCTGCGCGCGGGCCTCCTCGGTGTCGACGGTGTAGTCCCACTCGACAACCTGGTGGCCGCGCCGATTCGCCACGATGATGCGTCCCATTTGTTCCTCCTGTCTGCCTGTCCGCCTATCCACCCGATCCAGGTCTTGCCGGCCGCGACGGTCGAGGTGACCGTCGGCGTGCACCGACGCCAGATCAGAGGTGAGCACGATCGCTCCCCTCTAGAGTACCCCCTTCGCCGCGAATGTCAAGAGGCGCTGACTCCATCCCGCAGCCAGCGCACCTCCTCCGGTGTCAAGGCGACGTCGAGCGCGCCGAACGAGGTGCGCGTCTCGGACAACGCGCGCGGCCCGATCAAGGGAAAGGTGGGGAAGGGTTGGCGCAGCACGTAGGCCAGTGCGATGGTGATGGTCGGCGCCCCGCGCTCCCGCGCCATACTCTCGGCCCGCGCCAGCCGGGCAAAGTTGTCCTCGCTATACCAGCAGCGCGCCAGCTCGGGGTCGGAGCGGTCGTCGGGCCGGGCGCGGCCGGTGAAGAAGCCGCGCGCCTGACTGGACCACGGCAGCAGCGGCAGCTGCGTCCTGGTCAGCCAGGCGCGCCACGTGTCGTCCGACGCGGAGAGGCAGCCGTCCCACGGCGGCTCGACCATACGCGCCAGGCTGAAATTGTTGCTCACGGCGGCGATCGGGGTCAAGCCATGCGTCCGCGCATACGCCTGCGCCGCCTCGATGCGCTCTATCGTCCAGTTGGAGACCCCGAACGCGCGCATGCGCCCGGCCTGCCGATGCGTGTTCAGCACGTCGACGAACTCGCCGACCGGCACGTCCGGGTTGTCGCGGTGCATCACGTACAGGTCCACATAGTCCGTGCGCAGACGGTCCAGGCTCTCCTCGAGCTGGCGCGTGAGGTCGTCCGGCGTGCAGAACGGCGTGTGCGCGCCCTTATCCAGGATCACCACCCGCTCGCGCAGGCCGCGGTTCTCGATCCAGTGCCCCAGGATGCGCTCGCAGGCGCCGCCGCCATAGATATAGGCGGTGTCGAAGCACGTCCCGCCGCGCGCGAAGAAGTCGTCGAATATCACTGCGGCGTGCGGCATGGCCGTCTGGTTATCCACGCCCATCACCAACCGCGACACTGCCTTGTCGACCCCCGCGATCCGGCCATAGATCATCGTGTGGTCGGGGCGTACGGTCAGGGGCCGCCGGTCCACGGGCGGCGTCCGCGCCTCGGGCCGCTCGGTGTCGTAGGTCAGCCCGATGGCCTCACGCCAGCGATCCAGCGTGCGCATGTTGCCGAGCGAGTCGTCCGGGGTCATCGCCGGCGCCTGCCGCGCCTCCAGGTGGTCCGCGACGGTATCGGCCTCGATGGCGTACAGCGACGCGGGCGCCTCGACCGTCACCTCGCGCGGCTCGGACGCGCCGTTCTGGTAGAGCAGGATGCGCGTGCTGCCGCCGTCGCGCGCGGGTGTCCACGGCTCGGGGACGATAATGCTGCCCTCCGACCCGTAGACGCGTACCACGCTGTCCTGGTTGACGCGCACGCCCGTGGCCAGCTGCGCCACGATGTCGCCGGGGAAGCGCAGCGCGGCGACGGTCCACTCGTCGACGCGGCTGCGCGGCCCGATATGCCCCACGGCGCTCACGTCGAGGGGCTCGGCCATCGACTGGCCGGATGCCGCGCCGGCGATCAGGCGCGCCATCGAGGCGGTGTAGCAGCCCACGTCCAGGATGCCTCCGCCGCCGAGGTCGTGGCGCAGCAGGCGGCTGTCGGGATTATCGCCCGCGTCGAAGCTGAAGGTGGAGTGGATCACACGCACCTCGCCGATGGCGCCCTCGCGGATCAGTTCGACTAGGCGGGCCGTCTGCGGATGGCAGCGATACATGAAGGCTTCCATCAGGAAGACGTCATAGCGCCGGGCCGCCTCGACTACCGCCATGGCCTCAGCGTGGTTTAGCGTCAGCGGCTTCTCGCACAGGATGTGCTTGCCGGCCTCGGCCGCCTTGACAGCCCACTCCGCGTGCATCGGGTGCGGCGTGCCGATATAGACGGCCTGCACGTCGGGGTCGGCCAGCAGCGCCTCGTAGCTGCCATGCCGATGCGGGACCCCCAACTCATCTCCAAACCGGTCAGCCGTTGCCTGCATCCTGCTACCCACGGCGACTAGCCGGCCCGTGCGCGAGGCCGCCACGCCGCGCGCAAACGTCCGCGCGATACCGCCCGCGCCCAAAATGCCCCAGGACAGTGTCTCGTCCATCGTACCTCCTATCCAGTCTTGTCTCGAACGAGTTTATGTGATGGTCACCGGACCTGCGACTGCGGTCGCATGGCAAACGACGAACACTGCGGTGTCAAGGGCCTGCGACTGCGGTCGCATGGCAAACGACGGACACTGCGGTGTCAAAACGAAAGCGAACGGACGTGTTTTTCACCCGACCGCAGTCGGCGGTGGTTTGCCATGCGACCGCAGTCGCAGGCCGCCAAGCCGCCTTACTCGTCCAGCGCGAACTCGCGGAGGCCCAGGGGCAGCGGCGCGGGCCGTTGGCACGTGCTGGACAGCTCGACGTGCTGGCCGCCCTGCGATGCCTCGTCGAACGCATGCATGATGTCCAGGACGTGGTAGGCCAGCTCGCCGCTGGCACGGTGCGGACGGCCGGAGCGCAAGGCGTATCCCAGGTCGGCCAGCCCAACGCCGCGACTGTTGGCAGTGTAGCCGAAGGGCAGCGGGACCTCGCTCCACTCCGTCGCCCCGGCACGGCGCACGCGCACGGGGCCGCCGAAGGTGTTGGGATCGGGCACGCTCAGCGAGCCCTCGGTCCCGTAGATTTCGATGCGCGGCAGGTTGGCCGCCCACACGTCGAAGCTGGTCACGATCGTGCCCACGACGCCCGCGGCAAAGTCCAGCACCCCGGTGATGTGGGTTGGCGTGGTAACGGGAATGGTCTGGCCGTAGCGCGGGGCGCTGGTGATGGTGCGCTCGGGGAAACTGATGCGCGTCGAGCCCGTCACGCGGCGCACCGGCCCCAACAGCGTGACCAGCGCGGTGAGGTAGTACGGCCCCATATCGAACATGGGGCCGCCGCCCGGCTGGTAGAAGAAATCGGGATCGGCATGGAAGCTCTCGGGACCATGGCTCGTCATAAATGCCGTGGCCGCGACCGGTTCCCCGATCCAGCCGTCGTCGATCAGCTTGCGGCACGTCTGCAAGCCCCCGCCCAGGAAGGTGTCGGGCGCGCAGCCGACCAACAGCCCTCTCTCGGACGCCTCGTCGAGCATGCGGCGCGCGTCCTCGCGCCCGATCGCCAGCGGCTTCTCGTTATAGATGCTCTTGCCTGCCCGTAGTGCGGCCAGACCAACCGTGCCGTGGGCCGCGGGGATAGTCAGGTCGAGCACCACCTCGACATCCGGGTTTTCGAGCAGTTCCGCCACCCCACCGGCGCTGGGCACGTCGAACTCCACCGCCCGCGCCCGCGCGCGGTCCTCGTCGAGGTCGGCGCAGGCCACGACGTCCAGCATCTCCAATTTCTGGGCGTTCTGAAAGTAGATACCGCTGATCATGCCGCAACCGATGACGCCGACCCTCACAGGCTCTATTGTGCCAGGCAAGAAACCCCTCCTCGTACCGCTATCCCGTCCCTCCGCGCCGAGGGCTCTCCCTATGATGATAAGGGGTTGGCCGCATGATGATAAGGGGTTGGCCGCTCCCGTCGCTGAAACAGCGTGGTACGATGTCCTCAGCCCCGCTTCAAGGTCTATCAAGCCACGAGGAGATACGTCGATGACGCTCTGCGACCTGCGCTACTATAGCCCGGCATTGGAGAAGGAGACCAGCGTGATGGTCGTGCTGCCCCCGACGCGGGGCGTAGAGCCTGCCCCTGCCCCACCGTTCCCGGTCGTCTACCTGCTGCACGGCCTGTCCGACGACGCCACCGCGTGGACGCGCCGGTCCAACATCGAGCGCTACGCCGAGGACTACCCCTTTATCGTGGTCATGCCCGACGGCGGGCGCGGCTTCTACACCGACGCCCGCGATGGCTATGCCTACGAGACGGCCATCGTGCGCGACCTCGTGGGCCTCGTCGACCGCACCTTCCGCACCGATGCCCGCCGCGAGGCGCGCGTCATCGGCGGCCTCTCTATGGGCGGGTACGGCGCCATCAAACTGGCGCTGCGCCACCCCGACCTGTTTTGCAGCGCCACCAGCCACTCCGGCGCGCTGGCCGTGGCGCACCGCCGCCTCGACCTCACTCGCGCCGACGAGCGCGAGTTCAGCCACATCTTCGGCCCCGACCCCAACGGCGGTCCCGACGACCTCTTCGCCCTCGCCGAGGGCATCGACTGCGGCACGGACGACTTCCTGCTCAACGCCAATCGCCGCTTCAACGCCCACCTTACCTCGCTCGGCATCGACCACGAGTACGAAGAGTTCCCGGGCGCGCATACGTGGGACTACTGGGACCAACACGTGCGGGAGGCGCTGGCCTTCCACGCCCGCGCCGTCTCGCGTCTGTAAAGGGGTGCGGCACGAGACCGTGGCCACGCGTAGCCTCCGCGCAGCGGGGACTTACTGTCCTCCACCGGCGTCGCGCGTTCGTCCGTTGTGGAGGATGGCTGCCGTGGCGGAGTCGGCAGGGAAGAACGACTCGATGGCGAGTTCGGCGACGGTGATGTCGAGCGGCGCGCCGAACGTGGCCACGGTGCTGAAGAAGGCAAGCTCCCGACCGTTGTGGCGGAGACGGAGCGGGACGATGATGTCGCCAGGTGTGGGCGCCTCGATCTCCGGTTCGGGCTGATCGCAAGGATAGGCGCGGAGTTCATCATAGAGCTGGACGAGCGCGGGGTCGGCGGTCAGGGCGACCTGGCGGCGCAACTGGCCGAGCAGACGGGCGCGCCACTCACCGAGGTTCACGATGCGCGGCGCCATCCCGTCGGGGTGCAGGCTGACCCGCATCGCGTTGGCCGGAGGCGCGAGTAACTCTGGCGCCACCCCGTCGGTGAGCAGCGCGACGGCGGCATTGGCGTCGACGAGGGTCCAGGCACGGTCCACCACCACGGCCGGGTAGGGCTCGTGCCCGGTCAGCACCTGCCGCACCGCCGCGCGCACGGCCGCCATCCCCGGCGCGTCCAGCGCGGTCTCGGAGTAGACAGGGGCGTAGCCCGCGGCCAGCAGCAGGTGGTTGCGCTCGCGGAACGGCAGGTCGAGCTGCTCGGCGAGGCGGAGGACCATCGCGCGGCTCGGCAGCGACCGGCTGGTCTCCATGAAGCTCAGATGCCGCGTGGAGATCGCCGCTTGCATGGCGAGGTCAAGCTGGCTCAGCCGGCGGCGCTCACGCCACTGGCGCAACAACTCGCCCACTGGGCGCCAGGGATTGCTTGCGGTCACTGAAGTCGTCATGCCGTCCTTCCCACACCGCGTTTCGTTAGTATTCTAACGCACGGATCACGGCAGGAGCGGCTCGGAGCGCCGCTTGCAGGCATGCTGGCGCCCGCGGCGTCCGCAACATTACGTGCGGCGTCCATGGAACGCCCTGTATGTGGCGACGAGTGGAACCGCAAAGAGGACCGCAAACACGAGATTGAGCGCGGCATTTTGCCAGAACCCGGACCGCAACGAAAAGGTGGTGTCCGGTATAAACCATGCCGCTAAGGATACGGCGACCGCGTTCCAACCTTCGCGCAGACCACGGCGAAACGGTCCAAAGAGAGTGTAGAGCAACGCGATCGCCCAGCCAAACATGACGGCGCCCAGAACGGCATAGGCCAGCGTGATATAAGCGACAGCAGCGTCGCTAAAGGCCGGATTTCTTTGCGTGGACGAGAACAGCAGCAGGTTGAAAAACCGCTGAGTGAGGTCGGGCAGAACCACGAAGCTCAGGCCAAAGAGGAGGACGCCACAGGCGGCCAGGACAAGCCAACGCCACCAGAAAAGATACGTATTATTGATCGGGATTGCGGCGACGTTCTCGGTCATGTCGTGTCCCTCCTCGAAGAGTGATAGAGCCGGACGCCGGTCAGGCGAGTCGGTCGAGCCCTACACCACCATCATAGAGGCCGCGCTGCCCCATGTCGATTACCTCCCACGTCATCGCCGTCGTGCTATCGCCACCTGGATGATGGCCGTATTGCCCCGAGCGAGTAGGAGATTTGCGTCAGCAGCCCCTGCCGTCATTGATGGCGGACAATTCACAGACCCTGGGGGTGCGGCACGAGACTGTGGCCGCGCGTAGCCTTGCGCACAGCCGAGTCCGCGAACGAGGGAAAGAGCCGGATCAGAGGCGCGGCGTTCGGGTAGCCCGGAGTGCGTGTACGTAGCGCATACCCTGGGCGACGACAGCGCCGATAGCCGTCGCACGCAGAGACGCGCTCAGGCGAAGCCCTTTGCTTTGCCCCGACCATCCCAGGGCTCGATACAGCGCCAGCGCCTGGACGGCGCCGCTTAGCTTGCCGGCATACGTCGAACCGACCTGAGCGGGGCGCGGGCTGGCGAAAAAGCCGACGAGCCCCGTGAGGAACTGGCCGCCGAAGCGGATGGCGATGGCCTGCTCCAGGGCCTTCTCGCGCCGGCCGGACAGGCGGATCACCCGGATAGCCATCAGGGCGAGATAGGCGTCGTACTCGCTGTCCAGTAGGGCGCCGAGCACGGTCTCTTGCCGCAGGCGCCGGGCCAGGTAACCGTCCAGGATATCGGTGATGATGCCACACATCAGCGCGCGCCGCGGGTTCTCGCAACCGCTCGCCAATGCCGCCGCGGCGTAGGCGCGCAGCAACGTGCATTCCGTGGGCAGCCCGAAGGTCGGCTGCACGGTGCGTGTGTCGGGATGCCGATTGAGGCCGAGATGGAGGTACAGGTCGCCCTGTTGCCAGAAGTACGTGAGCCAGAGCGCCCGGCTCCGAGGGGAACAGCCGAGGACCCGTGCGGCCAATGGGAGTAGGAAAGCGCGGTACAGCGCTCTCCTACGCCACGACCGGAGCAAGGCTGGATGTTGCGTCGCCGTGCGCCGAGCGACCGCGCCGGAGGCCACGAGGAACGTGGCCAGTGCAAACGGGTGATAGTGCTGCTGCCGCACGCGGGCGCGCAAGGCCTCTATGTCTGGGTGCATCGGCTCCAGGATATGATTCGGGTGTGTTTCACCTACGTTGGAGCGGCGTCTCCCCCTCTCCCGTGCGCGGGAGAAGGGGAGGTAGCCATCCAACTCAAGTGAAACACATCCATGCGCATCAGGCGAACGGCTGATCCTTGAGGGCGAGAGAGGACGCGCCGCGCACGAAGCCAACCGTGCGGATGCCGATGCGCGCGGGGAGCATGCCGGCCGGCAGCACCAGCGGCGTGGGGGCCACCTGCCCCGGCGCGTGCAGCGGATAGGCCGTCGAAGCGGCCGTGTGCATCACGATGTTG
>JAABUQ010008804.1_pt1 | contig 13978 bp, 13 predicted proteins | sample 5560001 | NCBI WGS metagenome assembly JAABUQ01 (sample SAMN10711888, study PRJNA513371) | rock metagenome | isolation source: Antarctica rocks | place: Antarctica: Victoria Land, Finger Mt nord | collected 2015-12-18
GCAATCGCCCAACCGCACCGTCACCTCCAGCGTCGCTGTGTCGTCAGCTGTCTTACATGTTCTGCTCATGCCCCTCACTCTACCAGACCCTGCCCTATGCACGCTCTCTCCGACAAGCTGCTAGTGGTTAGTGGCTAGTGGTTAGTGGTTAGTGGCTAGTAAACCGCGCTCGTCCCACCTCACTCGTCACTAACCACTAGCCACTAATCACTTCGTCTGGCGCTGCACCGCGTAGACGGCCAGATCCTGGACGCCTGGGCACAACTCGCTAGCGTTGTAGTGCGCGTGGATGCGCCAGCGCCCGATATAGCCGTGGCCCAGGTATTCGGCTTCGGCGTCGTAGGGAGGCTCCGCCTCGGAGTACAGGGTTTTGTAGCCGGCCAGAGGCATCGCGGCCACCAGACTATTGACGGTCGGCGCGAAATCGCCCGCGATCGTCCCCGAGACGACGACGCCGCCGTAGAGCGGCTGCCCGCCCGTGATCCTGATGTTGGGCGGGAAGGGGAAGCTGGAGGGAAACCCGCTCGGCGCCGCCGTGGCCGGCCCGGCATGGGCGCACGCCGGAATCAACACAGCGGCCGGCGCCGCGTCCCCTCCGCACCCGGCGAGGGCAACGCTGAGCGCCGCCAACAGGACGATCCCGATGCCCGGTCCGATCCGATAACGCATACCGCAACCAACCTCCAACCGCATGCCTGCCATGACCTGTACCACTAACGTACCAAATATCGTGCCTTATGGCAGCCCTTCCAGTCCTGCCACGACGCGCTCCAGCATGGATAACGGCAGGGTACGACTGGAGACCAGCAGCGCGGTACCGGTGAACTCGGCGCGCACGACCGTCGGGGCGCCGGCCCGGCCTGACCAGACCAGCGCCGTGTGGCCGCCCACCGTGACCTGCCGTGCTCGGGCGCGCGGCGGCGTGTCGTCCCACGCGCTGCCCGCGAGCGTCTCGATCAGCGCCAGCGCCACGCGTCCCGAGCGGTCGACGTAGGTCTGGCGCACGCGCTGCTGCGTCGCATAGCCGCGCGTGTCGTCGATGAAGCTGTCGAAGGTGGCCGTCCGGGGACTCAGTCCGGGCGGGATGTAGGCGGGGTACAACACATAGAAGAGCGCCAGGCTATCCGCCGCCTGGATGGTGGGCAGCGCCTGGGTTAGAGGGTCCAGCAGCGGCCCATGTCCGTCGGGGATGGGGTTCTCGAAGAAGGTGGGCGCCAGGTACAGGCCGTACTGGATGCCGGTGACCTCGAACACGGCCATGGGTTGGCCCGCGCGGTCCAGCCACTCCACGCTCAGGGCCAGGCCGGTTGCGATGTCGAGGCAGGCGCGCCCGGAGTCGCCGACGAGGATCAGCCAGCAGGCGCGTCCCGCGACCGCGTCGGTCCCCACGATGCGCGCCCCGGACGGCGCCGTGTCAAGCGAGGGCAACAGGCTCTCGATCAGGGCGGACGTGGCGCCCAGGCCGTCCAGATTGGCGCCCAGCGGCCCGCAGGAACGGCGTTGGGTTTGGGCCAGCCCGGCCATGGGATTGAGGTCCCAGGTCAGGCCGGGTCCGCAGACGGCCCGGATGCCCTCGGCCGCGACGCGCCCCCTGCCGCCGCTGAAGAGAATCTGTACCGCTGTGCTGCGGGCGCAACGCGGCCCGCGCAGGGGATCGGGGCAGGCGCCCCAGGCCGCCCAGGGCAGCTGGCGTCCGCGCAGCGCGTCCGCGGCGGCCGCGTACGAGGCGGTCGCGATATAGGCCGCGTTCTGCCCGGTCCGTGCCGGATAGGCCGCGGCCCGCCGCAGCAAGGCCAGGGCGGTTGGCGCGTTATCCCCGCGCGAGGAGCGCGCCGTCGCGGCCCCGACCGTCGCCCCGATGATCGCCACGGCGGCCAGGAGGAGCACACCGGCCCGTACGTGTGCGCGTCGCCACGGGGGGAGCGCACGCTCGACGCCGGTTACGTCCGCGCGCTGCCACGCTTGCCAGGCCGCCGCCAGCGCCGCGACGGACGCGCCATCCTCCATGGCCTCCGCGTCGTCCACCGCCGTCCCGCCGCCGAGAGCGCCGGGGTTTCTGCCGTCCGTCATCGCGCGCAGCCCCGTTGGCGCTATGCGCGCCGTGTGGGCCGACGAGGAGAGAGCGGGCAACGCGCCTGACGCGAATGGGTCCAGCGCCACCGCGATGCCGCGAGCGGTGGCGCCGAGGGCCAGCGTGGTCAGCGCCAGGGCCAGGCCGCCGAACGCCATCCACCACCAGTTCCCCGCGGCCACGGCATCCTGCGCCCCGACCAGCATGGTACCCCAGCTGGTCGTAGTATCAGGCAGGCCGAGGCCCAGGAAGTCCAGGCCCGCCTCCAGCGCGACGTAGACCGCCGCCCCTGACGCCGTCCAGGCGGCGACCGGGGCCAGCGCTCCGGGCAGCAGGTAAGCGGCGGCGAGGCGTGGGCCGCCGACCCCGACGGCCCGCGCGGCCTCGACATAGGGGGCGGATTGTGCCGCCATGACCGCGGCGCGCGTGAGGCGCGCGGGCGCGATCCAGCCGGTCGCGGCAAAAACGAGCGCAATGACGGGCGCGGGGACGCCGCCGAGCCGGCTGGAGAGGATCAGCAGCACCAGTAGCGGTGGAGCGGCGGCGCCGATGTCCATCAGACGCGAGAGCAGCGGGTCGAACAGTCCGCGTCGCCAGCAGGCCAGACCGCCCAGCAGCACGCCGACCAGGGCGGCCAGTAGCGCCGCGCCCACGCCGATGGCCAGGCTGACGCGGCCACCCCAGAGCAGTAGCGCCAGCACGCTACGCCCGCGCCCGTCGGCCCCGAGCAAGAGGGGCCACGACAGCGCCGGCGGGTGGTTAGCGTCGTCGGGATTGAAGTCCAACGGGTTGGCGGGGTCCTGCGGCGCGATGGCGGGGGCCAGCAGGCTCAGCGCAAGCACGGCCAGCAGCACCGCGCCGCCGAGCATGGCGCCGCGCCGCGCCACGAAACGCGCGATAGCTCCGGTTAGCATAGACCCCTCACCCCCGCAACCCTCACCCCCAACCCCCTCTCCCGGCCGCGGGAGAGGGGGAGCAGAACGGTCGCGCGCTCATGCGGCCTTCCCGCTGGCGCCGCGCAGGCGAGGGTCGGCCCAGGCCGCCAGCAGGTCGGCCACGAGGCTGACGGCGATGACGGCCAGCCCGAACAGCAGGACCAGCGCGCTCAGCGTTGCGACATCGCCCGTGCGCGCCGCGTGGTAGGCCAACTGCCCCAGGCCCGGCCAGCCGAAGAGATATTCCACCAACACCAGCGCGCTGGCCGCGAGGGGCGCGCCGGCCGCCGACCCTCCACGAGGGCGAAGGCGGGCCGTGCGGCGCGCCGCACCAGACGCCGCTCCGACAGGCCCGCCGCGCGGGCCACGCGCGTGTGCCGCGCCCGCAACTCGGCGGGCAGCGCCGCGCGGACCAGCCGCGCGTCGGTGGCCAGCCCCGCCACGGCCAGGGTCAGCGCCGGCAAGATCAGGTGGGCCAGCAGGTCGCCGAGCACGGTAAAGGGCTGCGTCCCCAGCGCCGCCGCCCAATCGGCGGTCCCGAACGCCGGCAGCGACGCGCCCACGATGCCGCCCGGCGGGAGCGCGCCCAGCGCCAGGCTGAACAGGGCCACCAGCAGCCCGCCAAACCAGAAGGTAGGGACGCCCTGCCCCACCTCCATCAACGCGTTCAGCGCGCGGCCACCGCCGCGCGCGGCGCGTCGCAGCCCCGCCCCGACCGTGGCGCGCCGCCGTTGTAACCGGGAGCGGGATAGGGCTGCCGGTCCCTCGCCGGGACCGGCCTTGAGGTCGGCGAGGGCCAGCAGTACGCCGCCGCCCCAGCCGCACACGAGCCCGATCAGCAGGGCCAGAGACACCAGCAGCCCTGTGGCCGGCAGCGCCGCGGCGATGGCCGCCGCGACGGGCTGGTTATCGGACGTCTGCCCGAAGTCGAGCCGCAGCGCGCCGCCCAGCCACCCCAAGGCGGCTTGCGGGCCGGCGGCGTGAGCGCACGACGTGTCGGCGCAGCCGCTGCCGATGCCCGTGGTCGCCAGCGCCACCACGACGGCAAGTCCTATGAACGTGACGACAGCACGGCCAAGCCGGCGCAAGGCATAGGCGATCATCCGACCCACCCTGGCTGCCTGGACGGCAGCGTCCGTGAAAAGTCGCTGGCATGGCAAACGGACTTTTGCCTTGATGGCGCCCCGGCGCGAGACGGACGCTGCGTTTGGATGTGAGAGAGGCGCATACCTGTGGTCAGTGTATCATGCCATTACACATGGCGTCCGGGGTTGGGTTCCCGCAAGCGGGAGGGGGGCAGGGATCGCAACGTCGCAGCGCAGGGCGCACCTCAAAATAGTGGAATGCGGCCGGAACGGGCAACGGGCCTGCGACTGAAGTCCATAGGAGCGGGAATGATAGGGCATAATGATAGGGCATGAGGTGATACAAGGCTCAGGCAGCGCGGCGCTGAGCAGCGGCAGCTTCGCTCTGCGGACTGGCCCCGACCAGCTGCAGCCGGTCCCAGTCCAGCCGGGCAGTCGCAGGCTCGCCCGCAGGCACAAGACATAGCCGACTTGCCTCCCGTGCATTATGCTGTAGATATGACAACCATGTTGGAGCTCGCGGACGCCTTTGCGCGCGACCTCCCTTTCGCGCTCGATCCCTTTCAGATAGAGGCTATTGCCGCGCTCGAGCGCGGCCAGTCCGTGCTGGTCACGGCGCCGACCGGGGCCGGCAAGACGGTCGTGGCCGACTTCGCCGCCTTTGCCGCCATGGCCAATGGGCGCAAGCTCGTCTACACCACCCCGATCAAGGCGCTCTCTAACCAGAAATATCGCCAGCTGGTCGAGCAGTATGGTCCCGGCGAGGTCGGCATCGTCACCGGCGACACCATGGTCAACCGCGACGCTCCCCTGCTGGTGATGACCACGGAGATCCTGCGTAACCTGCTGGTGGTCAGCAAGGATCCCTTGCGCGACATCGGCTACGTGGTCGTCGACGAGATCCACTTCCTGGCCGACCGCGAGCGCGGCGTGGTGTGGGAAGAAACGCTCATCGCCTGCCCGCGCCACATCCAGTTGGTCTGCCTCTCGGCCACGGTCAGCAATGCGCGTGAGGTCGCGGCCTGGCTCGTCCACGTCCACGGTCCCACCAGCCTGATCCAGCACGACGAGCGACCTGTACCGCTCGAAGATTATGTCTACATGGACGGCGAACTCTCCCGCATCCGCGACGCCAATGGCCGCCGCGTGCGCTCGTTCCCCCACCTCGGCGCCGCCGACCACGAGCGCGGCATGCGGCGTACGCGCCGCGACGACGGGAACGGGCGTGGCGAGCCGCCCGAGCCCATCGCGCCGGCGCTGGTGGAGCGGCTGCGCGCGGTGGGCTTCCTACCCACCATCTACTTCCGCTTCGGCCGCCGCTCAGCCGAGGAACTGGCCTGGATCATCGTGCGCTCCGGCACGCTCCCCGCCCTCATGCCAGAGCGGACGCAAGCGATCGGGAACGCCATGGCGCGCACGCTGCAGGACATGGACGACGACACGCGCGGCCTGACCCAGGTGACGGACCTGATGCGCATCCTGCCCACGGGCATCGCCTACCACCATGCCGGGCTGATCCACCCGCTCAAGGCGCTGGTGGAAGAGCTGTTCGCCGCGGCGCGGCTCGACGTGGTCGTGGCCACCAGCACGCTGGCCATGGGCCTGCACCTGCCCGCCCGCTCCGTCGTGCTGGGTGAGCTCAAGAAGTTTAACGGCCAGTCGTTCGAGCCGCTGACGGCGACGGAGTATCGCCAGATGACCGGCCGCGCCGGGCGCCGCGGCATCGACACGATGGGCGCGGCGGTGCTGGTACCCTCATCGTACCTGCCCTTCGAGGCGGTATTCCGGCGCATGAGCGGCCCGCCCGAGCCGTTGGAGAGCGCCTTCGAGCTACGCTACAACACCGTGCTCAACCTGTACCGTCCCGACGATGAGCAACGCATCCTGAACCTGCTAGAGAACAACCTGGCCGAGTTTCATCGCCAACAGGAGGAGCAGCGCGAGCAACGCGGCGCCAACCGGCGGCGTCCGCCCCGACGACGCGGCGTGCAGTCGCGCCTCTACGCCATGCTCGACGTGCTGACCAGCGAGCGGCTGATGGACCGCGGCGGCGACCTCAAGACGAAGGGACTTGTCGCGCGGCACATCTTCAATCCCTGGGAGATCGCCGTGACCACGCTGCTGCTGGACGGTTCGCTGGCCTCGCTGGAGCCGCCCGAGACCGCGCACGTGATCAGCCTGTTCATCCCCAGCAAGTTCGTCACGCCGTCCTTCGACGAGCCGCGGCGTGGCCGTGGCGGCTACGAGTCGCGCCGGTCACGCCGCCAGCATCTGAAGGAGACGCGCTCGTGGACGCCCATGGAGGTCATCGAGGAGACGATCGTGACCACGGTGACGCGGCTGCGCGGCCGCGAGGAGCGCCACGGCATCGAGTTGACCCCGGAGTGGACCAAGCCGGAGCACGGCTTTGTGCCGGCCTGGTGCAGTCACGGCAAGCTGAGCGAGACGGTCGAGGCGTTCGGCGTGCCGGCGGGCGATGCCCTGCAGTTGCTAGGCCAGACCCTGGACCTGCTGGACCAGTGCGCCCGCGCCCTGGCCGACGTGTTCGGCCCCGACGACCACCACGTCGTGGTGATGCGCCGCGCCGCCGAGGCCATGAGCCATAAGGGCAAGTTGGAGCGCCTGTTGGGCCTCTAAGCAGGTGTCCATAAATTTGGCATTGAAATTAGGCGGCGAGAGGTAAGGAGACGGGATGGGGAGCCAGAGCAGCGAAGAAGCGGTGGGCCGCAACGGTCAGTTCCGCGATGCTGCCGGCCAAGCGATTGGCGGCCACGTCGTCCTTCATCAAGCCCCAGATGCGCTCGACGGGGTTGGCGTCGTGGGCGGCGTACGTGGGCAGCCACAGCACCCGGACGCGCGGGTTGGCTGCCAGCCAGGCGCGCACCACCTTGGCGTCGTGCAGCTTGACATTGTCCATGGCCAGGTCGAGGGGGCCGCTGGGGTAGGCGGCGGCGATCCGCCGGAGGAAGGCAACGAAATGGACGGCCAGCTTGCGATCGTGGTCGGCCGCGAACCACGCGCCGGTGGCCGCGTCGAGCGCGCCAAAGAAGGCGCGCTTGCGGTTGGTGCCGGGCGTGGGCACGCGCACGCGCGGCCCTTTCATCCACAGGGCCCGCATCACCGGCAACAGGTGCAGGTCGCACTCGTCGACATAGAGGAGGTGGGCGGTGCCCCGCGCCGCCTCCGCCTCCGCCTGCGCTGCGGCCAGGGCCGCCGCCTGCGCCCCCGTCTCCGGGTCGGCCTTGCGCGCGGGGGCCAGGCGGGGGCGCGCCCCGCGCCAGCCCGTCGCGCGCAGGGAGCGCCGGACGCTGGACGGGGAGAGCCGCAGGCGGAAGCGCGTCGCCAGGAAGGCCGCGCGCAGGTCCACCGTCCAGCAACTCTGCACATGGCCGGAGCACTCCGGCGACTGACTGGCCTGCGCGTCCACGATGTGCCCCGCCAGCGGGTGCAGCCGCGGCCGGCCAGGGCGTGGCCCATCCTCCAGGCCGCGCACCCCCTCCTCCTGATAGCGCCGCAGCCACAGGCGCACCACGTCCTGCCCGCAGGCGTGGACCTCCGCGCTCCGCGCTCCGCGGCACGCGGTAGCCGCGCCCCGCCCGCAGCACCATCTGCGCCCGCAGCGCCACCCGCCCCACCGCCTGCCGGCTCACCCGCTCCAATTCTCGCCGCTGGTCGTCCGTGATCTCCATGCGTATCATCGCCCCCACCTCCCGCGACACCGTGCCGCGAGATCCGTGCCAAACTTATGCTCACCTGCTTAGTACAAGCGCCGGACGCGGCCTATATTAGCGCCGAGCGCGTGCCGCGAGCCGTGCCGGACGGAGACGATCCGCTGGAGCACTTTATGGACGGAGCGCCGGATCTGGCCGTCGAGGTGCGGTCGCCGAGCGAGACCTTCGCCGCCATCCAGGGCAAGTGCCAGCGGTGGCTACACGCGGGTTCTCGTGACGCATGGATCGTGGATGGACATCGCGAGACGGCGCATGTCATGCGCCCGTCGGGTGACACAGCCGTCCTACGCAAGACCGATACGCTGACCTCGCCCAACGTGCTGCCCGGTTTCTCGCTCTCCCTGGCGGAATTGTTCGCTCGACGCCGCTAAGAATCGCCAGCGACGTTGTTCGCAACGTCGGACGGCTCCTCCCATGATCTGTGAAAAGTCGTTGGCGCGCAAAAGTCCTGGGGGCGAGTGGCGCTCGCTGCGCCACTCGCCCCAGGCCGACAATTCACAAACCCTCCGGCCCCTACAAGCGACGGTACCGCGCTTCGGCTAGCGAGTAGAGGCCATAGGCAACCAGGCCGATGGCCACGAGACCGAGCAAGAGTTGGCCATAGGGCTGTATCGCCAGTTCCTGGAGGGCGCCGCCCAGCCCTTTGGCCTTGCGCTGGTCGTGGGTCACAGCGGCGACGACGAGGAAGATGGCCACGATGGCGAAAACGACGCCGCGCCCCCCCAGGCCGGCCCGCCCCAGGTTCACCACCCACGTGCGTGCCTGATCGCTCATGCCGCCGCTGCCCAAATGCTTCTGGCAACTGGCAACTGACTACTGACTACTGGCAACGTCGTTCATACCCCGCTGTAGGCGCCGAAGCCGCCGTCGACGGGGATGACCGCGCCGGTGACGAAGCGGGCGCCGGGTCCGCACAGCCAAACCAGCGTGCTGACCAGGTCCTCTGGATCACCGAAGCGGCCGGCCGGCGTGTGGTCGATGATGGTCTGGCCGCGTTCCGTCGGCGAACCGTCGTCGTTGGTCAGCATGCGCCGGTTCTGGTCGGCCACGAAGAAGCCGGGGGCGATGGCGTTGACCCGCAGGTCGGGGCCGTAGGAGCGCGCCAGCTCGACGGCCAGCCAGCGCGTAAAGTTATCGATGGCGGCCTTCGCCGCGGCATACCCGCCCACGCGCGTCGCGGGGCGCTGCGCGGCCGATGACGAGATGTTGACGATGCAACCCCGTGGAGAGCGCCCCTCCGCCCCCATGCCGGCGACACGTCCGGCCATGGCCGCGCCGAACACCTGGCTGGGCAACACCGTGCCGAGCAGGTTGAGCTCGACCACCGCGCGCAGGGCCTCCGCCGGCAGGTCGAAGACCGTGGTCTCGCCGCTCAGCGTCGCGGCCGGGATGTTGCCTCCCGCCGCGTTGACCAGGATGTCCACGCGGCCCCAGCGCCGCAGCACCGCCTCCCGCGCCTCCGCCAGCTCGTCGGTCTTCAGCACGTCGGCCGGGACGGCCATGGCCTCGCCGCCCGTTGTGAGGATACCGGCGACGACCGTGTCGGCCTGCTCGCGCCGGCGGCCCAGGATGGCCACCCGCGCCCCCGCGCGCGCCAGCCCGGCCGCCATGACACTGCCGAGCACGCCCGTGCCGCCGGTCACGACGGCCGCCTGACCCTCCAATCCGAATAACGCTCGTAGGTCGTGCTCCATCTATATCCTCCCCGCTCACGACGACGATAGATGTACACTGGGGGCAGAAGTTGTGCCAGCACAATCAACGTGCTCGAACTGAAGGGAGTTCCGTGATGCCCGATCTAGCCCTCTCGACCTGGAGCCTCCACCGTGCCCTTGGTCCCACGTACCCCGGCCTCGACCCTCACAGCGGTGATCGGCCTGCCAATCGCCCGTATGGCGCCGGGGCAATCCTATTGGAGGATGTGCCAGCCGTTGCCTCCGGGCTTGGCCTCCAGGCGGTGGAGATCTGCCATTTCCACCTGGCGCGCACCGACCGCGCCTACCTGGACGACATCCGCGCGCGCCTCGACGCGGCCGGAATCCGCCTGCTGACCCTGCTCGTCGACGAGGGCGACGTGACGGCCCCGGACCCCGAGGCGCGCCGGCGCGACCGGGAGCACATCCGCGCGTGGATCGACATCGCCGCGACGCTGGGAGCAGAGCGCGTGCGCGTGGTGGCCGGCGAGAGCGCGCCCGGCGCGGAGGCGGTGCGCTGGAGCACAGACGCCTTGCGTGAGCTGGCTGACTATGGGCGGACGCGGTCGGTTGCGGTCGTGACGGAGAACTGGCGCCCGCTGTCTCTGGACGTGCGCGCGCTAACCGCGATCCTGGACGGCGCGGACGGGACGGTGGGCCTCTGCGCCGACTTCGGCAACTGGAGCGCCCCGCGCAAGTACGACGACCTGCGGGCGGTCCTGCCGCGCGCGTCGTCGATCCATGCCAAGGCCGAGTTCAGCGCCCCGGGCGCGATGGACGAGGCCGATTTTGGCCGCTGCCTGGACCTGGCGCGCGCGGCCGACTTTGACGGGACCTACGTGTTGATCTTCGACGGCCCCGGCGACGAGGTGTCCAGCCTCCGGCAGATGGCCGAGTTCGTCCAGCCCTACCTGGCACGACACGCTACTTCTTGAGTAAGTCGCGCAGCGCCGACTCGGACGTGGGGAACTGGAAGCGGTAGCCCAGGTCGGATGCATGCGTAGGGATGGCCCGCTGACCGGTGACGAGCGTTCCGGCCGCCTCGCCGAGCGCCAGCTTGAGCGCGAAGCCGGGCACTGGGAACAGGTCGGGCCGGCGGTAGACTTTAGCGATGGTGCGGGAGAAGTCGCGGTTCGTCTGCGGGTTGGGCGCGGTGGCGTTGAACGGGCCCTCTGCCTGCTCGTTCTCCAGCGCCAGCAGGATCACGCCCACCTCGTCCTCCAGGTGAATCCACGAGGTCCACTGCGTCCCCGGCAGGATGGGGCCGCCGACGAAGAACCGGAAGGGCAGCAGTTGCGCCTTGAGCGCGCCGCCCCCGTCGGACAGCACGATGCCGGTGCGGATCACGGCGGTGCGCACCCCGATGTCGCGTGCCTTGAGCGCCTCGGCCTCCCAGTCGATGCAGAGGCGCGCCAGGAAGTCCCGCCCCGGCGCGGCGCCCTCGTCCAGCGGCGTGTCGTCGCGCGCGCCGTAGTAGCCCACGGCCGAGCCGCTGACGAAGACCGCGGGCGGGCGGTGCGCGACGCGCATGGCGTTGACGAGGCCGCGCGTGGCCACGACGCGGCTGTCGCGGATCTCGTTCTTATAGGCGTCGCTCCAGCGTTTGCCGATGATCGGCGCGCCGGCCAGATTCACGACCGCGTGGGCGCCGTCGACCGCGCTGGCCCAGGGACCCGTCTCGGCCGCCGTCCAGGCCACCCAATCGGCAGCGTTGGGTACTGTCCTCCGCGCCGCCTCGGGATTGCGCGCGAAGACGACCACGCGGTCGCCCATCTCGCTCAGCCGCCGGCACAACCGCCGTCCGATCAATCCCGTCGCCCCTGTCACCACAACCATCCGTCCGTTTGCCATATTCCCGACTCCTCCTCTTGAGCGATTTCTTCAGCGTACCGGGTGTGCCAGGGTTTGGCACAGGACCGCGCGCCTGTTGCCTCGCTTTGCGGACGTACCTGGTACACTTCCACTATCAAGTGTGCGTATGGATGGCGGCTGTACGGGCGCAGTGCCCGAACCCGATCATGGAGGGGCTCGGCATGTTTGGTTGACGTGCCGGGCCTTTCTTATGCAGCTTGATCAGGAGGACGTATGGCAGAAGGCAGTATCAAAACAATCACCGATCGTGGGTTTGGGTTCATCAGGCCCACGGAGGGCCGCGAGGACATTTTCTTTCACCGCTCGTCTCTCGTAGGCGTCACCTTCGAAGAGTTGCGCCAGGGCGACCAGGTCACGTTCACGGCCGAGAATGACCCGCGCGGCAAGGGCATGCGCGCCTCGGACGTGCGGCTCGTCAACTCCTAACACGGGCGTTGTCAATCCGGGCGCCGTTCTTCCGCCGCTCCAGGGCGGCGGGGGAACGGCGCCGGCGCAGCCAACTCGGCTGGCTGCGTCCATCCAGCACTGACTGGATTTTAGAGGCCACGAAGGCCTCCTATTAGGCGCCCGAGTGCAGGAACCGCTGCGCGGCGCTGACGCGCCCACGCGCAGGTTCCCCCGTTACAGGAGACAACATTTGATCGCCATGCCGTTGGTCGTATCCGGCCCGTGGACGCGCGAGGCGCGCGAACAGGCCGCCGCCGCCGAGGCGCGCGACGCTTTTATCCGCTATTTCCGCAAGGCCGTCAAGGTGCGCAACTGGACCCCCTGGGACGACCTGCCCCTCGCCGAGATGGCCGCGCGCGGCCCCCTCCTCTCCGAGGACACCGTGACCATCATCGAGGCCTACCTCGGCGTCGAGGACTATGTCGGCGACTACGTGGAGCAGGGCTTGCATCTGTGCCGCGGCCAGCGCGAGCGCCGCAACCTGCAGCTGGCCTGGGGGATGGAGGAGAGCAAGCACGCCGAGGCCTGGGAGTTGGTCCTCCTGCACTCGGGGCGGCGCACCCCTGCGCAGCTCGCGGCCTACCGCGACCGCGTGTCGGAGCACCACTGGCGGGGGCGGGAGGCGCATCCGGGGCTGGACACGCCCCTCGGCGTGGCCTGCTACACCATGGTGCAGGAGCGCGCCACCTACTTCAACTACGACGAGATGCGCAAGCGCATCCGCACCGAGTACGGCCTGCCCGAGGGGGCTACCCCCTTCGAGCGCGAACGGGGCCAGCAGATCGGGGCAGCGGGAGCGTTCAAGACGGTGGCCACCGACGAGATCGCGCACCACGGCGTCTTCCTGGAGTTGGTGCGCATCTACTTGAAGTATCTGCCGCAGGACACGCTGGAGGCGCTGTCCACGGTGCTGGGGGGGTTCACGATGCCGGCGCTGGCGCTGATCCCGAACGCGGAGGCGCTGGTGGAGGCGATGGGGCGGACGCGGCTGCACACACCGATGAAGCAGGTGCGGCACGTGAACAACCCGATCCTGGAGACGCTGGGGCTGCACAACCGGCGGGCGCTGGAGCGGGCGGTACAGGCCTCCAAGCGGCTGCCGGCGGGGCTGGGACCGGAGCACGTCGCCCTCAGCCGCTCCGGCGAGTTCGTCCTCTCCATGACGCCCGACCCGGCGGACCGCAGTCTGATGGATGACGACATCCAACCTGATCGACAGGGGCGTCACGCACCGGACTATGCGGGGAGCGGTATCGCCCTCCTATGACCACGCGTGGGCCGCGCCCCATGGTCATGGGATGGGTGGCCGCGGGCGCGGCCTACGGAGGCGTAGCGCGCATGCGTCGGCGGATTGACGATACTGCAAGATCGCTCACGACGCAAGGCTATTACCGGTGAGGGAGGTCACGACGATGCGGAAACTCGGTGATTATACCTTTGCCGCGCCCGACGCCGACGGTGCGTCGCGCACGTTTGCGCACCCTCGTGCGAGCGGGCGCTATCGTATCCGCATCTACGATGAGAAGGGTGAGTTGCCGGTGGTCGTCTGTACGGAGTGGGGGCACGCCGCCGAGGATCCGGCGCCGGACGAGCATGCGTCCCGCCTCGCGCAGCACGTGTGGGATGCGTTCCTCAGTTGGGCGACCAGTGTGCGCTGGATTACGCATCGGCCGGACGCGCGCGACGTGCGGCACGAGTTCGGTGAGGTGACATTCCGCCTCGTCGAACGCGCCCTGGCCGTCTCCCCTGGAGATCGTCGATCTGGGGTGCTCCACCGGGCGGATGTCGAGTCGATCCTGGGCCAAACACTCGACGAGGGCTACGTATGATCGTGTGACTGCGGGTACCCGGCTATCGCAGCGGGCGCTTGCGCGGTATGCATGGCACGAATAGGGGATGTTGCGCAGGCCCCATCGTGGTCGATAGTAGCGAGGAGAACCGGATAGGCCGTGGGCCGCGCAACCGGTTTATTCGCTGCGTCACTGTCTCCAGTGAACGCACTATGCTGATCGATGAATGCGCCGCAAGGAGCCACTCAATGCAGCTTGTCACACGGTCGGATTTCGATGGCTTGATCTGCGCCACACTGCTCAAGACGATCGGACTAATCGATTCGTACCGCTTCGTGCATCCCAAGGATATG
>JAABUQ010008805.1_pt1 | contig 13978 bp, 16 predicted proteins | sample 5560001 | NCBI WGS metagenome assembly JAABUQ01 (sample SAMN10711888, study PRJNA513371) | rock metagenome | isolation source: Antarctica rocks | place: Antarctica: Victoria Land, Finger Mt nord | collected 2015-12-18
TGGGGCGGCACGACCCTTCCGCCCGGCCACTGGCTGTACCGCCCGCTCCGCCACCTGCTGGCTGAGCGTTGACGGACCGCACCTGCTTCCGGCAGCGTCAAATCCAGTGCAACAGCAGGGACACGCATGACCCATCTTACCCGACGCGCCGGCCTGGCCCTGTCCATGGGGGGTATGGCGTCCCTACTCGCCGGCCCCGGCCGCGCCGCGCCGCTGGACGACCTGATCGGGCGCGCACGCAAGGAGGGCGCGGTCAACAGCGTCGGGATGCCGGACGACTGGGCCAACTGGGAGGCAACCTGGAAGGCGGTGACGGCCCAGTACGGCCTGAAGCACACCGACACCGACATGAGCAGCGCAGAGGAGCTGGCGAAGTTCGCGGCCGAACGGTCCAACGCCTCCGCCGACATCGGCGACGTGGGGTTCGACTTCTGCAGCGTGGCCGTGGAGCGCGGCCTCGCGGCGCCCTACAAGCCCAGCACCTTCGACCAGGTGCCCACGTGGGCGCGGGACTCGGAGGGCCGATGGATGCTGGCCTACACCGGCACCATCGCCTTCGTGGTGGCCAGCGACGTGGCGAACCCGCCGAAATCCTGGGCGGACCTGCTGGGCGGCACCTACAAGGTCGCGGCAGGCGACGTGGGCAAGGCGTCGCAGTCCAACGCCGCCGTGCTGGCCTGCGCCGTCGCCATGGGCGGCGACGAGCGGCGGGTCGACCCGGCCATGGAGCTGTTCGCCAAGCTCGCCAGGCAGAAACGCCTGCTGACCATCGCGGCGCTGCCGGCCAACATGGGGCGCGGCGAGATCCAGGTCGGGCTGATGTGGGACTTCAACGCCCTGAACTACCGCGACAAGGTGGGCGGCGGCCGGTTCAACGTGGTCATCCCGTCCGACGGCTCCGTCACCAGCGGCTACTCCACCGTTGTCAACAAGTACGCCAAGAACCCGAACGCGGCGATGCTGGTGCGGGAGTACATCTTCAGCGACGAGGGCCAGCTCAACCTGGCCGACGGCTATGCCCGGCCGATCCGGGTGGACCACCTGACGCTGCCCGACGGCGCAAAGGCCAAGCTGCTGCCCGCGGCGCAGTACGCCAAGGCCCGCCCCATTGACCCGGTGCTCTGGAGCGACGGGGCGAAGCGCGTCCCGGCGCTGTGGCAGGAGAAGGTGCTGACCGAGATGTAGGCGTGCCGCCTCCCGCCCGACGCCTGGCCTTCGTGCTGCTGGACGGCGCCCTGATAGGCGTGCCCCATGCCGGCATGGCCGCGAACGAGGCCCTGTTGTGACCCGGCGTGCCGTGGCGCTGTGGGCCGCCCCCTTCCTCCTGGCCGTGCTGGGGTTCGAGGTGCTGCCGGTGTTGTCCGTGCTGTCCGGCAGCTTCGTGCGCGGCGGCGAGTGGTCGCTCGGCAACTACGCCGCCCTGCTGGGCAGCCGCTTCTACCGCGGGGCCTTCGCCACCAGCATCGAGGTGTCGCTGCTGACCAGCGCGGTCGGCCTGGGCATCGGGCTGCCGCTGGCGCTGGCGCTGCGCCGCCGCTCGCCACCGGTGCAGCGGCGGTTCCTGACCCTGTTCAACGTGGCCAGCAACTTCGTCGGCGTGCCGCTGGCGCTGGCCTTCACCATCCTGGCCGGGGTGAACGGCGTCGTCACCCTGCTGCTGGTGCGCTCGGGGCTGGTGCAGGACTTCAACATCTACTCCCTGCAAGGGCTGATGCTGGTCTATGCCTACTTCCAGGTGCCGTTCGCCGTGCTGGTGCTGTTCCCCAGCCTCGGCGCGTTGACGCCGGAGCTGGCCGAGCAGGCGCGGCTGATGGGCGCGTCCCGCCTGACCTTCTGGCGGCGCATCGGGTTGCCGGTGCTGGCGCCCAGCCTGGCCGGCAGCTTCATCCTGTTGTTCGCCAACGCCATGGGCACCTACGCCACCGCCTACGCGCTGATCGGCGGCGGCGCCAACCTGGTGACGGTCCGCATCGGCGAGCTGGTGGCCGGCGACGTGTTCACCGACCCGAACCTGGCCAACGCGCTAGCCGTGCTGCTGGTGCTGGTGCTGCTGCTGCCCATCCTGGTGGACCAGCTCCTGCTGCGGCGGCGGCGTGGCTGAGCAGCATGGGGCTGAGCAGAACGGGGCGTTCGCCGACCGGCTGCTGATCGGGGCGGTGTCGGCCCTGCTGCTGCTGCCGGTGCTGGCCGTGGGGGTCAGCGCCTTGGCGACGGACTGGTACTCCGGCCTGGTGCCGGCCGGGTTCACGCTGCGCTGGTTCGGCACGGTGCTGGGCAACCCGGCGTTCCAGGCGGCGCTGGGCCGGTCCCTGTTCATCGCCGCTGGGTCGGTCGTGCTGCAGGTGCTGGTCACGGTGCCGGCGGTCCTGGTGGCGCATTGCCACCTGCCTTGGCTGGACCACTGGATGGAGCGGCTGGTGGTGCTGCCCTATGCGCTGCCGCAGGTGGTGCTGGTGGTGGGGCTGCTGGGCATCTACGCCAACGATCCCCTGGTGCTGATCGGCACGCCCTGGATATTGCTGCTGGGCTACCTGCCGCTGGCCTTTCCGCTGCTCTACTTGCCGCTGAAGAACAACCTGCGGGCGCTGCCGGTGCACGAGCTGCTGGACGCCGGGCGCCTGGTGGGGGCGGGCGACCTCGTGATCGCCTGGCGCGTCATCCTGCCCTGCGTCGCGCCGGGCCTGCTCGTCGGCTTGTCCATGGTGTTCGCGCTGAGCTTCGCGGAGTTCGTGTTCGCCAACATGCTGGTCGGCGGCAACTTCCAGACGCTGGCGATCTACCTGTTCGGGCAGCGGCAGAAGGTCGGCCAGGTGACGGCGGTGATCGTGGTGGTCTATTTCGCCGCGATGTGGCTCTCGACCGTGGTGGCCCTGTCCATGCTGCGGCGCCAGCCGGCGTGAGCTTCGTCGAGGTCCGCGGCTTCGCCAAGGCGTACGGGTCCACTGAGGTGTTCGCCGGGGTGGAGCTGGACGTCGGGCAGGGCGAGATGTGCATCCTGCTGGGGCCGTCCGGATGCGGCAAGACGACGCTGCTGCGCGCCATCGCCGGGCTGGTGCGGCCGGACGCCGGCCGGCTGAGCATCGCCGGGCAGGACGTGACGGGCTTGCCGTCCCAGGCGCGCGGCATCGCCATGACGTTCCAGAACTATGCCCTGTTCCCCAACATGACGGTGCGGCAGAACCTGGCGTTCGGGTTGCAGCAGCAGCGCCAGTCGCGCGCCCAGGTGGCGGCGAAGGTGGACGCGGCGCTGGCGCTGATGGAGCTGGGCGCCCGCGCCGACGCCCGCCCGGCCCAGTTGTCGGGCGGGCAGAAGCAGCGCGTCGCCCTCGCGCGCGCCCTGGTGCTGGAACCCCGCCTGCTGCTGCTGGACGATCCGCTGTCCGCGCTGGACGCGCAGATCCGCAAGCGCCTGCGGGACGAGCTGAAGCGCTTGCAGCGCGAAACCGGCTTCACCGCCATCCTGGTCACGCACGACCAGGAGGAGGCGCTGGTGCTGGGCGACCAGGTCGCGGTGATGAACGCCGGGCGCATCGTGCAGGCCGGCCCGGCGCGCGAGGTGTACGACCGCCCCGCCACCCGCTTCGTCGCCGGGTTCATTGGCGACTTCAACCTGCTGGAGCCTGATGCGGTGCTGCGCGTGTTCAACCAGCGCACCAGCTCTGCCTGGGCGGTCCATCCGGAGGCGTTCGACGTGTTGCCCGCGGCCCCTTCGGCCGCTGAGGAGGGGCTTTGGGTCGAGGCCGCCGTCACCGACCTTCGCATCCATGGGCCTGTGCTGCGCTACCTGGTCCTGGCGAACGGGACGGAGCTGAAGGTGGACGCGCTGAACCGCTCCAGCGTTCCGGCCCGGCGCCGCGGCGAGCAGGTCTGGCTCCGCCTCGACCGCAGCCAGGTGCGCGAGATTGGCTGAGGCCAGCCACCTTCCTAGGGTCATGGCAGCGCTTTGGGGGCAGGCTCCGCATGGAGCCGTCAACGCCGACCGCTGGACCCGACGGCCGTGACCCATTGCGTCGCATGACGCGGCGCTGTTCGACGTGCTGCCGGACTGGGTAGAGGGGGTTGTCCCACCGGGACCGCATTGCGGCGAGCGCGTCAGGCCGTCCCCGCCGCCTCCGCGAAGCCCCGAAGGCGCGCGGCGACGACGTCGCCCACCGCGTCCACGGCCGCGCGGCGGGGGAAGGAAGCGCGCCAGGTGATGCGCACCGTCCGGCCCGCCTGCGCCGCGAGCGGCCGGAGCACGATCCCCGCGTCCTGCGCCGCCCCGGCCGCGAGTCCGGGGATCAGCGTCGTGCCGTATCCGGCGGCGACCATGTTGAGCAGCGTCGGCAGGCTCGCGGCGCGCATCGCGCTCCCCCGCAACCCCGTTGGCGCCCCGCCCCGCCCTGCCCGCAAGCCGCGAGCGCCTGGTCCCTCAGGCAGTGCCCGTCGGCCAGCAACAGGATGTCGCGCGCCAGATCCGTTTCCGCCACCGTTGCGCATCTGGCGAGCGGATGGTCGGGCGGCAGCGCGGCGAGGAACGGCTCGTCGAACAGCTTGCGGCTGGCGAGGCCCGGCGAGTCCGCCTCGGTGGCCAGCAGGACGGCGTCCAGCTCGTGCGTGCGCAGCCGCTCGAGCAGCGCGTCGGTCTGGTCCTCCCACGGCTCGATCTCGAGCACGGGCAGCGCGTCGCGCAACGGCGCGAAGACGAGCGGCAGCAGGTAGGGCGCCAGCGTCGGGATGATGCCGAGCCGGAAGCGCCCGGACAGCGGGTCGCGCAGGTCGCGCGCCGCGGCAAGGATCGCCTCCGCCTCGGCCACGGCGGCGCGGGCGTGGCCGAGCAGCCGCTTGCAGGCGTCCGTTGGCGCGACCGTCCTGCCGCCGCGCTCGAACAGCGTGACGCCGAGCTGCTCCTCGAGCTTGCGGAGCTGCACGGAGAGCGTCGGCTGGCTGACGCCGCAGGCCTGCGCGGCACGACCGAAATGCGCGTGCTCGGCCACGGCCAGCAGGTAGCGGAGGTCGCGAAGGTTCATCGGGCGGGTCCGGCCGTCGTCATAGACGCTGACTATCACATCCATTGAGTGGATTGGCTTCCTTTTGTGGCAGTGATGCCGCTACACTCGGCAGGGCTGCGAGAGCGACCTCGCGCGCGGACCGCGTCGATCGACGCAGACAGAAGTGGGAGAGAAGAATGGACGGAGACAGCGTCGGCCAGTGCCCGATGAGGGGCGTGGCTCCCAACAACTCGACGGCTTGGCCCAGGTCCAACCAGGAATGGTGGCCGAACCAACTGAACCTCAAAATCCTGCACCAGCACTCGACCAATTCCGACCCGATGGGAGAGGGCTTCAACTACGCCGAGGAGTTCAAGACGCTCGACCTGGCGGCGGTGAAGCAGGACCTGTTCGCGCTGATGACCACGTCGCAGGACTGGTGGCCGGCCGATTACGGGCATTACGGGCCGCTGTTCATCCGCATGGCGTGGCACAGCGCGGGCACCTACCGCATCGGCGACGGCCGCGGCGGCGCGGGCTCCGGGACGCAGCGCTTCGCGCCGCTGAACTCCTGGCCCGACAACGCGAACCTCGACAAGGCACGGCTGCTGCTGTGGCCGATCAAGCAGAAGTATGGCCGCAAGATCTCCTGGGCCGACCTGATGGTGCTCGCCGGCAACTGCGCGCTGGAGTCGATGGGACTCAAGACGTTCGGCTTCGCCGGCGGTCGCCAGGACGTGTGGGAGCCGGAGGAGGACATCAACTGGGGTCCTGAGGACACCTGGCTCGGCGACGGGCGCTACAGCGGCGACCGGGAGCTCGCCGATCATCTCGGCGCCGTCCAGATGGGGCTGATCTACGTCAATCCGGAGGGGCCGAACGGCAAACCCGATCCGGCTGCCTCGGCCCGCGACATCCGCGAGACGTTCGGGCGCATGGCGATGAACGACGAGGAAACGGTGGCGCTGGTCGCCGGCGGCCACACGTTCGGCAAGTGCCACGGCGCGGCCAGCGCCGGCGAGCATGTCGGGCCGGAGCCCGAGGCCGCCCCCATCGAGCAGATGGGCCTGGGCTGGAAGAACAATTTCGGCACCGGCAAGGGCGCCGACACGATCTCCAGCGGCATTGAGGGCGCCTGGACCGCCGAACCCACCAAATGGGACAACGGCTACTTCGACAACCTCTTCAACTACGAATGGGACCTGCAGAAAGGCCCAGGCGGCGCCTGGCAGTGGCTTCCCAAGAACGGTATGGCCGCCGACCAGGTGCCCGACGCGCACGACCCGTCGAAGCGCCATGCGCCCATGATGTGCACGACGGACATCGCGATGATCGCCGACCCGGCCTACCTCGCGGTCTCCAAGCGCTTTCACGAAAACTTGGACGAGTTCTCCGACGCCTTCGCCCGGGCGTGGTTCAAGCTGACGCACCGCGACATGGGGCCGCTCGCGCGCTACCTTGGCCCGGAAGTGCCCTCGGAAGTGCTCCTATGGCAGGATCCGGTCCCCGCCGTGGACCACCCGCTGATCGGGGAGCAGGACGTGGCGGCGCTCAAGGCGCGGGTGCTGGCGTCGGGGCTGTCCGTCCCGCAGCTGGTCTCGACCGCCTGGAAGTCGGCGTCCACGTTCCGCGGCACGGACAAGCGGGGCGGCGCCAACGGGGCGCGCATCCGCCTCGCGCCGCAGAAGGACTGGGCGGCGAACGAGCCGGCCGAGCTGGCGACGGTGCTGCAGACGCTGGAGGGCGTCCGGGCCGAGTTCAACGCGGCGCAGTCTGGCGGCAAGGAGGTCTCGCTCGCCGACCTGATCGTGCTCGCCGGGTGCGCGGCCGTCGAGAAGGCCGCCAAGGATGCCGGGCACGCCGTGGAGGTCCCGTTCACGCCGGGCCGCACCGATGCGTCCCAGGAGCAGACCGACGCGCACTCCTTCGCCGTGCTGGAGCCGACCGTGGACGGGTTCCGCAACTATCTCGGTGATGGGCGCGGGCGGCACGAGGAGGTGCATCTGGTGGACCGGGCGCATCTTCTGATGCTGAGCGCGCCTGAGATGACGGTTCTGGTCGGCGGCTTGCGCGTGCTGGGCGCCAACCACGGAGGCTCCGAGCTCGGCGTCTTCACCAAGCGGCCGGGGACGCTGACCAACGACTTCTTCGTCAACCTGCTCGACATGACCACGACGTGGAAGGCGGTGTCCGAGTCCGACGACCGGTTCGAGGGGCGCGACCGCCGGACAGGAGAGCTGAAGTGGACCGGCAGCCGCGTCGACTTGATCTTCGGGTCGAACTCGCTGCTGCGGGCCGTCACGGAGGTATTCGGGTGCGGCGACTCCGAGGAGGCGTTCGTGCATGACTTCGTGGCCGTGTGGACCAAGGTGATGAACCTGGACCGGTTCGACCTGGCCTGATCCGGGCAGGTCTTCGTTCGGGGGCTTCGACGGCGTGGGGCGGCGTTTCAGGAATGAGGCGCCGCCCTTGCTTTGCGCCCCGGCCTTTTTGTATTCCCCCAGGGCGGGGGCTGGCTGAAATCTGCCGTTCCGCTTTGGGCGGGCGAAGGCGACAAGCGGACCTTCGTTGATGGCGACGGCAGTCGGCCGGAGTCGACCCAAAGCAGACCTTCGCTCGTTCAGCGGACGGGGTTGGGTCTGGTCGGTTCGGGTCCCCAGACTCCCTCCTCTGTCCAGCCAAGGGCGCCGAACTCCTCCGCGCGCAGAGGAGCTTCGTTGGTCGTGAAAAACTCGTCGAGCTGGGGAGGACGAACCGAAGTGCCACTCAGCATTGCATGGGCCTGCCCACGATGGTGAATCTGGTGTTGGAACAGGTGCAGCAGCAGCCGGTCCAGCCGTTCGTGTTGAATGCGGGTTGCACGATGTAGGGAAACGATCCGTTCGAGGCCTGCCTCATCCACCCCGTCGACAACGGCAAGCAGACGCTGGTCCACCTCGGCCTGCGCCTGTCGCAGTGCCGCGACGGTTCGGCATGGCTCGCGGTCGGCAAAGGCCGCTGGGCCAAGTGTGCCACCCTCCAGGGCGTCCACGTGGAAACGATCAGCGACCAGGATGTGGTTCAGCGTCGCGCGCAGACTCGGAAAGAAGCCCGTGCGGCCAGCAGCGAACTCGTCCTCCGACAGGGCAGCGCAGGCTGTGAGCAGGCGGTGATTAGCCCAAGCATTGTTGTGCGCCAAGGCACGGTAGGGGAGCAGGACGGCTGTCGGCTTCGCGGGCATTCGCGATGTACTCCTTTGGCTCCGTCTAAAGATGCAATGCGGCTCCGACAGCGCAGGGTGCAGCCGTCTCAGCGCGGCTGCAATCATCCGGCATCGTCCGTCTTGGGCAGCTTTTCCGCCATGCCGAGCAGGGCCTCGCGCCGGTCCATCTCGGCCCACACCTCGTCCGGCGCCACGCCGAGCGCGGACCACAGCACGACGAGGTTGTAGAGCAGGTCCGCGCTCTCGTTGACGAACCCGGTCCGCTCTTCCCGCACTGCGTCGATCGCCGTCTCGGCCGCCTCCTCCACCAGCTTCTGCGCCATTTTCGGCACGCCGCCTGCCAACAGCTTGGCCGTGCGCGGGCTGACGTGTTCGCCGGCTTGAACCGCCTGGACCGCCCTGGCCAGGCGGGCAAGCCGGTCCTCGTGCCCGGCCGCGGCCGGAACGCCCGCCAGCTCGGCGGCCGAGGCAAGCTGCTTCCGCTTCTTGGGCGCCTTGACGCTTTTGGCCCGTTTGGGCGCCCCGTCCCGCAACGGCTTTGCCGTGCGCGGCCTCGCCTTCTTGCCGGCCTGCTCGGCCGACGTTGCCCCAGCTTGGCCTGCCGGCTGGTCCTCATGCCCGGCTACAGCCGGAGCATCGTCCGGCTTCACCGCCGGGGAACGCCGCTGCCGCTTCTTGGGTGCCTTCGTCATACCTGTGCAGTCAACCCCCTTTGTCCCGTCTTGCCGCCCGGCCATCCAGGCCCAGCCTCGGCGTGGACGGCTGGCCTTTGAGCTCGGCACCCCCCCGCGTCGTCCCAATTCGTGACACTTTTGCTACAGCGCCTGCTTGCGCCTGGGTAGGGGGTACCTGAAGATCGCCGCATGGCGACGACGCTGACGAGCAACTTGAACTCGCTGGTGCCTTGAGCCTGCCAACTTTTGAGGCTGACGGGATGACGCTGCTGAAGCGATGCACGCTGATTGTGGACGATAGCCGCGTCACGCATGTGTTCTATTCTGTCCTTTTGCCAGATCGGAACGTCAGTGGCGTGGCCGCTGGCCGTCTGCCTCGCCCGGGTGGCGCGTTGAGGAAGCGGCTGTGATCGACGTCCGGCCAGCTAATCCAGGCGACAGCTTGGTTGTGCGGGAGCTGCTGGGCCAGCTTGGCTACGCCTTCACCGTCAAAGAGGTACGGGCACGTCTGCACCTGTTCGCGGAACAGCCGGCCGATCCAGTTCTGCTCGCAACCGAGGACGACAGGAGCGTCGGGCTGATTGCCATGCATTGGACGTTCATGCTCCATCACAGCAGGCCAGTGGCCCGGATCACGGCATTGGTCGTGTGTGACGGCGCGCGCGGGAAGGGTATCGGCCGCATTCTGGTCGATGCAGGAGCCGCCTTGGCAAGACAAGCAGGGTGCGACCTGCTGGAACTTACGACGGCACTCCACCGGACCGATGCTCAGGCATTCTACAAAGCTCTCGGGTTCACAGCTTCGTCTCTGCGGTTCGCCGTGCGCTTGAACGACGAACAGGCTTTGTAGGCCTGCTTGGTGTCGAACCTAGCGGGAGGCTGCCGCTGGATGCCACCAGTGCTATTGAGCACCGGTGCCGGAGGGTCCGCCCGGCAGCTTGGCACGGGACGCCGCAGGCCACCCTTCCGCAACCGTCCGCTCCAGCTCCGCCAGGAACAGGCGCAGGCCGCGGTCCAGCACCTTCTCGCGCCGCAGCGCGATGCCGAGGTCGCGCGATGCGGCAGGCCGCAGCTTGCGCGTGACCGCACCAGGCACCGGGCTGCGCAGCGCCAGCGTGGTCAGCACCGTGGCGCCCAGGCCGGCCCCCACCAGGTGCTTGATGGCTCTTCCGCGCTGCCCATCTCCACGGTCGGCCGTGGCGTGATCCCGGCACGCCGGAACCAGGCGTCCGTGACGGCGCGGCTGTTGCCCGCGGCCTCGTAGAGGATCAGCGGCATTGCGCCGAGCTGGGCCGCCGTCACCGCTGCTCCCGAAGGCGCTCAGGCGTCGGGCAGCAGCGCCAGCAGCGGGTCGGACAGCAGCCTCGTCGTGCTCAGCGCACGGTGCGCCGGCACGGGCATGGTGACCAGCGCCACGTCCAGGTCTCCTGCTTCCAGCCGGACCAGCATGTCCGCGGTGTTGCCGATGACGACCGTCACCGCCAAGCCCGGCATGGCCCGCTTCACCGCGGCGAGCACCGGCGGCATCAGGAAGATGCAGGCCGTCGCGCCGGTGCCGAGGCGCACCCGCCCGGTGTCGCCGCGCCGGTGCCCGGCCGTGGGGCGGCGATGGCGTCCGCCGCCGCGGCCTGCGCCCGCCGGGCCGGGTCCAGCAGCGCCTGTCCGGCAGCGGTCGGGATCACCTTGCCGCCGGCACGGTCGAGCAGGCGCACGGACAAGGCGCGCTCCAGCTCCCGCAACTGCTGGCTCGCCGCGGGCTGGGTGAAGTTGAGCAGGCGTGCCGCGGCCGAGACGCTGCCCGCCTCGACGACGGCAAGGAAGGTCCGCAACTGGCGCAGAGTGGGGGTGCCCATAACGATAACTTATCCGAATGCGGCGCATCGGAAAGACTTGCTTCTGTTTGCACCGATGCCGCGGCACCATCGCGCCATGCGGTACGGTGTTCCCTTTGTATTTCGTTCTCCTCTCCAGCCACAACGTGCCAAGCTGGGCACCGCCGCCCGCTGGGCAGCCGCCCGGCAGCGGATGCGGAGCGCCCTGTTCGGGATGGTGCTCGAAGCGGCCCGCTACCTTTCCGGCTGCCCACGCTCCCGGCTGCACCAGCGTGCGGCCCTTCGTGACCTGGACGACCGGCTGCTGCTCGACATCGGGGCGACGCGGGGCGAAGCTTGGGCCAGGCAGGGCAAGGGTGCCGTCAGTCCCAGCAGCGCCGCTGCCATGCCGTGCAAGGAGGAGCCTACATTGACTACGAACGGCCCGGACCTGGCCCGTCGCGCCGAGGAGGCAGGGCTGAATGCGCTGCCGGCGCCGCGGCAGGTGCTGCTCGACGGCTGGCTGCTGCGCTTCGCTGATGGTTGCACGCGCCGGGCCAACTCGGTGAACCCGCTCTGGCCTGGCGGCGCCCTCGGCACCGACGACCGCATCCGCCGCTGCGCCGCGCTGTACGCCGCACAAGGCCTGCCCTGCCTGTTCCGCGTCCCCTCCTTCCAGCCGCCGGGCTTGGATGCCGCGCTGGACGCCCGCGGCTACGCCCCGCCCGAGGGCGACACGCGCATCCTGTTCCGCCCGGGCCTCGATGGCGACGGCGCGGACGGGACGGGCGTCGAGCTTACCGAAGGGCAGCCAGGGGCAGAGTGGCTGGACGCGCAGGCCCGGATCGCGGGCGACGCGGCGCAAGTGGCCAACGCGCGCCGGGCCATGCTGGCATGTCTGGCGATCCCGGCGGCCTTCGGGGCGGTGTGCCTCGGCGGCCCGGGCGCACCCTTGGCGTCGCTGGCCTATGCCGCCGTCCACGGTGGTCTGGCCTGCATCAACATGGTCGCGACCGACCCTGCTGCCCGGCGGCGCGGCCTGTCACGGCGGGTACTCCTGCGCTTGCTGGCCTGGGCGCGCGGGGTTGGCGCCGAAGCGGCCTGCCTGCAGGTCGCGGCCGACAACACGGCTGCCATCCCGCTCTACGAGGGCCTGGGGTTCCGGACGGAGCTGTACCGCTACCATTACCGCAGGCTCGACAGGGTTGGGTAAGGCCACGCCGCTTCATGCCAGGCGGGGCCTGTGTCCGGCAAGGGGCGGGCGACAGTGGTTCGGGCAGCAGGCAGAAAGGAGATGACGTGATCATACGGGAGTGAACTGAACCCCTTGGGTGAGACAGCAAATCGCGGACAGCTCGGCTGCGTTGGAGCCCTGGGCTGCTGCGCAGCAGCCCAGGGCTGGTTGGACTCGAACTCTACTGGCTATTGTAGGCAGTCTCGATGAAACCCCCGATGCGGCCCTGGCATGGGCGAGATCACGATAGGCGCCGGCGTCGACTTCCTCGTGCTTGAGCGTCTTCATGAAGCTCTCGGCCACGGCGTTATCGTAGGGACAGCCGGCCCCGCTCATGCTGGGCTGGATCCCGGCGGCCTCGAGACGGGCGATGTAGTCGCCGCAGGCGTACTGCCCGGGTTCAACTGGTCACCGCAGCGCCTGGTCAAACGCCTCAGCGGGCGTCTTCTAGCCGAGCGCCTTGCGCGGCCTGGTGTTGAGGGCCATGGCCACCGCGGCGAGGTCGTCCGCGCCGTGCAGGCTCAGGTCGGTGCCCTTCGGGAGATACTGGCGCAGCAGCCCGTTGGTGTTCTCGTTCGTGCCGCGTGCCATGGGCCGTGGGGATCGCAGAAGTAGACGGGCACGCCCGCGTCGATCCGCAGCCGTGCGTGCTGGCTCATCTCCGCCCCCTGGTCCCAGGTCAGCGACCGTCGGAGTTCCTGGGGCAAGCCGGTGATCGTGCATGCGATGGCGTCGCGCACCGCGCCGTGCCCGGCGAGCGCAGGCCCGTTCTTCACGCGAGGCTCAGCCGTGGCCGTCCATGGGCGGCCCGCCCAGCGTGCCGCTGCGCCGTGGTGGCCCGACACTCCAGGCCGCCGCTGCGGGTGGCGGCGCTGCGCCGCAGCTCCCGCGAAATGGTCGATGTCCGGCGAACCTCTCGGTTCGACGCCGGCCGCCCGAGATGGCGGGCGATCTGCCGCACGCCCCCGCCCTGCGCACGCAGGATCGCAAGCTCTTCCCGCTCCGCAAACAACAGGTGCCGCCCGGTCGGCGGCTTCGACCATGGCGCAAGCGTTGATGATGGCACGCCGCCCGCCTCCCGAAACCAGCGCACCCCTACCGCCGGCGAAACCCCTGCACCAACCGCCGCACCCTCGCTCGACAGACCCGCCGCAATCAACGCCCAAAACCGCCGCCGGCCCTCGCGCCGCGCCACCCCCGGCCGCCCTGGCGACCGCAACGCGCCCCGCCCCGCCCGATCCGAACGCCTTCCGAATGCCCATCGCAATCCCCTCCGTCCAGGTGTTGCGACGACCACTCGAGGCCACCCGGTACGCCGCGGTCGGAATGGTGAACCAGGCCACCCGCGACCACCTCGCGGCTGGCCAATGCCATCTCGAGCGCATCCAAGGCTAGGCTCGCCCTCGGGTGATCGGCCATCGCCCAGCCGACGGCCTTGCGGCTGAAGGCATCCAGCGCGACGGCCAGGTAGATGAAGGCCTCGGCGAGGCGCACACAGGTTGAGACACTGTCGGCGAATTCAGTTTGACCGTTCAGCAAAGGGGAACAATTTATGAGCCTTCATCCGGAGCCGATCAGCGAGGTCTCTGCTGAGACTGCGCGCGTGTCCCGTGCGGCGTTCCCGAAAGGCACCCTTGTCACTCGCCTGCGTGACGAGTTCAGCACCCTCTACCAGGATGAGGACTTCCGCAGGTTCTATCCCACCCGGGGCCAGCCGGCTCTCACTCCATGGCGCCTTGCCCTGGTCACGGTGTTCTAGTTTCTGGAGCAGCTCAGCGACCGGCAGGCCGCTGATGCCGTGCGCAGCCGGATCGACTGGAAGTATGCCTTGGGGCTGGAGCTGACCGACCCTGGGTTCCACTTCAGCGCGCTCGCGGAGTTCCATCGCGATGGTGACGGGGCTGCGCGCCCCCGACCCCATGCAGCGCGACCTCATGCGCACCTACGCCGCTTCAGGCGACCAGGTTTTCACCCGGCTGCGCTGGCCGGCGTCGATGGCGTTCCTGTTTCCGGCGTTGAAGGTCGCGAGCGCCCTGGCGCTGGTTGGGGCCATCGTCGCCGAGCTGCCGACGGGTGCCCAGGCTGGC
>JAABUQ010008806.1_pt1 | contig 13977 bp, 13 predicted proteins | sample 5560001 | NCBI WGS metagenome assembly JAABUQ01 (sample SAMN10711888, study PRJNA513371) | rock metagenome | isolation source: Antarctica rocks | place: Antarctica: Victoria Land, Finger Mt nord | collected 2015-12-18
TGCCAACGGCACCACACCGTAACAATCGGCAGAGGCCCCACTTATCCAAAGCGAAACAGTGTCTCGACGAAGCCGGCCACCTCTGTTGCCAACCAGGCAGCGTCAGGTCCCCAGCCCGGTCCGCCGGCCCGGCAGCATCCGCCCCAGCACGCCGTCATGCTTCACCAATGCATGATACAGCGCCCCAGCGATGTGCAGCGCAATGATCGCAAGCAGCGTGATGGCGATGGCCGGATGCACCGTCTGCATCGCCTTGCCGAACGGGTCGTCCTTGGGCACCAGCAACGGCAGCGGGATCAGCCCGGCCAGCTTCACCCGGGCGCCGTCGGCGGACGCTGCCGCCCAACCCAGGAACGGCAGCACGATGAACACCCCGTAGAACACCCAATGCGTCGCGCGGGACAGCAGCCGCAAGCCCGCCGGCAGGTCCCGCGGCGCTGGCGGCGGCGGGTGCGTCAGCCGCCAGGCCAGCCGTAGCACCATGACCACGGCGATGCTGGAGCCTAGCGAGAAGTGCCACGCGATCAGGTCATCCTCGGCCGACTTGGGCAGCACGTACGACAGCCAGAGCGCGACGGAGTACTGCCCCGCCAGCATGGCGACCACCAGCCAGTGGAACGCCTGGGCGACGCTGTTGTACTGCCCTCCCCCTGCCGCTTGCGTCCCGTCCATCGTAGTGGCTGACATGGGTGCTTCCCCGACCTGTGCCTCCCTGATCCCATGCTGCGGGCCTGGTAGGCAAGGGCCATCAGATTACGCCTTGGGCTACTCGCCGGGAGAGGAGGCATGATGGCAAAAGCGTGCCTGGGTGCGGCACCTTTGGCCAGGCCACGGCGTTGCAGCCTTCACTGGCGGGCGCTCCGCGACGGCGGCGCTGGCCCGCCAGTCCCCGCCGAGCCGGCGCAACCGGCACGGCGGCCGGGACCGCATCGATCAGGAGGCCACATGACATCATCCAAGCACCCGAAGCACCCGCCAGCCGGTCCCGACGACCTCGGCGCCGACGTGCCGCCCTTGCAGGACGACCTGGAGCGCAACCCGGGGATCGGCGCGTCCAAAGGCGCCTTTGCCCGCACCGGCGCGGACCCGGAGGACATCGAGGCCGACAACACTGCCGAGGGCGACGTGGTGAGCGACGGCGCGAAGGGCGGCGGCGTGAACCCAGGCAAGCTGGGCCGGACGAACAAGTAGCTGAGGCACGAACGGTTGACCTCGTGAGGAAACAAACTCATGAGGTCGGCCGGTCTTGCGGCAGGGTAGGCGCATGCCGCGCAACCGCTGCACTGGGCTGGCTTGCCAGTTCCCTCCGGGAGAGGGAGCAGGCAAGCAACACGCATTCCTGCCACGCTGCATGAAGTTGCCCTGATGTTGGGGTGGCCCCCCGGTCAGGCTTGCAGCATGTCTTCAACGACGCGGCCCACGCCGGCCTCGTCCATCGCCTGCCACGCCCGGGCCAGCGACCCTTCGGTGTCGATGCTGCGGCAGGCGTCCTCGACGACCCAGGCCTCGAACCCGGCGGATACGGCGTCCAGCGCGCTCCAAGCCACGCAGAAGTCGGTCGCTAGACCCGCAAGGAACAGCCGCCGCAGGCCGCGTTCCCGCAGGTATCCAGCCAGGCCCGTCGGGGTGCGCCGGTCCGCTTCGGTGAAGGCGGAGTAGCTGTCCACCGCGCTGCGGAACCCCTTGCGGATGACCAGCTCCGCCCGCGGCAGGTCCAGGCCGGACGCCAGCGCGGCGCCGGGGGTGCCCTGCACGCAGTGGGTGGGCCACAGCACCTGCCGGCCATAAGGAAGCTCGACCGTATCGAACGGCGCAAGGCCGGGGTGGCTGGCGGCAAACGAGACGTGTCCGGCCGGGTGCCAATCCTGGGTCAGCAGGATGTGGCCGAACCGGGCGCCCAAGCGGTTGACCGGCCCGATCACGGCGTCGCCGTCCGGAACGGCCAGGCTGCCGCCGGGCAGGAAGTCGCCCTGCACGTCCACAACCAGCAGCGTGTCGTCAGGGAGCAACTGCATTGGCGCGTCTCCTCACGGGGCCGCCAGCCGGCCATCCCTGGCCTGCGAACCCCAGCCTGCAAGCCCTACCCTACGCCGGCGCCGCGCCGCACCTGCAACCCGGGGTCGCGGCCGGCGTTCGGCGAGCAGCAAGGGGGTGATTTGACATGAAAGCGTTCAGTCTGGCCATTGCAGCGTCTTTAGCGGCCGGCGCGGCAGCCGCGCAAACCTCGGGGACCCCGCATTCCGGCACCTACTACATCGCACCCGGCAGCCCGGCGACCATCGGACGGGACGGGGCAGTGACCGGCGTCGTGCCGGGCCAGGTTGTCCCGGCTCCGCACGGCTCCATGGCCACGTTCGGCGGCCTGTTCGGCACTGGGGCGCCGCGCAGCGATGCCAACACCAGCACGCCCGCGGCCCCGGCCGTCACCACCTCCAACGCGAACCTGAAGACCTCGGCCGCCCCGGTGCCTGGCTCCAACAGCTTTACCCTGGGCGAGGCCCGGCGGCGCATCACCGCTGGCGGCTTCACGGCGGTCATGGGTCTGCAGAAGGACCGCGACGGCGTCTGGCGCGGCAAGGCGATGCGCGACGGCGCTCCGGTCCGGGTGTTCTGCGACTACCAGGGCAACGTCGGCGCGTCCTGAGCAAACCTCTGGAGGGTTGCGCACAGATGGAGAGGAAGAGCTAAGCAGGCTTGCACGGCCTGGCGCGGTCGCAAGCCCTCGGTGCGATGGGCCGCGCAAGGCTGCTTAACCATCCCGCGGAGGGTTCTGGACCCAGCGCCGATCCTCCCCATGTCGATGGCATGGATGGAATGCGCGCCCTGGCCACGATGCCCACCCCGCCCCGCCCGCCGGTGACCAACCGGCAGCGGACCCAATTCGAGGCGTTCCTCGTCCTGCGCCGCAACGTGCTGGAGTTGTGGGGCGAGGCTGCCTACGAGAAGCTCATCCTGCCCGGCAGCTTCCTGGGCCGCCAGCAGGTGATGGTGAACGACCCCGAGGCGATCCGCCATGTGCTGGTGGAGAATCATGAGAACTACGGCCGGAACGTCGGCGCCCGCCGCGTGCTGCAGCCCGTGCTCGGTGAGGGATTGTTCCTGGCCGAGGGCAAGGCATGGCGGCATCAGCGCCGGGCCATTGCCCCATCCATGGCGCCGCGGGTGATGCCGCTGCTGGCCCGCCATGTCGTCCGCGCTTCGGAGGCGGAGGAGGCCAACCTCGCCCAGGGCGCCGGTTGTCCGGTGGAGCTGCTGCAACGCTTGCAGCACTTGGCGCTGAGCATTGCAGGCCAGTCGATGTTCTCCCTCGAGATGGCGAACTTCGGGACCGAGATGCGGGCGCTGCTGCTGAGCTATGCCGTGCAGTTTGCCCGGCCGGGCTTCCTGGACCTGCTGCTGCCGATCACCATGCAGTCCCCGCTGGACCGCGGCCGCGGGCGGTTCAGGCAGGAGTGGCTGCGTTTCATGGACCGCCTGATCGACGCACGCGAGGCGCAGACCCGGGCGGAGGAGGAGCCGCGCGACCTGTTCGACCTGCTCGCCGCCGCCCGCGATCCGGAAACCGGCGAGGGCTTCGACCGCGCGCAGTTGCGGGACGAGGTGGCGACCATGATCCTGGCCGGGCACGAGACGACTGCCGTCACGCTGTTCTGGGCCTGTTATTTGGCTGCGCTGATGCCGGTGCATGCCGAGCGCATGGCGGAGGAGGCCGCCCTGGCCGACCTGTCCCCGGAGGGTGCGGCGGCGGCGATGCGGTCCCTGCCCTATACCCGCGCCTTCATCGACGAGACGCTGCGGCTGTATCCCCCGGCGTTCCTGATCGTGCGGGAGGCGCTGGAAGCCGACGTGATCGCCGGCCGGCCGATCGCCGCGGGCACGGTGGTGAGCGTGTCCCCCTGGGTGCTGGGGCGGCACCGCGGGATGTGGGAGGACCCGGACCGGTTCGACCCCGGCCGCTTCTTGCCTGGAGCGCCGCCGCCGCCGCGCTACGCTTATATGCCGTTCGGCGCCGGCCCGCGCATCTGCGTCGGCGCGCAGTTCGCCCTGACCGAGGCCGTCATCGTGCTGGCCCGGCTGATGCGGTCGTTCCGGCTGGAGTTCTTCGGGCATGGGACGGTGCTGCCGCGAGGGTTCGTCACTACCCAGCCGGACCGGCCGGTGCGGTTCATCCTGCGGCGGCGGTAACGGCAACAGGTTTCGAAGGACTTTGCACCCTAACCTCTTCTCATGACGCCACTCCGGTGCTATAAGTTGTAACGATAGGAACGTTGCAGCCAAGGAGCAGTCATGGGCTCGGGCCTGGTCGAATTTGACATGTTCGTCGCCAGTTTCTTCGAACTAGCCAACCTGCGGTTTGCACCGCGCCACAGAAATGGCCCTGAATGGTTTGGCGGGCTGGACGAGATGGTGGAGTTGCAGAAGGAGTTCCAGGTCTTCCAGAAAGGCCGCTCCTTCAAGCAGAGCGCGGCGTTGCTCGGCCTTGGTCCGCACATGACGCCGCTCGGCAAGGCGCGCTGGCTCAACCTGCTGGCCGACCAGGCGAACTACCCGTCCAACATCCCCGGCCTGAATGGCGACGAGGCCATCGTCGATGCCATCCAGAGGAACCTTGCCTCGCCGTCTCCCCGGCCCGTGCACTTCAAGGCGCACGACTCGCGGCCGGAGGGGCAGCGGCGGGTCATCGTCGATGAGGAGCCTCGGCCGCTGTTTTACATCAATGAGGACTTCCTTACCATCTCGATCCCCATGAAGCCAAAGGCTGAATAGCTGCGGTAGCCGGGTGGGGCCAACTGCACCTGTGGCGGCAGCCCGTGCGGCCGTCGCCGGCTACTACATGCGGGCGCTGCGCCGGCACGGCCCGACGCCGGCCGGAGTGGACTGGCCCAGCGCCGTGGGGCAGGACCTGCGGTTCGCCATGCTCCTGCGGCTCTGCGATTTCGCGGCGCCTTTCACCCTGAACGATGTGGGCTGCGGCTACGGGGCACTCCTGGACTACACGCAGCGCCGTCATCCCACCGCGCGCATGGATTATCTCGGCATCGATGTCTGCCCCGCCATGGTGGCCTGCGCGGCCCGGCAGTGGCAGGGCCACCCAGGGGTGCGGTTCGCCGAAACTGACGAAGCGCCGCGCGTCGCGGACTACGCCATCGCAAGCGGCATCTTCAACGTCATTCCCTCCGGTGCCGCCGGATGCTGGAGCGACCTCGTCGCCGCTACCCTATCCGACCTGCACCGGGACACACGCCGTGGGTTTGCCGTGAACTTCATGGGTGCCGACCCGTCCCGTTCCCGGGAGCCGGGCCTCTATCGCACCCTGCCTGCTCCCTGGATCGCCTACTGCGAGCAGGCCTTCGGCGCGGCGGTCACGCTGACCGAAGGTTATGCCCTGAACGAGTTTACCCTCCTGGTGCGCCGGACGAAGCGTGCCGGATGGCCTGCGGGGACCTGACCGCGGCGCCTGCCCGGTCCAGCGCCGGCTCGAACAGCCGGGCGCCTGTCAGCTCGATCAGTGCCGTCGCCTGGCGCAGCAGACCTGAAGCCTCTGTGTGACGCGAGGGGTCAGGCGACGCCGCATAGGCCGTGGCAAGCACGATGCACAGGTAGCATTCCCACATCCGTGCGGTCCGGCGGCGGGCGATCGCCAGGCCTTCCAGCGTCAGGGCTATCGCAGCCTCGTGCTCGCCAAGGCCGAGGTGGGCGTCGGCAAGACGCGCGTGCAACTCGGCTTCCAGCTCGTTCGCAGCCTGCGTCGCCCGGGCGATGCTGAGCGCTTCCAGGTAGTCCAGGATGGCACCGGCGTGGTCGGCGCGGATGCTTCTGGCCAGCCCCCGCGTCTTGTATGCGTACACCCATAGGTAAGGGCTTTTGTTGGTGGTCGCCATGTTGACCACCTGAGTCGCATGGTGGTCCGCCGCGTCGGGGTCTCCGTGGAACCAGGCCATGTCTGCGCCAGCCAGATGCGGGATGAAGCGCACGGTCAGGTCCTCGGCCTCGAAGGCCGGTCCTTCCATCGAGGCGAGCAGAGCCTTCGCGTCCTCGAGACGGCCAAGCCGGGTCAGCATCTGGTAGCGCATGGTCTTGGCCCACCGCTCGACGCCGTAGCCCAGGAACTCCTGGTCGAACCGCTCGGTCACGGCGACACGCGCCAGCGCCTCATCGTTCGCCGCCAGCGCCTCCCGTTGCAGCCCGGCCCAGCTATAGGCCTGGCTGAGCGCGGTGTACAGCGTCGCCGCCCGGCCGTCGTCCGGGCCGGGCCGCAGCATCGCCAGCGCGTCGCGCACCTTCACCACATAGGCGTCCGCCGCGCCGCCGCTCGCGCCCGCGATGCGCGCCTCCACGAACAGCAGCAGCGGCACCATCGTGTCATCCGCCTCGCGCGCCCAGCCCACGGCCTCCTCGATGAACGGGCTTGCCGATTCGGCGCTGAGCCCCTCGCGCCAGCCTAGCCAGGCGATCTGTGCGCTCGCCATGATCCGCAGCGCGTCCTCGTCCCGCGACGCAAGGCCGCTTTGCAGCAGCTCCCGGACCTTGCGCCAGTGCTGGATCGCCTGGGCCGGGCTGTTGGACCCGACCCAGCGCGCCGCCCGCGCCGCGTACTGCGCGGCCTCGTAGGTGTGGCCCGCCAGCTCGTGATGGTGGGACAGCAGGGCGGAGAACTCGTCGAGCCGGCTGGCATAGTGATCGTTCATCGCCGCCGCGACCGCGGCGTGCAGGGCGTCCCGCCGGACCTTGAGCTGCGTGGCGTAGGCGACCTCCTGGATCATCGGATGCCGGAAGCCGCTGCGGGGACCGTTGGTCGTCGGCAGCGGCTGCAGCATGTCGGCCTCGACCAGGTGGGTCAGTCGGCGGTCAAGCTCGCCGTGCGGCGTGCCCGACACCTGCTCAAGCACCGTGTGCGGGAACTCCTGGCCGATGACCGCGCAGACGTGCAGCAGCGTCCGCGCCGCCGGGCCAAGGTGGTCGATGCGGGCGCCGATCACGGCCTGCACCGTCGTTGGCAGCTTGCCGCCGACCTCAGCCCCCGGCGTCCGCTGGCCCTGCGCGCCGGCCAGCGCGCCCTCCTCCACGAGCGACCGGATGAGTTCCTCGGCGAAGAACGGGTTGCCGCCGCTCCGCTCCACGACGCGCCGCCGGAGGCCACCGAGCTTCGGATGGCGGCCCACCAGACCTTCCACCAAGGCCGCAGTCGCTGGCGCCGGCAGTTCCGCCAGGGTCATGCCGTGGAAGCAGGGCTGCTGCATCCATGCCGCCGAGTAGGCGGGGCGGTAGTTCAGCACCAGCAGCGTCCGCGTCCCGGCGATGGCCTCCACCAGGGCGCCGACGAAGGCCTCGCTGGCCTCATCGAGCCAATGCAGGTCCTCGATGACCATCACCCAGGGATTGCGGCCGAACACCGGGCCATCTGGCGAACCAGGCCGAGCAGCCACTCGCGCCGGCCGGCAGGGGTGAGGGGGGCTGGCTTCGGGGCGTCCTCGTCCGCGACGCCGAGGAACTCGAACAGCCGGGGTAGGTCGACGGCGAAGTCCGGTCCCAGGCCGGACAGGCGCGATGCGATCCGTTGGCGCGCCGCCGCCGCGCCGTCGGACGGCGACAGCCTGAACAGGGAGTGCCGGAAGAACTCGAGTACCGGCTGCAGCGGCGCCGCCCGCCCGTAAGGGTGCGCCCTGGCCTCGAACACGGGGACCGGGCGGGTGCGGCACCACTTGGCGAACTCGTAGCACAGCCGGCTTTTTCCCGTGCCGGGCGCCCCGGCGATGCCGATGGCGCTGGCCTGCCCATCCTCGGCATCCTGCAACGCGCGCTGCAGGATGCCCAACTCGTGGTCCCGCCCCAGGAACGGCGCGAGCGCAGAGGCGCGGAGCCGGCGGCTTGCCACGGCCGGACGCAAGCCCAGCAGGCAATAGACCTCCATGCCGCCGATGATGCCGCGGACCGCCTGCCGGCCAAGCGGCTGGACCAGGCAGTATGGCCGGACCAGGCGGTAGCAGTCCTCTGTCAGGCAAATGGCCGAGGGCGCCGCCATCGCCTGCATGCGGCTTGCGACGTGCACGGTCACGCCGTGCACTGCGCTGCCGGCCGAAGCGCCGGGCAGCGGGACGCCTGCGACCACGGGACCGGAATGCAGCCCGATCCTGATCCTCACCTCGCCGGACGGAAACGCTTGCTGGATGGCCAGGGCCGCCTCGCAGGCCAGGAGCGCATGGCCCTCCTGGGCCCGGGGCGCGCCGAACAGCGCCATCACGCCGTCACCAAGGACCTGCGCGACGGTTCCATCGTATCGCCGGATGTTCTCGCGCATGGTGGCCAGCGCCGGCCGCAGCCGTTGCATGGCCTGCTCCGGGTCCAGGCCGGCGACCAGCTCGGTGGACTCGACGATGTCGGCGAACAGCACCGTTACGTGCTTGATCTCCTGCAAGGCGGGAGGTGCCTCCTCGGGAGAGCTGGCCAGGCTTGCGCCGCACATCCCGCAGGCGCGCGCCGCTGCCGGGGACACCATGCCGCAGTCCGGGCAACCGACGGCCAACAGCCCGCCGCAGGCGCCACAGAATCGATTGCTGTCAAGATTAACTGCGTTGCAAGCAAGACAATCCATCGACATCTGACCCTTGGTGCCCGGAGCCCTTGGTGCCCAGCCCGGGAGATCTCAGGGTTCGCCTAGACCCAAACGCATAGCACAATGGCGTTACCAAACCAACAAAGCTTTCGAGGCCCATTGCATAAAACGTACACGTAACGAAACCGATGTCAACCTGAAGCTGCTCCGCCTCGAACGAGGGGGCCAGACGCCTACACCACCGCCTGCTTCACCAGGGGACAGCCGCCCTCGGCCATCAGCCGGAACGCATGGTCGGCGTCGATGGTCGCCAGGTGCTTGTAGTAGTCCCGCCGTCCCCGGCTCTCCTCCGGTGCCTTCACCTGGAACAGGGGGCATGGTGTGGACCGCGTGGCTGTCCCTGCGGATGGTGGTCGCTGGGCCGAACAGCGTATCGTCGATCGGCGCGGACGCCATGCGCGCCATGACGGCCGTGCCGGATGGCGCGCCCCCGGCCGGCACGCCCACCGCCTGCGCCGTCCGCAGGTAGGCTAGGATGCTGGAGTACACCCCGGCATGGTTCATGGTCGGCATCCGTCCGCCGGCCCGCTTGCCGAACCGCTGGCTCCACGCCCGGGTCCCAACGCCTGATCCCGGCTATGCCTTCCGCGCGTTCCAAAAGATCGGGAACGGGCTATCCAGCACGCCTGTGACCGTGTCCCGCATCGCCGCCGGCTGGAAGAACTGGCCGAGCGGCACATAGGGCGCCTCGTCCCACACCGCTGCCTGGATCGCGTCCGTCGCGCGCTTGCGGGCGGCGTCGTCCGGCGCATCGAACCAGTTGGTGCGCAGCCCCTCGATGCGCGGGCTGGTGGGCCAGCCGAACCAGGCGTTCTGCCCGTTGCCCAGGATGGGATAGTGGCCGCCGGGGTCGGCGGTGTTCAGCCCCTCCCATCCCGTGCAGAAGATGCTCCAGCCGCCGCGCTCCACCGGTTCCTTGCTGGCCCGGCGCTGCACCACGGTGCCCCAGTCGCTGCTCTGGTAATCGACGTTCAGCCCGAGCTTCACCAGCATGTCGCGCGTCACCAGGCAGAACGCCTCCAGCCACGGGTAGTCGGTGGGAGAGATGATGACGACGCGCTCGCCCTTGTAGCCGGCCTCCGCCACCAGCTTCTTGGCCGCCTCCAGGCTGCGCTGGCCGGTGATGGCGTCCATGCCGATGCTGGTCGCCGCCGGGGCGCCGGGCGTGAAGACGCCGACGCCGGTCTTGTAGGTGCTGGTCTCGTCGCCATAGGCGGCCTGCATGAACTCGTCCTGGTTCGCCAGGTGCAGCACGGCCTGGCGCATCTTCACGTTGTCGAACGGCGGGTGCAGCTCGTTGAAGCGGATGATCTCGATGCTGCCGATGCTGGTCATGGGGACGACCTTGACGCCGCGCATCGCGCGCAGCCGGGGCAGCAGGTCGGCGATGGGGGTCTGCCACCAGTCCTCCTCCCCGGTCTGGATCGCCGCGGCGGCGGTGGCGGCGTCGGGGACGATGTTCCACTCCACGCGGTCGAAGTAGGTGGGCTTGCCGCCGGCGGTGAAGTCCGGCGCCTCCTGCCGGGGCTGGTAGCCGTCGAAGCGCGCATAGGCGGCCAGCGAGCCTGGCGTCCACTCGTCGCGCAGGAAGCGGAACGGGCCGGACCCGGTGAAGTCGGTAATCTGGGTGAAGGCGTCGGTCTGCGCCACCCGTTCCGGCATGATGAAGCACACGTTGGCGGCGGGCTTGGCAAGGGCGCTGACCAGCAACGGGAACGGCTTCTTCAGCCTTACCACGAAGCTGCGGTCGTCCGGGGCGGACATCTCCTCCGTTGCCGCCGCCAGGCGCTGGCCGAAGCCGTCGCGCTTGGACCACCTGCCGATCGAGGCCGTGCAGTCCCGCCCGCGCACCGGCGTGCCGTCGTGGAATCGCAGGCCCTCGCGCAAGCGGAAGGTCCAGGTGAGCTTGTCGTCCGACAGCTCGTAGCCCTCGCACATCTGCGGCTGGGGCATCAGCTTGGCGTCCACGCCGAACAGGGTGTCGTAGATCATGAAGCCGTGGTTGCGGGCGACGGTGGTGGTGGTCCAGATCGGGTCGGCATTCGCCAGGTTGCCCTCGGGGATGAACCGCAGCGTGCGGGCGCTGGCGCCCTGCGCAAGGGAGGGGCGGGGCAGCGCGCCGGCCAAAGCCGCACTGGCGCTGGCGGCCAGAAGGGTACGTCGTTTCATCGGGTGTTCCTCACTCGGTCGGGTCGGCACAAGCAAGCTGGGTGCCAGGCCGTGGCTGCTGCGGAGGGGAGCCTTCACTGGGGCAGGACGATCGCATATGGCATGAGGACGCTGCCTGCCTGCTCCCTCTCCCTCCGGGCTACCGCACGCAAACATCTCTCCAAAACAAAGTGATATCGACGACGTTACCGATGATATCCGACCAGCAAACTTTCAGCCGATGATCGACCCGACTCGTTGCCAAGACACGGTTCTCCTCGTATCGAGTCCAATATGTCTTGAATTTCGGCATGAGGTGTGTGCATGCAGTAGCGCGAGAGAGAGTTGAGGTGAGGGAACCGGCAAGAGCCTAACTTGGGCGTTTCAAAACCGAAATCCGCTCCCAGACATGCCGCTTGCAGCTTCCCTTAGCCCAGCCGTCCGTCCCGGGGGGCTAGGGAGCGGGCAGCGGGTCACGCCATAGACGACTGACATGGCAGAAGGTGACAGCAAAACCGTCGAGCTTAGTGTCTTGGGACAAAATTGGCCGGAGCGGCAACGATTTCGCCAATCCTATTTACAATAGTCTTACACGCCCTAGGTAGCATCACATCGCACACAGAACAATAAGGCATGTGAGTCAAGACGATATCGTCCGAAGTCAATGCGTTATTAGTTTATCCCTAGACCCTAAGACGAGCGGAACGGTTGTTCCACTTTAGGCTGGCATGCATCGTGGCGCCGGTGTCCAGCGGGTTGAAATATTTGCTCGTCACTGTGGCGTGGCATTGATGGTGAGTCCGGCTGCTGCTTGGGTGGGATTGCTGCCAGCCGACTGGCTCAGCAGCGTGGCCGAGCTGCTGACGTGTAGTAGCTGGAATAATCGGCGCTCAGCGTGACCTTGGCCGCGAGTCCTGCGGTCATGATGCAAGCGTTTTAGGCCAGCCAGCCGGTCGCGGGTAGGCATAGTTTGCTGGCCGTGCTACCGACCGGCTCAGGGTGGTGAGCGTGGCCATGGTCACTACCGTGCAGTCGGTTCAAGAGTGGGCATGACATAGAGATGGTATCACGATTGGACGAAGTCGGCCTGAGGCATGGGACGGATAAGAGTTCGTCCCATCACGACTATCTCCGCCATTATGAAACCCATCTTGAGCTATCGAGAACGCCAATCGGGTCATTGCTAGAGGTCGGCGTGTACGATGGTGGCTCGCTGCGTATGTGGCGGGAGTTCTTTCCCGAGGCGCGGATTGTCTGCCTGGACATCGATCCGCGCTGCAAGGCATTCGAGGGCGGAAACGCTAAGGTGGAACTTTGCGACCAAAGCGACTCGTCTCAGCTTACCGCTATTGGCGTAAAGCACGGGCCCTTCGATGTCATTATCGATGACGGATCCCACATTTGGTCACATCAGATACTCACGTTCGAAACGCTGCTCCCTTTCTTGGCTCAGGGCGGTCTCTACATCATGGAGGATATCGATACGAGCTTCGGCAATTTTGTCGAAGTTTACGGGCAAGACAGCACCATCAGCGCCGCCCAATACCTGATCAAGATCACGAACTATCTGATTGCAGGTAAAGAAGCCAGACTAAATGAGGAGCCAGATTTGCGCATCCGCAGCTTCTTGCCACGGATCGACAGCGTTGTCTTCATCCGGAAATCAGCGCTGATTCGTTGCAAATAGCCCAACTTAACTGGGCGCGCTACCCACTGCTTTATAACGCCGTCTCGATAGCTTCGATCAATGCATAAAAAGGTCAAGGACGCCGAATATGGAGCTTGCGAAATGTCCTCGTCTATATGGCGAAGTCAACGTTGTTCCAAGCCTACCACCGGCCCAGACCTATAGGGAGGTCGTCCTTGATGAGTGGGCGCTCTACGATGTCTCTCGCCATCTGATCCCCGCCAGCGCCTTCTACCGGGGCGTCCCGACATACGCCATCCTTGGTGGCGCGCCAATCACGAACTATGTCGCAGCCCGTTTGCGGAACCGGTTACCACCAGGAGATTACTTCTGGCTTGGTCCGTTTCACCTCCATTTCGGGCATTTCCTCATCAGCACGTTGGCACGCGCATGGGCCTTCCGTGATCTGGTCCGAGCAGATACCAGGATCGTCTACGTAGGCGGCGGTGCGCCTAATGAACTTTTCGAAATCGGCTTTATCCGTGATTGCTTCACGGCGCTTGGCATAAGGGCGGAGCAGATGCTCCAGGTTGCGGGTCCGGCTTGCTTCCCGCAGATTACCGTGCCGGCAATGAGTTTTATCGAGAACCACTCGATATCTCACAGCCATATTGCCATGCTACGTGAAGTTGCCAAATCGGAAGCCCAAACCCAATTCGATGTCTCGGAAACCCCGGTATACGTCTCTAAGCAGAACGTTTCGTCGGGGGTCCGAAGCATTCTTAACGAAGATGAGCTGACTTCATGTCTTCGCCAGCTTGGGTTTGAAATCGCAAGTCCGGAAACCCTTCCTTTCCGGCGACAATTAGCATTCTGGCGCCAGCACAGGAACGTGGTCGGTTTCGCAAGTTCGGCTTTTCACGTTTCAGCACTGTTTCAGAACAAGCAGCTTTGCACGATTTCGCACGATGCATATGCATCGACTAATCAAATGCTGCTCGACGCAGCCAGCGGCAACCAAAACATTCATCTTTGCGTGGTGGGTGGTCTGGTCTCACGCGGCCCTAATCAATATTTCTCGGACACTGTCGAGATCAGAGACCCAGCCGAACTTGCATTCAATATCGTGGAAATTGCAAGAAGCTTCTATCAAGAACGCAGCGTAGTTCCGCAGAAAATAGGGCCTGAGCCTCGAACCCTGTCCCAGTCGGCGTTTGTCGACGAGTCATTCGGTTGTAATATCGCCCAAGGTTGCAAAGCGACGCAAAGCTCAGCCTATGAGTTCGACGAAGGTCACAACCGGACGGCGGACGGTCCACTCAGTGGTCGCCTGACAGGCTGTTACCAATGCTCCACCGCTCTCGAAAACCAGCCATGGTGGCAGGTGGAACTTGCCGCTGTCAGTACGCTTTTCGAAGTGCGCGTCTATAACAGATGTGACAATCCAGTCGCTCAGGCCCGGCTGAACAGAGGTGGCCGGCTTCGTCGAGACACTGTTTCGCTTTGGATAAGTGGGGCCTCTGCCGATTGTTACGGTGTGGTGCCGTTGGCGGGGCGGTGTGCAGGGAGGGCGTAGCCCGACCGGAGC
>JAABUQ010008807.1_pt1 | contig 13977 bp, 14 predicted proteins | sample 5560001 | NCBI WGS metagenome assembly JAABUQ01 (sample SAMN10711888, study PRJNA513371) | rock metagenome | isolation source: Antarctica rocks | place: Antarctica: Victoria Land, Finger Mt nord | collected 2015-12-18
TCAAAACCCCATAGCGCGGCGCTTGTTGCCCGCGGGTTCGTGCATGGGCGGTTTTCGGACGCCGGCCCAGCTCTGCTTGCTCGGCCTGCTCTGGCCGGCGTCCGAAACCCTTCACCAAGTCGGTCATTCGACCAAGCCGAACTTCGTCCTTGAAGCGGACATCGGATCCCGTAAAGCGACCGACTCGGGTGGTTAGCACCCGGTCCGCTTTCGGGGAGCCGCCCTGCCGAACCGGACATTCACGAACAAGCTCGCCGACACAGTCGTCGGAAGATAAATCCTTCGCAGTCCACGTTACCGCAGAGCAGACGGACTCCGCGCCAACACAATTGCCTTTGTCCGCCCCCCATCTGCCGCTAAGCCGGTAGAATGACGAACACCTGCCATCCGCTTTCAGCAACCGAGGTCGGCTCGATATGGTAGAGCCGCCATACGCGATCGCGTGCAGCCAAACGGCGTACCGTCGCCAACCTTCACTCCAGCGGCCAGAGCCATTGCTCGTTTCAAGGTAGGAAGATGGTCAAGGCAGTCAACAATCCAGATCAGATATCACTGTTAAAGATCGAAGGCTACAAGTCCATTGAAAGCCTGAGTCTCGAAATAGGCCGCATCAACATCCTGATTGGTGCGAACGGTGCCGGAAAATCCAATTTCATCGGATTTTTCCGCATGATCAGAAATATTCTTGATCGAAATCTACAAAATTTGGTCGGGATAGCGGGAGGTCCTGACGCCATCTTGCACTTTGGCAGGAAGGTGGCTCGTTCGCTGGAGGCGGAACTCTATTTCGGGAACAACGGGTATAAGTTCACCCTCCAGCCCACGGCGGACAATCGGCTCATGTTCTCGCATGAGACGTTGTGGTGGAACATGAGCGGCAATTGGCATCCGGGATCTGGTCATTTCGAAACGAAGTTCGCCGAACGTGGTGCGCATGGGATGATCTGGGATCATGTTGTTCCCGCCACGCGCAACTGGCGCGTCTATCATTTCCATGACACGAGCAGCACCGCCTTTGTAAAGCAGGTCCATGCTCTTAACGATAATCGATTCCTCAGGGACGACGCCAGCAACCTAGCTGCTTTCCTCCTGAGACTGAAGGAAAGTTCTAGGGAACATTACGACAGGATTGTAAAGACGATTCGGCTGGTGGCGCCCTTTTTTGGAGATTTCCTGCTCAGGCCTACAATCAACAACAGCGAGAAGATCCAGCTTGAGTGGACGGAGCGTGGCCAGGACGTTCCCTTCACCGCCAGTGAGCTTTCAGATGGCACTCTTCGTTTCATCTGTCTAGCGACAGTTCTCCTGCAGCCGGAAGAGTTCATGCCAGCGACCATCCTGATCGACGAGCCGGAGCTCGGACTTCATCCTTTTGCGATCACCGTCTTAGGCGGCCTCATGAAGTCAGCCTCGATCGATAATCAGCTGATCGTGTCCACTCAGTCAGTAGAATTGGTCAACGAATTCGATGTCGAAGATCTCATTGTCGTGGACAAACGCGGTGGGTCGTCGACCTTCAAAAGGCTGGACCCGAGTTCGCTCGCCGAGTGGCTGGAGGATTATAGCCTTGGAGAACTCTGGAAAAAGAATATTCTTGGCGGGCGCCCGGGACGATGAGCCGCGTTTACATACTGGTCGAAGGTCAGACGGAAGAAGCCTTCCTCAACGAAGTGATGGTGCAGCCTTATGCAGCTAAAGGGGTGTATCTGACCTCAATCGTTGTCAACACGAGCGCAAGTCACAAGGGCGGATTGTCGAGCTACTCCAAGGTCAAACCTCAGATAGAGAAGCTCTGCAAACAGGACGCCCATGCCTACGTTTCAACCTTCTTCGATTATTATGCGCTTCCAAAGGATTTCCCCGGGCACGCAAATCTGAACTCGCTTGGCGTCACCACCGGCATGGCGAAGGTTACCTATTTGGAGCAACAACTTGGTGCAGCGATTACATGTCGCAACTTCATTCCAAACCTCACACTCCACGAGTTTGAAGCGCTTCTCCTGACCAATGTGGACGCATTTGCCGAGTGGACGGATGCCGACGAGGCTCTGGAGCCACTGAGGAAGGTGCGCGCGACAACCGCCCCCGAAGACATCAATAATAACTATCTCACGGCGCCGTCGAAGCGGATCCTGAGCGCTATGCCTGAATACCAAAAGACCCTGCACGGCCCGCTTATTGCCTCGGCGATCGGGCTTGAGGTGATCCGTGACGCCTGCCCGCATTTTAACGCCTGGCTGAAAAAGCTGGATAGCCTGAGCCCGTGACCTGCGAAGCCATTTACTGGCCGAGAAACGGCAGACTCTCGGTTGTGACTGCCAGAAAGCAGTCAGGCGGCTAACGGCCAAGGCTCGCCGGCGCCTCCAAATCTACAACGCGCCCCTAAATGTCCGACTCGGAAGGCGGAGCGGCGATTTTCAAGAGGCGGGTTTATGGCGCCAGAACCCGATGACCGGACTGACACATTACTGACTACCCGCCAACCCACCCCTAGGCCGCCGCCATCTCCCCCACCCGAACACACCGCGCCATTCGCCCCGGCCCTACCCCCCGCTCCGCCGGGACCGCCGCGCTACAGGCCCCAACCGCCGCCGGGCACCGCGCCGCAAACGCGCACCCCGGCGGCGGACGGCGCAGGTCGGGCGGGCTGCCAGGGATGCCCGGCGTGTCGGCCCCGTCCGCCCGCACCACAGAAGCCAGCAGCCCCCGCGTGTAGGGATGCGCCGGACGCCGCAGTACGTCCCGCACCGGCCCCTGCTCGACGATTTGCCCGGCGTACATCACCGCCACCCGGTCCGCGACCTCCGCCGCCACGCCCAGGTCGTGCGTGACCAGCACCATGCCCATGCCAAGCTCCCGCTGCAGCGCGCGCAGCAGCACCAGGATCTGGATCTGCACCGTGGCGTCCAGCGCCGTCGTCGGCTCGTCCGCCAAGAGCAGGCGCGGGCGGCAGGCCAGCGCCATCGCGATCACCACCCGCTGCCGCAGCCCGCCGGACAGCTCGTGCGGGTAGGCGTCGAGCCGCCGGGCCGCGTCCGGCACGCGCACGAGGTCCAGCACTTCCAGCGCCCGGGCGCGCGCGGCGGCGCGGGTGCCGCCCCGGTGCTGCAGGACGCTTTCGGCGATCTGCTGGCCCACGGTATAGACCGGGTCGAGCGCGGTCATCGGCTCCTGGAACACCATCGCCGCCGTGCCGCCGCGCAAGGCACGCAGCGCCCGGCCCGGAAGCCTCGCCACCTCCTGCCCCTCCACCCGCACGCCGCCGGCGATGCGCGCCTGCGGCGGCAGCAGCCGCATCAGTGCCCGCATCGACACGCTCTTGCCCGAGCCGCTTTCGCCGAGCAGGCACAGCACCTCGCCGGGCATGACATGGAGGCTCACGCCCCGCACCGCCTGCACCGCGTCCGACCCGGCGCCGAACTGCACCCGCAGGTCGTCAAGTTCCGCCAGCGGGGCGACCGTCATGCCGCGAGCGCCGCGGCGGAGTGGCCGGAGCCGGGGTGGACCATGTGGCACGCCGCCTGATGCCCGTCCCAGCTTGCCGGCGCCGGCACGCGCTCGGCGCAGACCGCCTCCGCATGGGGGCAGCGGGTGCGGAAGCAGCAGCCGCTCGGCGGGTTGGCGGGGGATGGCGGGTCGCCGACGATGGGCGCCTGCTCCACCCGGCGGTCCGGGTCCATGCTCAGGCGCGACGCGAGCAGCGCCCGCGTGTAGGGATGCAGCGGGCGGGCGAACACGTCGTCGGCCGGCCCGCTCTCGGCGATGCGGCCCAGGTACATCACCAGCACCCGGTCGCTGACGTGCCGCACCACCGCCAGGTCGTGCGAGATGAACACGTAGGTGAGGCCCAGGTCCCGTTTCAGCCGGGCCAGCAGGCTGAGCACCTGCGCCTCGACGGACTTGTCCAGCGCGCTCACCGCCTCGTCCAGGATCACCAGGCGCGGCTGCAAGGCGAGGGCGCGGGCGATGTTGACCCGCTGCTTCTGCCCGCCCGACAGCTCGTGCGGGTAGCGCGGGCCGAACTGCACGGGGTCGAGGCCCACCCGGCGCAGCGCCTCGTCCGCCTCCGCCGCCGCCTGGTTGGGACTGCGGCCCAGCACGCGCGGGCCGAACGCCACGCTGTCCCGCGCCGGCATCCGGGGATTGAGCGAGCTGGCGCTGTCCTGGAACACCATCTGCGCCTGCCGCCGCAGGTCCTTGAGCGAGATGCCGCGCGGCGCGCCCACGGCGTCGCCATCGAACACCAGTTCCCCGGCGTCCGGGCGGACCAGGTGCAGCAGCAGCCTGGCCAGAGTGCTCTTGCCGCAGCCGCTTTCGCCGACGACGCCCAGGGTCTCGCCCTTCGCCACGCTGAACGACACGCCATCCACCGCGCGCACCGCGCCGCCGCCGGGAATGGGAAAGTGCTTGCGGAGGTTAGCCGCGACCAGCATCGGTTGCGCCGGGCCGCCGCGGTCCTGCGCCGCGCCGTTCATCGCAGCCGCACGTCCATGGCGGAGCGGAGGCCGTCGCTCACCAGGTTGAAGCACATGCTGGTCAGGAAGATCGCGGCGCCCGGCACGGCGCAGACGGAGGGCTGCACGTAGATCGCCTGGCGCAGCGTGGACAGCATCAGGCCCCAATCCGGCACCGGCGGACGCACGCCGAGGCCCAGGAACGACAAACCGGACGCCAGCAGGATGCTGACGCTGACCAGGCTCGACGCGTACACCAGCACCGGCGCCAGCACGTTGCCGAGCAGATGGTGCCGCACGATCATCAGGTGCCCGGCGCCGGTCGCCCGCGCCGCCTCCACAAAATCAAGGCCGCGCACCTGCGTCGTCGCCGTTTCCGCCACCCGGCACACCGCCGGGATGAACACGAGGGCGAGCGCGATCATGCCGTTCAGCATCCCGCCCCCCATCGCGCCGGAGATCGCCACCGCCAGCAGCACCGAGGGGAAGGCGTAGAACACGTCCATGGTCCGCATCACCAGCGTGCCTACCCAGCCCCCGGCGTAGCCCGCGAGCACGCCCAACGACCCGCCGACCAGCCCGGCAAACACGACGGGACCCACGCCCATCAGCAGCGAGCTGCGCCCGCCGTAGAGGATGCGCGCCAGGATGTCCCGCCCCAGCTCGTCCGTGCCCAGCCAGTGCCCGCGGGTGCCGAACGGCTTGAGCCGCAGGATGATGCTTTCCTTGTAGGGATCGAACGGCGAAAGCAGCGGCGCGAACACCGCCGCCAGCACGATGGCCAGCATCAGCAGGCAGAACACCACCGTCGCCGGGTCGCGTCGCAAGCGGCGTCCGACCATGCCCCAATAGCCCGGCCGCGGCGGCAGCCGGACCGGCGGCGCCGCCGGCAAGGTCAGCGTCTGCGAGGTCATGCGCGCCGCACCCGCGGGTCCATCGACGCCTGCAGCAGGTCCACCACCAGGTTGGTGGCGACGAAGATCAGCGCCAGGCTGAGGATCGCGCCCTGCAGCACCGGCACGTCGCGGTTGACGATGGCGCGGCCGAGCAAGGTGCCGCTGCCGGGCCAGGCGAACACCGGCTCGACCAGGATGGACCCGCCCATTAGGTAGCCGAACTGCAGCCCCATCACCGCCAACATGCCCGGCGCCGCGTTCTTCAAGACGTGGCGCACCACGGCGAACTCCGTCAGCCCCTTGGCCCGGAGCGTCGTGACGAAGTCCTGGCCGCGCACCTCAAGCACCGCGGCGCGCGTGCTGCGGGCGATGATGCCGACCGGCACCAGCGCCAGGGTCACGACCGGCAGCACCAGATAATGCAGATCCTCCCAGCGCAGCACGGAGAAACCGTCCGACCCGTTCATCCCCATGCCCGACGCCGGCAGCCAGGACAGCTCGACCGCGAAGATGATGACCAGCACCAAACCGAGCCAGTAGTTCGGCACGCTGACCCCCATCACCGCCGTGCCCGTCACCACCCGGTCCAGCGCCCGCCCCAGCCGCCCCGGCGGCGCGCAGCCCGCCAGCGTCCCTAAGCCCGCGCCCAGCACGAAGGACAGCGGCACCGCGAATACCGCGAGCACCAACGTGTTGGCCAGCGCGCCCCCCACCTCCAGCGACACCGGGCGCCGGGTCGCGACCGACAGCCCGAAGTCGCCGTGCGCCGCGCGCCACAGCCAATTGGCGAACTGCACCGGCAGCGGCTTGTCAAAGCCGTAGGCGCGCTTGACGATCTCGATCATCTCCGCGTTGGCGTCGGGCGGCAGCACCGTCTGCAGCGGGTCGCCGGGCGCGATGTACACCAGCATGAAGCACACCAGGCTGACGCCGAAGGCAATGGGCAGCGCGTAGAGCAGCCGCCAAAGGATCGTGCGCGCCATCGGCCCTACTTCGCTATGGTGATCGGCGTCAGGTCCTGGAACCAGCTCTGCGCCTGCACGAAGCCTTGTACCTTGGGCGACAGCGCCCGCGGGTTGAGGTCGTGCACCACCCAGATCATCACGGCGTCGTCCACCATCTTCTCGTGGATCTGCGTCAGGATGCCTTCCCGCTTCTCCAGGTCGAACTCGTTGAAGGCGGCGGTGATCAGGGCCTCCATATCATCGGAATAGTAATGCCCCCAGTTGCCGCCCTTCGGCGACCATTGAGCCTTCTGCAGGAAGCGGGTCATGCCGTTGATCGGATCCTGCACCGCGCGGCTGACGTTGATGCCGTCCACGTCCGGCGCCGTCTCCACCCCGCCGCGCGCCAGCGCCAGCAGCGCGTTCCAGTCCATCACCCGCAGCGTCACCTCGAACCCGGCCTCCTCCAACTGCGACTTGATCAGCTCGTTCATCGGCAGCGGCTGCATCTGGCCGGAGCCGGAGGTGCTGATGGCGAACGTCACCTTGCACGGCACGCAGCCCGCCTCCTTCAGCAGCGCCTTCGCCTTCGGCAGGTCGTACTTGTAGCTGACAGGGTGGCCGTAATAGCTGGTGTTGGGCGGCACGTTGGCCGGCCCTTCCTGCGCGATGCCGCCCAGCAGCTCCACGATGTCCGCCCGGTTCAGCGCGTAGTTCGCCGCCTTGCGCACCCGCACGTCGCGGAACGGGCCGTTCACGAAGTTGAGCTGGTACGACCAGTTGTGCGGGTAGGCGTTGGTGACGATCCTCATGCCCGACGACTTCAGCCGGGGGATCGCGTCGGGCGTCGGCGCCTCGACGAAGTTCACTTGGCCGCTCAGCAGCGCCGCGGTCCGCGTGCTCGCCTCCGGCATCGGCAGCAGCACCAGCCGGTCCTGCTTCGGCACCCGCGCCTTGTCCCAATACTCGGCGTTGGGCACCATCTCCAGCCGCTCGTGGGCCACCATGCGGTCGAAGCGGTACGGGCCGGTGCCGGAAGGCTGGTTGGCATACGCCGCCCAGTCGTATTTCAGCGCCTCCGCCCGGCAGCGGCTGGTCATCATGATGAAGCTGACTTCGTAGGGGAACATGGAACTCGGGATCTTGGTCGTGAGCGCCACGGTCCGGTCGTCCACCTTCTCGGCATGGTCGAAGTTCGGCAGGTAGGCGCGGGACAGGGCGAACTGCTGCGGGTTCCACTGCGGCGCCTTCTCGTCGAAGCGGCCGAAGTTCCACACCACGTCGTCCGCGGTGAACGGGCAGCCGTCGTGCCACTTCACCCCGTCCCGCAGGGTGAACAGCCAGCGCCGGGTGTTGGCGGGATCGACATGCCACTCGGTGGCGAGGCCGGGCTTGATGACGGCCAGCCGGTCGGAGCGGCTCAGGTCCCAGTTGATCAGCGCGTCGTACAGATTCACGCCGACGAAGCGGAACCCTTCGAAGCCCTGGTCCGGGTTGCCGCCGGTCACGGGGATGTCGCCCGCCGTCATCGCGACGGTCAGCACGCCCTGCGCCTGCGCCGCAGAGGCCGAGAGCAGCAGCCCGGCGATGGCCAGGCGCGAAAGGAATGAAAGCCGGGCCATGTGGTGCCTCCTTGCAAGACGGCGCAGCGTGGCAAAGGACGCAGGGGGCGGACAAGGCAAAACGACCGCCTCTGCGCGGATTTCTAGCACGGAGAGACTGGAAACGCTCTGCATTGCAGCGTAAGCCCAACACTTGGGCATTCCATGGGCGAAACACCCCGGAATGCACCGACGTATCCAATGGTCCAAGCCGCCAAACGGGATCACCCGCGTTAAGGAAGCTCTGGACGGTCCAGCCGTCTGGCACGAAAAATGCCTGGCTGCCGAACAGTGTTCCAGGAGAAACCCATGCCGGAAACCACGTCGCGAGCGGATTTCGAGGCGCTGATCCGCCGCGCCGGCCTTGCGCTCACGCCCGAGCAGGTCGCCGAGCTTCACGTCGGCTGGGCCTATGTGGAGCCGATGCTGGCCCGCGTCCGCACCCCGGGACGCGGACGGGAAGCCGAACCCGCCCTGACCTTCCGGCCGGAGCCCCAATGATGCAGACGCCCACCATCGCCGACGCCGCCCGGCAGATCGCCGCGCGCCAGCTTTCCCCCGTGGAACTGACGCAGCATTTGCTCGGCCGCATCGCCGCCGAGGACGCGGCGCTCAACAGCTTCATCCTGGTGACGCCGGAGCGGGCGCTGTCGGACGCCCAGGCGGCAGAGGCGCGCGTCATGGCCGGCGAGGCGCGCGGCCCGCTGGACGGCATCCCCATCGCGCACAAGGACATCTACGGCACCGCCGGCATCGCGACCACGGCGCATTCCAAGCTGCTGCACGGCTGGGTGCCCGACACGGACGCCACCACCGTCCGCAAGCTCGCCGCCGCCGGCACGGTGATGCTCGGCAAGCTTGCGACGCACGAATTCGCCTTCGGCGGCCCGAGCTTCGACCTGCCCTGGCCGCCGGCGCGCAACCCGTGGAACACCGGCCATTTCACCTCCGGCTCCTCCTCCGGCACCGGGGCGGCGGTGGCGGCGGGCTTGATCCTGGGCGGCACCGGGTCCGACACCGGCGGCTCCATCCGCGGCCCGGCGGCGCTGTGCGGCATTGCCGGGATCAAGCCGACCTACGGGCTGTGCAGCCGGGTCGGCATCCTGCCGCTGTCGTTCTCTCTCGACCACGCAGGCCCGATGGCCTGGACGGTGGAGGACTGCGCGCTCCTGCTGCAGGCCATGGCAGGCCATGACCCGCAGGACCCGGCCAGCGCCGACCGCCCGGTGCCGGACTTCTCAGCCGGGCTGAACGACGGCGTGAAGGGCCTGTGCATCGGCGTCGCGCGGAATTGGCACGAGACCGCCCGCCCGGTCAGCCCCGCGGTCCAGGCGGGCATCGACGGCGCGCTCGACATCTGGCGGGCGCACGGGGCGGAGGTCCGGGACGTGTCCCTGCCCTCGCTCCATGATTACCAGGCGGCGAACTACATCGTCCTGGTCGCGGAAGCGTTCTCCCTGCACGAACCCTGGATGCGCGAGCGGTTCGGCGACTACGGCGAGCTGCTGCGCGACCGCATGGCGTTCGGCGGGCTGATCGCCGCGACCGACTACGTGCAGGCGTTGCGCATGCGCCGGGAACTGTGCGCCGCCACCACGGCGGCAATGCAGGACCTCGACCTAATTATCACCGCCGGCGCGCCCTCGGAGGCGCCACGGATCGACGATGTGCCGAAATGGGACAACCTGGCCCGGCCGGGCTTCACCGCGCCGTTCAACCTGACGGGCTGGCCCGCCATGTCCGTCTGCTCCGGCTTCGGCGTGGACGGCCTGCCGGTCAGCGTGCAGATCGCGGCCAAGCCGTTCCAAGAGGCGGTGCTGCTCCGCGCCGCCCATGCCTTCGAGCAGGCGGCCGGCCTCCGCGCCGAGCGCCCGGCGCCCAGGAGCATGGCTGAAGCGGCGGCATAGAGCAGGCGTTCAGCCCTTCCGCATCACCTTGCGGCCGCGCGGCGGCGGCGCTGGCGGCACGAACGTCAGCGCCTCGTCCATGGTCCACGGGTTGTTCTCGGGAAAGCGGTCAATCCCAATGCCCGTTTCGATGGAAGCGCGGCGGCGAGCAACGGGATACGCTTTTACATAAAGGCCTGGCAGATACTGCCGCATTCCAGGTTCATCCTCGATGAGGAACTGGGCTTCACCTTGCTGCTCATCGATGGTGAGCAACCAGCTTCGCGTCATCTTTTCCGGCTGCACGGCCACCTTGAGCAGATGGTGCAACAGCACGATCATCACGCTGCGGAACTCGTGTTTTTTGCTGCGCGCCATGTCGGTCAGGAACTCGATCAGCGAAACCCGGTCGACCTCGTCCATCCGCCCGTCGCGCAGCAGGTCGGCCTGTTCCAGCAGCCACCCGAACTCGTCCTGGTCATAGACCGCCCGGGAGCGAAGCGCCGCTTCCTCCGATGCCGCGGCGCAAACCTCCGGTTTCGCCGTGTTGCTCGGCGCTTGCGTCCATCCCGTCACGTCCTTCGATCCCGCGCTTGACATGCTCGCCACGGTAGCACGTCTCTATGGGACGGCGCATTACTGAGCCCTGGAACTCAGCATATAAAACGCCCTCACCCGGGCGCACGGTCCCAAGCCCGGGCGACCGCAACCAGCGCCGCATCCGCGCCCCGCGCGCCGATGATGCTGAGGCCGACCGGCAGCCCGTCCACGGCCGCGCCCGGCAGGCTCACCTGCGGATGTCCCGCCAACCCGCCCTGCGCGCACAGGCAGCCGATGCGCGCCCGCAGCGGGTCCAGCACCGGCAAGGGCAGCCCGGTCTCCGGCGCCGGGAACGGCGTGGTCGGCAGGCAAAGGACGGTGCCGGGCGGCAGCAGAAACGCCATGCGCCCGCGCGCCTCCTGCCGCATCAGCGACGCCCATTCGACCTCCGCCGCCGGGATCGCCGCCCCGGCCACCAGCCCGCGCGCCACGCTGAACGCGAAGCGCGGGTTGTGCGTCTCGATCCAGGGCCGGAAGGTCTGCCACGCCTCGACCGGCTGCAGCGTCCGCTGCGCCCGCGCCCAAACCGACAGGCCCGGCGGCGCCATGACCTCGTCCTGTGCCGGGCCGATCAACCGTTCGAGCCGCGCGACCATGGGCGTCAATGCCTCCGCTACCGCTGGGTCGGCGAAGCCGAACGCGTCGGTGGCGCGCAGCAGCCGGGTGGGCAGGGCGTCTGGGATCCCCTCCCCCAGCATGACCACGGAGACCCGGGCGAACATTTCGCCGTCCTGCGCGAACCAGCCGGTGGTGTCGGACGTCGGCGCCTGCGCCGCCATGCCGGCGACCGGCACGCGCCCATGGGTGGGCCGGATGCCGAACAGGCCGCAGAAGCTCGCCGGCACCCGCACGGACCCGCCGGTGTCCGTGCCCAGCGCCGTGTCGCACAGCCCGGCCGCCACCGCGGACGCCGAGCCGGAGGAGGAGCCGCCCGGCACCCGCCCCGGCGCCGCCGGGTTCACCGGCGTGCCATCGAACGCGTTTTCCCCTAGGATGCCGAGCGAAACCTCGTCCGTCACCGTCTTGCCCACCAGCGTGGCGCCCGCGTCGAGCAGGGCCTGCACCGCCCAGGCGTGTCGCGTCGGTACCTGGCCACGCGGCCAATCCGGGTTGCCGCCCCCGGTGGGATGCCCCGCCACGTCGAACAGGTCCTTGGCCGCGAACGTCAGCCCGGCCAGCGGGCCGGACGGGGCGCCCGCGATGTGCAGGCGCGGCGCGGGGAGAAAAGCGGAGGTCTGGTCCATGCCGCACGGTGCCGGCCCGGGCGCTGCGGCGCAAGGACGCCCGCTGCGACGCCGCGATTTCCGCGCGTCATCACGGCGATGTTGAGAGACACCGTGCTGCACCGCGCCTACTTGATATGTGATGACCGTGATCCTCACCAGCCAGGCCGGCACCCCCAAGCAGGGGCGGCTGGCCGCGTTCCTGAAATTCGGCGGGCTGTCCGGCCTGGGCTGGCTGCTGGACTTCGCCCTGCTGCTATCCATGGTGGGCGCCCTCGGCGTGCCGCCCTTCGTCGCCAACGTCATCAGTTCCAGCACCGCGGCGCTCACGGTGTTTCTGGCGTCGCGCCGCTTCATCTTCGACCGCAGCGAGGGCGCGCTGGGCACGCGGATCGCGGTCTATCTGCTTTACACGCTGTGCCTGATCACCGCCGCGGCCTGGGTGATGACCCTGATCATCCAGGTTCTGGCCGGGCTGGCGCAGGCCAACGGCTATGCCCCGTCGCCCGCCGTCCTGACCGCGTGCGCCAAGGTCCTGATCACGCCGCCGCAGCTTCTGCTGAATTTCCTGATGTCCCGCCATATGAGCGAGCGGACCATCGCGCCGAGGACGTGATCATGCCTGAGAAGCTGCTGGTGTTCATCCCCTGCTACAACTGCGCGGCGCAAATCGGCCGCGTGCTGGCGCAGCTCAAAGGCCCCCTCGCCCGGCGTTTCGCAGAGGTCCTCGTGCTGGACAATGGCAGCAAGGACGGCACCATGGACGCGGCCATCGCGGCAGCGCAGGAGGCCGAGGTGCCCCGCGTGACGGTCGCGCGCAACCGCGCCAACTATAACCTTGGCGGCTCGCATAAGGCCGCCTTTGCCTACGCCGAGCGGGAAGGCTTCACCCATGTCGTCGTCCTGCACGGCGACGACCAGGGCAGCATCGCCGACCTCGTCCCTGTGTTGGACGCCGGCCAGCACCTGCGGCACGACGCCTGCCTCGGCGCGCGGTTTGCCAAGGGGTCGTCGCTGCGCGGGTACTCGCGCTTCCGCATCTTCGGAAACCACGTGTTCAACCTGCTGTTCACCCTGGGCGCCCGCCGCCGGGTGCTGGACCTCGGCTCGGGGCTGAACGTCTTCGCGGCGAGCGTGTTCACCGACCCGGCCGTGCGGCGCTACGCCGACGACCTGCGCTTCAACAACTTCCTGCTGCTGGGCTTGTTCGACGCCGGGCGCTCGGTCATGTTCTTCCCGATCAGTTGGCGCGAAGACGACCAGGTGTCGAACGTCAAGATGACGTCGCAGGCGATGAAGACGCTGGCCATCCTGCGCGACTACTGCCTGCGCCCCGCCCGCTTCCGCCAGGCGGACCACCGCGCGGTGCCGCATGAGCGCTACGAGTTCGACGTGGTCCACCCCGCCGCGCACGACCCGGCGCAGGCGCCCGCGGCGATGGCGCGCTGAGCGCGCCCGCCTGGGCCGCCCGGCAGATGCCAGACACCCCAGGATTGCGCTCCCAGGCCTATGGAAGCAGATGCCCGGCCCTAGGCGGCCTGGCGCGAAGCCCGATGGCGGATCACGCCGAGGCCGACGAGGCCCGTGCCGAGCAAAGCCAGCGACATCGGCTCAGGCACTGTGGTGACGGAGACGCCGCTGACCGACGCATCCAGGCTGAAGAACTGCGCCGCGGTGGTCGTGATGGTGATCACCTCGGTCAAGGCGAACAAACCGTCGGTGACGGCAGTTCCCGTCGCCTTGCCATTCAGGTTGACGCTGCTCAGCAGGGTGCAGCCGCTTGCGCAGCCTGGGTTGTTTAGGGTGTTGCTGTTGTCCAGATATGACTTGACGCTCACATTGGCCGAACCGCTGCCCGAGCCGCCAGGCAAAGCGTTGGCGATGTTGCCGGTGAACTGGGTAAACCAGCTTGACGCACCCACAGGCGACTCAAAGCCGGTGCCGGTCAGGGTGATGGTCAGGGTTCCCCCAGTCTGGCTTGAAATATCGAGCGTTGTCAGGTCGAGGTAGTTTGAGGAACGAAACTCGGCTCCGATGTTGTAGGCCGCGAAGTTGCCGACTGTGACTCCTCCGAAACTGTGTACTCCACCCGCGCCGACATTGGCAGACTGGAATTTCGAGTCGCCTCCGGATGCGACAGTGAGCCCAAGCATCGGCACAGCTTGGGCCTCGCCTGCAATCAAAACCGGCGCTGCGAGGAGTATCGCCGACGCGAGAAGAAACTGACGCATGAAAGCTCCTGATGAGTATTTGCTCAACCCGGGTAGGTAGCGGCCTGCCCGCGTAGGGTTTGCTGGATAGCCTGGTAGGCGCCCACGCCGCGGCGTGCGGCGGTGCCGATGACGGAGCGCACGCCTGCGAACAGGTCGGCGC
>JAABUQ010008808.1_pt1 | contig 13977 bp, 3 predicted proteins | sample 5560001 | NCBI WGS metagenome assembly JAABUQ01 (sample SAMN10711888, study PRJNA513371) | rock metagenome | isolation source: Antarctica rocks | place: Antarctica: Victoria Land, Finger Mt nord | collected 2015-12-18
AATTATAATAAATATTAATAAATTAAGGTTTTTATAATTAAAAAGTTTAAATTAGTTAAATTATTATTAATTTTATAATAATAATAAGTTAATATTTCGATAAATTTTATTATTAAATTATTATAAATAAATTATTTAAAAAAATAATATTATATATTTTATTTAATTAAAAATAATTAAATTAATGTAAAAGTTATAATAAAGATTTTTTTAAATAATATTTTCTATTATTATAATTTTTTTAATTTAATTTTTATTTTATACTTCTTATAATTATTTTTAAAGTAATTAAAGCAAATAATTTTTTATTATTAAGTTTATAAATAATAATATTATTTCCTTATTGTTGAAATTAATTTTATGCTTTATTAATAAAAATTCTTATTTAAAAATAAATTTTAACCCGAATAATAAATTTTATAATTTAATTAAAAAGTAATTTTTTGCTATTTATATAAAAAGAATTATAAAAAATATAAAAAATATTTTAAAATTCGTTAAAAATAATTAAGTTTTTTTTAAATTATTATTAAAATAGAATCTTTATATAAATTAAATTTATTATATATATTAATTATTTAATTCTAATGTTTATTAACCTTTTTAATAATTAAAAAGTAACTCCGTTTCTATTAATCATTATCAACAAAGAAGAAAATAAAAAGTTAATAAAATTTTTAACTTATAATTATATAGCCGAAGTAAAAGATTATAATATTACGTTAAATAAAATAAAAAATAAAAATAAAATAATATTAATAAAGAAAAATTCGTTAATATTTAAAATATTATTAAAAGTATTTAAAAAAGCCTTATTTAAAATAGTTAATAAGAAAGTAAAAAGTAATTATTAATTAATATTATTTAAGAATAATAATAACTTTATTTATATTTATATTTATATTAACATTTTTTCTTTTTTAAATTCTTTTATATTATTTTTTTTATAATTATAAAAGTATAACTTACTTAAAAGAAGGAATATTATTATAATTATATAAAATATATATTATAAATATAAAAAGTATTAAGTATTTATAATATTATTATATTTAAGTATATTACGCCTAGTTAAGTTTAGCGTATAATACTACTAATATCCTATATATATAAATAATTAAAAAGTACTTTTATACTTTTGCTTCTTAGCTTTACTATCCTAGTTAATAAATTTATATAATATCGACTACTATTACCTTCTGTATTAGTATAACAAATATAAAATTTCTTTGAATTACTTTAAACTTTCATATAAAGGCTTGAGTCGGTAAAATACTTTTTTACATTTTCATATAAAAGTTTAAAGCCGTTCAAAGTTACTTTAAATTATATAATACTTTTTTTTTAAATTTAAAATGTAAACTTTTTATATTAATATTAACTTTATAACTTTTTTTAAGGTTAATTAAAAAAAAATTTATTTGGAAACTGTTTATTGAATTAATTTTCAACATTAATAAAAAGAATATATAAAAAAAAAATTATTTAACGAAATTATTTATAAAAGTATTAAACAAATTTATAACTTTAATTATAATCTTTATATAAATATATTAAATATAATCAATAAAAATAGTATTAAATTACATTTAAAGTTTCAATATAATTTATATATTTTGTTTATATTTAATTGTATAATTATAAAGTTACTTCGATATTTATTATAATAAAGTTTGATTCGGTAGTAAAATATCGAATTTAATATTTATATTTATATGTTATTACTTTAAAAACCCTTTGTTTTTTTAACAATAGTTATTAATTTTTCAATTTTCTTAAAGGATAAAGTTAAGAAGAATAATATATTTATTATATTCTACGTACATTTTATTGTTATAACAATTGTATTTAATTCTTATTACATTTCGTAATAAGTCAAATTAAATTAAAATATTAAAATATTAAATTCAATTTATAAATAAAACAAATTGAATTTTATTGAATTAAAATTAAAATTAAACTATATAAATTATATGAATTATTTAATTAAATTTGTAAAATAAATTAAATTATAAAAGTTCCAAATTTAATTTAGAATTCAAAATCCAATCCATTCTGAAACGTAATTAATTTTCATACTTTATATTATTATTTATTATTATATATTTTAACATTTAAAAAGTTTTCGAATTTATTAATAATTTAATATTATTAAAATTAAAAAGGAAAAGAATATAATTTTTATGTAAAATTTAAAATTTAATTCAATTAAATATACATTATATGTTATAATATATATTATTTAAAGAAATTATATATTAATACACAATATATCCTTTTACGAATTTTGCTACGTGTTTATGGTTCTAGCATAAAATGGAGGGCGGCAAGGATTAAGCTAGCCTAATATAGTATACCCTACCATAAAAGGTTAAACCACCCGAGTGTTCTTCTTAGCCGCTATTCTTTGCGTTGCAATGCATCAATAAGTGAGGCTGCGTTGCATGGGACTAAAGCCTCAGCCTCGTGGACGCCTACAACTAGCAATGGCGGTAATAGCGCACAAGCGAGGACAATGATGACTTCAGCTGTCCTTCAGTTCTATTGAAGCTTTTGATGAGGAATCGAAGGATTCAGATTTCAAACTATCTGAAACTCAATGGAACATCCGCGTCTCCCGCAGCCACCCTACCCTCCTTGGGCAAGTCTAGCCTCAAACAGCGACTCTCAGCCAAAGTTGTCAAGCAGCCTATTTCTAAAGCTGCCAGGCCACGGTTATGTCGCCTCAGCAGATCTCTCTGCCTATCTCACAACCAACCTCAATGTTTCCCGCCTAAGCGATATTTTCCCCTTTCTCTGGTTTGCAGGCCGCCCTGGCTACATCCGCCCCCTGCACCGCCAGCGCCTCGTCCAGCGCTCCATTATCGTCACCGAGCAAGCGGACCTCCATCTCATCTGGTATGACCAGAGGATATACATCAAGCCACTCCCTCCCTTCCTGCTGTGTCACGACTTCTTTTTTCGTCACATCTGCGTCTCGCCACTCTACGCTGATGCCTGTGGCCTATTGCGGTCCTATATGAAACTTGTGCAGCACGAGAGTGACCATCGCATAGCAGTCGAGCTTGGGCTGCTGCCTGAAGGCATCTCATGGGCGCAATGGAGCGCGTTTGCGGTTCAGGTATGGCCAGCAGCGGTGTCGAAGCGCTATGAGTACGGTGAACTGCGCCTTTTCAGGCTCAACCTTATCTTTCGCTTCTGGTTCGGGCACTGGATCTGCGGCTATCATTTGCTGCATACAAACTTCAACTCGTTCTTTGGGAGGAATTTCGCGTGGCCGTTGGTCACGTTTGCGTATCTGACGACGGTACTGAATGCGATGCAGGTGGTGTTGGCGTCAGGGAGGCAAGGCAGGCAAATCGAGGGAGTTTTCTTTGGGGCGGGGTTTATTGTGGTAATGGCGATTCTGGGGACGTTTTGTGCAGTGGCGGCGTTTTTCATTGTTCTTCTATTGTATAATCTGGTGAAGGCGCTGAAGAGACGGGGTCGTATGGAATGTGATGATCTCGAGGGCCAGGAGAAACGCGTGATAGAGGTTTGATGGGTTGAGAGGGGACGTTGTGTGGCAATTAGGGTTTGGAAGATAATGGGTATCTCAAGCGGTATGCTGTGAGGATCTGACCTCGAAAGACTTTCAGATTAAAATCCATTCCTAGCAGGACTGTTGTGAACTATATTTCCTCAGAATGATCAAAGAGAGAGTCTTGAGTATCGAGACTTCAGCCATTTGGGTCTTGAGCTGGGCTCCGTTGCGGTTGCAAGTTGACTGAAGGCAGCTCGAGATCAACCCTTTTAGATTTTCTCTGTAGGGGCCTCTTGACCGATCCGTCTGGTAGCTCTTCATACCTACCGTACAGTGCGTCTTTCCAGCGTTTCCTAATCAAATCCTCCTGAAGGCAATTAGACTCCAAGTCTCACATATCACTGTCGACTGCCAAAGCATCTAGATTTACTGACCTTGAGCTCGTCGCAGGCGGGAAGCAACAATGAAAAAGATTCTCGTAAGTCTTTTCTGTGATATCCAGAAGGGTGCCAAGCTCCGATGGCCTTAGGTCCTTTCTCATACAACGCTCTGATCTGTCGGGGTTGGATGTTTCCACGTACTGACGCGAGTCAATATAATTGCTGCGATAGGGATATCTCATTGGTCGCCAACCTTTTAGAAGCCAACAAAATGTCGAGATTAAAGCGCTCAACAAATCTTCATCAACTATGCACAGCGATGTGTTAGTCTTCATAAGGTCTCTTTCTATCGGAAAACGGAGTCATTACATACCGGGCAATGGGGGCGCAACAACAAAGCCACGTTCGATGCCATTCTCATGCGGCTGATCTCCTCTTCCAAGGTCCCAATCTACGATCTGAATTGCTGTGCCAGCAAAGGCGGAGCGGTCCCCCACTCTCATAACCGTCTTTCGAACCATGGTCGTAGCGAAATGCTGACAATTTGCCCCAAAGAGTCCGTACACAGACAATTGACGGACTGCCCATTCTGCTAAAATGATGATTTGATCATATCTATAGTCCGTCTGCCCAACTTTGTAAGCCAAAAGAACTTTCCGGCCTGCTGAATTCCGAAGTCTGACATAGTCTTCTGGATTGACATTCCTCAAGTCCTCGAATTTCAGTCTACATGCAGCTTCTCTGGACTTGACAGCATTTTGACTCTTCCCGGTGGTGTCTCTGGGCAGGTCTGGAGCAGACAAATGGTAGAAGACTCCCTGGGTGTAAAAAGACCAGTGCTGGAGTGACCCTGCCGGATTATCTGCAACACGTACTGGTCGGGTGACCAGATAGACGTCGCTCGCGTTGGAAGCAGGATCGGCGAGACGGGGTTGCAAATGCTGGTGTAGTTTGACTTTGGCGACGAATTCGCCGTTGGGAAGGAAGAGGAGGCTACGTCGACCCTTCCAAACCCATTTTGCCTTGGAGCCGACAGGAGGATTGAGCTCATTGATGGTCGGGAGAGCGGGTCCTCCAGTAGTCGTGTCGTTTAGGATATCAGAGTTGGGGGCTTTGAAGATGGCATACATTCGGAGCGAGCCCGCCATGGTGCCCAAAGAGGCAGTAGTGGAGACACCTGCTAGCTGTGGACATATGCAGGTTAGCAATCATGGTAGCAGCATTTCTCCAGAAAAGATAGATCCAAAGATAGTGTTGTCACCTCCGCTTGGCCTATAAGTAGCTCAGCGTAGACTTATATAACGAAGAGCGTTGGCGAGGCTGATTTCTAGGATCGCTGAGCAGTGGGACGCATTAGCGGCGGGTGGAACTCGCTCCAGGTGCCAAGACTAGGTGGCGCTCACTCCTCTACAACCCAAATTCTGCAACCCATAATAATACAAGCAGATAAGATGGCGAATAAATTATTCAACCTATTTAAATTGCTTGCGTCAGCAAAATCCGGCGCAGCTGCGGTGGCTCCAAGCGAAATATATACGGGTTGGAACCCTTGGAATGCTTAAGAATGTTATAAAATTATTCGGAGTTACTTAAAGTTATTCTAATAATATTTAAAACTTTATAAACTATTTTAATTATATTAATTAAAATAATTAAAATTTATTAAACAAATAAAATATATTTATTATTACGTTAAATAAATTATATAATATATTATGTAATTGTGAAACTATATGCAAGTCTTAATATAACGTATATATTCTGTACGTATTACAATACGTAACCGGAAATTATATTAACATTAAATTTATTACTCGGAAGCCTTAAGGAGTAAAATTATTTTATTTTATATTCATTTTATTTTATTATTTTTATTTTATTATTTTAAAATTATTTTGTTTTAATTTAATAACAATTATTAATTATTTTAATTTATTTTAATAATAATTATTAAATTTTTTAATTTTTTAAGAAATTAAATTAATAATATTTATTTATTTATTATATTTAGTATAATATATGCGTTTCGTATGTTTTACAGTACGTAATTGGAAACTATATTAATACTAAACTTATTATTTGAAAGCCTTAGGGAATAAAATAATCTTATATTTATTCCGTTTAAAAATTTTAACTTAATTGTTTTAAAGGTTTTATATAACCTTAATAATAAACGTTTATTCTTTAATTTTTAAAAAAATAAAAATAAAAATTAATAATGATATTTTATATTATTATTTATTATATATTTTAATAATTTTTATAATTCATTTTTAATTATTATTTAAAATAAAATAATAAAATATAAAATATAATTTTTATATTTAAATTATAATAAAAACGGTTTAAATATTAATATAATTAATTTAAAAATATTTTTAAAAGAAATAAAAAATAAGACGCGTTAAATTAAATTCGAAAATAATCGTTTTAAATTACAATTTATAAATAATAATAATAGAATTTAAATATAAATATATAATTTATTTAGAATAATAATATTTTATATACGTTCGTTATAATATTTAAAGAATTTTATATTAAAAACTTTTTTTAATAAAAAAATAAATTATTTAGAAATTTTAATAATTAATTTTGGAAATTAAAAAATTAAATATAATAAGATTTTAATAATTTTTTAAATAATTTGTAATTGAAATATATTTAAAATTTTATAAAATTTTATAAATAAACTTTTTAAATATATTTTTAAAACTTTTAAAAAAATGTTAATAAATTTAATCTCGTATTCGGTTAATAAGTTAATTAAAATTATATTAATTAAAAAAAATATTAATTAATTTACGACTTCAATATTTATTTTTTTAATAACGAAGTTTAAATAAAATTTAAATATAAAAAAAATTATTAAAAAGTAAACTGTTGGGGTTTTTCCAATTTTATATTCTATTTAACTTAACAAATAGTATAAGTAGATAAGAATCTATTAGGATTCCCTTGATGATAAATTCTATTTATATGAAAAAAGATTATAAATTGTTAATTTTTATATAATTTCTTAATAACTAATAATCATAAGAAGTTAAATAATTATTAAATTTAAATTATATAAATATTTAAATAATTAAATTTCAATTATATAAAATTAATATTTAATATAACAAACGGATCTAACAAGATTAATTAATTATTTAAATTATTAATTACTTTTTATTAATAATTTACGTATAAGAACTCGATAAATAAAAATTAATATAATTATTAGTTATTTTAATAAATTTAAAATATAAAGTTTAGTATTTAACTTGATTTAAAATATTATTATTTATTAGTATATTTTACCTAATTACTTTAAAAAAGCTTTAGGAAAAATAATTATTAAATAATTATTACTTTATTTTTTCTTAATATTTTATTTTTACGTTTTAATTCCTATAATTATTTAAACGATTTCTAATATTTACTCTCTAGTTTCAAATATTGAAAAAAGAGGAACCTGAAATTTATCTTTTGTATTTAATATTTTATTTCTATTTTATTATTAAAGTAATGATTTTATTATATAAATTGCCTTAAGAGATTTTAAAAAGTAACGAACTTTATATTAAAAAAGATTATTTTTAATTAATATTAAGGGAAATTATTTTATTTGAAAACAAAGAATAATTATTAATTATTTATTCTATTTCTTAAGTTAAGGATAATATTAATTGAAACTTAATTATTATAATAATTAAGAATTTTTATAAAGAAATAAAAAATTTCTTATTTTCTAAATATTTTTAAGTTTAATTTATAATTTATAAAAGTCAAAATTAACTAAAAGAAATTATATAATTAATTTCTAAATTTTTATTTATTTAATTTGTTTTTTAATAAATATTAATAAATATCCTAATTCGAATTAATAAATAATCGTTAAAAATTTTAATTCTTTTTTTATTATTTTAAATAATATTTCGAATAAAGATCTTATTTAAAAAGAATTAAAGGTAAAAAAATAATTAATTTTACTTTTTTTATTTTTAGGAAATTAGATTTTCTTTAATTAGATTTTTTTTATTAAATTTTTTGAATCTTTTAAAAAGCCTCCCGGAATATATTAATAAAAAATAAATAAAGGGAAATTTAAGTTTAATTCTTTATTTAAAATAATAAAATAATAAAATAATTTATTTCAAGGAATATATATTAATATTAAAAAATGTTTATTTAAGAACAATTAATAAAAAGAAGGAAAATAACCTTTTAATTAAAATTATTTTTAAAAATTAAATTTAATATTTAATATTTTAAAATAAATATTAAGAATTATTAAAAAAATATAATTTAAATTATAAATTAATTTCTTTAATATTTATTTTAAAGCTTTTAAAGATTTATAAAATAATAAAATTTATTAAACCTTTTAAAAGAATTAAAATTAATAATTATTTATAAAAAAAGCAATAAATTTAATATTTTTAAATTTTAAATTTTTTATTTTAATTTAAAAAAGTTATATAAATTAGGAAATATTTTCTTTAAAAGCAAAAAAATGATTTATCGAGAAATTTATACTTTTTGCAAAAGAATTTAAAATTTTAAATAAATAAAAGAAAAAGCTTTAATATAAAATAATTCCATAATATATTTTTGAAAATTAGTTTTATTTTAATAATTAAATACTTTGTTTTAAAATAAAATAAAATATTTTAATTTAACTAAAAAACAAATTAAAATAAAAATTTATAATTCCTATATTATTAACTTTGATGAAGCTTAATAATAAAATATATTTAATAATTAATATAAAGAATTATAAAAATCTAACTCTTTTTATATAAAATATAATTAAATTTACAAATTAAATAGGAATTATTAATAAATATGTTTAATATATTTAAATATAAAATTATTTAAATATTAAATTGCAAAAAATAATAATCTTACTTTTAATATAAATTATTTTAAGAAATTTTATAAAAGAATTAAATATAAGAAAAAACATATAATATTAAATAATTAATAATTAAAATTCTTATATTAAAAAAGCAAGAAAAAATTAAAATTAAAATTAAAAATAATAAAAAGATAATAAAAAAATAAGTTCAAAAATTAATCTTTAAAGTAATTAAATAAGTTTAAATTTTATTAATAATTATTTAAATTTTTTGGTTAAAAATTTTCTTTTATTAATTTTGAAACTTTTAAACTTTATTTTTATAAATTTAAACTTATAACGTCTTTTTTATATTTTTTATAATAATAAAATATTTATATTTATACGAATTAATAATTTTAACTTTAAGAATATTTAAACCCGGTATTAGCCGGTTAATTTTAATAATAAAATAGTATATTAAATTTAAAGTTAAAAAAAGAAATAAAAGTATTAAAGTAATTTTTATTAATAATTATTATAAATATATAATTAAATTAACAATTAAATAATAATTATAAGAATTGATATAATAAGACCCAAACTTATAATAAGTAAAAATACCTTAATAAAAGGTATTAAAATAATAATAAATATTGAAGCAATAACAAATATTAAAGTAATAATAAATATAATTAAAGTAATAACAGATTTTAAGGCTATAATAAATATTAAAGAATTAATTTAAATAAGAATTTTTTTAATAAAAAATTAATCTTTGCCCTAATAAGTTTATTACAAAGTATAATTTAATAATTATTTATAAAAAAGAGTTAATTATAATAAAGCAATTTACTTTAATACTTGAAGTTATATTAGCAAATTCGGAAACCTTATTTTGGTACGTTTAATAACTAAAATCCGGATTAGCAGATTTATTTATATTCAAATTTTTTAATACAAAACGTATTAAATTAGAATATAATTAGCAGTTATTTAGGACTAGTATTAAAAAAAAAATTTATTTTATTTTAAATTCCCGTTTAAGTAAAGCCTATATACTAAACTTATACAAGTAATATAATTTTGTTTAGGGCTATTTTTAGCAAAGTTTCCAAATTCTTAATTTTTTTTTTAAAAACGTTGATTAATTATAAAGATATATTCGTTTTAAAAATGAAGATTTAATTCCCAGCCTTAAAAAAGCTTAGCAAAAAAATTTCTTAGTAAAATCCTATTAATCGTATTAATTATACTAAACGCGGCTGGTTAGAAAATCGACTTGCTAAAATCTATTCAAGATTTTTTCAAATTTGTTAATATATTTAATTATTTTATAAAATTTTAATATGATATAATATAAGAATAATAAGAATTTTTAAAAAGGATTTAAAAACAAAAAAAATTTAATATTAATATTCTAAATTTTTTTATTATATATTTTTAAACAAAAATTTAAATAATAAAATTTAAATATTATCGATATAAAAAGGCTTTTATATCGAATAATAAATTATATTCGTATTTAAAAATCTAATATAGAAAACTAATATTATTTAAATTAAATAAGAATTACTTTAAAAGATATATTAAAAAGGAAAATAAGTAATTAATATTTTAAATAATTATTTTAACGGCCTTTTTAATTGTAGAAATATAATATTTTTTTGTATTTAATATTACTTTATAATTTAAAATAGTTTCGAATTAAATTAAATTAATATATTAATATATTAATATATATATATATATAATATATTTAACAAACTTAAATAATAAAGCCTTTTTAAAGAAAAATATTCTTAATTTTAATATTAAAAAATATTAAATATTAAATATTTTAAAAGGAATTGGAGCAAATCGATATATTATAAATAAATTTGTTATTTTACCTTTTTTTTATAAAAGGTTAAAAAATAAATAATAAGGAAATTTTATATATTATTAATAATTTCAAAATTAATATATTTATTAAAATAAATATTCTAAATTTGGAATAATATATAATCGATATTTTAAATTAAAAGGTTATTTTTAATTTATAAAATATTAATATATTAATATAAATAATAATAAAAATTAATATTTAAATATAATATGTTATAAAAATAAATTAAAAATAAATTTTACTTTTAAAATTTATAATTTAAATTTTAATAAAAATAAATTATATATTTAATTTAGAATTCAATAAAATTTATATTTATTTTATAAATTCGGAAATAAGTTTTATAATTATTATAATTATTAAAAATAATAAAAATTTATTTATTAATTTATTTAAAAACTTAAAATTAAAAATAATTATAAAGTATAATATAAAAAAGGCTATTTAATTAATATTAAGAATTATTCCTTAATAGCAAAAATTAAACTTATTCAAAAAATATATAATTATCAATTTAGGTTTCAAAAATTAAAATCTTAATTTATAAAATTTATAATAATTTTAATTTTAAAGATTAAACTCCCAAACGGTATAATTATTTATAAAAATAAGAATAAATAAATATTATAAAAATAATAATTAAATAATATTTAAGAATTTAAAAGGATATAAATAATATAATCGATATTTTAAAATTTAAATAATTTATTATTTTATTTATTAATAATTAATAATCCTTTAAAATAAAATAAAATAATAAAATATACTTTTTTAAAATGAATATTAAAATATTTATAAATAAGAAATTTAATAAAATATATAAATAAAGTAAAATATTATAATTTAAAGAACTTATACCGTTTGCCTTTTTAATCTTTATTGTATAAAAAACGGTTTATTCAAATAAATAAGAAATATTATAATAAAAGGGTTATATAATAATAAATATTCGAAATTTAAACAAAATAATAATAATGATAAATAATTTATTATAAAAAAATATTATTTTAATTCTATAAAGCTATCTTTTTATTATTAATTATAATAAATAGTTTTACTTTTTCCTTATTAAAAAGGAAAATAAATACATATTTATAATAACCTTTTATTATAAAATAAAAAATAATAATATGTTTATAATAACCTTTTATTATAAAATAAAAAATAATAATATATTTATAATAACCTTTTATTATAAAATAAAAAATAATAATATAATTTTGATAAATTATAAAGGTTTAATATTTTATATTTAAAAATAAATAAACGAAGTTCTTTATTTTTATTACGGTTTTGTTCGATATTATATAAATAATATTCTATTTTTATTCTATTTATTTAAAAAATATTTATAATATTTAATATTTATTTTAAAATTAATTTAGAATTAAAAAAGTTTTATTTAAATTATTCTTTAATAATTCTTTTAAGTTAAAAGGTAAATACTTTTAAATTTATTATTATTAAAAATAAAATAAAAATTATTAAATAAATCGAATTTCTTAATATTTTTAAAACTTTATAAATTTATATAAAGAAAGTTAATTAATTTAAAAATAATATCAAATAACTTATTTAAATTACCGAACCGTTTTTAAAGAAAAAGATTAAATTATTTAAAAAATTATTAATTAAAAATAATTATAAGAAATATATATTTAAAAATAATATTTTTTGAATTAATTAAAATAGAATTAAAGTTATTTGAACTTCTTTGAAAAGTTTTAATTTTAAAAACTTATTTAATTTATTATAATTTAAACAAATAATAATATTTTAATTCAAACTCTTTAAAATAATAAAAAATTATAATTATAATTATATTAATATTAAATTTATTATATTTCTTTCAAAGTTCTTGAAAAAAGGTAAAAATAAATTATTAACTTATTAAATTAGAAATGATTAATTTAATTTAAATATTAAAAAAATTATATTATATATTTATTTAAAACCTTAATAAGAAAGTTATTATTTATATTATTTATTTTATTATTATTAATATTTCTTATTAAATAAAATTAAATATATTTTTTATTAATTATTTAAATTTAAAATTAACTCATATTTTATAATATATATTATAATTTAATTTTAATATTTAATAAAAAGAAGGGAAAAAGAATATAATTTTAAATATATTATTAAAATTAATTTAGAAAAGAAAATATATATAAAATTTAAACGTTTGATAAATATTTAATAATATTTTAATATATAATTTTATTATAATTAAAATATTATTAAATTTTAAAAATAAATTAAAAGTTATTTATATTAAAAATAATAATTAATTAAAAATATTAGAAATATTTTAAAAGGAATAAAAGTATAAAGAAATTATTAAATTACTTAAAAATAAAAAAACTTAAAATATTATAAAATAAAAAAGTATAAAGTTATACATAGGTTTTAGTATTACGTATATATTCCGTATATATTATAATACGTAATCAAAAACTATATTAATATTAAGCTTATTACTGAAAGCCTTGGGAAGCAAAATAACTTTATATTTAAAATATTTAAAATATTTAATTTAATTTTTTTAATAATAATTATTAATTTTTTTATCCTTTTAAAGGATAAAGTTAATAACATTTATTTATTTATTATATTCTATATACGTTCTATTATCGTAGTAATTATATTTAATTATTATATTTTATATTACTATTTGCTATATACATTAATAAAAAAGTAAAATAGAAAGCTTTTATTTAATAAAAATAAAATAAATATTATTTAAATTAAGCAATTTTTATTTAAAAATAATTTAATTCTAATAAATAAAAATATTTTTATATTTAAAAAATAAAAATTATCTTGTATAATTTATAATTAATATAATTATATAGGATTTTATTATATTTATTAAAAACTAATAAAAAAATATTATTTCCGATATTTAATAAAAAATCAAAATAATATATTATTTTTTTTTTAAAATATTAAATTATTTAAATTACATATTATTAATCAAAATCCAAAATTCCTTTCGAAACTTTAAAAAACAATTTTTATAAAATTTAATATTAATTTATTAATTAATATTATTTGTTATTTTTAAATAAACAAATAATTTGAATATATTAATTAAATCTTTAAATTTTTTCTAAATTTTTTTATAATAAATTATATTAAAAAGGAATAAAATGACTTTTTACTTTTATTAAAAAAATTTTTAAATAAAATTATTTATAAAATAAAATTTTATAGAAAAATAATTAATATTTAAAAGAAATTACAAATAGGCTTTATAAAAGTTTAAAATCGATATTAATAAGTAAAAAACTATTAATATTATTATATTTATATAAATGAAATTTAAACAATTTTACAATTCAAAATATAAATTATTTTA
>JAABUQ010008811.1_pt1 | contig 13971 bp, 16 predicted proteins | sample 5560001 | NCBI WGS metagenome assembly JAABUQ01 (sample SAMN10711888, study PRJNA513371) | rock metagenome | isolation source: Antarctica rocks | place: Antarctica: Victoria Land, Finger Mt nord | collected 2015-12-18
GCACAAAGCCGACGCCCTGGTAAACGCCGTGGGCGTCGGCAGTGGCGAGCAGCCAGCGGCGCAGGCCCTGCAAGTCCGGGTGGGCCAGGGCGAAGCCGACCATCGCCCGCGCCAGCCCCGCCCCCCGGTGCGGGGCGTCCACAAAGACATCGCACACCCAGGCGAAGGTGGTGCGGTCTGAGACTACGCGCAGGTAGCCGACCTGCTCCCCTGGTTCCCCATCGGCAGACGGGGCGAGGTACGCGCCGACCACGAGGGCAGAGTGATGGGCGGCGCGCTCCACCTTCGCGCGGCTGACCTGGGGACTCCAATAGGTGGACGCCAGCCAGCCGTGGACACGATCAAAGTCAACAAACTCAAGGCCGTCTTGGAGGGTGTAGGATTGGTGGGAATGTGTCATTGTATTCATGGGCGAATGCGTTACCGGATCAGAGTACCCATGCCTTCATCGGTGAACATTTCCGTGAGCAGGGCGTGGGGCACGCGCCCGTCCAAAATGTGCGCGCGCGGGACGCCTGCGGCCAGAGCGGTCACGCAGGCTTCGAGTTTTGGGATCATGCCGCGCTCGGCCACGCCGTCCGTCAAAAGCTGGCGGGCGTCTTTCATGGTCATCTCCGAAATCAACGTGTCTTTGTCGCTGAAGTCCTGGTAGATGCCGTCCACGTCGGTCATCATAATCAGTTTGGACGCATGGAGGGCGGCGGCAAGCTCACCGGCGACCGTGTCGGCATTGACATTGTAGCTCGCCCCGTCGTGCCCGATGGCGACGCTGCTGATGACCGGAACATAGCCCGCCGATGTGAGGGTATGTATCAAGGCAGGGTTGACGGCGACGACGCGGCCCACAAAGCCGATGTCGCCTTTGGTGGTTTCGCGCTCGGCGACAATGAGGTTCCCGTCCTTGCCGGACAGCCCCACCGCCAACGCGCCCTGCCGGGACAGGTGGGAAACAATCGCCTTGTTGGTCTTGCCGGTGAGCACCATTTCCACGATTTCCATCGTTTCGGCATCGGTGACGCGCAGGCCGCCGACAAAGTGGGGCGTCTTGCCCATGCGCTGCATGGCCTCGCTGATTTCCGGCCCGCCGCCGTGTACCAGGATGGGCTTAATGCCCACCGTGTGCATCAAAACGATGTCCTGCATCACAGCCGCCTTGAGGGTGTCGTCCAGCATGGCATTGCCGCCGTACTTGACGACGACGGTTTTGCCCGCGTACTGCTGAATGTACGGCAGGGCTTGAATCAGTGTCTCGGCGTGTGTCATGCTATCCCCCATTCGCTGCGCACCTGCCGCATGGTCGGGAGCGGGTCTTGCCAGAGCCATTGCGTCCTCATCCAAATGCCGGGCAGGGCCGTGCTGTGATACACGCCGTCGGCGCTTGGCGCATGGCGTTCGTACTTGCCCTGCGCGTCCAGCACAAAAAAGTCTGCCTGTTTGAGTTCGGGGTCAATCAGCCAGTACTCGCGCACGCCTTCTTGTTGGTACTCGGCATACTTCGTCTCGCGGTCACGGAGACGGCTTTCCGGCGAGACAATTTCTACAGCGATTGTGGCAGGGCCATCCAGGTAAGTGTGTGTCAGACGCGCCATCTCGCTTTTGGCGACAAACATCAAATCCGGTTCGCGCCCGCGCTTGACGTTGGAAAGCTTCATTTGGAACGGGGCGGTGAGGACGCGGCCTCCGCCATGCTGTTCCGCATATTCCGCAAGCAAGCGTGAGAGAAACACGCCAATGTCGGTGTGCGGCAGACTGACAGGACTCATAAACTCTACCTTTCCATCCACCCATTCTACAAAGGAGCCGTCTTCGGCCCACTCCAAGAACTCGTCGTAGGTGAGAGGGTGCGGCGGCAAGGGCCGGGCTTCGCCGATGGGGGGTGGTGATTGTGTTTGCGTTGCCATAAGGGTGTTTATCCTTTCCGCCGAGGAGGAGAGTACGGAGGTTGGCGCGTGCTAGGGCTGTGCATCCAATTCGTTCAGCACGGCGCGCACGAAGGGCGCGGGTTCCTGCCACAGCCACGCTGTTTTGATCCAGAAGCCGGGCAGAACAGCGCAATGGTACACGCCACTCGCGTCCGGGCGCTGCCGTTCGTAGCGTTCGTCGGCGCTGAGGGTAAAAAAGTCGGCGCGCTGCTGCTCATGGTCTATGACCCAATACTCGCGCACGCCGCCTGCTTCATACTCGGCGTACTTCGTACCTCGGTCGCGCAACGCGCTTTCGGGCGAGACAATCTCCACGGCAAGGTCAGCCGGGCCGTCCAAATAGGTAGATTTCAGCCGGGACAGATTGGCCTGAGCGATGAACATGATGTCAGGCTCGCGCCCACGCTTGACGTTGGACAGCCGCATCTGAAACGGGGCTTCAACAACCCGTCCAGCATTGCGCTCCTCGGCATAGGCGCGCATGACGGCGGCCAGAAAGCCGGAAACATCCTGATGCTTCGCGCTCGCCGGACTTGTAAACTCCACCTTTCCATCCACCCACTCGGCCAGGGTGTCTTCGTCGGCCCACACCAAAAACTCCTCATACGTCATGTGGGGCGCAGGCGCAGTGCCTCGCAAGGCTTTACGCCTAACCTGAACGGCCATCGGGGTTTCCTTCCAGTGCAATCGCGTCGGCTTCTATTTCCACCAGCATCTGCGGGTCAATCAAGCGCGACACTTCCACCATCGTTGTCGCCGGGCGAATGGAACCAAACACCTCGCCGTGTGCCCGCCCTACCGCCTGCCAGTCCCGGTCAATCTGCATGACATAAAGGCGCGTGCGCACCACGTCGGCCATGTCCGCTCCGGCCTGCGTCAAAGCCGCTTCAATGTTCGCTAATGCCTGCCGCGCCTGCGCGTAAGCGTCCCCGATGCCGACCAGCTGGCCCTGCGCGTCCGTCGCCGTCGTGCCCGACACATGGACGACATTGCCCACGCGCACGGCCCGCGCGTAGCCGACGACGACTTCGTAGGGGCTTGTGCCCGCGATGGTGATGCGTGTCACGCGCCCTGCCTTTTCGTTTTGCCCATCGCCACCAGCACCACGCCACCCACGATCAGCCCGCCCGCCGCGAACACCAGGGGCGTGACCTTTTCCCCGGCAAACGCCGCGCCCAGCGCAACGGCAATCACGGGATTGACATACGCATACGAGGTCGCCAGGGCCGGGCGCACCCGCGCCAGCAGGTACACATATGCGCTGAAGCCTGCGACAGCCGCGAACACGAGGTACGCCAGTGCGCCCCAGGCCGCCGGTGACGGGTGCGCGCGCCAGTGCTCGTGCTGCGCCGCGCCCAGCGCGAGCAAAGCCGCCCCGCCGCACAGCATCTGCGCCGCCGACGCCATCATGCCGGGCGGCAGGGCCAGGCGGCGGCTCCACACCGAGCCCAAGGCCCATGCGCTCGCCGCCACCAGCAGCGCGATCGCGCCCGCCGGGCTGGCCCGCAGGCCGCCGCCCATGTTGAGCAGCACAATGCCCGCAAAGCCCAGAGCGAGACCCACCCACTCGCGCCCGGTCGGCCACTGTCCCCAGATACCCGCCAGCAGCGCAGTCAGCAAGGGCACGGTTGCCATGGCCAGCGCGGCCAGCCCCGACCCGACAGTCTGCTCGGCATACACCACCCCGCCGTTGCCGCCCGACAGCAGCAGAATGCCCACAATCGCCGCGCTACCCCATTGCCTCCGTGTCGGCAGCGACGCCCCGCGCAGCAGCAAGACCATCATCAGCCCCCCGCCTGCAATGGCAAAGCGCGTCCCCGCCATCAGAAACGGCGCAAAGCCGGTCAGGCCGATGTGCATGGCAAGGTAGGTCGACCCCCACACCAGATACACGGAGACGAGTGCTAGAATGACCCCGGCACGCGAGGAAGGAATTGGCTCTTTCCAATCGGGCGCAGGGCCAGCGTCGGGGAGAGGCTTGCTATCCGCCACAGGACTGTTCATGGATGGTGTGCGGTTCCGTTGAGGCAGCAATCTCCGTCCTGATTTCGACCGTGGGCCGAGGGTCGGGTGGGGCAACGGATGCCTTTGTTTCCATAATCAAGGTGTAACATTTGCCTTCCTGCCAGTCCAGTGTTTGCAGGGGGCGCAGGATGCCGCCTTCATACACAACGTCGATTGTCTTGGTCATGGGTTACTCTGTGTCTTCTGCGTCTGATGCGTGCAGTTGCTTCAGCCAGTCAATAAAGTCGGCTTTACCAAACAGGTATGGCCGGTCGGTGGTTATGGTATCTGCTCCAGCCATTGCGCTCAATGCTTCCCACACTCCCCAATCATCGACAGGGGGATCGTCCATAATTACCCAATGGATAGCCCAATCTGCTATCTGCTCTCGCGTGCAGCGGTCATTGATAAGGTCTGTCAGCTTCGCCTCCACCTGCACACGCTTTGGAAGCGGTAAACCATGACACTGGACTTTATCCATTAGGTATGGTACTCGGCGTTGATCTTGACGTAGTCGTAGGAGAAGTCGCACGTATAAACGGTCGCAGTTTCGCCCTGCGGCTGATGAAAGTCTACCAGGATCTGCACGTCTTTGGCGCGCATGGCTTCGGACACCACGTAGCCGTTGAAGTCCGTCGGCATGCCCTGCCGATAGACCGTCGTGCCCGCCAGGGCGATCTCTACTGCGTCTGGGTCGAACGCCACGCCCGCGCGGCCTGCGGCGGCGAGGATGCGGCCCCAGTTGGGGTCGTTGCCAAACAGCGCCGTCTTCACCAGGGGGGAGTTGGCAATCGTTTTTGCTACCGACCGGGGGAAGGCGGCGCGCTGCTCGGGCGAAAGCTCCACGCCATTCGCGGCATAGGTTTGGGCGAGACGCTCAGGCACGGCAACCCCTTGCACGGTCACTTCGACCAGCTTGGTGGCCCCTTCGCCGTCGCGCGCGATTTCTTTGGCGAGGTGCAGGCACACGGAGTACAGGGCACGCTCAAACTCGCGCGCGTCCGCGCTTTCCAGGCTGTCTATTGGTTTGTTGCCGCACAGGCCGTTTGCCAAAATCAAGGTCATGTCGTTGGTGGAGGTATCGCCGTCCACCGTAATGGAGTTGAACGTGTACCAGCAGATGCGCCGCAGCATTTCCTGCAGGACGGCCTGTTCAATGGCCGCGTCCGTGGTGAGGAAGCACAGCATCGTTGCCATGTTGGGCGCGATCATGCCGGACCCTTTGGCAATCGCGCCCAATGTGGCTTGCCTTCCATCCAATGTCATATGCACAGCGACCTGCTTCTGAAACGTATCTGTGGTCATGATGGCTTCGGCGGCGTCTTCGCACGAGCCGTCGTGCAGCAGTGTCGCCGCTTCGCTGATGCCCGCGACGATCTTTTCCATCGGCATCTTGGTGCCGATGACGCCCGTGGACGCCGACAGCACACGCCGATGCGGGACGCCTAATGTTTCTGCCGCGTGGCTGACCATCTGCACGGCATCCAAATAGCCCTGCTCGCCGTTGCACGCATTGGCATTGCCCGCATTGACCACGATGGCCCGCGCCAGCCCGTCCTGCAAATACGCCTGGTTTGCGACAACGCACGGCGCTTTGACCACGTTGGTCGTGAACACGCCCGCCGCCACGGCCTCGACATCGGAGACAAGAAGGGCGATGTCCTTGCGCTTGCGCTTGATGCCGCACCGCACGCCTGCCGTTTTAAACCCTCGCGGGGCGACAATGCCGCCCGGTATGATGTCCATAAGTCTATCCCCTACGGCCACATGGCCCCATTGGTCAGTCCTGTTGTTTCGGGCAGGCCCAGCATGAGGTTCATGTTCTGAACCGCCTGCCCCGCCGCGCCTTTGCCCAGGTTGTCTATCGCGCTGACGACGACCACTCGGTTTGTACGCCCGTCAACCGCGATGCCGAGATGGCAGTTATTGGTTCCCTGGACGTGCTTGGTGGCGGGAAACTGCCCCGCGTCCAGCACGAACACAAACGGCGCATCCCGGTAAAAGTCCGTGTAGATGCCGTGCAGCAAAGTCAGCGTGTCCTGCGCGCCGCTCCCAGGCTCCGCCAGAGACGCATACGCGGTCGTGAGTATGCCCCGCGTGAGAGGCACCAGGTGCGGCGTGAACGTAATCTTCACGTCGGCCCCGGCGGCCTGCGTCAATGCCTGCTCGATTTCCGGCGTGTGCCGGTGCGTGCCGCCCACCCCATACGCGCGGGCGCTTTCGTTGATCTCGGCGAAATGCGTGTCCGGGCCGAACTTGGCCCGTCCCGCCCCGCTGACTCCGCTCATGCTGTCCACAATCAGCGTGTCTAGATCGACCAGGCTGCGGCTGAGCAGCGGCGCGAGGGCGAGAAGGGCCGAAGTCGGGTAGCAGCCGGGGTTTGCGACTAATCGCGCCCCAGTGATTTTGTCTTTGTTGAACTCCGGCAGACCGTACACGGCCTGTGGAAGCAGATGAGGCGCAGTGTGCGGCTTGCCGTACCATGTTTGGTACTCGTTCGCGCTTTTGAGCCGAAAGTCCGCGCTCAGGTCAACCACAAGTTTATCCTGTGCCAGCAATGACGATGCGGCTTGCATCGCCAGGCCCGCTTCGCCCGCCAGAAACACAACGTCGCACTTGTCCGCGCACGCGGCGGGGTCGAACACTTCGCATACCAGGCCCGTCCCGCGCAGGCCCGGCAGGGCGGCATGCAAAGGCTTGCCCGCGTAAGTGCTCGATGCCGCATAGGTCAATTGGACTTGGGGGTGGCCGGACAGCAAACGGGCAAGCTCCCCGCCGCCGTATCCCGTCACGCCCACGATGCCGACTTTTACCGGTTCCATATCTGCGTCCTCGTGTCAATCTTGTGTCAACAAAAAACGCCGCTCGCGGCGTCTCAAAAGCGAGAGCGGCGGGCGGCGTTTGCAAAAAAACAACAAGCCGCGCGCCAACGCTTCCCTCCCGCACGGGGCGGGGGAAGTGGGCCACGGCTTGAAAAGGTCAAGCCTGTCACGCAACGCGCGACACGGGCGCACTTCCGGGAGCACGCTCGCGACGGCGCAGCGACAATTTCTGGTTGCTGGCTGTCATAACAGGGCGCAGTATACCGCGCCTTCGAGGGTTTGTCAACGGGGGGGGGGAAAACAAACAAATGCCGCCCGCCCTTTCAGCAAAGGCGAACGGCACAATCAAACAGCCAAAAAGAAACTATTCCTGGTTGGCCTCGGGGTCGATGGACGACGGCGGGGCGCTGGCAAACGACGGCTGCGCGCCGCTGCCCGGCATCGCCGGCTCGTTCAAAAGCTGCGGGGAGCGGCGCACCGCCACCAGATGCGCCGAGTAGTACGCATTGTCCACCCGGTCAATCGCGACCTGGTTGGAATGGCCCACCGAGGCGTGGATAAACAAACCGTTGCCGATATACATCGCCGTATGGTCGATGCGCGGGTGGTGACACGCGAAATACATCCGGTCGCCCGGCACCCACTGCGTCCAGTCGCCCGCGCTGACGTTGTGCGGCACGTCATAGCCGACCGTGGCCTGATCGCCCGAAAAGCGCGGCAAATCCATGCCGTTCACCAGATAAATCGCCTTGACAAAGCCCGAACAGTCGATGCCTGCCTTTGTGTTGCCGCCCCACACATACGGCACGCCCAGAAACGTCTGCGCGGTCTGCACCAGCCGCTGCCCCAATGTGTTGGTGTCGCTGACGACCTGATAATTGAGCAATTGGACGCTGTTTTTGGCGATATAGCCGACCGAATGGTCGATCATCAAGACCGCGTAATCGGTCGGGGTTTCGCCGCTGATGGCAAGGCTTTGCCCTTTGGAGCACACGGACAAAACGCGCTCGCCGCGCTCGCGCCCGGCTTTAATCGGCGTGTTGGCCCCCATCACCACGGCGAGCCTGCCCACCACGCTGCCCGCGCTGTCCACGGCATCCAGGCCGCGCGACGGCAGGGCGCGGCTGGTGCGCGCGCTTGCCCGGCGCGAAGTGCGATGGTAATGGCGCGTGGAATGAAAAGCGGTCTTGGAGGAAACAGCGGCAGCGAGGCTGACATCCGGCCCGTTCCCCGCCTGCGACGCTTCCGGGTCGGCGGGGGAAGAAGCGGCAGGCGCGGCGCCGGCTGCGGGGGCAGCATGGGCGGACAAAGCGGGCAGCGGGGAACAAGAAACCAGGGCAAGGGCCAGCAGACAGGAGCGGCTCAGGATCAAAACGTCATCCTCCCGGAACAAATAGGATGCGGCACGCTTTCGGGCAGGGTGGGAAGAAAGAAGCATGCGGCACGGCAAAAAGCAACAGCATCATTATCGGCAAGAACACGCCCGGTCTTCAGACCAGCGTTTTCCGTGTTTTGCGCGGGAGCGTCGTCGTCTCGCCAGCCCTAGTATAAGGCACAGGTTTCGTTTTGTCAACAACAAACAATTGTTTGCGCCCCTCACCATCCAAAAAGCCTTCGCCAATAGTCTTGACAGACAGGTCTTTGCCTGTGTATAATATCCCTGTTCCGTGCGCCGAAGTGGTGAAATGGTATACACGCTACGTTCAGGTCGTAGTGCTCGCAAGGGCGTAGGAGTTCGACTCTCCTCTTCGGCACCAAACACAACCCTCAAAGGCCCGCCGTCTGTGCAAGACGGCGGGCTTTTGTTTTTGCCCCACCTTTCCCGCCAGCGAGAACCAGTTCCAAAATGATTGCCTGGGCGTTCTTTCGGCTTTTCAAGCGCACTCCGACGACGGAAGAAATCGTTCCGTCGTCGGTGCGCGCTGGCAATGCAGAAGCAATGCCGACGCCAAGCCCTCGCGACGCCGGGAATTGTTCACCCCGTCTGTTGACAGCCTGCTTGCTTTGTGTTACTATGCGCTGACACCACGCCCGCCAGGAGAATACATTCCTATGCTTCGCCTCATCCCAACTGTGCGCAAACGCACTGCGCTTTTGTGCGCCCTCGCCGCCTCCATTGCCCTGCCGACGGCCCGCGCGCAAACGCCGCCTCATTCCCCAACGGCACTCGCCAAAGCCGCCGCGCGCGGGCTGAGCCTGCCAGTCGCCCGCTCCAAAAACACGCTTTCGGTTTCGGTCACGGCCATTGATGCCGATGCTGTCCATGCCGCCCTCGCGGACGGCACGAGTGTTGACGCCACCGTCAAGCACGGCTCGGCGTTTTTGGTCAACGGACGGCTGGTCGCGCCGGGCGAGTTTCCCGTCGGCGGTCAGGCGTGGCTGCGGACGCGCACGCGGGCGAGCGACGGCGCGCTGTCGGTGGTTTTGCTGTGCGACACGGCGTCGGAAACGGCTCTGGACATGTACCGCAAGCAGGTTTTGGTGGGGCATGTGGTCGGCGTGGACGACAAGACTTTGGTAGTCCAGCCCGACGGCGACCAAGGCAGGGCGGTGGTTTCGCTGCGCCTGACGCCCAAGACCGTATTTCGTCACGGCGGGGCGGAGTCGGCAGCCCCGGCGTTTCCCGCCGATGCGTCCGTGGCGGTGCAAGCGCGCAGCCTGCCCAGCGGGCTTTTGATGGCCCTGGTGGTGTCGGACAGCGCCGCAGATTTGGCGGGGACAAAAGCGGCGCGCAAGACAACTTCGCTGTCGGGCAGCGCGGGCTGGGTGGATTTGGATAAGCAGCAATTGCGGATTACGCCCAAAACCAAGCCGGGCCAAGTTGTCGCGGTCGCGCAAAACACGCGGATTAAAGTGCGCAAATTGGACGGGACATTGAAGGACATCACGGACGGCATGCACGTTTCGGCGCGTTTGTCCGCCCAAAAGGACGGGGAAGGCCACTCGGTCGCTGTCAGCCTGTCGGCGTATGATGCGCCTGTTTCCCTGGCGAAAAAGAAGCCGTTGCCGGTGAAGCAAGCGCGGTAAAGCGAGAGTTGGCCTTGTATGGCAGTCCCGCACACTGATCAAGCGTCCTGCGCCATGCGGCACAAATCACTTGCCACGCCGGGCGTGCCGTGGTATACTATGGAGAGAAGCGGCAATACAGCCGCCTTTTGAGTCGGGGTCAAGGGGAGATTGCCATGAAACGTCGTCACTTTTTTGCCGCCGCGCTGCCTGCCTTGCTGGGAGGAGGCGCACTCAAGGCCTGGGCGCAGGATCAGCCCGCGTCCAAGCCGTCTCCTCGGCGGGTGCGGATTGGGGTTTTTCTCAGCAAGCCTTCTCTCAAGCAGGGCGACACCAACGCCCTGATTACCCAGGTCACTACAGACGAAGATGTTGCGACCTACGCCTCTTTTATACAGATGTACACCTATCAAATAGCGGGAGGGAAAACCGCTTCGCAAGCGTTCGGCCCACGCCTGCGCGTCACGCCCCGTATTGAGGCGGATGGAAGGATTACCGTGGATGCCAAAGTTGAATACGAGGTGGCCGCTGCGGGGGCTGCGCCGGGTCAGCCGCTGCCGCTTCATTCCACTTCAATGACATTCGTGCGAACAGTTGAAAGCGGCAAGCAAGTGATGCTCGGCAATCTCGTTCTAGGTGACGGTCAGGAACAGCTCTGGCTGACGGCAACCATGCTGGAGCCGCATCAACTGATTTAAGCAAGAAGCGCCCGGTTTGCAGGTGTCGTTTTGGGATGGCATCGCAAGGCAGGAGTCAGAAAGTGACATTTCAAGTGATTGTCCATAAGGCGGAAGAAAAGGGCTATTGGGCCGAGGTTCCTTCTCTGCCCGGCTGCGCCACTCAGGGCGAGACAATGGAGGAGCTGGAGTTCAACGTCAAAGATGCCATTAATGGCTGCCTAGCCGTCAGCAAGGCGGAATAAGATTGATCGCAAAAAGCGGAGGACACAAGCGGCGGCTCTCGTTTTGCGCATGGCAATGCTTGTGCGCGCTGTCGGCACAAGCACAAGGGAGCGGGCGAAGAGTATTCGCCCGCTCCCTTTGTGTGTTGCGCCTGTGCCCGTCGCTTAGGCGGGCCGCTGCCAGGCGAGTGGGAACATTTCGCCCTGGAGTTCCTCGCCCGCCGGTGATTGAATAAACTGTTCCATGACATGGCTGCCGCCGGGCACGTAGCGGGTTTCCTCGGTCATGTAGTGCAGGGCGACGGCGCGGCGCGGGCGGCCGCTGCGGTTTGCCTGGGAGCCGTGCCATGTCAGCGCGTGGTGATAGTGGACTTCGCCCCGCTTGACCGGGCATGTTTGCACGGCGACGGCATGGCCCTCATACTTGGAAGGCACGGCATCGAAGCCTGTCAGCGTTTTCAGATAGTCCATGTGGTCGCCCCACAGGTGGGAGCCGGGAACCATGCTCATGCAGCCGTTTTCCGGGTCTACGTCATCCAAAGCCACCCAGGCCGTGACCTGTGTCTTGGGCGCAAGGATAGGCCACAGCGGGCCGTCCTGATGCCACATGTTGACACCGCCGGTCGCGGCGGGCTTGTACTGCACCTGGTCGTGCCACAAACGCAGGCGATGCGCGTGCGTGAGCTGCGCCAGTTCTTCCAGAATAGTGGGGTTTGTCAGGAGGGCATGGAAGCGGTCGCTCGCATGCCAGATGTCGACAATCTGCCACACCGGCGCAGTGTCCGGGTTCATGTTGCGCAGCAGGACAGGCTGCGGCGCGGCGGGATCGTCTTTGTCGGCAATAACCCGCGCCATTTCGTCCTGAAGCGCACTGACCTGGCTCTCGGAGAGCGCCTGGCTGCCCCGGACAAAGCCGTTGTCGTGAAAGTGTTTGATCTGCTGGTCGTCAAGCATGGCGGGTTCCTTTCGCGCCTTTGAAGCGTGGTGAAGATGGCTTATTATAAGCGTTCGGCATGCGCGGCGCAATGGCTTTGCGGCGCATGTGATGGCGCATTCGCCTCTGTTTGCCCTCTTATTCTTCGGATTTGCTTGGGTTATTCTTCGGATTTGCTTGGGGGGCGAGGCGGCCTGCCAGCAATGCCTGCCGGTGGTGCAAAGGCGAAAGGCCGTCGATACGCCGGAAGACTTTGCTGAAATGGTACGCATCGTCAAAGCCTGTGCGCGCGGCGATTTCCTTGATGCTCAGGGTCACGTCGGCCAGCAAGCGCCGGGCTTCCTCGACGCGCGTCCGCTGCACATACTCCATCGGCGAGCAGCCTGTGCTCTGCCGAAACACGGTGTTCAGGCGGCTGACGCTCAGGCCCGCCGCGTGGGCCAGGTCGCTTGCCCGCACTTCCTGCGCGAAGTGCGCCTGCACATAAGCGGTCGCCAAAGTCGCCCGCGCCTGGTTCTGCGCCAGGCGCGGCGCGGCGCGGGCGGGGTTTGCGGCGGTTTGCCCCGCGCGCAGGGCGGCAATGATAATCGCAAGAAGATGGGCCGAGGCGGCGGTTTGCGCCAGCGGGCCGCCGGTGGCCTGCTCGCGCAGCAGGGCCGAGAACTCCGCCCCAATGCGGTGCCCCGGCGCAAGCGCGAGGCGCATCGGCAGGCGCAGAGCCTGTGTCAAGCGCACCTGGTACGGCTCCTGCCGGTCGGCGGCCTCGGCGCGCGGGGGAATGCCCGGCGCGAAGTCGAAGTGCACGGCGATGTGCGCGCCGTCTTCTTTCCCGCTGGACACGAATTGATGCCGCATAAAGGGCGCGATAAAGAGCAGATCGTGCGCGGCATACGGCTGTCGCTGATGCCCAAACACAAGCTCGCCCGCGCCGCTGAGGATCAGCACAAACTCATGGTCGAAGATGATGCGCTCGGCGATGTCCAGCCGTCCCGCGCGGCGGTGCGCGATACGGATGACCGGGTGCATCCGCTCGACCGCGAGTGTCAGCACCCGTTTTGGGCCGGTGGGGCCGAACGGCGCGGTCTGCTGAAGGGATGCGGCTGGGGCAAAGGCGCGTTTGCAGCGGTTCACACTGCCGAGTATACCTGCGCCGGCAAAGCGGTTTGGCACGGGAAAGGGCGTAATTTCCAGAAGTTCGGCACGTCCTATTCCCCTCGCCTGGCAAGGCCGGGGAAACGGTGCGGGGAGCGTTAGGGCGCAATGGCGAGCGGGGGCATCAGGCGTGAATATCGAGAACAGCCCGGATGTCTTCGCGCTCCAGGTCGGCAAAGTCCGCCGGAGTTTCGTCTGTTGCCTGCCCTGCGGAAAGCAGCTCCAGCAGGGTTTGAACGGGATAACGCAGGCCGCCAATGGTGGGCTGCCCGTGACACACGGCGGGGTCAATGGTGGGCTGCCCATGACACACGGCGGGGTCAATGGTGATGCGGACAGTGTCGGGAGTGTCCATGCCTTTGTTGTACCCCGGCGCGGGCGGGGAGTGGGCGGCAGAAGGTTTCCGGGATAAAGGGGAAAGACTATGGTAGAACGAAAAAGGGCACGTTGTGGTGAAACACAAGCCTTTTGCGATGCTCCCTCCTGCGCAGGCGCATCAAATGCGCGCCGTGCTGCCGCATGACAAGCTCGCATCGGAGGTAAAACCCGGCGTTTGGCCCTGTCGTGGGCGCGGCGTGGAACAAGCCCATGAATATTGCCGTCTTCAGCAAAGCATTGGCAAAGCATTGGCGCTGCCGGGGCAGCGCGGCCTGCGGCGGGCGACCGGGGCGGGCGACCACTCGCGCGCGGGGACACGCCCGCTTTGCCAACGGAATGCAGCCGCTTTTGCGCGGCGGTGTCCCGGCATTGCTTGCGCGTTTCCCTGCCGTTCCCACGGCACTCCGACGATGGAAGAAATCGTTCCGTCGTTGGTACGCGCTGGCAATGCAGAGGCAATGCCGAAAGTACGCCGGCGCGGCGAGGAAAGCAGGCGGTTTCGCGCCCCGCGAATTGGAACGCTCCCCTAGACAAGCGGCCCGAGAAGGGTTATAATAGGCAAACCGTGTCGGTGCTCCTTTGCGCGGGCAGCGGCGGGCCATTGAGAAAACGTGCTGAAAACTTTGCCATGCCTGACCCCGACAACAACACCGTGACCGACGCTGTGCCGACCAATGGCGAGCGTTCCAGGCGGCCCGCCGATCAGGGCGGAGCGGCGCTTTCTCTGTCGGCGACGCCGGGCAATGCGTATGCCCTGTCGTCGGATTTGACGCGCGAGCATTTTCTGTTCCAGGCGCAGTCGGCGGCGGGGTTCCGGCCCGGTCAGGCCCGACTGCCGCTGAACTTGTCGCT
>JAABUQ010008812.1_pt1 | contig 13971 bp, 11 predicted proteins | sample 5560001 | NCBI WGS metagenome assembly JAABUQ01 (sample SAMN10711888, study PRJNA513371) | rock metagenome | isolation source: Antarctica rocks | place: Antarctica: Victoria Land, Finger Mt nord | collected 2015-12-18
CGGCCGGTCATGCTCAGGATGACGGCGCAGACGCCTGCGACCACGATGGCGCTGTCGGCCAGGTTGAACACCGGCCAGTGGTGCAGGTGGATCCAGTCGACGACCTCGCCGCGCAGGAAGCCCGGGAACCGGAACACACGGTCCGACAGGTTGCCCAGGGCGCCACCGAGCAGGCCGCCCAGCACCAGCCCCCATCCCCGGGAGCGCAGCCGGCGGGCGCTGAGCATGACGGCGACGACGACTGCCAAGGAGACCAGCGTAAAGACCAGCGTGGAGCCGGTCCCGACGCTGAAGGCGGCGCCGGAGTTGCGGGTTAGCTGCAGATCCAGCACGCTCGGGACCAGGTCGACGGGCGCACGGTCGGCGAGCGCCCGCACCACGATGATCTTGCTGACGACATCGGCCGTGAGCACCAGGGCGGCGACGAGGGCCAGCAGGAGCAGCGGCCGCGGCGCCCGGGCGCCTCCCGGAGTCACGGGCACGTCGTGATCGACCACCCCTGTGACTGTAGGGGCCGCAGCCCGGGTCAGCGAGCGCTCCGCGTGCTGGGCACGGTCAGGACGGTGCCGCACCGGCCTGCGGGCGGTCGTCCCGGGGGTGTGGTCGCAGCAGACTCAGGTAGGCGAGCGCACCGAGCGGGATGGGCAGCAGGAAGTTCAGCGCGCGCCAGCCGAGGACGCCGAGGATGGCGATGCCCCGCGGCACGCCGAACCCGACGAGCGCCGGGATGAGGAATCCCTCCACGATCCCGATGCCCGCCGGCGTGAACGGCAGCGCGGCGATCACCCCGGCGATGCCGTAGGTCACGAGAAGCTCGTCCGGACCGAGCGCGTATCCGAACGAGCGGATGCAGCACCACAGCGCGGCGGCGTCGAGCAGCCAGTTGAGGGCGGCGAGCCCCGCTGTCCAGCGCAGCAGCCGCCGGTCGGCGGTGAAGCGCTGCACATGCTCGGCGACCGCGTAGAGGGCATTGCGCACCTTCTGCTCGTCCAGCCCCGGCAGCCGGCCGAGCTGGCGCCCGAGCAGGGCAGCAGCCCGTTCCTCCCCTCGGGTCAGCAGCACGACGACGGCGGCAGCACCGGCGAGGAGCAGGATCCCGATCACCACCACGGTCCCGAAGATGGCGTTGAACCCGTGGAGCGGGATGGCGACGACGAGCGCGACGAGCAGCATGATGTTCAGGACCACAGCCGACCCGACAGCCTGGGTCGCCTTGGCTATCACGGCGTCTCCGCCGCGCACTCCTGCCTGCGTCAGCAGCCGGTAGCCGAGGCCCAGCCCGACGGCCGACCCCGCAGGCACGACGTGGCTTACCGCGAGCGTCGCGAGGTCGATGCGCATCAGCGTCCAGAACGACGGCAGGTTGGGCCCCGGCGGCAGCACCGCACGGGAGAGCAGGCCGTACGCGGCGAGCGACGCCACCTCCAGCGCGGTGGCGGCCGCGAGCCATGCGTTGTTGACGCCCACCAGCAGGTGCCAGCTCTTGCGGGTACCGGCCAGCTGCGGGACGAGCAGGTACTCGACAATAAGCAGCACGATGACCAGCCGTACTGCCCCGCGCAGCGAGCGGGGAGGCCGCCACTGCCGGACGGCCCGCCACGCCTCGCTCGCGCTCGCCGCCGGACCCACCTCCTGACAGTCACGCTGACCGAGGAGGGCTGCACGAGGCCCTGCCCTACCGGCAGTGTCGCTGAGTGTGGCTGCGCGTCACCGACGCTCAGCAGCCCGGACGCACCCATCGGACGACGCAGCGCCGTTCGGTCACGCCTGACCCTATCGACGGCACGCCGGGTGACCGCACCGACCCGCGGGCGGAGGACGGCCGGACCGTGCGGCTCTCCTGGCCCCAGTCATCGTTCCGCTAGGCTGGCACCGCGGAACAGCGACGACGGGGACGAGTAGCGGCGACCGCGCACATCAGCGATCCGGGGACGGTGCGAGCCCGGAGTGCGTCCGCGGTGAAGATCACCCCTGAGCCGCCGGCAGAACCGGGCGCCAGCCCTTAGTAGAACCGGTCCGCCGCCAAGCAAGTGGGTGCCTCCGCCAGGTGGCGGGAGCGCCAAGGAGGGTGGTACCGCGGGGCCGCACGAGCGCGGCGTCGTCCCTTCGCCGGAGCTGTGCCCGTCCGACGAGAGGTCCCGCGATGCCCTTCGCCCCCCTGTCCGGCCCGCCCGACCTGCCCGCGCTCGAGCACGACGTGCTCACCCGCTGGGAGCAGACCGGGGTGTTCGTCCGCTCCCTCGAGCAGACCGCGGGTGGTCCGCTGTGGGTGTTCTACGAAGGGCCGCCGACGGCTAACGGCAAGCCCGGCGCGCACCATGTCGAGGCCCGGGTGTTCAAGGACCTGTTTCCCCGGTTCAAGACGATGCAGGGCTACCACGTGCCGCGCCGCGCCGGCTGGGACTGCCACGGCCTGCCCGTCGAGCTCGCGGTCGAGAAGGAGCTCGGCTTCACCGGCAAGCGCGACATCGAGGCGTACGGGATCGCCGAGTTCAACGCCAGGTGCCGGGAGTCCGTGCTGCGCCACGTCGACGAGTTCGAGCGGCTCACCCGGCGGATGGGCTACTGGACCGACCTGGCGTCGGCCTACCGGACGATGGACACGGCCTACATCGAGTCCGTCTGGTGGTCGCTGAAGCAGATCTTCGACCGCGGACTGCTCGTCGAGGACTCCCGCGTGGCGCCCTACTGCCCGCGCTGCCAGACCGGGCTGTCCGACCACGAGGTCGCTCAGGGCTACCACGACGTCGTCGACCCCTCGGTCTACGTCCGCATGCCGGTGGCCGGCGAGGACTACGACCTGCTGGTCTGGACGACGACCCCGTGGACGCTGGTGTCGAACACAGCCGTCGCCGTCCATCCGGACGTGGACTACGCGGTCGTCGACACCGGCATCGGCCGGGCGCTGCTGGTCGCCGAGCCGCTCGTGGGCAAGGCGGTCGGGGAGGGAACCGAGGTGCGCCGCCGCGTTCCCGGCCGTGAGCTCGAGGGCCTGCGCTACCAGCGCCCGTTCGAGCTGCTGGATGCCGAACTCTTCGGGCCCGACGCGCACCGCATCGTCCTCGCCGACTACGTCACCGTCGACGACGGCACCGGGCTGGTGCACCAGTCCCCCGCGTTCGGCGCCGAGGACCTCGAGGTCGCCCGGCGCTACGGGTTGCCCGTGGTCAACCCCGTCCGAGCGGACGGCACCTTCGAACCGTCCGTCCCGCTCGTCGGCGGCGTGTTCTTCAAGACTGCCGACGCGGCGCTCGTCGAGGACCTGCGCGAGCGGGGGGTGCTCGAGCGCTACCTGCCGTACGAGCACGCCTACCCGCTGTGCTGGCGCTGCGACACGGCGCTGCTGTACTACGCGCTGCCGTCGTGGTACATCCGCACGACCGCTGTCAAGGACCGGCTGCTGGAGGAGAACGCCCGCACCGACTGGCACCCCGGCCGCATCCGCGACGGCCGGTACGGGGAGTGGCTGCGCGGCAACGTCGACTGGGCGCTCTCGCGCAACCGGTTCTGGGGCACGCCGCTGCCGGTCTGGCGATGCACCGCGGACGTCGCCCACGTCACCTGCGTGGGGTCGCTGGCCGAGCTCGGCGGCCTGGCCGGCACGGACTTCTCATCGCTCGACCCGCACCGCCCGTACGTCGACGACGTCGTCCTGCCCTGCCCGACCTGCGGCGCCCAGGCGCGACGGGTCAGCGAGGTCATCGACGTCTGGTACGACTCCGGCGCGATGCCGTTCGCCCAGTGGGGCGCACCGTGGCGAAACGAGGAGCAGTTCCGCGCGGCCTACCCCGCGCAGTACATCTGCGAGGCGATCGACCAGACCCGCGGCTGGTTCTACACGCTGATGGCGATCGGCACTCTGGTGTTCGACCGCTCGTCGTACGAGACCGTGCTCTGCCTGGGGCTGCTGCTCGACGCCGAGGGCCGCAAGATGAGCAAGCACCTGGGCAATGTGCTCGACCCGTTTGCCTTGTTCGACCGGCACGGCGCCGACGCGGTGCGGTGGCTGATGCTGGCGGGCGGCTCGCCGTGGTCGGACCGCCGGGTAGGGCCCGACGCGCTCGAGGAGGTCGTCCGCAAGGTCCTGCTGACCTACTGGAACACCGCCTCGTTCTTCCTGCTGTACGCGAGCGTCTCCGGCTTCGTCCCCGGCACGACCCCGACCGTGCCGGTCGAGCAGCGGCCTCTGCTCGACCGCTGGGCCATCTCCGAGCTGCACGCGACGGTGCAGGAGGTCGACGCGGCCCTCGAGGACTTCGACTCGGCGCGGGCAGGCCGTCGGCTGGTCGGCTTCCTCGATGACCTGTCGAACTGGTACGTGCGGCGCTCCCGGCGCCGGTTCTGGGACGGGGACGCGTCAGCGCTGGCCACGCTGCACGAGTGCCTCGATGTCTTCACCCGACTGATGGCGCCGTTCACCCCGTTCGTCACCGACGCGCTGTGGCAGCGACTGGTTGTGCCCGTGTGGCCGGGTCAGCCTGATTCGGTGCACCTCTCGGCGTGGCCGAGCGTCGACGGCTCGCTGGTCGACCCTGCTCTCGGACGCGACATGGCGCTGGTACGACGCCTGGTCGAGCTGGGCCGGGCCGCGCGGGCATCGGCGAAGGCGAAGACGCGGCAACCGCTGGCGCAGGCGATGGTCAGCGCGCCGGGGTTCGCCGAGCTGTCCGACGAGCTGCGGGTCGAGGTGGCGGACGAGCTCAACGTCGCGGCTGTGGCTCCCCTCATGGGCGAGCTCGTCGATGTCGTCGTCAAGCCCAACTTCCGCGCCCTCGGCCGCCGGTTCGGCAAGCGCACTCCTCAGGTGGCCGCCGCCGTCGCGCAGGCGGGGGCACCGGCCGACGGGGCGTTGACGGTGCAGGTCGACGGCGAGTCGGTGCAGCTCACCGGAGAGGAGCTGATCGTCACTGAGACCCCCCGCGCAGGCTGGTCGGTGGCATCCGAGGGAGGCGTGTCCGTCGCGCTCGACCTGACGGTGACACCCGAGCTGCGGCGAGCGGGGCTCGCCCGTGAGGCGGTGCGGCTGTTCCAGGACGCGCGCAAGCGCTCGGGCCTCGACGTGACCGACCGCATCGAGCTGTGGTGGCAGGCCGGAACCGCCGGCGGCGAACTGGAGGCCGCCCTGGTCGGGCACGCCGACATGGTCAGCCGCGAGGTGCTGGCGGTCAGCTTCCTGCAGGGCCGGCCGCCGGTCGAGGTCGCCGAACATCACGACGGCGACCTCGGGCTGACCTACTGGCTGCGCGTGGCCGGGGGCTGAGCCATACGGCTCAACCCCGGCGGCGCACAGCCCTGCCGGAGGTAAGCGGCCGGCACACCTGGCACGGAGCGAAGCCGCGCGCCTGCGCCTTTGCCACATCGACCTCCTCGATGTCGCCCACACTGTCCGGCTCGCCGGCGCTCTCGTGACCGACAGCCGGGCAGCGCTGTGCTTGAAAGTACGGCTGCCCCGGGATGACGAAGACGCTGCCGCTCTGCTGCTCCGCAGCGGCCGGGCCCGGGGCGGTCTCCTGCGGGAAGCGGCCGCCAACGCCGCGGCCGGGGACGGCGTCGGAAACGGGCGCGAGGTCGGCAGCCGCTGCGTCGTGACGACCGTCGGTTCCGGCGCTGCGGCCAGCCGGGCCGCTGTCAACCCTGTCAACCGGGTTAACCGGGTCGATCCATGGAGCCCGGCCCGCATCGTCCTCGTCATCACTGCGGTGGCCGAGGTTGGAACTCGACGCGGCTGCTTGCCGCCTGCGTCCGCCCCCGGACCGGCGGACGTACTCGACGAGGCGGAGCAGAGCCGCGACGGCAGCGCAGCCGATGGCTGCGCTGAGGAAGCCGCCGCCGAGGACGCTGCCGGCGACGAGCAGAACGAGAGCGAAGACGACGAAGACCTGGCTGGAGAGGATCAACTCGTACCCCGGAAGGTGGCGGGAGGCGGCCCGCGGGACACCCTACGGGTTGCCCAGCCGCGCTAGGAGTCGCGCGGCTCCTGCGCGGCAGCGTGAGTCGGCCCTGTGGCACCGTGAGTCGGAGCGTCAGCGGCGTGGGTGGCCTCGCCGGCCCCATTGCGGGGGCTGTTGCTCGTGCCACCGGAGGCAGTGGCGCCGACGAGGACCGGCGGGCGGAACAAGCTGCTCGGCACGTCCTCGATGTCAGACGGCAACCGGACGGACGCCGGCGGCCCGGATGGGCCGGCCGACACGGCGGCCTCGTCGTGCTGCCGCAGCGACACGAACGGCGGGGGTGTCGGAGTTGCGGTGTCGAGCGCGTCAACGTCGGTGACGTCGACTGCGACGCCCGACTCGCCCGTGTCGGACTCGAGCTCCTTGAGCTGCACCTGCAGGTAGGCCCGCAACCGGCTCCGGTACTCCCGCTCGAACGTACGCAGGGAGTCGACCTCGCCGTCGAGCCGTGCCTTGGCCCGCTCGGCCTTCGTGAGCTCGTCCTGGGCCTCGCGCTGGGCGGCCTTGAGGATGGCCTCGGCCTCCTGCCGTGCCTCCTCCAAGGCCTGGTCAGCGGTGCGCTGGGCCAGCACGAGCGTGCGGGTGATGCGCTCGACGTCGCCGCTCGGTGGCTCCTGGACCGCCACCTCACGCGAGGCGCTCGCCCCGACGGGGGCCGAGCCAGCGGAACCCGAGCCGATGACGCCCGAGCCGGTGGGGCCCGAGCCAATGACAGTGCCTCCGGCGCCGAGCCGTTGCGCCCCTCGTCCTTGCTCCAGCTCGCTCCGCAGGGAGGCGTTCTCCTCCGTCAGCCGGGTCAGCTCTGCCTCGACCAGGTCGAGGAAGGCGTCGACCTCGTTCTCGTTGTAGCCGCGTCGGAGCCGCGTGGGGCCGAACACCTTGTGCGCCACGTCCTGAGGCGTCAGCGGCATGGTGCCTCCTGGTGGGCGCGAGTCGCACGGGTGGCGGCACGCCCCGCTGGCGCGCACCCCAACTGTCGATCTCCTGTCGGCACTAGATCCGGGAGGCGTAGGAGATCGCGAACTGGACCGCGACGAACAGCAGCAGGAAGCCCAGGTCGAGTGCAATGCTGCCGATCCGCAGCGGTGGGATGAAGCGGCGCAGCAGGCGCAGGGGGGGGTCGGTCGCGGTGTAGGCGATCTCGACGAGCACGAGCACTGGACCGGTGGGGTGAAAGCCCCGGTTGAGCGACATGACGATGTCGAGGATTGCCCTGGCCACCAGCAGCACCAGGAACAAGTAGAGCAGGACGACCAGCAGGGTGCCGAGTGCGCTGATGGGAACTCCTGTGAGCGGGGGGGCCCGCGGCGCGCGCGGCCGCGGCGCGGTGCGACATCAGGACTGGTTGTAGAAGCCGCCTCCCGCAATGCGGGCCTTGTCCTCGGCGCTGACCTCGATATTGCTTGGCGAGAGCAGAAAAACCTTGTTGGTGACCTTCTCGATCGAGCCGCGCAGCCCGAAGATCAGCCCGGCCGCGAAGTCCACGAGCCGCTTCGCGTCGCCGTCGGCCATGTCGGTGAGATTCATGATCACCGGGATGCCCTCGCGGAATGCCTCGCCGATCTGCCGAGCCTCGTTGTAGGACGATGGCTGCAACGTCGTGATCTTGTATGGCCCCTGCTCCGGCGCCGGCGCCATGACCACCCGCGGCGCTTCCGCAAGGCGGCTGATCGGCCGCGGCTCGCTGACCCGACGCGGCGGTGTGGTCTCGAGCTCGCGCGGCTCGGCACGCCGGGCGTAGCGCTCGCGCGGCGGCTCCTCGACCTCGTAGTCGTCGTCGACGTAGCCCTCGTCCTCCTCGGCGAGCCCGAGGTAGACCATCGCCCTGCGCCCCACACCCATGCGCTGGAGTCTAGGCGCGAGGCCCGAACAGCGCCGTACCGACGCGCAGGTGTGTCGCACCCTCCGTGATCGCGTCCTCCAGGTCGCCTGACATGCCTGCGCTGATGAACCGGGCCCCCGGATGGCCGCGCACGAGGTCCTCGCTGGTGGCGCGCAAGGCGGCGAAGGCGGGGCGCGCGGGGGCAGTAGCTGGCGCGACGGCCATTACTCCCAGCAGCCGCAGAGTGGGCCGCACGGACACGGCGTCGGCCAGCGCGGGGACGGCAGCGGGCAGTACCCCACCGCGGGTAGGGTCGCCGTCCAGGCTGACCTGCACGAAGACCTCGAGCGCCCGGCCGGGCCCCGGGCCGTCCGGCTCGGGCGGGGCGAGCAGGTCGAGCACGTCGAGCCGGTCGACGGAGTGCACCGTGCACGCCCAGCGCCCGACCGCCCGGGCCTTGTTGCGCTGCAGCCTGCCGAGGAAGTGCCAGTGCAGATCGGGAGCGGCCTCGGCCTTGGGTGCCGCCTCCTGGTGGCGGTTCTCCCCGAAGTCGCGGACGCCCAGGGCGGCGAGGGCCAGCACGGCGTCCAGCGGCTGGTTCTTGCTCACCGCCACGAGCACCAGCGATGCCGGGTCGCGCCCGGCCGCGGTAGCCGCACGGGCCACCCGCTGTCGCACGGCGGCCAGCCGGACGGCCGCACCCGGGTCTTCCCCCGGCTCGATGGCCGCCTCGATGGCCGCCCTGGCGGCCGCTCCGACAGCCGGCTCGGAGCCGGGCTCGGTCACAGCCGGACCAGCCCAGCCATCCGACCCGTGACGCCATCGCGCCGGAAGCTGAACAGGGCCGGTGACTCCGCCGTGCAGGAGGTGTCGGCGTGCACCCGGTGCACCCCGGCCCCGTAGGCCTGCGCGGCCAGGCCCGCTCGGAGGTCGAGCCCGTGCGTGCCGTTCGCGGTGCTGCACGACGAGCCGGGTACCGCCGCCTCCACCTCGGCCTGCATTCCCGCGGGCACCTCGTAGCATCGCCCGCAGATGGCCGGTCCGAGCCAGACGTCGACGGTGTCCGCCTGCGCCCCGAGTCGCCCGAGCGCCTCGAGCGCCTCGAGAAGCACGCCGCCCGCGAGGCCGCGGCGGCCGGCATGAGCAACGCCGACGGCGCCGGGAGCGGTGAGTACCACCGGCACACAGTCGGCGACCAGCACGCCGAGCCCGACCCACGGCTCGGCCGTGACCATAGCGTCGACATCCGGGACAGGCTCGGCAGCCGGTCCGCTGACCACTGCCACTTTCGCGCCGTGCACCTGCCGCATCCACACGACAGGCGCACCCAGGGCGGCGCTGGCAGCGAGCCGGTTGGCAGCCACCGCCTCTGGTGCGTCGCCGACGGCGTCACCGAGGTTCAGCCGCGCGAACGGCCCGCTGCTCACTCCTGCCGGCAGCGGTCCGGTGTCCGGCTGCAGGTGGGCCGGGCCCGGGCGCACCCCCACTCGGTCGGTGTACAGGACCCGCGGCACCTACTTGAGGAAGTCCGGTACGTCGAGGTCGTCGAACACGACCCGCCGCGGGGGCTCGGAGCGGCGCGGCTCTTGGCGCGGCTCCTGGCCAGGCTCGCGGCTGGCCGGCTCGGCCCGGCGGATCCGCGGCCGCTCGTCGGGAGTCACCCGCGGGTCGTCGTCGCGGCCCTGCCGGGTGTTCTCGCGGCTGACCCGGGGTTCGTCGCGGCCCTGCCGGGCGTCGTCGCGACCTTGCCTGGGGTCGTCGCGACCTTGCCGGGGGTCTGCGTAGCGCGGCTCACTGTCGCCGCCGCCCGAACGGACCGGCCGCTGCGCGGTCTGAGCGGCGACGGTCCGGGCTGCCTCGTCACGGACGTCGACGACGCGCTGCGTCTCGGTCCGGCGCATGGAGCCGATCGACCCGCCGGGGCGCGAGCGGCGGTCGACGGGCGCATCGAAACCTGCCGCGATGACGGTGACCCGCACCTCGTCACCAAGCGCGTCATCGATCACAGCGCCGAAGATGATATTCGCCTCGGGGTGGGCTGCCTCGGCCACGAGCTCGGCCGCGGCGTTGATCTCGAACAGCCCGAGGTCGGAGCCGCCGGAGATGTTGAGCAGCACCCCCTGGGCGCCGTCCATGCTGGCCTCGAGCAGTGGCGAGCTGATGGCCTGCTGGGCGGCGACCTCCGCGCGGTCCTCGCCGCGGGCGCGCCCGATACCCATGAGCGCGCTGCCGGCGTTGGACATAACCGCCTTGACATCAGCGAAGTCGAGGTTGATCAGACCGGGCGTGGTGATCAGGTCGGTGATGCCCTGCACACCTTGCAGGAGCACCTGGTCTGCGCTCTTGAACGCATCCATGATGCTGACCTGGCGGTCGGCCGTGTGCAGCAGTCGGTCGTTGGGGATCACGATGAGCGTGTCGACCTCGTCACGCAACGACTCGATCCCGACATCGGCCTGGCCGGCCCGGCGCCTGCCCTCGAAGATGAACGGGCGTGTCACCACGCCGATGGTCAGGGCGCCAAGGCCTCGCGCGATGTTGGCAACGACCGGCGCCCCGCCCGTGCCGGTCCCACCACCCTCGCCCGCCGTGACGAAGACCATGTCGGCCCCCTTGAGGACCTCCTCGATCTCCTCGCGGTGGTCCTCGGCCGCCTGCCGCCCCACCTCGGGGTTGGCGCCAGCACCGAGGCCACGGGTCAGCTCCCGGCCGACGTCGAGCTTGACGTCGGCGTCGCTCATCAGCAGCGCCTGGGCGTCGGTGTTGATGGCGATGAACTCGACACCCTTGAGCCCGACCTCGATCATGCGGTTGATGGCGTTGACGCCACCGCCGCCGATGCCGACGACCTTGATCACTGCCAGGTAGTTCTGCGGGGCAGCCACGTTGGGGTCCTCCGGGTGCTTGATGGGTGGCGGGGGCAGTAACACTCGTCGTCTCTGGGGCGGGGACTCCCACAACATGGGCCTTCCCCCCGGCCACAGTGTGTCGGACTGTGCCGGCGAAGAGGCGGAAGACCTCACCATTGACTTCAGGGTTACCTAAACCCTCGGGTGACCCTGACCGCGCAGTTTCCTGTCCGGTTCTCGCGGACACTAGGGAGCGATGTCAGCACCGGTCAAGGCCACCGCGCGCTTCACCTGAGAAAGTCGCTGGTCACCAGCCTCACTGTCAACAGTGGGTTCAGGCTTCGTCATGAGCGAGGACCCGTAGCAGCTCTGGTCCGAGCAGCGTTACGTCACCGGCTCCCATGGTCAGCACCAGGTCGCCCGGCTGCACCAGCGCCGCCACGGCACCGGCCACTTGCGACCAGGACGGCACGTACCGCACGCGCCCAGCGGGCAACGGCACCGCGTCGGCGACGCTCGCCCCGTCGATGCCGGGCTGCGGGTCCTCCCCCGCTGCGTAGACGTCCATCACGACGACGATGTCGGCCAGGGCCAGCGCCCTGCCGAGCTCCGCGGCGAACACTGCCGTCCGGCTGTAGCGGTGCGGCTGGAAGGCGACGAGCACGCGCCCCCCGCCCGCTGCCCCACGGGCCGCGGTCAGGGTGGCCCTGACCTCGGTCGGATGGTGAGCGTAGTCGTCGACGACACGCACCCCGGCGACCGAGCCGCGGTCGTCGAAGCGGCGGCGGACGCCGCGGTAGCTGGCGAGGCCGGCGGCGGCAACGGCTGGGGGCACCCCGAGTGCTGTGGCCGCCGCGAGGACACCAGCGGAGTTCAGCGCGTTGTGCATGCCGGGCAGCCGCAGAGCCACGTCGACGGACGCAACCTCAGTCCGAGTCACATCCTCGGAGCCGCCCTCGAGCGCAGCAGCAGTCACGCGAGCCACATACCGGGCGTGTGGGCCGTCGGTCCAGGCTTCGAGAACCGCTACGTCACTTCCCGCCGTCGTCCCGTAGGTCACGACCCGGAGCCCGCGAGCGTGGGCGGCCCCAACCAGGGCAGCCGCTCCAGGGTCGTCCGCGCACAGCACGACGAACCCGTTCGGGTCGATCCGTCCGATGAAGTCGCGGAACGCTGCGTGGACCGCCTCGGCGGAGCCGTAGTGGTCGAGGTGCTCAGCCTCGACGTTGGTCACGACCGCCGCGTCGGGTGAGAGCAGCAGGAAGCTGCCATCGCTCTCATCGGCCTCGGCCACGAACACTTCGCCCGCGCCGGCGTGCGCGTTGGAACCCGGCTCGTTGAGGTCGCCGCCGATGGCGAAAGACGGGTCGAGTCCCGCCTGCTGCAGGACCACGGTCAGCATCGAGGTGGTCGTGGTCTTGCCGTGAGTCCCGGCGATGGCGATGCCCCGGGAACCGGCCATCACGCCGGCCAGGGCAGCAGCGCGAGGCAGGACGCGTCGCCCCCGTCGGCGTGCCTCTTGCAGCTCGGGGTTCGCCTCGCGGATCGCCGTCGACACCACCACCGTCCGCGCGGCACCGACGTTCGCCGCGTCGTGTCCCACGACGATCCGCGCCCCGAGTGCCCGCAGGGCGGTCAGCACCCGCCCGTCGCGGGCATCGCTTCCACTGACCTCGGCACCACGGGCCAGCAGGATGCGGGCGATGCCGCTCATTCCGGCCCCCCCGACGCCAATCAGGTGTACAGACTGCAACTCCTCCGGCAGGGGCCGCGCCTCGCTCAGCGGGCCGATCGTCATGCCGCAGCTCGCTGCGCCTTGCCGGCGGCCGCCTCGAGCACGAGCGCAGCCATCTGCTCCGCCGCGTCGCGGTGGCCCGCGCGGCGGGCGCCGCTGGCCAACGCTGCCAGCCGGGCGGGGTCGGTCAGCACCGGCAGCACGGTCGCGACGAGCCACTCCGGGGACAGGTCGGCATCCTCCACCAGCAGCCCTCCGCCGGCCTCTACCGTGGGGCGCGCGTTGAGCCGCTGTTCCCCGTTGCCGATGGGCAGCGGGACGAACACCGCGGGCAGCCCGACAGCCGACAGCTCGGCACAGGTGAGAGCCCCTGACCGGCACAGCGCCAGGTCGGCCGCGGCGTAGGCCAGGTCGATCCGCTCCAGGTACGGCACAACCCGGTAGGAGCCGCGCAGGCCGGGCGGGACGGCAGCTGCGAGCGAGGCTGCGTGCGCGGGCCCGGCGGCGTGCAGGACGGAGACCCCGGCCGCCGACAGCTGCTGCGCCGCCGCCACGACCACGTCGTTGATGTGGCGGGCCCCCTGGGAACCGCCGAACACCAGCAGGACGGGGCCGGTGGCCGGAAGCCCGAAGCTCTCCCGCGCGGCCACCCGCTGTCCCGCCCGGTCCAGGGCGAGGATCTGCGGGCGCAGCGGGATCCCGACGAGGCGGCCGTGCGGGAGCCGGGTCTCGCGTGAGCTCGTGGCGACGTAGCGCGTGAGCCGTGCGCCCACTCGGTTGGCGAGTCCCGGCAGGGGGTTGGCCTCGTGCACGACGAGGGGCACCCGGTGCCTGCGGGCGGCGAGGTAGGCCGGCAGCGCGACGTAGCCCCCGAAGCCGACGACGACGTCGGCCTCGGTCCGGGCGATGACCTCGCCGGCAGCGCTGACGGCGCGCAGCAGCCGACGTGGCACGGTGAGCAGCTCGGCCGTGAGCCGGCGAGGCAGCGGGACGCGCGGCAGCAACTCGAGGCGGTAGCCCCGGGCGGGCACCAGGCGTGCCTCCAGCCCCGTCGCGGTGCCGAGCAGGGTGATGCGCGTCTGCGGGCGGCGAGCACGCAGGGCGTCGGCGACGGCGAGCGCGGGCTCCACGTGGCCCGCGGTCCCTCCCCCGGCCAGCAGGACGCTGCGTGGCCCATCCACCATCCCGGCGCTGTCAGGGGCGCTGCCAGGGGCGCCGCCAGGGGCGCTGTCAGCGGCGCCGCCAGCCGACTCACCAGCGAGGCGGCCGGCAGGCTCGCCGCGAGACGCGTCGAAGGGCTGGGTCACCGGTTGGCTCGCCGGGCACGCCGTCCGCCCACGCGGCGCACCGCACCGCTCGGAACCCGGGCACCCGTGGCACGCGCGTCGGCACCCGAGGCTCGGCGCTCGGTACGCCGCACCGAACCCTGCCGCACCGAACCCGGCCGTACCGGACCCTCGCCGGACCCCTGCCCCGCCGACCCCTGCCCCGCCGACCCCTGCCCTACCGACCCCTGCCAGCCACCCGTACGAGCCCGGTCCTCACGTACACGGGGCTCACGAACCTGCAGCAGGGCGGCCGTGGACGCGCGGCGACGTCGCCGCCTCCGCAGCA
>JAABUQ010008813.1_pt1 | contig 13970 bp, 14 predicted proteins | sample 5560001 | NCBI WGS metagenome assembly JAABUQ01 (sample SAMN10711888, study PRJNA513371) | rock metagenome | isolation source: Antarctica rocks | place: Antarctica: Victoria Land, Finger Mt nord | collected 2015-12-18
AGGCGAAAAGTTTGGGCGCTAACAGGCCCTAGGACAGCGGCAGTTGGCCGGTTTACTGTCGCGCCCGACCTCGCCTCGTCCGCAGGGCCACGCCAGCGGCGCAGCACCGAGGGCTGCAAACCCAACTCGGCAGCCACCTGCGTCAGCGGTCGCCCGCTTCCCCGCAGCAGCGACACCGCCTCGCGTTTAAACTCATCCGTGAAATCCCGTCGCGTGTTCTTCGTCGTCATCCAGCACCTCTGCCCCTTAGGAGCTTACACGAGGTGTCCACCATATCGGGGAAGGGTCAACATCGCCGACTTCACTCCAAAAGCATTGGCTGCCTTCACGGGCCTTTCACCCCAGGAGCACAGCTCCGGCAGTTCGCTGCGTAGGCCGGGAAGGGTCAGCCGCATCGGAAACGAGCGCCTGCGCAGCATGCTCTACATGTGCGCCCTCAGCGCCAAGCGGCACAACAAGGCCCTGGCCGACTTTGTCCAGCGCATGACTGCCGCTGGCAAGCCGCCCAAGGTCACCCTCATCGCCGTCGCCCGCAAGCTCCTCGTCTACGCTCATGCCGTAATCCGCACTCAGAAACCATTTGAGGCTCTTGTCGGGTTCCAGGGTGGTGGATGTGGGTGGTGCCTTTGGAGGGTATCTGGTGTGATGGCAGGAACGCGAGCAGCCAACCGGCTCGCGCGAGGAGCCTCCGCCATTATGGCTGCATCTGACCTGGTCAACCTTTCCGGCCTGATGGACGACGCCAAGTGCTTCGCGCTTGTGCGCCAGCATCGCTGGCCAGAGGGCGTGCGCTGCCCCGCCTGCGATAGTTCTTCGGTCATCCGGGACGGCTGCGACGACACGCAGCCGCATCGCCAGCGCTACCGGTGCAAGGTGTGTGCGGGCCGTTTCGACGACCTCACCGGCACGGTGCTGGCCGGGCACCACCAGCCGCTGCGGGTGTGGGTGTTGTGCCTCTACTCCATGGGGTTGAACCTTTCCAACCGGCAGATTGCGGGCGAGTTGGGCCTGGCCGTCTCGGATGTGCAGGTCATGACGGAGCAGCTGCGCCGCGGCTTGGTCGCCAAAATGCCAGCGGTGGAACTGAAGGGCGAAGTGGAGATCGACGAGGTTTACGTCGTGGCCGGGCACAAGGGACAGCCTGCAGAGGTCGCCAAAAGGGGCGGCTCGGGCGCTGCCGCAGGCTGGCAGGCGCCCTGGGCCGCGGCACGTTGGAGAAGGACAAGCCACCGATCCTTGGCCTGATCCAGCGCGGTGGACAGGTCGTGCTGCGCATGCTGGCCAACGTGCAGCAGGCCACGATCAAGCCGATCATCACCGCCGCAGTCGCCCCGGGCACCCTCGTCCACACGGACGAATACAGCATCTACGCCCGCCTGCCAGCCTGGGGCTACGAACATAAAACGGTCTGCCACGCCCGAGGCGAATACGCCCGCGACGAGGACGGGGACGGGTTCTGCGAGGTTCACGTCAACACGATGGAAGGGTTTTGGTCGCTGCTGCGCTCCTGGTTGCGCCCGCACCGGGGCATCTCGCAGGACAAGCTGCCGCTCTACCTCGGCTTCTTCCAGTTCGTGCATAACGCGCGTCGACGCGGCAAAGCCCTGCTCGGCACGCTCATCGCAGGCCTGGTTGCGTGACGGACCCGGCACCACCCCGGAACCCGACAAGAGCCACCAAGGTTTGGCTGCGCCAGGTGATCGTTGGGCTGACGCTGATCTGCCGCAGCTCGTATCGTGGCGTCGTCGAGTTCCTGCGTGACCTACTAGCCCGCATTATTCACGAGAAATGCGCGGTCAAAGCCAAGCCTTTGATATCGTTCACAACTATGCGAATGGGTTGTTTGGTGAAGTTTTTTGCAATGAAATCTCTGGCCCAGGTGTTTGGTGGCCTGGGCCGATTTCGGGCGGTCCGATGAATTATTCGGGCTAGGCGCAATACTGTTCAGTTAGCATTGTTAAGTGCCCGGCGGTGTCGCGCAAACCGCTTGAGGAGGCTCATCCGGCAATCCCGAAAGGGGCTTAACTGAACCGTATTGGGGCTAGGCGTGTCGATCAGCGTGGGCTGCGTCCACGACGTGCTCCAGGCGGCCACGCGGCAGGCGGGCGTGATCAACCGGGAGCAAGACCTGTCAGGCATTCGTGTGGGCTTGCACGACGAGATCTTCCAGGGTGCCACGCCCGTGCTGGCCGGTGTCGATGCCCAGTCGACGTATTGTTATCTCCTGGCTGCGGAGGAGCGTCGCGACGCCGACACCTGGGGCGTGCATCTGCTGGATGCCGCCCAGCAGGGGCTCGATCCTGACTATACGATCGCCGATGCGGGGCAAGGCTTGCGCGCCGGGCAAAGGGCCGCCTGGGGCGACACGCCGTGCCATGGCGATGTGTTCCACATCCAGCACCAGTGCGAAGGCCTCGCCACCACGCTGTCGCGCCTCGCCAAGGGCGCCACGTCCCGGCGCCAGATGCTGCAGGCCAAGACCGGCCGTGCCGGCCAGCGTGTCGCAGACGACGAGCTTGCCACCCAGCTGGCGCTTGTGCGGCAAGCCGAAACCAAAGCGCATGAGCTGGCCCGCGACATCCGAACGCTCATCCAGTGGCTGCGCCATGACGTTCTGGCGCTGGCCGGACCGGCCCTGGCCAACCGGCTGCTGCTGTTCGACTTCGTCGTCGAGGAGCTGGCGCGCCGCGAACCCGGGGATGCTCGACGCATTCGCCCGGTGCGCGTCGCCCTGCAGAACCAGCGCGACACCCTGCTCGCCTTCGCCGGCGTGCTCGATGCGAAACTGGCCGATATCGCGCAAACCTACGCCATCGCGGAGCCCCTCGTGCGCGAGGCGTGCGTGCTGCACCGCTTGCCCAGCACCTCACCCGCATACTGGCAGGAATGGAACCAGCTTCGCGCGACGACAGGCGGCAAGTTCCGCGTGCTTTTCGACGCCGTGAGCCACGCCATGGCGGACACGCCGCGCAGCAGCTCGCTGGTGGAGAACCTCAACTCGCGGCTGCGCCCCTACTTCACCCTGCGCCGGTACCTGGGCAACTCGTACTTGGATTTGCTGCGGTTCTTCCTGAACCACCGCCGGTTCATGCGCAGCCGACGTGCCGAACGTAACGACAAAAGCCCACGGGAACTGATGACCGGCCAAGGCCATCCGCATTGGCTCACCCTGTTGGGCCTGGGACCGCTTCAGCCCCGGCGAGCTTGACCGGGGGAGGCTAGCCGCCTCCCGCAACGAACAACCGTGTATCCAAAATCCGGCCCTCACAAGCGGGCGGTTTCCACGCGACCTGTGTAACCCAAAAAGGGCAGATTCTGAACCACGCCCCACGCCCTCCCTGTTCCGCCGTGAAGCTCTTGAGCATCGCCGCGACAATGCGCAACCGGGCGTGCCGCTGCCGCTGACGCGCCGCTCACCAACATCCTTGCCGCCGTCCGAAACCGCCAGCTGGATTACTTCGGAACCGGAACCGGAACCGGCTGGACGAGGTCAGGCTCCATTGCGTTGGACGGCGCTTTGCAATCGCTGCAGTTGATGCCTGGCAGACTGTCGGCTGATTTCACGGGGGGCAACATCTGGATCTGCACGCCGGGCGTCGCCCTGCCTTCTTGGATCGATGCCAGGCTGAGTTCCGGCAGCAGCTTGCCATCCAGCGAGGTATCGATGAACAGCGGTGGCACCTTGCCTGCCGGAAAGGCGTTGCAGCCGTCCACGAAACTATCGCCGGAGCATAGCTTCACGTCCTGATACGGAACCCAAGGCAGCGGATACTCGACATTGTGGCTCTGCAGTTTCAGCTTGCCCTTCAGCACCTCCATCATGACTTTGAAGGCGTAAGGACCAACTGCCGGGCCGGAGCTGGAGGAAAGCCCCTTCAGGCCCTTCTCCTGCATAGCCTTGTCCGCAATTAGAAGCCGGTAGCCGTTGTTGGACTGGCCGGAGATCGACACCAGCTTGTCCGGCCGGTTTTTCATGACCGCCTCCAGCGAGCCGTATGTCCCGTCCACCGTCCAGATCGCGTTCAGGTCGGGATGGGCTGCGAGGATGCGGGACAGACCTTCCTGCGAGGTGGCATCGTTCCAATTGCCGTAGAATTGGCCGACGATCTTGATCCCGGGATAGCGTTCGAAGACCTTCAGCGCCTGCTCGTCGTAGGTCTTGGTGACGGAGGTTCCGGCGACACCGTGGTTGATGACGACCTCGCCCGTGCCGCCCATCTCGTTGACCATCCATTGCGCCGAGTTGGCGCCGTAGCGGGCGGTAATGCTGCTAACGTTGTATGCGCAGGGTTCGGTGACCGTGCTGTCATACGCGACCACCAGCACGTTCTGTTGGCACGCCTGCCGGATCACCCGGTTGAGCGCCGTCGGCGACAGGGGATAGATGATGATCGCGTTGGCGCCATCGGCGACCATGCTTTGCAGGTCGGAGATTTGGTGCTGTACGTCTGTGCCGGAGATCACCGTCTTGAACGTCACCTCGGTATCGTAGGGCGGCGTCTCGGCAAGTGCCTTGATGCCGTTCGCGGCGGCTGCCTGCCAGACATTCCCGCTATAGCTCATGTCGAGGAACACCTTGTAGGGCTTGCTCTGCGCCAGCGCCGGCGAGGTGCCGGCAGCGAGCGACAGCCCCAGAACACACAAGGCGGACTTGGCACTGGTCGGGACTTTCATTCGCGTCTCCTGTTGCGTTGCGGAACCATTGCCGCTGGTCAGCCCTTACTCGACTCGCGGCGGTTGTTTTGCGCGATCAGCGCTAGAATGATGATCGCGCCCTGGATCAGGTTGCGAAGCCCCTGGGAAAGGCTCAGCACGGTGATCATTGTTTCTAGCGTACTGAGGAACAACGCCCCCGCGAGCGTGCCAAGATAGAGACCGCGCCCGCCAGTCACGCGGGCTCCCCCGATCACCACCGCGGCGATGGTCGGCAACAGGAACGGATTACCCATATTGAGCGTAGCGGCCGACGAGTAGCCGGCGAGCAGCACTCCGGCGATCCCCGCGCACAGCCCGCTCAGCCCGTAAGCCATGGTAGTCAGCGCGCCAATCGGCAAGCCGAGAACGCGCGCGGCTCCCGGGCTGCTGCCGAGTGCGTAGAGCTTGCGCCCCGCGAGGCTGCCGTTCTGGAAGGCGAGCGCGATGACCGCAAAGCCGAGCAGAAGCCAAATTGGCCATTGCACGCCGAGGGTCCGCGCGCTCATCAGCGCTTCGAGCGCTGGCGCGACCGGCGCCTGCGCGGTGCCTGCGGTCAAGCCGAGCCCGATGCCAAAGAAGCTCGTGGCCGAGGCTAGCGTCATGATAAAGGGTGGAATTCCGCCGAGTGCGATCCCGAGGCCATTGACGAGCCCGATTCCAGCGCAGCACGCGAGCGTGGCCGGGACCGCCCAAACAAGCGCGTCGTCGCTGCCGTTGGTCAGGCCCGAGATCATCATCCCGCCAATGCCCATGACGACACCGATCGACAGGTCGATGCCGCCGAGCAGGATGGTCAGGCCCTGACCGAACGAGGCGACGGCGAGGAAGATCGCGGACACCAGGATGGCGGAGACCTGCACCAGCAGCGCCGATCCCGGATTGACAAACTTGATAGCAAGGATAAGACAACCGGTGCAGACCAGCACGCCGAGCGCCGGAACGATCTCCGGCGAGAGTCGGCGCCGCCTCGGCTCGGTCGGCTTGTCGAGCGCCGAGACGTCGGTCATGCAGACCGCCTGCGCATCTGCCGGGCCAGCGATGCCGAAAGGTTGGCGACGATGAGCGCCACGATCATGATGATTCCGTTGAAGACGTAGGTGTAGAACTCGGCGACACCCAAGGCGAACAGCATCTTCTGCATGACCGTAAGGATGCCGGCGCCGATGATGCTGCCGAACACGCCGCCGCGGCCGCCCATCAGCGAGGTCCCGCCAATCGCGACCGAGGCGTACATGAATAGCAACAGCGAGTCGCTCGCCCGAGGGTCGCCGGACCCGGTCTGCGCGCTTAGCATGTAGCCGGCGGCCGCGTAGCAGAGCCCGGCGATCACGAACGCCGCCACCTTGGTCCGCCGCTCGTTCACGCCGGACAGCCGCGCCGCCAAGGCATCGGCACCCACCGCGAAGATCGCTATGCCGAGCCGAGTACGGCTGAACACGACCCATGCCGCGCAAAGCGCCGCCAGGATGAGAGCGGCGACCGGCAGCACGTTCAGCACGTTCCCGGTCAGGCCATCGGCGATGGAATCCGCCACCTGGCCACCGGGCGCGGACAGGATGAGCAACGCCATGCCCTCGCAGCCGATCATGGTTCCAATCGTGACCGCCAGCGACTGCAGGCCCAACCCGGCAACAAGAACCCCGTTCAACAGCCCGACGCCGGCGCCGATCGCCAGCACCGCGACCAGGCTCGTGAGCCAGCCATAGGCACTGCTGGCGCTGATTGTCGCCACGACACAGTTGCTGATCCCGATCACCGCCACGCCGCTGAGGTCGAACTCGCCGGTCAGTACCACGAGCGTCACACCGGCCGAGGCGACGGCCAACACGATCCCGTTGTTCAGCAGATTGGTAATGCCGAACAGGGTCGTCGCGGCCGGCGTCCGCGACGCATAGATCCCATACATCAGAACGAACAGTAGCACGGCGACCGCGGCCGGTCCGGCGTTCAGCGTGCGCCGGACGACGGCAGAGAGCGATCGCGACATCTAACCCGCCAGTTCCATGGCCTCGGCCTTCGGTGCTGTTCCATGGCCGGAGGCCATCGACAGGAGCAATTCCTGCGACAGCTGCTCGCGCAGCACCTCGCCGGCGACGCGGTTGCGGTAGACGACGAGACAACGATCGCAAAGATGCACCAGCTCATCGAGCTCTGTGGAATAGAGCAGCACCGCGCCTCCGCTAGCGGCGAACGCGTGGATCATGCGATAGATGCTCTGCTTGGCGCCGACATCGACGCCACGGGTCGGATCGAACAACAGCAGGCAGCGCGCCCCGGTGATGAGCGCGCGGGCAAGCACCGCCTTCTGCTGGTTGCCACCGGAAAGCGAGGCGATCCCCAGCTTCAAGTAGCGCGCGTCAAGGTCGACCTTCGGCGTGACCTGCTCCACCAGCCGACGCTCGCCGCGCCGGTCGAGCATGCCGAGCCGGCTTGCCTGCTCGATCACCGGCAGCGAAATGTTGGCCGAGGTCGTCAGATCTTTGAAGATGCCCTCGCTTTTGCGTTCCTCTGGCACCAACACGACGCCGGCGTGCCGGGCCGTGCGCGGCGAGCGCATCGCCTTCGGCGTGCCGAGCACCTCGACGGTTCCCGACCGCAGCCTGTGCAGCCCGACCAGCGACTTGAAGAGGAATGACTGCCCTTGTCCCTCGAGCCCGGCGACGCCCAGCACTTCGCCCTGCGAAAGAGTGAAGCTGACGTCCTCGACGCCCGGACCGCGCAGCCCGGCGACATGCAACGCTGGCGGGCCGGCGAGCACGGTGGACGGCGCGCTGACGAATGTCTCGACCACCGAGCGTCCGGCCAGGCTGCTGAAGATCTCGTCGTCGCTCATGGCCGCGACCTCGGCATCCAGGACCTTTCGGCCGTTGCGCAGGATCACGCAGCGGCGGCACAGCCGGCGTACCTCGTCAAGCTTGTGGCTGATGTAGAGGATCGAGGTGCCGCGTCCGATGGCAGCCGCCACCTGCTCGAACAGCCATTCACGATCGGAAAGGGCGGCGCTCGGCTCGTCCAACAGCAGGATGCGGGGGTGCCGCCACATGGCACGCACGATCTCCACCCGCTGCTGCACGCCAAGCGACAGATCCCCCACGATCGCCGCCGGCGGAATGTCATCGATGCCGTGCGCCGCCAGGATGGCCTGCGCGTCCCGCTCGATCCGTCGCCTTGAGACCATGCCGAGCCAATTGATCCCGGGCCGAGGCAGGAAGAGGTTCATGGCAACCGACAGCGTCGGCACCAGGCTAAGCTCCTGAAACGCGGTAGAGACGCCGTGCGCACGCGACTCCATGATGGAGTGCGGGCGGTAGTCCGCGCCGCCGAGCAGCATCTCGCCAGTGTCCGGCGTGACCACGCCGCTTAGCGTCTTGACCAGGGTCGACTTGCCAGCGCCGTTTTCGCCGAGCAGTCCGCAAATCTCGCCTGCACGCAGCGTCAGCGAGATATCCTGCAGTGCCACGGTGGCGCCGTAGCGTTTGCCGATGGCGCGCAGGTCCAGCACCGGCGCCTGTCCAGGCTGCGCCGGGCTCACCGTGCGGGCCACTGGAAGTGCGGCATCGCGCCGGGGGCGCCGATGCTGGCAAAGGCCGCCCTGATCGTTTCAATGGGCGCGTCCGCGCTCAGCAGCAGCATGAGCAGCACGCGTGCCGTTGGCCCGTCCAAGATGCCGGCGGGAATGAGCCCGTGACCCAGCAGGTCTGTTTCCGATCCCGCGACCCCATAGGTGCCCCGCAGCCCCTCGCCGGCACCGGTCCGAGAGGCCAGCACCACCGGGAGGCGCCGTGCGAGATCGGCCAGCTTCTCCACCATGCCCCGGGGGACATGGCCGCTTGCGGCACCGCGGCGACCATGGCCTCGGCCGTCAGCGTTGGCGACGCCGCACCATTCGCGCCGTGCAGTGAGGCGATGGCGCCATCGGTGGAGACCATCGTGACTTGTGGACGAGGCGCTGTGCTGGTCGGGCCCTGCATCAGCCTAGCCCGACCACGGACAAGTCGACCCGCCCGCCTGCTCGCTGGAACGTTTGCAGTGATTCGGAAATGCGGTCCTGGTCGATCGCGCGGGTGATGAACACAAGGTAGGAGCGCTGCGGGCCAGCTGGCCAACCACGCAGGTGCTCGGGCGGATGGATCACGTGCTGTGCGACGTTCATAACCACTGGGCCAGCATCGCCGATATCCAGCAGCCCCTTAATGCGCAGCACGTCCGGCCCACGTGCCTGCAGCAGCATGCCGAGCCAGACGCCGAACGCTGGCCAGTCGAGCGGGCCGCTGAACTCCAGCGCCGTCGACTGGACTTCGGGGTGAGGGTCGTTCGCGCCTGCACCGAGATCGATCACACGCTCTATCCCCTCTGCGGGTGCCAACGTTTGGGAGCCGTCTCCAAAAGACGATACCGTGATTTTGCAGGTCGGATTGAGCTGTCGCACCTGCATCCGGCAGCGCGAAACGGCCTCACGCGGCGCAAGGTCCGTCTTCGTCACCACGACGCGGTCAGCGGCGATGATCTGCTTGCGAACTTCCGGCTGGCGTTCGATCTGCGCTGCCGCATTGAGAGCGTCGAGCGTCACCACGACCGAAGCGGGCGCGAAGTGATGCTTGAGCACCGGGTCGGTCGCGAGTGTGAACAGCACCGGCACCGGGTCTGCGAGCCCGCTGGTCTCGATGACCACCTGGTCCATCGGGGCCATCGTGCCGCTCTGCTCGAGGTCGAGCAGCTCGCGGAATGTTCGTCTGAGATCCTCCCGCCGGCTGCAACAGACGCACCCGCCTTGGATCAGTACCGTCTCGTCCTCGACCATGCGAACGAGGTGATGGTCCACTCCGACGGCGCCGAATTCATTGATGACGACGCCGATCCCGCTGCTGCGTCGCTCGGCCAGATAGTGGCGCAGCAGCGTGGTCTTTCCGCTACCGAGGAACCCCGAAAGCACAGTGACCGCGCGACGGCCAGCCGCTGTCATGCCTCGGACTCTTCGGTCGGGTGCTGCAGCCGATCCAGGAGAGCGCGGTCGAGCGGATCAAGTGGGCGACCGGCCATCCGGCCGGCCGCCGGCCACAGCTCCGCCACGCCCGCCACCACGAGTTGCGCACCCTTGCGGTCACCGATTACGTAGTTGCTGGCGCTCCAGTCGTCACTGAGTTCGAGACCGTAATGGGCTAGCACTTTGCCGATCAGCCGGGTACGCGCGTGCCGGTCTTGACGGCGCGTCGTCTCGCCCGCCCCGTCGCTGACCGCTGCCGGGTCGAGCAGGCGCTCGGACCAGTGGATCTCGTTGAACATCTGGCCGCAAAGTACGCACATCCCGCCGCTCCAATCTGGCCCTGCCTACGTCATTTCGCTCCGAACGGATGGCGCGCGCGGAAATCTTCCGCGATCTCCTCCATCGTCATCCAGCGGACGCCGTCATGGGCGTTGATATGACCGATCAGCCGCTCAAGCATCATCAGCACTTGCGGCCGGCCGCTGACATCGGGGTGGATGGTGATTGGGAACACCCCATAGTCCATCTCGCGGTAAACCCAATCGAACTGGTCGCGCCACATCTCTTCTAGATGCCTCGGATTGACGAAACCGTGGCTGTTCGGCGCTTTCTTGATGAACATCATCGGCGGCAGGTCGTCCACGTACCAGTTCGCGCCGATCTCGACCAGGTCGACTTCCTTGCCGCGCTTGAGCGGTTGCATCCACTCAGCAGCAGTTTTCGAATAGTCGATCTTTGTCCAAGTATCGCCAACACGCGCATAGAACGGTTCGAAATCGTTGTAAGCCTGGCTATGATCGTAGCGGAATCCGTTCTGCAGCAGCAGTTCGGCCGTGGCGCTGGACATCTCCCACCAGGGTGCGACGTAGCCGCGCGGCTTCTTCCCTGAATACTTCTCGATCAATTCGATCGATTTCTTGAGCACGTCCTCTTCCTGACGGCGCGTCATTGCCACCGGATTTTCATGCGAGTAGCCGTGCGCGCCGATCTCGTGCCCCGCGGCCGCGATCATCCGCGTCTCATTGGGGAATGTCTCGATGGAATGACCCGGAATGAACCAGCTCGCCTTGATCTTAAACTTATCAAACAGCTTTAAAAGCCGCGGCGTTCCCACCTCGCCCGCAAACACACCGCGCTGGATGTCGGACGGCGAGTCCTCGCCGCCATAGGAGCCGAGCCAGCCCGCGACGGCATCAATATCGACGCCGAAGACGCAGTTGATCTGCTTTGCCATTCGCCTCTCCTTGCCTGGTTACCGTCTCAGGAACAAAATACTCGCTCGTCGCGAGTGGCACGATACCTGACGGGGAACGCCCCGACGTGCGGTGCTGCGGTCACGCCTTGTCACTCAAGGGCACCCCGACGCGGTCAGCCGCCCTCAGGATATGGACGTGCATGAAATAGCAAGCGCCGTCAGGGTCATGCCGTTCGATCGCCTGGACGACGTTCTCATGCTCGCTGACCGGTTCCCACAGGCGCCGGCGCCGGGTGAGCGGCAGGCGTTGGCTCTCGAGCAGGACGGAATCGTAGCTGCCGTATAGGTCTGCAAACATGCGGTTGCCAGCGAACTTCATGACAAGATGGTGGAACTCGAAGTCGAACTGCGCCATGGCGAGCAGGTCGCGCTCGCGGACGGAGTCCTTGAAGTCAGTCAAATTGCGCCTCAGCATTCCGAGCTCGTCTGGACAGATACGGATGGCCGCAAGCCGCGCAGCGTGACCTTCAGTCGCGAAGCGAAACTGATAGACCTCCCTCGGCGAGTATAGTTTTTCGAAGCGCCAGGGTCCCAACGGATTATGATCGAGCGCCTCTTTGCGTGCGACGATTGTGCCCCGGCGGGGTTCCGTCCGCAGCAGGCCGAGGGTCTGAAGTACGGAGAACGCCTCACGAAGCGAAGCCCGGCTGACGTTGAGGTGCTCCGCCAGCTCGCGCTGCGCCGGCAGCAACTCACCTTCGCGAAGCTCGCCGCTGCGGATCATTTCCTGGATCCGCCGCGCGGTCGACTGCGGAACAAGAGGCGGAGGCACATCCATTTTCGCCGCGTCGTCCTCGCTTTGTGGTCTGGCCAGACGGCCTGGTCGAACCACGCCGATAACGTCTTCAATATCTCCTTGCGCCTTATTCAGCCAGAGGACCCGATGCTTGACAAGCCCCTCCGTAACCGCGGTAGCGTCCACGTAGACGCAAGGAACTGCAAATGGTCAGGCCAGTATCCGCACGCCTGCCCGCACTCGATGGGGGTGAGAGGATTCAAAATCGTGGGGGTGATCACACTGCGGCTGTTGTCGCCCTATGGTCATCGTTGGCGGGCCGGAAGCCGGGATGGCAAGAGCGGAAGGCGTCCTCGAGCGTGTCGTTCAGCACGGCGGTACGCACGTCGAGGAAGGGCTGCACGGTGGCTCGGCTACAGCACATCGGCTGCTTCTCGTCCACACGCTTGGCGATGATCTCGCCCACCACGCTTTCCACGAACGCGGTCGAGATCGGCTCACCACGCCGCCGCTGGGCAGCGTAGTGCACCAGTGCCGCCTCGTTGCGCTCGAGGTAGCCCAGCAGCTCGCTTGCGCGCCGCTGAAGGCGGCCGACATCGGCCACGTCCCGCAGAGGCTTGCGCTCCGTCCAGCGGCACAGGGCCGTGAGCTTGCGCCGGCACCCTGTCCAGCGCCCGTGCCACAAGCGCCACTTCGCCCGCTCCAGGCCGCGAATGGCCTCGTCGGCGAAGTGCGTGTCGGCCGTGCCCGCGCCGAGGCCGCGAGCCGCCTGCAGCGCGTGCTCGAAGCGCACGGGCGGCGTGCCACCAGTCCAGCTGGCAGCCGTGCGCGTCGATCACCTTGCCCGCGCCCACCTCGAAGTGACGCTCCTCCTGCCGGTGCCGGCTGCGCACATAGCCGCCATCGAGACCAACCACGACGCTACGATTTAAACTATGGAGCGCTGAACGGGCTGCTGATGCAGCTGGGCTTCATCAGCTCGGCCACAATCTGGCTTGGTGATTCCAGCAAAACCCTGCCGCTGATCGCCAATGCCTTCATGGCGTGGTTCAGAATCCACCGATTTTGGGTTACACAAGGCGCGCGGAAACCGCCGGCCTGTGAGGGTCGGATTTCGATTGGAAGGATGTCCGTTGCGGGAGGCGGCTAGCCTCCCCCGGTCAAGCTCGCCGGGGCTGAAGCGGTCCCAGGCCCAACAGGGTGAGCCAATGCGGATGGCCTTGGCCGGTCATCAACTCCCGCGGGCTTTTGTCCTGGCGCTCGGCACGTCGGCTGCGCATGAAGCGGCGGTGGTTCAAGAAGAACCGCAGCAGGTCGAGATACGAGCCACCCAGGTGGCGGCGCAGCGTGAAGTAGGTGCGCAGCCGCGAGTTGAGGTTCTCCACCAGCGAGCTGCTGCGCGGCGTGTCCGCCATGGCCCGGTTTACGGCGTTGAACAGGCTGTGGAACTTGCCTCCGGTTTGCGCGCGTAGCCGGTTCCACCCTTGCCAATAGGCGGGCGAGGTTCTGGGCAGGCGGTGCAGCAGGCATGCCTCTCGCACGAGCGGCTCGGAGATGGCGTGGGCTTGCGCGATGTCGGCCAGTTTCTGATCGAGCACGCCGGCGAAGGCGAGCAAGGTGTCGCGCTGGTTCTGCAGCGCGACCCGCACCGGGCGGATGCGTCGTGCATCCCCGCGTTTGCGGCGCGCCAGCTCCTCGACGACGAAGTCGAACAGCATCTGCCGCGTGGCCAGGACCGGCCCGGCCAGCGCCAGAACGTCATGGCGCAGCCACTGGGTGAGCGTTCGGATGTCGCGGGCCTGCTCATGCGCTTTGGTTTCGGCTTGCCGCGCAAGCGCCAGCTGGGTGGCAGGCTCGTCTGTAGATCGGCGTGGAAGATTGGCTCTCCCGCACTTTTGGTGCAGCTTGAGACCGGTGTAGCCCGCAAACCTCTGAGTAGACTGCGTCTTTCGACTTTGATTGCTGCCAGCGTCACAAGCCGACGGCAGCGCGGGAAGCAAGCCGAAAATCTCAAGCCGTCTCAACAAGCTACCGGCCAAGTGCCTCGCTTGTCCTGCACCAAAAGTGCGGGAGAGCCAACTTTCGACGCCGATCACCCCCGCAGGGGGTCAATCTTCCACGCCGATCCTCAGTCAGTCATTGGGCGTTCTGCGTGTAGTTGCGGCTCAGCGCTGCGAAACCGTTGGCAGCGAACAGGGCACAATAGAGGTCGTTCCACCCGGCCCAGCCGCCTTCACTGCCGTGCAGGCACACGATGCCGCCACGCGGGGTGCTTGACGGCCAATACATATTCTCGCGGG
>JAABUQ010008814.1_pt1 | contig 13970 bp, 17 predicted proteins | sample 5560001 | NCBI WGS metagenome assembly JAABUQ01 (sample SAMN10711888, study PRJNA513371) | rock metagenome | isolation source: Antarctica rocks | place: Antarctica: Victoria Land, Finger Mt nord | collected 2015-12-18
TTAAAAGATTTCTGAGAAAATACATTCAGGCCAACTAACATGCCCAGTAGTATAATAAAAAAGGTTCTTCTCATGAATTCAACTTAATCAATTTAACAGTATTATGTATTTAGATCACATTTGATCATTTTGTAAAGAACAGGTTCAAATTCAACCATCCTGCCGATAAGTTTATCAAAAGCAGAATTCAAAAAGCCGCGTCTGTTAAAGCGGAAATGATACCCATCCAAAATAATTTTGTAACCGATGGGAATCGTGGGAGTGTTTCATAAACTGTGTCATGGTTTAAATTAATGCTTCTCAGAAGTTGTTATTGTCTTTAAAAATTCGGTCTCCAAATTTAATGTATAATTGGGGAAAAGCCATGCCCCAATTATGAATAGGCATCGCCTATTTTTTGCTGATGTCTTTAATGATCGGTACATCAGTTTTAACAGGGCCTGGTCAGAAGAAAAGGCCCCTTTTGTTTTAGTGATCTTACGCAGCTGGCGATGCACCCCTTCTACGGGATTAGTAGTATAAATGATCTTTCGGACAACAGTATCATACTCAAAAAAGGCAGATAAATTCAACCAGTTATCCATCCATGTTTTATAGCTAAGCAGCAATTAGTGAAGAAGAAAAAAAATACCATCCAATACCATCTAAGTATAAGACATAATTAGTTTATTAGGATTATGTATTTAGCTCGCGTTTAATCATTTTGTAAGTAATTGGATCAGCTATAGTCATTTTAATGATGGGTTTGTCAAAAATAGAATTTAGAAAACCTCTTCTGTTAAAGCGAAAATGATATTCATCTAAATAATTTTGTAAGCGGTGTGTTTCACATTGGTGGTGTATCCCTCTTAACCAACTTTTTATATTCATAATATGGGCATGCAGCAAAGGGAAGCCAGCCCCATTATTGCTTTTCTCCTTTGTTATGCCCCAGTCTTTGGCCAATGGCCAATATCCGCGCCAGCCGTCGGTTTTGACTGATGCCTGCAGGGCGATGTGTTCATCAAATATCTTCCTGAGGCTATCTGCAGAAGCATCGTCTACCGTCCTGCAATAAGCCCTGCCAAGCGTTTCCTTTCCTTTTTTGTCAACCACCTTTTCTATGGCCAGCACTACCAGGTTTTTACTGCCGGGGCCTCTGCCCGGTTTTCCTTCGGAAAAACCGCCTGCAAGGAATTCATCTACCCCTACATTCCCTGTTGGCTCATGTTGGCCGCTGCTTTTCATGGCTTCCTGTATTTTAGCCTTCCATAATCAGGCACTGCGTTGCTGACAGCCGGACTCCCTGGCCAGTTCATGGCTTGACATTCCTTTTTTACGCACCGAAACCCGAAATGCCATCCCGAACGCTTTCAATAAACCTAATTTACACTTATGAAATAGCGTCCCGGCTGTAGCCGACCCGTCATGACCACACTTTTTACATCGCCTGTAATGCCGGCTTTTCCCTTTTATGTATTGATCATGGCCGCAATGAAGGCAACTGTAAGAACTTAACGTCTTTTTATCTAATAAATATTGAAGGCAATCTTGCTCCGTCTTAAACTTTTCCCTAAATGCAAAAATGCTTGTCCCGCTAAACATATTAACTCATTTAGCTTAAACATACTAAATAAATTGGTAAATATAAACTGTTTGCGAACTAAATACATTATCCTAATCTTTTAAATTGCTACAGAAATTTATCGTTAATTTAAACACAATAAGTCTCCTATCTTCAGCGAGGAAAGCCGTCTGCCAATTCCACCTGTGCGATGATTACAGGGCTATGTAACCGGGCGATAATTAAGGAATGCCGCGATAATGGCGCGGCGTGATATGAAGACCCGGCTGAACCGAGATTTGAACGGTAATGAATGAGCTGTTTTTTTGCGAGCAAACCTTGCCCTTCTGGACTCTCTAAAGATCACTTTGGAGAAAGACCATAATTCAGTTCAGTAGGCGCCATGCCGAACTTTTTCTTGAAGGAATGTGAGAAGTGTGACAGGCTTTCAAATCCCAGGTCAAGGTAGATGGCAGAGGGCTTTTGGTGCTTGATTTCGATGAGGTACTTTGCTACGCTCAGCCGCTTGTCCTGCAGCCAGTGACGCGGCGGTGAGCTAAAAGTTTTTTGGAAGTCGCGTTTGAAACCTGCCAGGCTGCGACCAGTCAGCTGTGCAAATTTTTCGACAGGGACGTTGAAATGAAAGTTACTGAGCATGAACTTTTCCAGGTCGATCTTATATGGTTCTGAAAAGTTGAATAAAAAGTTGCGAAGCCCCGGCAGGGCAAGTATTAGTAGTTTAACTCCTTCTTTCACTTTCAAGATACCCATTTCGTCGGTCATAGTCGCTCCTGAGCTGCGCGCGTAGGGAACGATGGATTGAAAATAACCCTGCAGGAATTCGTTAGAAGGAATCAAGATGTTGGGCGGACCAATGTATTTTCGGTCTACTTCAAGCTTTTCTTCTAGCATGATCTTGCGCAGCAGGTCTTCCTGCAGGGATATCACGATTGTTTCATAGTTCCCGCCGGGCAGTGGTGTTTTGGTAAGCGTACCCAGCTGGTTTTTGCCGATCAGCAGCATTTCTCCTCCAGTCATCGAAATGTATTGCCCGGAGGTTTCCAAGGTGAATTGTCCCGAGACCTGCAATACTAAGGTATGGTGGTTCCAAAAACATACTTTCTCTTTCCGCTCAGCAGAGAGGTAAGAATAGAAGATCACGCCCGGAAGAATTTCTGCTGGATTGGTCATTTAGCGTTGTAAATAAGTGCCACCATGTATAGCACCTATTGCAAAAGTAGTGTTTAAGGTGTTCATTTCTTCCGGCGTAAATACAATATCAATTGCTGCCATATTTTCTGGCAAGCGCGACCTACGACCCATGCTTACTAAAGGCATAATATGATCGCCTTGCTCCTTCACCCAGGCGATCGCAACCTGTGTTGGCGTACAACCTTTATTACTGGCTAATTGCTTTAAGACTTCGACTTTTTCCAGGTTATTAATTAAGTTTTCACCTTGAAAACGAGAGAAATGGTTACGGTAATCGTTTTCTGCAAGCGGTGCTTTCATTTCACCGGTCAATAAGCCTTCAGCAGTATTGGCGAAGGCCACTATGCCAATGCCTAATTCCTTTGCTGTTGGCAGCAGTTCGCTTTCTATCTGACGGTCGGCCAGGGAATAGCCGATCTCCAGCGCGCTTATGGGGTGAATGCTGTTGGCTTTACGAAGTTGGTCAGCTGTAATTTCCGATACGCCAATGTTACGCACTTTACCTTCTTTAATCAGGTCGGCGACCGTTCCGATGATGTCTTCCACCGGCACGCTGTTATCCATTCGGCTGGGCTGGTAGAGGTCAATGGTTTCAATACCCAAACGGGTCAGAGAGTAGTTTATAAAATTCTTGATAGCGATGGGGCGCAGATCCATTCCCAGCCAGTGGCTGTTATGAAAGATAGCACCGAATTTTACGCTGATGAAGGCATCGTTGCGTCTTCCTTTAATAGCTTTGCCCACCAGCATTTCATTATGACCGGCACCGTAAAAGTCTCCGGTGTTCAAAAAATTAATACCACTATCTAAGGCTTCATGGATCGTAGCTATACTTTCTGTTTCGTCAGGTGTAGGGCCGCCCCAGATAGAGGACATGCGCATACAGCCTAAACCAAGTTTTGACACGAACGGGCCATTTTGGCCCAATTGAATTTTTGTGATATTTTTCATGGTACAAAGATCGAAGTTCAAAATACGTAATGGTTTCTTTCACGGCTCAAATACTTTGCCCGTACGGCTCATTTAAATTTGACATCAACTGGTGCATTTAGCACATTCGGATCAATTTTTTTAATACGTCAGCAACTACCAATTCGTAAATTCGGTATTTAGGAAGTTCAGCATCAACAGGTCATTTCGCCAAATAATTAGTAGCCAATACAAAGGAAGAAAAAGTACTCTGGTTTAAGAGCGGAAGAGGGTCTCAAAATCTCCTACTTAACATAACTATAATTATAAGACAAGAGAAAATAGACAAAATTGCCTTCAGCAACATTGGATTATACAAATTCCTTTGTTTTACTGTAATAATGAACTTAAATGCGCTACAGGCAATTAGGTCATTGAGAAATGTTAAAACAAACAGTGTTTACAAAAGTTAATAATGCCCTTGCAAATAAATTTGTGATGTTATATCTTTACAGGTAAGTAAATAACCATGACCAACGTTAAAATTTCCCCTAAAGGCCAAGCCTTTTTAAGCAAAGGTTGTTCCACTATGGAGCTTGCTAAAGTAATTGCTGCAAGCGGAAGTAACCTTTCTTCTAAAGATGGGATCGTTATTAAGATTGGAAAAAAAACTGTTTCTGCCAGAAGTGTAGCCCAAAAGGCTTTTTAGGTTAAATGAATATAGCCCTTAGTGCTGTAATAATATCCATCCTTCTTATTCCACCCATTATTTTTTATCTTTCTTTCTATTTAGGGAAATATGCCCGTGCAATCCCTAAATTTTCATTATTTGAGGGTATATTGGGCGCCGCTGTATTTTCTCTTTTTATACATGCTGTTGCGATACGTTTTATCCCTTTTGAAATCCGTTTTGATATTTTAATCAAACTTTTAGGTGGCGAACTAAAGGATTTGGAAAAGAAAGTATCAAATGAAGAATTTCGTAGTGCCGTCAAAAGTTTTTCCTATTATAACATTAGCCTTGTGCTCATTATGGTCTTACTGGGCCGCCTATTTAGAAGAATATTGATTATAACTAAATGGCACGCGAAATATCCCCTGTTGAATTTATATAATAAGTGGTGGTACCTATTCAATGGCTATTATAATGAAATAGAAGAAACAGACCTGATTTTCATTGATGTTGTTGTAGATACTAAAGACGGTACTGTCATCTACTCCGGGTATTTAGTTAACTTTGACTTTACAAATGGAGAGCTGGAAAGAGTTTATCTTAAGGATACCCTTAAAAGGAATTTTAGCAGTGTGGGTAGCAAAAATGTCCCGGATCAAGGTTTAAACAACAACGAGCCTTACGAAATACCAGGAGATATTTTCAGCATTGCCTATAAAAACATCTTAAACATAAATATTCACTTCATTACGATTGATAATTCCTTGGAAGAAATTCAGGGGCTTCTGGACGGAGAATAGCCAAACAATCCATAATGCTTTTGCCCTTCAATGCTGTTTGTTTAGGTGACAGGTAACAAGGTTCAAATTCATAATAGCTAAGCAAACGACCATTATTTCACATTTTCAGGGTTAAATACTGCAATGATTCAGAATCATGCTAAAAAAACCCGAAGGGTTTTAAAGGCTACAATAGCCCTTCATCTGCGAAGGAAAAGTAATGCCCTTCCGTTAGGATCAGGTGGTCCAGTAACACAATGTCCATCAGGTCTGCGCCTGCTTTAATTTTTTTGGTAAGGTTCAGGTCAGCGGGACTGGGTAAGGTTACCGGACGGGTGGTTATGGGCAAGGATGATGGACGAAGCATTTGCCAGGATAGCTGCTTGGAAAATCATTTTCGGGTCGCAGACAACGCCTGCTATTGCGCCCTTGCCAGCGGTATAAATGCCCAATACTTTATTCGCCCGGTTAAGTAGCATAACCCTCATTTCTTCGTGGTGCTCTATTGTCCCTGGTGTCCAGTTGTCCCTGAATATCTCGTGCGTGTCTTTGCTGGAGCCAATATGTGGCCTGGAAGATATTTTAAACTTGGGCGTGTAGGTGATCTGTACTTCTGCTACCTGGAAAAGATTGATTTGTGTGGAGGTTTCCATAATTGTCTTAGTTAATTAAGTGATGAATTATGGCGCCTTGCCGCCGGTAGCATCGGAATTAGGGCAAGGTGGAGAGCAACAAAATTTTAGGAACATGGAATAAATCGGACTGAAACGTAGAGCAACGAAGTGGAAGGAGAATTTATGCCGTGAAAGCTCTAAATTTTTTGGTTCTACCTTGGCGCGCGGGCTAGGTGAGGGCAATGGCCACCGTTTCCGGGCTGACCGGCGAACTTTGCTTGCCATCCTTCATGACTTATTTGTGCGCGGGGGGTGTCCGGGATTAAGAAAACGAACCGGGCCGCTTGCAGGAGCTAGCAAAAAGAGAAAAATAAATGGGAAACATAAAAAACAAGATGAAAAAAGCTTTTACTGGCCCCGGCACTGCTTAACCTGGTTTGCTATGCAGGCCGTTCCTTGTCCGCGGATGGAATTTCCTCTGCACTAAGCAGGGCTTTCAGTTTAACGAGGCCTGTCTTAAAACCTCTGTAAGCAGGGTTTTTTTCCTGCGCTATGATAACAGCAAGGGGACTGGCAATAAATTTAGAACCGTTCAAGACCTTTACGCCGGGGCCAAGCTGAACAGTTTGGGGCAAAGGCACATCATAATTTTCACAAAAGCTTTTTAGCTCCTCCAGCGGTATTTCTTCTTCCATTTCGCCTGGTTAGTTATAATGGAAAACAAAGCCAACTGGCTCCCGGTAAAGGCCGCCTTTATAGCGTCCCGGATAAAACAGTTCACAACAGTTATCTAATTCATAAAAGATGCAGTCCGACTGTGAATTGCCTGTCCGGTCGCGCTGGTAAGAATTCTTTGCCCGCTCCGACAGGTCGATAATTTCCAGTAACGCTGCTTTTGTTTCTGGCTTTCCTTGTTTCATTTGATGCAAGATAAAATATGATCTATGTTAAAGTTGATATAAATTCTAAAAAACGTCCCTTATTGTCTTTGATCTTTTGGCAAAACTCTTTTTCGTACCGATCGCCCGAATTGTAGGATGGCACTTTCATCCCAACAAAGTAAAAACAGATACTATCCATAATATCAGAAAAACTTTCCCTGCGTTTTACGACGGATAAAGAGGATATAATAAAAATCTCTTAATTGTAAATTAGGTGATAGTTTTGTATATTTAGAACACTATGGAAACAGTCAAAATCATAATTCGGTCAATACAAAATATTTTCGGCCCGATATTTTATTCTCCGTACAATCTGATGGCTTATGAAGCCAAGAAAATATTTTCTAATGAAGATGATTCTAAAAAATATACCGATGCTGTTTTCAAGTTAAAAACCCTTGAGAGCGAAGAGGAAACGATAACACTTTCCACGGGTGAAACAATAACATTGATTTCTTAGGCAATAGCAGCGTAAGCATATTTTGGCAAAAGACAGCTTTGTATTGATCTGCTAAATCATAGCCTATAATCCTTTTCAAGTGGTTGCCAATAAAAAAACTGTTCCTCGGTTAGCCCGAAAACTTCAAACAACTGTTCTAAAACAGGTGTTTTTAATTCGCACAGGCCGTTTTCAATTTCAGAGTATTCAGCGACACTTAAACTTAATTTTGTAGCAAGCTGGCATTGGTCTAATTGGGCTTTGTGGCGTATCAAACGGAGTTTAAGGCCTATTTTCATTAAAAGTGGCGTCAGTAACAATTAAGGGGCCAAAGTAATAACTTTAACTATTAAATAAATAATTATTTATTTAATAAAAATATTACCTTAGGCGACGGTCTCCTGGCACTTTTTGAAAATGGTGCTACCAGCTCCCGACTTAACATAACGACAACTAAAGGACAAAACATTTAAACAGCAAAAAGATAAAATGACCTATAATTATGAATATTTTAACAGAATCTCAATAACCAAGTCAACCCAATTAACGACCGGGCGTATGACGAAATCGACCCCGCGGTTGATGATAAATCAATCGCGGGCAGATCTTGTAGTGTCAACTATCAAAAAAATTGATAATTTAACGGTTCGGTTTTCGCATTTGGTAACGCATAAAATTCCGGAAATGCTGTTCATAGCGGCGTCTTTCAGCCTTCTTTTTTATGCGCCCTAAACAATACCAAGCGAACAATGCCCATACGCCTAAGCCGATGACATAAAGCAGGACGGGCTGTTTGGAGCCTAAAGCTGTCTCCAGACAGGTAATGGAAATAAATGTGGTAAAAAGGAAAAATATTGCCGTTTTCATACTATAAATATACTAAAATAATTAGCTTATAGAAAGCCTTTTTACAAAAAGTGTTAATTGATCTCGTAAATTCTGTTATACCGGCGGCCCTCCTGCACATTTTCGCGGATGAAATCCACGAGGTTCGAATGCGGGATACCCCGTAACCAGATGACCGGGTTAAGGGGATCGGTACTGCGCAGTTCAAGGTCCATTAGACGGAACAGCTGCAGCAGAAATGATTGCGTGATAATATAATCTTTGACCCGAAAGAGTTCCGCCTGGTCGGTCCGCTTAAAAAAGATACCCTGGCTGACCCGGACCACTTCCGGAGTAATCAGATAGCGGATGGTGCGGATATAGCTGAAGCGGTACAAAGCCATAACTAAAGTCAACAAACCCAGCCATATCAAAGCCGGGTAAACCCACCAGGCCAAAAATAAAAAGCTCAGCGTACAAATAAGCAGCGGGAGCACTTTAACAAAAGCGAATACCGCGGCAGGCCGCAGGCTAATCACCTGCGGCATATTTAAGATTTGATTTTCCATGTATTTAAGGATTAGAGGTGGGAAAGGCGGACGCCTTCACCTGATCGAAGTAATTGTTAAAACCCTTTGGCTTATCGGCAGGGACACCAAAACGGCATTTGGCCGTTTTTTCAAAAGCATGGAGGCTGAACGCATCCTGGCTGAAAGAAAAAGCCCGTGAACGGAAGCTAACCAAAATGTTTTCGTAGTCATGGTATATCTCGACTGGCCAGCCGCGGATTGCCGCAGCCAATTTTAGGTCGGCAATACGGCCAAGCAAGTCGCGGCCAAACACCAACCGGAACTCCCGATTATGCAAATGCTGATGTAGCCAATCACCATGAACCGACTGGACAGCAGTGCCTACCGAAAGGAACAACAGCCCCTCCCAACTGGAAAAGGCAGCTTGCTTATTTTTCAGCCAGGAAACCGCTTCCATGGCGGAGGCGCAGATAACGACCTGCCTGACCTGAGAAAAATTTCGGTTGCCCGCCATCCAAAAATTTTGGGAAAGCGGCACCTTGTGAAAGGCAAAACCAAAATGCTCCAGGCCATCACCATAATCGAACAGGAGGTTACCAATTTCATCCGTCCTAAAAAATGGCTCAAAAAATTGCTGCACCTGCAAATCAATCCCCAAGCGGGTTAAAAACGGATGCATCAGCGGGAAACCGTTTCGCCGTATCCCTCGCTAGGACCATCATCCACCGATTGCGTGAAGTTTCTTGCTTCCTGCATTTGCATATCCTGTACCGCAGCGTGATAGTTCCTGCCGAAGCCGCGTTTGGCATTTTCTTCGTTTTTGTTACCGAGCAAGGCGTTTAAACCATTATACAACAAATACGACACACCGCCATCAATCAGGATCGAGGCAACCAGCGCGAGCTTGTCGGAACGCATGCCCTGTTTCTCAGTACCCGAATATTGGAACGTCGTGCCATCGGCTACCTCCACTTCCTTGCCCTTTTTGTATCTTTCTTTTTCCTCAGCCGTTAAGGGGATGCCATTGACCATATCGGGGGCCTGAATTTTTTCGGTGTCGGTAACGATAAATTCATTGGTATCCTTATCAAAATCTACCAATACTTCTTTCGGATTGCCCTCGTCGTCAAAGATCATTGTTTGCAAATTGACGATGTCACCTTTTTCGAGCATCTCCGCTTGTGTACTGTTCAAAAACGACGGCACTTCAGGTTCGAGATGGATGGGATGTAATAGTAATTTAAGGTTACCGTCCGGCTGCAACTGCAGCGATAACTTCGCATCCAGTTCTTTAATCAATACGGCGTCCATCTCCAAATTCTCCAGGCGCAGCATATCGGTTCGCCTGCCCGAGAGCAACGCGTCAAGGTCATCGCGGTTCAACAGCAACTCGCCATTGTTCTCCAGATGAATTTTTTGCAGGTCTTCCAAGGGAAGATCCTGCTGATCAAATACTTTCTTTATCATGTTTCTTTATTTTTAGATGCCCATGTTGTAACCCTGGTTTTCTTCCGCGTCAAGCGAAGTTTCTTCTTCCATCGCTTCGATGCTGGTATCACGGTTCAACACGTTTTCCTGTGAATAATTCCGCGCTTCCAGTAAATTGGTAAATAACGCATCCTTAGAACTCATTTTGAATTTGCGGTTATCGGTGAGGTCCTGCATCTGGTAAACTTTGTTTTTTAGTTCGGCCACCACCTTAAACTCCTTGCCGTCATAGGGGATGATCTCGCCTTTATTCAGCTTATCCGGATTTAAAGCAGCTTCGGCCGGTGACTGATTAGGCACGGCAGCAGTATTTTGCTGTTCCTCGTGCACCTCCTGTCTTTGCCCGATTTGCTGCTCAAATCCCATTACACGATCTGAAATTTTCTGTGCATCGTCAGCCGCTTTAAACAACTCCGCCGGGTCGTCCTTTAAGATCTGTGCCCAGCTGTTCACATAACCCACATGGTAGTTCAGCTCATAAGGCAGGTTCAGTTCCTTGCTCAGGAACAGCGAGGCCAAATTCGTACGCAGTTCCAGTTTACTATTTGCCGGTTGATCGACCGATTTTTCCTGCGATTGGTTAAGTTCCAATGCCGCTGTGCGGTGCGCAAGCTGGTGCAACGCCTCGGCGAAGTACTGTTCCGGGTTAGCGAATTGTTCCTTTTCGGGTATGACAATCGTATCACTTTGTCGGTCATAGAGCATATCATCGCCGCCATGCTCAATGGCCACCTTGCTGTTGTCCAGGATTGCCTCGGCGCGTTCTGCCGGTGAAACCAATTGCGATTCTTTTTCCCATTTCGGCAGCTTGCGCAGCTGTTCTCCGTTAAATACTTTGGCCTCTACCAGTTCCGGCTCTTTTAGCCGTACCTTTTCTGTACGCTGTGAGCCGTTGTCGCGCAGGACCGGCTCGCCCTTGTCGTCAACCATCTTCCTGATGGCGTAGCTGGATGGGAAGCTGATAAAAGTGCCGGTCATTTCCGGGAGTACGGCCGTCCGGTTGCGGTTGGCCTGGTTGAAGGTCGCCCAGCGCGGGTCGTCCCGCCGTTGCATCAGCAGCGTCAGCGCGGCAGCGCCGGAATAATGGTTTCCGCTTTCCAGGTTAAAGGGCATGGCGCTGTTCATGCTGTTGTCGGGCTTTTGAAAGACCGAGATGCCGCGTTTCAGGTCAGCGGTCATTTTCTCGCTAACCCGTTCATTTACTGATTTGAAATTGTTACTCATGGTTTTGTCTCCTTATTATTTTTGATTAAGTTTTTGAATGTCCTGCATGAATTTGAGCGGGTCGATGCTGTGGTGATGAAAAGCTACGCTGAAATGTAAGTGCTCTCCGGTTACCCGTCCGGTTGAGCCGGTAAGGGCAATCACATCACCTGCAGCAACCGTGTCGCCGGTGCCTACAAACACTTGCGATAAGTGTCCGTAACTGCTTTGAAAGTCCCCATGGTCCAAGCGTATGTAAATCCCGAGCAGCCGGTCATGGCCGGCACCGCTGACCACGCCGTCCAATATGGCATAAACGCTATCAGCATGGGCGCGAAAGTCGATACCGCTGTGAAAAGCATAATGACCGGTGACCGGATGTACCCTATACCCATAAGGCGAATTTAATTGCAGGTGCCGCAGCGGCAGGGCCGCCAGGCAGCACCAAAGGAATTTATTCACGTCCATAGTTATTTGTAATGTTTTGTGCTATTTGATTTTGCAATGTATCCAGGCAGTATGGCCGGATGTTTTGATGATCTCTGACTAGTTCCATTGCCTTCACAGCTTTGTTCTCCCCATAGTAGCGCAAAAGGAGTTCGACTAGGGCAAGCGCCTTCAGGTCGGTAAACGGCATTTCAGAGGCCATAGGGTTGAGGTTTTGGTGTACCTCACCAGCGGGTAACAATACCAGAAGTGCGTCGCTCGAATATAGTCCTGTAACGTCACCAAAGCTGACGAAGACATCATCGTTCAGCAGGTCGGCCCAGGTGATCAGGCCGATCTGTCCTTGCCTTTTAACAGGGTCAAATCCTAATTCAGGGTGCACCAGTACGGGTGTACCTTTCAGGTCATCAGTCATAAAAAATTGTTGGTTGTTATTTGTTTACTTTACCCATGCGCGCCTTTGGCACTATTTCGACTTGCGGCGGCAGTGTGCGAAATGCGTTGACGACCACTTCGACTTCACTGTTGATGCGCATAAAGTTCTGGCGCAGGATTTCTTCCTTTTTGCCGCCAAAATCATAATATAGCGGCAACTCGCGGTAACCGGTTTCTTCCCGTTCCAATTCTTGCTTAGGCAAATGAACTTTGCAGTTGATCGCCGAGGTCTCAAATTTACCCGTGTATTTTTCCTGCACGTCGGCCGCGATCAGCCCCACCAGCTCGCCGGTATTTAATGAAGCCATTTTGCCTGCCGGGATTAGCGGCTCAAGCTTCTCCTGCAGGGAAGTTGAGGTCTTGTTGCGGTCAATCGACAGGCTTTCGCCGATCTGTTTATTTTTTCCAAATAAGCGTTCCAGCCAGTCTAACGTTTCTTTGTTGCGCACGGAGCCAGCAAGCACGTTGCCGACCACGGACGTGATCGTTGCCGCGGTATCTTTTCCGTAATGTTGATTGAACTGCGGCAATTCCTGCAAACCCATTAATATGGCCACCTTATTTGAGCGGGCGACTGCTAAAAGGTTCTCTATTTTATAGGTGTACAAAGTTGGTATCTCATCAATAATCAAGGCCGACGGTAAATTTCCCTTGCTGTTGATCAGCTTGGTCATCCGGTTCATGACAACCGAATAGCAGGCAGAATTGATGTTCTGTGTATTCGGGTCATTGGCCAAAACAACAATGCCGGGACTATTGACATCGGACAACTTCAGATTGAAATCGTCGCCGGAAAACACCCAAAAGGTCTCTTTTGTCGCCAGTCTCGATATAAATATTTTAAGCGTACCGATCTGGCCCTCCAGCTGCGGAAATGCTTTTTGGACATAAGCACTTTTAAAAGGCGAAAGCAGCGATACCAGTTCCGGCTCGGAAAACAGTGTATTAAAAATATCTTCGTAAGAGTGGTTTAAAAAAGACAGCACATGCGGAAAGCTGGAATATTTGCCGCCTTCGTATTTGCTGAAAAAATAAATACATGCCGATAAGAAGTTAATCGCCGACTGGGTAAAGAACTGGTCGCTGCCGCCGCCCTTATCGCCCTTTTTCATCGCCTCGACCAACCCTTCTGCGCCCTCGGATGCATCAGCGAGCGAACGCAGGTAGTCACTGCGCCAGGGATTGGTACGCCTGCTGCGCTCTACATCGTTCAAATTGATGACGTGAAATCCATGCTTTTTGCATTTACCTTGTTGCTTGGCCAGCAGGTAATGGTAATAAGCGATCTTACCCAAATCCGGGTATTTGTAATCGTACACCGCGCAGCAAAACTCTTTAGCGATCAGCTGGCGGATATAGGTGTTCACTACGCCAAACGATTTGCCGGAACCTGGAGTACCGATTAAGATGGTGCCGCGAAAAGGGTTGACAATATTAATCCAGCCATCCCTTACCTTGCCTTTAAAATAAAACTGCATCGGAATATTTACCGAATGGGGCGTGTCCACTTTCAAGACCGGCTGCATAAAGCTTTCGCCTTCCACATTCCAAATATCCTTGCCTAAACCGGAACGGATCATCTTTGAAACATTGTCCAAAGAAAGGCTGGTAAGCATAGCACCTACCAGTGAACAGACCATATAACCCCAGTTGAACCACGTGGTATAAGCAAAAGCCAAAGGCGAGGGACGGTTATAATACAGGATACTGCCAAAGAACAGGAACAGGCCCAGCGACAAAGGATAAATAATATGTTTCTTGGGGTCAAGGTCTTGCTTTTTTTTTGCCAAGGTGCCGATGCTGACCAGGCAGATCAGTAAAAGTGTGGACAGTTTACTATAAATAAGCTCGTGATAAATGGCGATATGGCTTAGCTTATTAAGCGCGTTTGCAAAAAAGCCCCAGAATGGGGCTTCCTTGTAAATAAAAATG
>JAABUQ010008815.1_pt1 | contig 13969 bp, 11 predicted proteins | sample 5560001 | NCBI WGS metagenome assembly JAABUQ01 (sample SAMN10711888, study PRJNA513371) | rock metagenome | isolation source: Antarctica rocks | place: Antarctica: Victoria Land, Finger Mt nord | collected 2015-12-18
CCGGGCCAGCGGGAGGGGTTCCCGCTCGACGCCGTGGTGCTCGATCCATTGGTGGGTTCGGCAGGCCCGCAGCTCCCTGAAGCCGTCGCCGAGCACGGCGACCAGCTCAGAGGGGCGCAGGCCCCGAGGTTGGGTGCCGAGCTCCGCAGCCAGCTCGACGCCGGCGGCGGTGGCCCTCACCACCCGGAGGTGGCGGATGTAGGGCGCCACGTCATCGGTGGCGTCGGTTCCCTTGCGTTGGCGGGCCACGGGCAGCTCGGTGGCGTGGAGGACCCGCTCGACGGCGTCGGCCAGCTCCCCCGCCTCACCGCCGGCCACCTCCAACCGCCACGAGGAGCGGGTCACCGCTTGTTGCAGCGACGGCTCGCGCCGGTCGATCACGGCCGCCGCCTGCACGTCCACACCGACCGGGAGGGCCGGTGACACCAACGCCGGCAACGCCGGCACGTCGATGACCGAACCGTCAGTGGCGTCGAGGTCGAGGTCGAGGTACTCGGCCCACGACTCGTACCCGGTGGACAGGGCCAAGCCGAAGTGCAAGCGGGGTCGAGGTGCGAAGCCCTGCGAGTAGGCCAACGGGAGCCGCACCCGCCGCACCGCTCGCTCCCACATGCGGGCCACGTCGCGGTGGCTGGTGAAGCGGACCTTGCCTTGCTTGCAGAAGCGCAGCCGCACCCGGGTCTCGGTGGTCTCGGTGGACGGCTGGGTCACGGGCTGGCCCCAATGCGTTCGAGCGGCCTCGCCGGCAGGAGGACCACCGGCACCTCTCCTCCCGAGCCCAGGTCCTGTCCGGTGCCCTGGCTGCCGCCGGCCGGCGGCACCGCGGAGGCCACCACGTGCTCGACGCCGAAACCGGTGCAGGCCCCGCAATCATAGCAAGGCGTCCACCGGCAATCCTCCAGACCCAGCTCGTTGAGGGCATCGCGCCAGTCCTGCCACAGGAAGTCCTTGTGCAGTCCGGCCGAGAGGTGGTCCCAGGGCAGCGTCTCGGCCTCGGTGCGATGGCGGTACACGCACTCCTCCACCGAGAGGTGGTGACGCGCGAGGGCGTCGAGCCAGAGCTGGTGGTCGAAGTGCTCGGACCACTCCTGGAACGTACCGCCGTGACGCCACACGTCCTCGATCACCGGGCCCAGCCGACGGTCGCCCCGGCTGGCCAAACCTTCGATCACGGTGGCCTTGGGGTCATGCCACTTGAACTTGACGCCCCGCTCGCGGCGCAGCTCGTCGCGCAGGAGGAACATCTTGCGGGACAGCTCCTCGCGGGTGTTCTGGCCGAACCACTGGAACGGCGTGAACGGCTTGGGCACGAACCCGCCGACCGACACGGTGACCGACGGGGTCTTGTGGTACTTGCGGCCGATCTCCACGCAGCGGCGAGCCAGACGGGCGATGCCGAGGGTGTCCTCGTCGGTCTCGGTGGGCAGACCGGTGAGGAAGTACAGCTTCATGCGCCGCCAGCCCTGGCTGTAGGCCGACTCCACGGCGCCGTACAGGTCCTCCTCGCGGATCAGCTTGTTGATGACCTGGCGCATCCGCCAGGTGCCCGCTTCGGGAGCGAAGGTGAGCCCGGTGCGTCGCGCCCGTTGCAGCTCGCCGGCGATGCCGACGGTGAAGGCGTCGACCCGCAGGCTCGGCAACGACACCGACACCTGGCCCCGCGCTTCGGGCGCGTTGACCACGTCGGAGACCACGCCCTCGATGCCGGAGAAGTCGGCGGTGGACAGCGACGTGAGCGCCACCTCGTCGTACCCAGTGCGACGGAGCCCGTCGGCCACCATCTGTCGCACCTGGTCACCCGGACGTTCACGCACCGGCCGGGTGATCATCCCGGCCTGGCAGAACCGGCAGCCCCGGGTGCATCCCCGGAAGACCTCCACGTTGAGCCGGTCGTGCACCACCTCGGTGAGCGGCACGAGCTGCTGGCGGGGGTAGGGCCACTCCCCCAGGTCGGTGATCGTGCGCTTCTCCACCACCGCAGGAAGGTCGGAGTGCTTCGGCGTCGTGGCCTGGAGCCGGCCGTTCGCCCCGTAAGCCACGTCGTACATGGCCGGCACGTATACGCCCGGCACGAGCGCCAACTGGTGCAGCACGTCGTGGCGATCGACCCGGCCGCTGCGCTTCCAGGCGCCGATCACCTCGGTGACGTCGCTGACCGTCTCCTCGCCGTCACCGAGCACCACGAAGTCGAGGAAGTCGGCCAGCGGCTCGGGGTTGTACGTGCAGTGGCCGCCGGCACCGATCAGCGGGTGGTCAGCCGTGCGGTCGGCGGCGCGGACCGGCACGCCGGCCAAGTCGATGCAGTTCAAGACGTTGGTGTAGACGAGCTCGGCGGAGAGGTTGAAGGCCAACACGTCGAAGTCGGTGGCCGCTCGGTGGGTGTCCACCGAGAACAGCGGCACGCCGTGGTGACGCATGAGCGCTTCCAGGTCGGACCACGGTGCGTAGGTGCGCTCGGCCACCGCGTCGGACCGCTCGTTGAGGATCTCATAGAGGATCTGCAAGCCCTGGTTGGGCAGGCCGATCTCATAGGTGTCGGGGTACGCCAGCAGCCAGGCCACCTTGTCGGGGTGGTGCTCGGGGACCTGAGCCCCGTCCTCGCACCCGATGTAGCGAGCCGGCTTCTGCACCAGAGGGAGCAGCTCTTCCAGCCGCGGCCACACAGAAGTCATGTTCCGCTCATGCTACTTGTGCCGAGCGACATGAGGATGTTGCGCTCTACGTCGCTGGACGACGCGAAACGCAACACCCTGAGCGCCCACGAGCTCTCCGCGGTGCCCCGCTCGGGCTGATCCAAGTGGACTTTCCGGCCGCGCTCGGCCCCTCGACGACGATGATCACCCCGACAGCTTGACTGTCCACCCGCCAGTGCTAGGAGAACCGGCGCATGTGGACATTGAGGACGAGGCCGAGAGCGGCGAAGTCGATGAGCAGCGACGAGCCGCCGTAGGACATGAACGGCAAGGTGATACCCGTGATCGGCATGATCCCCATGGCCATGCCGGCGTTCTCGAATATCTGAAACAGGAACATCCCGAGGATGCCCACGCAGACCAGACGGCCGAAGTCGTCCCGGGCCAGTTGAGCGGTGCGCCAGATGCGCCAGATGATCAGCGAGTACAGGGCAAGTAGCGCGGCTGAGCCCACGAAGCCCACCTGCTCCCCCACCGCCGTGAAGATGAAGTCGGTGCGCTGCTCGGGGACCCGGCCAAGCTTGGTCTGGGGCGCATGGAACACGCCCTTGCCGGTGAGCCCACCTGACACGATGGCCACCTTCGCCTGGTTCAGGTTGTACAGCCCGTTGCGCTGGTCGTGCACGCTTTGATGAGCCAAGTCCTGGTGGGTGAAGCTGGTCAGGCGGGCCTTCTGGTAAGTGTCGAGCGCACCGGATCGCAGGACGCCGAACACCACGAACCCGGCCACCACCGCCAAGACGGCCAGGTGGCGCGGCTGCGCGCCGGCCATCACCAGCAACGCCAACAGCATGCACCCGATCACCAGGCTCTGCCCGAGATCGGGCTCTGGCGTGATGAGGGCGACCGGGATGCCGGCCAGCAACAACAGCGCCACGAGCCGGCGCAGGTCGACCTCGCCACGGAAGCGGGCGGCCAGCGCCGCCAGCGCCAAGACGATGCTCATCTTGGCCAGCTCCGATGGCTGGAGCTGGAAAGGCCCGAGGACGAACCAGCCCTTGGTGCCGTTGATGTTGCGCCCCAGCGGGGTCAGTACGAGCCCGAGCAGGACCAGCGACACGCCGTAGAAGACGGGCGCCAGATCGCGGATCTTGCGGTAGTCGACCCAGGCGAAGCCGGCCATGATGACGCCGCCGATCATCATGAACATGATCTGCTTCTTCACGTACGAGGCGTCGTACGGCGGGGCGCTGCCGCGAGTGGCGCTGTAGACCATGAGCAGACCGAGCCCGCACACGCAGGCCAGCGCTGCGATGAGGGCCACGTCGATATGCCGGGTGAGGCGCGCCGGGTTGTGGCGCAACGAGGTCAGCGGCCGGCGGTGCGGCCACCGGGTGGGGACGGTGAGGCTGGTCATCAGGGCGTGCCCCCGGCGGCGTTGGTGGCGGCGGCGGGCGGGGCACCAAGCGGCGGCGTGCCCCCGGCGGCGGCGGGGGTGGCACCAGGCGGCGGTGTGGAGTCAGGCGGTGGCGTGGAGTCAGGCGGTGGCGTGGAGTCAGGCGGCGGCGGTGCGGCGTCAGCGGCCGGCGGAGGAGGAGAGCCGGGAGGGGGTGGGATGACCGGCTGGCCGTTGAGGTCGAGGGGGAAGCCGAGCGGCGGCGCCGGCGGCACCTGGTTGCGGGCGATGGGCTCGAGCACGTCGCGCACCACGGGCGCGGCCACGTCGGCACCGAAGCCGGACTGCTCCATCACGGCCGTCACCACGTACTGGGCGTCGGTGCTGGGCCCGAACCCGACGAACAGCGACGTGTCCTGTCGGTCCTGGCCGGTCTTGGGGTCCTTGCCGATCTGGGCGGTGCCCGTCTTGCCGGCCACCCGCATGAGCTCCTGGGGGAACCCGGAGAAGGTGCCGGCCGCGGTGCCGCCATCGTCGGTGGTGACCCCCTCGAAGCCTCGCAACATCGTCTCGTGCCAGCCGGGCTGGAACGCCACGGTGCCCAGGGCCTTGGGCTGATAGGTGGCCACGGTGTGGGCAGAGCCGGCGTCGTTCACCTTGAGGAGCAGGGTGGCCTGCCAGTCAGTGCCCACCGCCCCGGACGGTGTGGGCATGGCGTTGGCGAAGGTGGCGTAGGCGTTGGCCAGCTGCAACGGGCTCACCAGCACGTCACCCTGGCCGATGGCCACGTTGAGGTTGTCGCCGGAGTACCAGTCGGCGTTGGGGAACTGCTTCGGCTTCTGGGCGTGCTTGAGCTTGCGCAACGACGGTGTGGGCAGGGCGCCGAAGTACTCGGCGGGCAACTGGATGCCGGTCTTCTTCCCCAGGCCGAACTGGCCGCCGGCGTCCTGAATGGGTGCTTCACCAAGGTCACGGGTGCGGCCCCAGAGATCGTCACCCAGCTTGTAGTAGTAGGCGTCACTCGACTTGGTGAGGGCCTGGGCCAAGTCGACGTGGCCAACCCCCGTGTGTCCGGCGTCGTAGTACGTGCACTGGGGGTTCCTTGCGCAGATGGGGATGGTGTAGCTGCCGTTGTCGTCATAGGTGGTCTCGGGGGTGAGCAAACCCGTCTTCAAGCCGGCGTAGGTGGAGACCAGCTTGAAGGTGGAGCCCGGGGCGTAGAGGCCCTGCACCGAGCGGTTGGTGAAGGGTGAGAAGCGTTCCGGGGCTTGCAGCTCCTGGAGCCGCGGCTGGCTGATGCCGGTGAGGAACTCGTTGGGGTCATAAGTGGGGTTCGACGCCATGGCCAGCACGGCGCCGTTGCGGGGGTCGAGCACCACCACCGAACCGGCCGGGGCCGGTGGGTAGCCAAAGTTGTTCACGCGCTGGCGGGCCACCACCAGCTCGCTGGCCAGGGACTTCTCGGCCAGGGCCTGGAGGTTGATGTCGATGGTGAGGTACACGTCGTACCCCTGGATGGCCTCCGTGCGCGAGATCTCGCGCACCGGCTGGTTCTGGGCGTTGACCTCATAGGTGATCTTGCCGGGAACGCCGCGGAGCAAGTCCTCGAACGAGCGCTCGACCCCGGCCTTGCCGATATCGCTGTCGTTGGCGTAGGGCTTGGTGGCGTTCTGGTACCGGTGCAGCTCGTCACCGGTGATCGATCCCACGTACCCGAGCACGTGGGCCATGAGGGCGCCGTAGCGGTAGTTGCGCACCTCCACCCGGTCCACCGACACCGCCGGGAACTCCGAGGCGTGCTCCTCGAGGTACACCCACAGGTTGTTGGACATCTCCTCGGCCACCGGCACCGGCTTGAAGTGGCTGTACTTGGGGTTGGTCATCCGGCGGCGGAGTTCGGCGGCGCTGATCGGCGTGCGGGTCGGCTGGTCGCGGGTGAGCTCGTCGGCCAAGCGGTTGAACAGCCGTTGCTGGTCGGCGCCGTTCATCCTGGAGTACTTCTGGGAGTCCACCGACACCACGATGGAACGGCGGTTGCCCACGATCTCCTGGCCGTTGCGGTCGAGGATGCGACCCCGGGGCGCCTCGACGGTGACCGTCTTGAGCGAGTTGGTGTTGGCCAGCGCCTGGTAGTCGGGCGAGGTCATCACCTGAAGGAACCACAGCCGGGCGAACAGGGCGGCGAAGAGGGAGACGGCAACGACGCCGAGCACGCCGAGGCGGAGGCGGGGGCTGTCGGAGCTCACGGAGAGGAGGGCAGAGGAAGGCTCATCGAGTCAAGATCATCGAGAAAAGACCCGAGCTCGGGTCTGAGTGGCGAGCGCCCAACGGCTAATCCGAACGAACGGGATGGCCAGCACGCCGTTGAGCAGTGCGACCACGGCGACGATAGTGGGCAGCGGGGTGCCGGTGAGCGTCGCCTGGCCGAGCAATCGCCCGATCAGGGCGTAGGCCAGCACCCCGGCGGCGCTGGCCAGCACCGTGTTGAGCACCGGGATCCAGCCGGCGGCCCGCAGGACCGACGAGTGGATGGAGCCCATCAGGTACCCGACGATGCAGTACGTCAGCGCCGACAGGCCGAGAGGCGTGGTGAGCATGAGGTCATAGAGCAGACCGGCGGTGAAGCCGACGATGGCGCCGCGCTCGGGCCCGGCGGCGATGCCGGCGGCGATGGCCACCAGCAAGACGATGTCACCGCGCACGCCGAAGATGGTGACGGGCGACACCAGCACGGCTTGCACCAGCACCACGAGCAGCACCCACACCGCTCCCTTGACCACCACCACGGTCAGCTCACCCTGTTCAGCGGGGCGCGTCGTAGAGCAGGACGGCGACGTACCGGAGGTCGCCGAGATCAGCGGCCGGGTCGATCTGCACCGACTTCTCGGCGAAGTCCTTGCTCTGCTGCGACGAGCGGACCGTGCCCACCTTCACGCCGGGAGGGAACGGGCTGCGCGAGTCGCCGCTGGTGGTGACCGAGTCACCTTTCAGGACCGGCTTGTCGGCCCGGATGCCGCCGTCGACCACCAAGGGGCGGCCCTGCCCGTCCCCGTGGGCCACCACGGCGTCGGCGTTGGCGTTGGTGAACCGCACGCCCATCTTGAAGTTGGGGTCGGTCACCAGCTCCACGTCCGAGGTTCCCCCGTTCACCCGCCGGACCGTCCCCACGATGCCGGCATCGGTGACCACCACCATGCCCACCTTGATCCCCTCGCCGCTGCCCACGTCGATGCGGATCTCGTTGGAGAAGTTGGACAGGGGGCCGGTCAGCACCCGCGCCCCTTTGGTGGCGATGGTGCCGACCTTGATGTTGGCGATCCGGCGGAGGGCGTCGTTGTCCCTGCGCAGCGCCTGCGCGTCGAGGCGGGCGCCTCGGGCCTTGTCGACCTCGCGGCGCAACCGCTCGTTCTCGTTGCGCAAGCGCTCGTTGTCCGTCGCGCCCTGCCAGAGGTTGCGCAGCGGCTGGGTTGCCGTCTCACCGGCCGATTGCAACGGCGAGAGCACCACCGACGCCGCTCGCCGCAAGGTCTGCACCGGCCCCGTATCTCGAAAGTCGAGGGTGAGCACCGCGAGCGAGGCCACCACGAGCACCGCCAAGGTGAAGCGAGACCGGCTGAGGCGCCGTGAGCGAGCCACCGTGGCGGTGGGTTCAGCTCTGCGGGTTCGACGAGAACAGCACGCCCTTCAGCGCCTCGAACTCCTCCAACGACTGGCCCGAGCCGATGGCGACACAGTGCAACGGGTTGGCGGCGATCACGATGGGCATGCCGGTCTCGTGCTGCAGTCGGGCGTCGAGCCCGTGGAGCATGGCCCCGCCACCAGCCAGCACGATGCCCTGCTCCATGATGTCGGCCGCCAGCTCCGGCGGGGTCTTGTCAAGCGTGACCTTGACGGCGTCGCAGATGGCCGACAGCGGTTCCTCGATGGCCTCCCGGATCTCCTCGGTGGTGGTGACGATGGTCTTGGGCAGGCCCGTGACCAGATCACGGCCGCGGATCTCAGCGTGCAGCTCCTCCTCGAGGGGCCACGCCGAGCCGAGGGCGATCTTGACCTCCTCAGAGGTGCGCTCGCCGAGGGCGAGGCTGTACTCCTTCTTGATGAACTGGATGATGGCGTCGTCGAGCTCGTCACCCCCGACGCGCACGGACTGGCTGGCCACGATGCCGCCGAGGGAGATCACCGCCACCTCGGTGGTGCCACCCCCGATGTCGACGATCATGTTGCCCGTGGGTTCCTGCACGGGCAGGCCCGCCCCGATGGCTGCGGCCATGGGCTCCTCGATGATGTAGGCCGGCTTGCGGGCGCCCGCGTACTCGGCCGCTTCCTGCACGGCTCGCTGCTCCACGCCGGTGATGCCCGACGGGACGCAGATCACCATGCGGGGCTTGGCCCAGCGCCGCTGGTGGACCTTGTGGATGAAGTACCGGAGCATCTTCTCGCAGATCTCGAAGTCGGCGATAACGCCGTCCTTCAAGGGCCGGATGGCCTGGATGTGGGCGGGAGTGCGCCCGATCATCCGTTTCGCTTCGATGCCGACGGCAAGCGGCCGGCCGTCCTTGACGTTCACGGCCACCACCGACGGCTCGTCGAGCACGATGCCCCGGCCCCGCACGTAGACCAACGTGTTGGCCGTGCCGAGGTCGACGGCCATGTCGCGGCCCATGATGGAAGAGAAGGGGTTTTCCGACATTCAGGAGCCTCTGCGCAGCCGAAGGGGGGAGCCTATGGGAGGGCCTGTGACCCCACAAGGCGCGCCACGCTCCCCCTGCTCCGATGGCGGCCACCTTAGGGCCGTCACCGAAGGTCAACAATTCACCCTTCGTTTCGTCTCGGAAGCAGAGCTTCCTCGACGAGCTGCTCGGTTGAGGTTGCTCCAGGTGGTTGAGGCTGCTGCAGGTGTCAGGCGGTGAGTCCTGGGAACCACAGGTTGATCTCGCGCTCGGCGCTCTGGGGGCTGTCGGAGCCGTGCACGAGGTTCTCGGTGGTCGTGGTGGCGAAGTCACCCCGGACTGAGCCCGGCTGGGCGTCTTGCACCTTGGTCTTGCCGATGAGGATGCGGCACAGCTCCCAGGTGTTGTCACCAGGACCTTCCACCACCATGGCCAGCACCAGCGAACGGGTGAGGAAGTCGACGAGCTCGCCGAAGAAGGGCTTGTCCCGGTGCTCGTCGTAGTGCGCCTCGGCCGTGGTGCGTTCCACCGGGCGCAGCTCCGCCGCCACCAGTTTGAGACCCTTGCGCTCGAGGCGGCCGACGATCTCACCCACGAGGCCTCGCTCCACGGCGTCGGGCTTGCACATCACAAAGGTCCGGTTCATACGGCGGCGGACCCTACCGGGGGTCAGAGCCGGGTCAGGACGTCGGCGCCGTCGTCGGTGACCAGGATGGTGTGCTCGAACTGGGCGCTACGGCTGCCGTCGACGGTGACGGCGGTCCAGTCGTCGTCCCAGACGCGATGCTCGAAACGGCCGATGGTGAGCATCGGTTCGATGGTGAACGTCATGCCCGCCTGCATCACCGTCGAGGCCCGTGGGTCGTAGTAGTGCAGCACTTGCAGGTCGGTGTGGAACTCCCGGCCGATGCCGTGACCGATGAAGTTGCGCACCACGCCGAACCGGTGAGCTTCGGCGTGGGACTGGATGGCTCGGCCGATGTCGGACAGGGGTCGGCCGGGGCGCACGGCGTCGATCCCCCGGTCGAGGCACTCGTGGGTCACCCGCATCAGCGCCTGGGATCGCTCGTCCACGGTGCCGACGCAGTAGGTGGAGTTGGTGTCGCCGTGGACGCCCTCGCGGAACAGGGTGACGTCGAGGTTCACGATGTCGCCGTCGACCAGCGTGCGGCTGTCGGGAATGCCGTGGCAGATGACCTCGTTGACCGAGGTGCACAACGATTTCGGGAAGCCCCCGTAGTTGAGCGGACTGGGGTAGCCGCCGCGATCGATGCACGCCTGGTGGCAGATGGCGTCGAGCTCGTCGGTGGTCACGCCCGGCCGCACGGCCGCCGCCGTCTCGGCCAGCACCTCGGCCGCGGCGCGACCCGTGCGCCGCATGGCCTCGATGATCTCAGCCGCCTTGACCGGGGCTTCCCCCCGAAGGCTGCTTCCGCCGGTGACGGCGTAGTGGGGCAAAACGATCGTCTCGGGGACCGCACGCCGCGGGCTGACGGCCCCACGCTGCACCCGGGCGGTGGTCAGCCGGTGGCAACGCTTGAACTTCTTGCCGCTCCCGCACCAGCAGGGGTCGTTGGCCTTCACGTTGGTCCGGTCGATCACGCTCACCGCTCCCAGTATGGGCCATCCCCCGTGGTCGTGAGGAACGAGCGGGCGGCACCGACGACGTAGAGGGAGCCCGCCACCAGCACCAGGTCGTCGGGTGTGGCCAGGGCCAAGGCTCGCTGGACGGCATCGTCGACGGAGGGGACGACTTCGGCGGGGATACCCATCCGCTCGGCGGCAGCGGCGACCTCGGCGGCGGGGATGGCACGAGGCGACGCGGGCGTGCAGGCCACGAGGAAGCCGGCGTCGGTGGCGTTGATGGCCTCCAACATCGCCGACGGGTCGCGGCCTTGGAGCAGTCCCATCACCAGGATGAGCGAACCGGACAGCGTGAGCTCCTCAGCCAACGTGCGAGCGGCGGCGGCGGCCCCATCCACGTTGTGGGCGCAGTCGAGCACCACGGTGGGCTCGTGGCGCACCACCTCGAAGCGACCAGGCAAGGTGAGGCCGGCGAAGGCCTCGCTCACCACCTCGGGGTCAAGCGGGCGTCCGAAGAAGGCCTCGGCGGCGGCAAGGGCGATGGCGGCGTTGTCTCCCTGGTGGGCGCCGTGGGCCGGCAAGTAAAGCTGGTCGATCTCAGACTCGGGGGTGCGCAGGTCGACCAGGCGCCCGCCGACCGCCACCCGGTTGGCGTCGCAGTCAAACTCGGGACCTCGCACCCACAGCCGTTCAGCGCCCACCTCTGAGACGGTGCGGTCGAAGATCGGCCGAAGGTCGTCGGCCACCTCACCGAGCATGAACGTGGCCCCCGCCTTCACGATGCCCGCCTTCTCCTCGGCGATCGCCTGGCGCCACGCTCCTCGTCCGTCGGTGTGGTCGGCCCCGATGTTGGTGAGCACCGCCACCTGACCGTCGGCCACGTTGGTGGCATCGAAGCGGCCGAGCAGGCCCACCTCGATCACGGCCACGTCGACGGCCACATCGGCGAACCAGCGGAATGCGGCGGCGGTGAGGATCTCGAAATAGGAGGGCCGCACGCCGCTCACGCCCTCGAGATCAGCGACGGCTCCGATCAGCGCGCCGAGCGTGTCGTCGTCGACCGGCTCGCCGTCCCACGCCAAGCGCTCGTTGATGCGCTCGAGGTGGGGGCTCGTGTACGCGCCGACCGAGAGCCCGCTGGCTCGCAGCAGCGCCGACAGCACCCGGACCGTCGACCCCTTGCCGTTGGTGCCGGTGACGTGCACCACCGGGTAGGCGTGCTGGGGGTCACCCATAGCCTCGGTGAGACGCCGGATCCGGTCGAGGGACAGGTGCTCCCACCGGCCCGCGGTGGTTTCCAGGTTGGTGTGCTGATCGAGGTAGCGAAGCGCCGAGGCCAGGTTCACGGGCTCGACCGATGCCAGCTCGTCAGCGCGGCACCAACACCTTGCGGGCGTGGCCAACGATGACGCCTACACGGTCACCGCCGGCGAGACTGTCACCGTGCCCGCGCCAGGCATCCTGGGCAACGTCACGGGCGGTGCTCGACACTCGCGCCTTTGCTCCTGCCGCCGCCTCCGTGGCCCGGTCCCGCGCCACCTCGACGGCGTGCTCGAACTGGGGGCGAGCGGCCTCGGCGGCGTCCGCCGCCCGCTGGCGGGCCAACTCAGCGGCCTGCTGCACCTTGGGGCGAGCGGCCTCGGCGGCGTCCGCCGCCCGCTGGCGGGCCAACTCAGCGGCGTGTTGCACCCTCGGCTTGGCCGCGTCGGCGACGTCGGCCAGTTGGCTCACGGCCGACGTGACGCGCGCCGAGACGGGCATCACCGGTGCCGCCGTGGTGGACAGACCGAGAGCGGCGGCGGCGCGGCGCCGGGCGCGCCGGGCGAGCAGCACGCCCAGGACTCCGCCAGCGGCGGCACCAATGGCGGCGCCCTTGAGCACCTCCTGGGTGACGTCGGCTTGTCCGGGTTCGGACCGGTCGGCCACCGTCGCCAGCCGATCGCGTGCCGGGAAGGCGGCCACGGCTGCGCCGATCAACCCGCCCAACAACGCGCTCTTCAAGACCTTGTACATCGGGAGTCCTCTCCTGGGCGAGCCGTTCAACCTCGGTTCACCCGCTGGTGGGGCGGGGGCCGAACCTACCAAACCCGTCGCAGGGGACTCCGCCCCTGACCCCCGTGGCCCTGCGGCACAGGATCCCCCCTTCGCTCCCTCCGGCCAAGGTCGCTTCGCTCCCGGCCGAACGGTCAGCGGTCGTCGACGGCCACCTCAGGGGCACCGTCGTCGGCCGTACGCACCATCACGCGGCGGCCACCGGCGCGCTGGCGCTGGTCCTTCTGAGCGGCTCTGGCGGCCTTCTTGGACTGACGGCTCGATTGGCGCCGGGCGCGTTGCGCCTTGACGGCCTGCTTCTCGGCCTTGCGGCGACGGCGCCGCGACTGCTTCTGCGCCTTGAGGGCATTGGCCGACTCCTTCTCGGCCCGCTTGGCCTGACGCTTGGACACCTTTGCGCCTTGGGCCACGGCGTTGGCGGCCTTGGCCGCCTTGCGGGCCTTGCGCCGCGAGAGTTTGTCCGCCTTGGCCGCCTTGGCCGCCCGCTTCTCGGCCCGACCGACCTTGCGGCGCGAGCGGCGCGTGGACTTCTCGGCCGTGGCCACCTTGCGCTTGGCTCGGCGAGAGGTAGCCACCCGCTCGGTGTCGGCGGTGCTCTCCTCCAGGGCGTCCAAGCGGTCGGCTTCTGCGCTGGTGCCGCCTCGCCGCGCCATCAGCTGGCCGCCCGGCGAGGACGGGAGCGGGTGGCGGTGCGGGGCACCAGCGTGGGGTTGACTTTGTCGAGTACCACGGAACGATCGATCACACACTTCTCCACGTCAGTCCGGCTGGGCAGGTCATACATCACGTTGAGCAGCACCTCCTCGAGGATGGCCCGCAGGCCTCGGGCGCCGGTGCCTCGCAGGATCGCTTGATCGGCGACGGCTTCGAGCGCGTCTTCGGTGAACTCCAGCTCGACGTTCTCCAGGTCGAAGAACTTCTTGTACTGCTTGGCCAGCGCGTTGCGGGGCTCGATCAGGATGCGCACGAGGGCCTCACGGTCGAGGTTGGAGACCGCCCCGATCACCGGGAGCCGCCCGATGAACTCCGGGATCAGCCCGAACTTCATCAAGTCTTCGGGCAGCACCTTGGCCAGCAGCTCGCCCACGTCCTTTTGGTCCGAGCGGCGGATGTCGGCTCCGAACCCCACCCCTTTGGCTCCGGCGCGGCTCTCGATGATCTTCTCGATGCCAGCGAACGCCCCCCCGCAGATGAACAACACGTTGGTGGTGTCGATCTGGATGAACTCCTGATGGGGGTGCTTGCGGCCGCCCTGGGGGGGCACCGACGCGGTGGTGCCCTCGAGAATCTTCAGCAGCGCCTGCTGCACGCCCTCACCGGACACGTCCCGGGTGATGGAAGGGTTCTCGGCCTTGCGGGCCACCTTGTCGATCTCGTCGATGTAGATGATCCCGGTCTCGGCCTTCTTGACGTCGTAGTCGGCGGCCTGGATCAGCTTCAGCAAGATGTTCTCGACGTCTTCGCCGACATAGCCGGCCTCGGTGAGGGCGGTGGCGTCGGCGATGGCAAACGGCACGTTGAGCATGCGGGCCAGCGTCTGGGCCAGCAGCGTCTTGCCACAGCCCGTGGGCCCGATGAGCAAGATGTTGGACTTGGCCAGCTCCACCTCGTCGGCCCCGTGGGCGGGCGCCGCC
>JAABUQ010008816.1_pt1 | contig 13968 bp, 9 predicted proteins | sample 5560001 | NCBI WGS metagenome assembly JAABUQ01 (sample SAMN10711888, study PRJNA513371) | rock metagenome | isolation source: Antarctica rocks | place: Antarctica: Victoria Land, Finger Mt nord | collected 2015-12-18
AATTTGCAGGCATCCGCACCCGTCCATCGCGGCACGGCCTCCGTCACAATGGCCCCGCGCGACAACCAGGGCTTGTACTTTCACCATGACGCGCTCAGCACAGTCGGCTACGGCGCATTGGAGTTTTACCTGCACGGCAACGCGTCTTTGACCGTGTGCCTGGTGGACAGCGACAAGCAGTTCAAGGCGCGCTATTCACTGAAACGCTTTGCGCCCCATGGCGACACTTGGGCGCACATCGTTTTGCCGCTGTCCCTGCTTGGCGTCGCACATGGCGGCGAATCTATTACGGGCGTCTCGTTTCAGGCGGACGGCAAGGCTCAGCAGCCTGCCGTCGCCATTGACGACATCCGCCTTCTTCCCGACATGGCCCTGCCGCCTGCCGCCACGCAGATAGTCGTGCCTGTTTCCGTTGATGCGCAAGCCGATATTCACCCCATCTCGCCGCTCGTTTATGGCATGGCGTTCGCGCCCCAATCCTATCTCACTGATTTGCACTTGGGCGTCAACCGCTGGGGGGGCAACGACAAGAGCCGGTACAACTGGGTGCAGGGCAACGCCTGCAATGCCGCCCGCGACTGGGGCTGGCGCAACCGCAAGGCGGTTGACACTGACCTTGCGCCTGCCCCGTCGTCCGCCGCCGACCGCTTTGTGGCCCAAAACCAGGACGCCGGGGCTGCCTCGCTGGTCACCATCCCCACGCTGGGCTGGGTGGCCCGCGACAGCGACAACAGCCACGCCTCGCAGAATGTGCCCAATGGTGGCGGGGCGGGCCTGCAAGGAGCGGCCGGCGCGATTGACGGCTACAACCCCGATACGAACCGCGCCCTGACTTCGGTTGCTTCCTCTGCCCGTAAAAACAGCGCGTTTGACATCAATCCCGCTCCCGGCGATGGCCCTGTGTATCAAGATGAGTGGGTCAACCACCTCAAGACACGCTTCGGCGGCGCAAGCCACGGCGGCGTTCGCTTGTACGCCATGGACAACGAACCCGACCTGTGGGACGCTACCCATACCGATGTTCACCCCGCACGCATGGGCTATGACGACCTCCTGCATACGTTCCTGGACTACGCCACTGCTGTCAAAGCCGTTGACCCTGACGCCCAAATCACCGGCCCCGTTTCCTGGGGCTGGACAGGCTATGAGTACTCGCCCTTAGACCGGGGCGATGACAACTATCACACCCACGCCGACATGAACCGGCATAATGGGCAATGGTTCGTGCCCTGGTTTTTGTCCCAGGTGCATGCCCACGACCTCAAAACCAAGCAGCGCACGCTGGACGTTTTAGACCTTCACTTCTACCCCCAGGGCGACGGCCTGTTTAACGGAGCGAGCAGCGCGACCGACAAAGACGCCAACGCCCGACGATTGCGCGCCGTCCGCGCCTTGTGGGACCCGAGCTATCAAGATGAAAGCTGGATTGCCCAATCTATTTATTTGATCCCGCGCATGAAGCAGTGGGTGGCGCAAAGTTATCCCGGCACCAAGCTTGCCCTGACCGAGTGGAACTTCGGCGCAGACGCCACCATGAACGGCGGCCTGGCCGCCGCCGATGCCCTGGGCATCTTTGGGCGCGAAGGTTTGGACATGGCCTGCTACTGGGCGTATCCGCCCAATGGCTCGCCCGCGTACCTCGCGTTTAAGCTGTTCCGCAACGCTGACGGCCAGGGGCAAGGCCTGGGCGACATCGCCTGCCGCGCCCAAAGCGCCCGCCCCGACATGGTGTCCGCCTATGCCGCTCAGGACACCCGCGCGCACGCCTTAACCATTATTCTGCTCAACAAATCTCCGCAGGCTTCGGCCACTGTCCCCCTTGCCCTGTCCCATTGGACGCCTGGTAAATCTCCTGTCCAGTCCTGGCGTGTTTCTGCCGATACTAAAGCAGACCCGGCGCGGGCACGCTTGCGCCCCTTGCCAAGCGCGGTCTGGACCGGCACGGCGCACACCTTGACGCTGCCGCCGTATTCCATGACCCTGCTGCGCATTCCGGGCCGCTGAGTTTTTAGCGGCATTGCTTAGGCGTTTTAGAGGCGTTTCCTGCGCGTACCAACGACGGACGGATTTGTTCCGTCGTTGGTTGTGGCTTGCACAGCGATAGAAATGCGTGTGCAATGCCGGAGGCCCCCCCGCCCCAATTCTGGGGAGCAATACAGATAAATGCTAATGGCAGTTGTCTTATCCTGTCCTACTCCGGTCTTCATCTGGCACCCCATTATTGGGGCGGGGGGGCCACTGCCGAGTTTCGCTGCCTGACCATCACGACATACAGTTATGACAACCGCTTCGCTGCACAACCTGCCTTCATCCGACGAGTTTGCGAGGTCGGCCCGCCGCCGCCAACTGTGGCTCGCTTTGGGCGGGCTAGGGCTGGCCCTCCTGGTCGGGGTCGCTTTTGTGGGCCTGGGCAAAGACACGCCGCTGGTGCCGGTCGCCCTGCTGCTCGCCGTGCTGACGCCGATTGTGCTGTGGCGCTTTCCCCGCGCCAGTTTGTACACCCTGTTTGCCGCCGCGTGCTTGTTTGAGCTGGGACGCAGCGAGTTCGCCGACTCGCTCACCGACAGCGTGCCGTTCTTTTGGAATGTCAACACCATCTTTCAAGTTTACGCGCACCAGGACGTGAAGGCTATTCCCCTGAACGTCATGGAAGTGTTTGCGCTGACAGCGGGGCTGTGCTCGGTCTTTCGCACTGTCTTCAGCCGCACCACCGACCTGCGCGGCGGCTCGCTTGTCGGCCCCATCGGGCTGTATTTGGCGTTTGTGGTCGCGGCGTGGGGGCTGGGAATGGCGACGCACGGCGACTTCAAAGTGTCCTTGCAGGAAGTGCGCTCGCAGTTTTACTTCGGGATTGCGTATCTGCTGGCCGTTAACAGCCTGCGCGACAGGGCGCAGATTGGCGTTCTGCTCCGGCTTTTTGTGGGCTGCGTGGGACTGAAGGGCATCTTGCTGACGTTCCGGCGCTACGTGACCCTGCACGGCCTGCCGGTGCCGGATCAAGGGGTCGGGGCGCACGAAGAGGCGTTTTTCTTTGATGCCTTCGCCGTCCTGCTGGCCGTGCTTGCGCTGTGCGGCGCGCACAAGCGTTTGCAGCGCGTCATGTGGCTCCTCCTGCCATTCGTGCAGCTCGCCAACCTCGCCTGCAACCGGCGTGCCGCAACGGCGGCCCTGGTCGTGGTTGTGCCGGTCTTGATTGCCTGCGCCATTCGGGTCTTGCCGCAGCGGCGACGCCTGGTGGTGCGGGTCACGGTTGGCTTTGCCATACTGTTTAGCGTGTATTTTTCGCTGTTTCGCAACAGCAGCTCGTTTATCGCGCAGCCCGCCCGCGCCATTCAGTCGCAGATTGCCCCTGACCCGCGCGACGCTTCGTCCAACGCTTACCGTGATGCGGAAAACGCCGACCTCATGGCAACGATTAAGTCTGCGCCATTGGGCTTCGGCTACGGCAAGCCGATGCTGCACGCTGTCCCCATCGTGGACATCAGCGCGGACTATGCGTGGTGGGACATTATGACCCACAACCAAATCCTGTGGGTGTGGATGCGCGTGGGCACATTGGGATTTGTCGCCTTCTGGCTGATGGTCAGCGCGATACTCATCCAGGGCTGCCTGACGATTAGGGCGGACGGGGCCGACGCCGAGACAAAAGCCGTGGGCCTGTTTGCCATGCTCGTGGTCGGCATGCTGATGATCTTTGGCCTGCTGGACTTGCAGCTTTCAAACTTTCGGGATATGCTGCTGGCGGGCTTTTGGAGCGGGGCTTTGGCGTTTCTCGGCCTGGGGGCGGCACAAAAGCGTGCGGGCCTGCCCGCGACGGGGGGCAGCTTTTACGGCTACGCGGGGAAGACGGCGCACGGCGGGCAGCCTCAAATCGGAGAGAACCCCTCCCCGGCCCTCCCCGAAACGGAGAGGGAGAAGAGAGACATTTCCTACTCCCTTCCCGCTTCGGGAGGGGCCGGGGGTAGGTCTCTTACTCCGAACCCTCGCCCACTTGCCGGTGAGCCGCAGGCGCAAGCCGTCAGCGCAAACCCTGCGCCCGCCGCCGCGCCGCGCGTGGCCCGCAATGTGGCGACGACACTGGCGACGCAATTGCTCTCGTGGGGCATGACGTTTGTGGTCACCTTGTACCTGCCGCGCTATATTGGCGATGTCGGCCTGGGCTTCCTTACCCTGGCGGCCTCGTTCGCGTCTGTCTTCAGCCTGCTGGTGGGCTTGGGGACATCCACCGTCTTGATTAAAGACATCGCGCGAAACCACGGGCGCGCGGGCGAATTGGCCCTGGCATCCCTGGTTCTGCGCGTTCCATTGGGCGTGGCGGCGGTGGCATTAGGGTGGGGGGCATCGTGGGCGCTGGGCTACGATGCGCACCTGCGCCTGCTGATTGTGGTTGCATTGGGCGTTATGGCGATGGGGCAGATTACTGAAGCCCTGGGCTGCGTGCTGCGTGGCCTGGAAGAAATCCCCCGCCAGAATGCCGCCGCACTGGCCGAGAAAGTGGTCGCGTCTGTTTTAACCATCGTGCTGGTTGTGCTGCGCGCGCCCCTAGCACTGATTATCGGCGCGGCGGCATTGGGTTCGCTCGCCTCGCTGGCCGTAGTGCTGACAGGCTTGCGGCGTCATATCTCGCACGTTGCGCGCCCTTCGTCCTCTACTATTAAAGCGATGGTGATGGCGGGGATGCCATTTCTCACCACGGCTGTGTTTATGGCGGTCTACGGGCAGGCCGACGCCTTGCTGCTGTCCAAGATGAGCAGCGTGGCGGCGATAGGCTGGTATGGGCTGGCAAAGCGCCTGGGCGGCTCTACCATGGTCATCCCTGTGGCACTCGCAAGCGCGCTTTTGCCTACCCTGGCCCGCTTGTGGGAGACGAACAAAGGCCAATTTGCCGTCTCCGTGCAGCGGCTGTGGAACCTAATGCTGATTGCGGTCGTGCCGTTCGCCGCTGTCCTGGGACTGGCCCCCGCCCGCATTCTGGCCCTGCTGCACTACCCGGCCTCGTTCAGCCATTCCATCCCCGTGCTGGTGCTGATGGGCGGCGCGGTCATCCTGTGGTTTCTGTCTCAGGTGGCGGGGACAGCTTTGATTGCCTCCGACCGGCAGGGCGCGGTGAGCCGCATTGCGGGCATCGCGGCATTGCTCAGCATCCCTGTCTGCGCCGGGTGCATCTGGGGCGCGCAGCACTGGCTGCATAACGGCGCGGTTGGGGCGATGCTCTCCGATGTGCTGGTGGAGGGCTACCTATTAATGGCCTACGTGCGCGCCCTGCCGCCGCGCCTTTTGCACCCGCGCAGCGCTTTGGTGCTGGGCCGCGCGCTCGTAGCCGCCCTGCCCCTGGTGGGCTTGTTCCACTTTGTCCACTCGGCATCAGGGCTGGCGTGGATTGTGCCCGGCCTCCTGGCTTACCTGCCTTTGTGTCTCTTGCTGGGCTGTCTCAGCGCGCAGGACGTGCAGGCGCTCCGTAACCTTTTGTCTAGAAAGATGCATGCCCGATGAGCAAACCCTGGAAAATGTCTGTTGTTGTCTGCACCCGCAACCGCCCGCAGGACATTGAAACGTGCCTGCCGACTGTGCTGGCCTGTCCGTTTCCCGACGCCGAAGTGATACTGGTAGACCAGAGCACGGGCACTGAGACCTGCGAAATCGCGCGGCGCTTGCAGCGAGACTGGCCGCACCTGGTTTATGTTCCCACGCATACCGTGGGCAAGTCTATCGCGCTCGGCCTGGGCATCGCGCGGGCGCAGGGGAATATCCTTGCCTTCACGGACGACGACTGCGACGTCCCCGAATGCTGGCTGGTGCGCATTGCCTCGGCTTTTGAGCGCTCGCCGCACATGGATATTTTGTTTGGCCCTGTCCTGCCGTCGCCTGCCATTGAGAACCTGGACGAAGTTTGTGTCCCGGCCTGGTCGTTTAGCGAGCCGCGCGAGCTGGCAAAGGGCGAAGTCTGCGGCATGGGCGCGAACATGGCCCTGCGGCGTTCGGCCCTGGAACGGCTCGGCGACGCTTGGTTTGACCCGCTTCTGGGGCCGGGCGCGCCGTTTCCTGCCGGGGAAGAAGGCGACTTTGTGTACCGGCTGCGGGCGGCAGGCGCGCGCGCGGCCCTGCGTCCCGCCCTCGCTGTCTGGCACCGCGCCTTCCGGCTGCCGGATCACTGGCAGACCGTGCTGCACGGCTACGGCGTGGGCGACGGGGCCTTTCATGCCAAGCATGCCCGCTGCGGCGACAGTTGGGCCTGGCGCACCATCGCGCATCATTTGGCGTATTACGGCGCGCGGGCGGCGGGCAAAGCCCTCTTGCGACGCACACCCAACAGCGATATGTCTACCCTGCGCGGCTACTGGCGCGGCCTGACCCAAAGCCTGCACCATCCCCTAGATAAAAAAACTCGGCTGTATACCCTCGCGCAAACCCCGCCCGCCGCCGACACTATACCCAGAGAGGCGGAGACGCAGGCGGCTGCGCCGTCCCCTGAAAGAAGCATGAGCAAAGTCGTATGAGTATGGAAATGTCTTCTCTAAATGCCCCCGTGCCCCCAAGCGCATTCGCTCAGCTTTTGCGCAAAGTGGGCAAAGCGCGCGAGTTTCTCGTCCCGTGGCTGCGCTCGCGCTGGCTGCTGCGCGCCTGCACGTCCAAAGGCCAGACAACCCTGGTGGTCAACGGGCACGTGTTGATTGAAAATGAGGGCGCCATTCACCTGGGCGATAAGATACGCATTCGCGCCATCCACCTGCCCGTGGAGCTGGCCTCCCTGCCCGGCGGCACACTCACCATTGGCGACAAGACTTTTATCAACTCAGGCGTGTCTATCTGCGCGCAGCAGTCCGTGACTATTGGCCGCAACTGCGCTATCGGCAACATGTCGCTGATTATGGACACGGATTTCCATACGCCCGGCGACCACACGCGCTGGCCGGAAGCCCGCCCCGTCGTCCTGGAAGACGATGTTTGGCTAGGCGCGCGGGTCACGGTGCTCAAGGGCGTGACAATCGGGCACGGTGCGGTGGTGGCGGCGGGGGCCGTTGTCACCAAGGATGTCGCCCCGCGCACGGTTGTCGGCGGCGTCCCCGCGAAGCTGATTCGCCATTTGGATGCCCAGCCCGTGAATGCGCCGCTTGTTAATGATAACGACCCAGCAAAGGCCCTCGCATGCACCTGAGCATTGTCATTCCCACATTCAACCGGCGCGACAGCCTTGCGGTGACTTTGCAGGGCCTAGCGCGCCAGGACTACCCCGCGTCGCAGTTTGAGGTGTTGGTCATCTCAGACGGCGCGACCGACGGCACCGACGACTTTGTGCGCACGCAGGCTGCCCAAGTCCCGTACAAATTGTCCCTCTTGACGCAGGCCAACGCCGGCCCCGCGCGCGCCCGCAATCGCGGCATCGAGGCCGCGCAGGGCACTGTTGTTGTCTTTTTAGACGACGACGTGGAGCCGCTTCCCGGCCTTTTATCCGCCCACGCCCGCCACCATGAAGGCAGCGATAACACCGTCGCGATTGGCCCTCTCTCCCCCGACCCGGCCCAGTCGCGCCAAGAGCCGCCGTGGATTGCGTGGGAGCATGCCATGCTTCAGAAGCAATACGTTGGGTGGGCGACCGGCTTGTTTACCGAAGTCAACCCGTGCAACTTTTACTCCGGCAACGCGTCTGTGCGCCGCGCCCAGCTTCAAGCGGTCGGCGGCTACGACGAATCATTTACCCGGCAGGAAGACGTGGAGCTGGCCTGCCGTTTGGAGCGTCAATTTCGCCCAAACTTCGTGTTTGACCCGACCGCCGACGCGCGGCACCGCCCCCGCCGCTCGTGGGCGTCGTGGCTCGCCGTGCCGCTGGCCTATGGACGCCTGGACGTGGTGCGCGCCCGCCGGGGCGATGCCTCGTGGGATATTATTCGCGACAGCTACCGTTCCCGGCAGCGCGCGACGCAGGTTTTGGCGCGTTTGGCCTGGACCGTGCCGTGCCTGGCCGTGCCTTTGCGGAATGTCCTGCGCCTAGCGGCTTTGATGGCTTACCGTGCAGGCCACCCGCGGGCCAGCTTTGCCGCCCTGAGCGTGATCTACAACCTGCGCTATCTAGACGGCGCGGCATCCGAGCTAGGCCGGCGCGCTTTGGTGGAACTGCTTCTGCCGCCAAGCAAGGGCGTGCAGGAAGCGCCCGCATCGTCCTAACAGCGCAAGGGGATTGCACAGGGGTTTGTAAGGCTGATTAAGCGCGAACCAACGACGGAACAAAACCATCCGTCGTTGGTGCGGGCTGGGAAAGAAAGAAAAGCGCCGAGGGAAAGGGCTTAGGGAGGCCCTCCGCCGTGCCTGGGAGTCCCTCCCCCGGCCTCGTAAAACTCGTCCTTCCCCTCCCCTAAAGGGGAGGGGGGCCTGTGTCAGTGAGTTGATCTTGGTGACAGGGTGTTCTTCTCTGCCCAGCCTTACAAAAAGCACCGCTAATCACCGAAGAGATTAACCATCTGTACTAGGCACCCCTCCCCTTCAGGGGAGGGGAAGGACGAGTTTTACGAGGCCGGGGGAGGGACTCCTCACGCGGGGCGAGGGACTTCCAAACGCAATGGAACACACACAATGAAACTTGGCTTTGTCTTGGAGCAGGCATTGGGGCACGTCACCCACGCGCAGAACCTGCGGCGCACATTGGCAAATGACCCGCGCGATCAGGCGTCTTATATGGATATTCCGTACTATGACACGCCCGGCTGGCAGAGCAAACTGCCGGGCGTGCGGTCAAACTGGTCGGTGCGGGCCTCGCTGGCGGCGTATCAAATGCTGCGCCCGCAGGCGGGGCAGCTGGATGCCGCGCTGTTTCATACGCAGGTGACATCGCTCTTTTCTGCCGGGCTGATGCGGCGCGTGCCGTCTGTGGTGTCGCTGGATGCGACGCCCGTGCAGTATGATGCGCTGGGGGCCTTGTACGGGCATGTGCCCAGCGGCAGCGCGCGCCTGGAGAACATCAAGAAGCGTCTCAACCAGCGTTCGTTTCACGCCGCCCGTCACCTGGTGACATGGTCTGAGTGGGCCAAGGGGTCATTGGTCGCAGATTATGGGGTCAGCGCGGACAAAATTACCGTGATCCCGCCCGGCATTGACCTGGACCTATGGGACTTCCCCGAGCGCAGCAAAGGGGCGGGCGAGACAGTCAACGCCTTGTTTGTCGGGGGCGACTTTGCGCGCAAAGGGGGCGACACGCTTTTGCAAGCGTTCGCCGCACTGCCTGCCCAGGCGAATGTGCATCTGCACCTGGTGACGCAGACCGAGGGCGTGGGGGACAACCTAGCGAATGTCACCGTGCATCGCCATATCAAGCCCAATTCAGACACGCTGCGCGGCTTGTTCCAAAACGCGGACATGTTCGTGCTGCCGACGCGGGCAGACTGCTCGCCCCTGGTCGTGCTGGAAGCGCTGGCGGCGGGCCTGCCGATCATCACCACGCATGTGGGGGCCTTAGCCGAAACAGTTACTCAGGGCGAAACCGGCCTGGTCGTGCCTGCCAATGATGCCCCGGCGTTGTGCGAGGCGCTGGCGCGTCTGGCGGGCGACAGCGGCGAGCGGCGGGCGATGGGTCGGCGGGCGCGTTTGGATGCCCGCGTGCGCTTTGGGGCCGCGCAGAACTACGGGAAATTGGTGCAGACAGTGCGGGAAGCGGGGGCATAAGATGCTTGGCGTAAGTGATAAAAAGTTTGGCATAAGTATTGGGGGACTTGGCATAAATCGTGCAATCAAAGCGTTTGAGGACAAACGCATGAAGACATTGCTGCTGATACCCAGCGTAGAGAAAACCGAGATTGCCGGCGCAGTCGCCGAGGGCCGCCATCCCGCGATGGACTACCATGCCCTGCAAACGGCTTTGGCCCTGCGCGACGGGCAGGCCGACCTGCTGGACTATGCCGCCGTGGAGGCCGACCCCAGCCCGCTGGTGCGGCTCGTGCGGCGCGCAGCCGGACGCGATGCCGCCCTGGCCGTGATGGGCTGGCAGCGGCGCAAAGAGTACGGGGCGATCTTTACCAACGGCGAGAATGTCGGCATTCCGCTGGCTTTGCTGCTGGCGGGCGCGCGCCGCCGTCCCACGCACGTTTCTATCGGACACCGCTTGTCGGCCGGGAAAAAGCGTCCGTTCTTCACCGGCCTGCGCGCAGACCGTCAGTTTGACACCATTTTCGTCTATGCGCAAAGCCAGCGCGACTTTGCCGAAGATCATTTGGGTATTCCGTTCCAAAAGCTGGATTTGATCTCGTTCCAGGTGGACGACCACTTCTTTCGCCCCCTGCCCGGAGTTGGCGTCAACGAAAACCAAATCTGCGCGGCGGGGCTGGAATGGCGCGATTACCCGACCTTAATAGAAGCAGTAGAAAGCATGCCGGAGTTATCCGTCAAGCTTGCCGCCACGTCGCCCTGGTCCAAATCCGCCAATGACACCGAGCATCGCACCCTGCCCGCCCACGTGGAGGCCCGCCGGTATGACTATGACGGCCTGCGCACGCTTTATGCCCAATCCTCGTTTGTCGTGGTGCCCCTGAAAGAAACAGACTTTCAAGCAGGCGTCACCACCATTTTGGAAGCAATGGCAATGGGCAAAGCCGTGATTGCCACGCGCACCTCGGGCCAGACCGACGTTCTGATTGAAGGCGTGACCGGCCTGACAGTCCCGCCCGGCGATGTCCTTGCCTGGCAGCGCGCCATCACCCGCCTGCGCGAAGATGCATCCCTGCGCGAGCGTCTAGGACGCAATGCCCGCCGCTGGATTGAGGAGCATGCCACGCTGGATCGCTGGACTGCGCGGCTCGCCGAGGCCCTGCAAAATGTCCCCGAAGACCTTGCCGACACGCCCGGCCTGTCGTTTGCTGGCCTGAGCCAGCCGCCCGCCGCTCCGGTCGCTCTGCGCAAGACCGGCTCATAAAACGCCGTAAACTGCAAAATCATGTTATAATAAAGGCGGCGCGTGTGCGCCGCCTTTACCCTTGTCACTCCTGCACTCTGCGAAAGAGCAAGTTTTAATGAACAATACCAAGAAGTTCGCCGTGCCGATCATGGCGGTTGTCACCGTGATTGCCCTGCTGTCCACGCTGCTTACTTATCTGCGCTGGGCGCCCCGCCGCCCCCTAGTGACTGTGGGAAACCAGGTTATCAGCAAGTACGACTACCAGACAGCCCTGGATAAACAAGCCGGCAAAATCGTGCTGACCAAGCTGGTCTACACCGACCTTGTGCTTCAAGCGGCCCAAAAAGCCGGGGTTATGCCCACGGACAAAGACGTGGATGCCCGGCTCGCCGACCTTTCGCGCCGCAATCCCCAGGTGGCTCAGCAGGCCAACGACGCCAACAACGGCCCTAGTTTCCGGGAAGACCTGCGCACAGACCTCGCTTTGGAAAACCTGCGCATCCACAATGTCACCGCATCCGACGCGGAAGTGCAGTCATTTTACAACAGCCACAAAGCCGCGTTCACCCTGCCGTCCCAGGTGCAGACCACGATGGTAGTCACCCAGTATGCCACTGATGCCTCCACGGCAGAGCATTTGCTCCAGCAGAATATCTCCCCGGATGTGATTGCCCGCCAGCCTCGCCTGCGCGTGGCCGGCGTCAATGGCTTCAATATCAACATGGGCGCTCTTCCGCCTGCCGCCCGCGCACAGGTCGGCAAGACCGTGCTTGCCATGAAGACCGGCAACGTCAAAACCCTGCCGGTCAGCATTGGCAGCGGGCAGTACTTTTTGACATTCAAGGTGAAAAAGTCCGATGCTGCCACGACGCCGCCCCTGTCCGACATCCATGACCAGGTGGCGCGTCAGGTGAAACTGCTCAAGGCAGACAGCCCGCAAGCCACGATTGCCGCTTTGTACCAGCAGACGCAGCCCAAGTTTGCCGTTGAGAAATACGAGGCATTCTTTGGTGACGTGAAGCAGTTCAATGCGCAGAACGGTGCCAAAAAGACCGCCAGCGCCCAGTAGCATTCTCCCGCTCCGCCCCCGCTTCCCTAAGGATATAGATTATGGCGACTGCCCTTACCCCGCCGACACCAACGCCGCCCCCGACATCAGAGGTGGCGGCACACGCTGCCCCGTCTCGCGTTGCCCTGCCGCGCTGGGACTGGGCGACCGTGCTGCCTTACGCCGTCGCGGTGGGCCTGCTGCTGGCCCTTGTCTTGCCTATGCTGCGCTCGTGGGGGTATGAGTATGTCAAGCCGGAATCCTACTACGCCCACGCGCCCATTATCCCTGTTATCATTGCGCTGATGTTCTGGTATCGGCGCGAGGATGTGCGGGCCTGCCCCAAGACCCCGTTCCTGCCCGCGCTGGCTTTGCTCGTGCCTGCCCTGGCGCTGTTTGTGTTTGCCAGCAAATCCTACGCGCTGGCCTTGATGTCGCTGGCGTTTCTGCTGATTTTGTGGAGCGGCGTGTGGCTGGCTTTGGGCACGCGCTTTGTGCGGATGTTTTGGGTGCCGCTCGCGTTTGTGGTGATGATGGTGCCGCTGCCCGGCCCGCTGCTTAATGACGCCACGCTGAAGCTTCAGATGATCTCCACGGTTTTTGCCAACAAGCTGCTGCATTTGATGTTCTTTCACACGACGCTGGCCGGCAATGTCATTCAGATGGACAACTTCCCCCTCTTTGTGGACGTGCCGTGTTCGGGCTTCAAATTGCTCTTGTCGCTGCTGACGTTTGATGCCGCCTTTGCGTATCTGGTGGATGGGTCACGCAACAAGCGCATCTTTTTGTTTCTCTTGAGCGTGCCTTTGGCCCTTGTCATTAATGCCGTGCGCATTGCGCTGATTGGCGTGGTGGGCGAGTGCGTGGGCGATGCCGCCGCCCACGTGTTCCATGATTGGAGCGGCATTATCACTTTGGTTCTGGGCTTTACAGCCCTGTTTTCGGTTGCAAAGGTATTTGGATGCCGTACATTCGCCGGATGGGCTATCTTTTAGCTATTGTGTTTGCCGCCGCTTTGCTCACCGCGACGGTGTGGAAGCCTGCCCCGCCGCCGCCGTTTCATGGCCTGGCTTCGGCGGATGTGCCGCGCGAGGTGGGCGGCTACGCAGCCCCTACCGACTATGAAATGACCGCCGATGTCAAGGCGCTTTTGCAGGGCGCGGACACGGTGTCCCGCACCTACAACCGCGATCAAGACCACATTGACTTTGTGCTGCTTGGCGGCAACAGCCGCGAAAACCTGCATGACCCGCGCTCGTGCCTGACGGGGGCCGGGTGGGCTTTGGCCGGCGACCACACCGAATCCCTGCCCGGCACCAATGTAGACATTCACGCCTGCCATGCCATCGGCATGCCGGGGACGCCGGGGTTTGACGTTTTGTACCTCTACGTGGTGGACGGCAAGCGCATCAGCGCCGTCAGCCAAATCCGCATGCAGATGCTGATTGCGGCCCTGATCGGCAAGCAGAACCGGCCTGTCTACATGCTGCGCTTTATGGAGCCTTTGGCAAGCGACCCGCAAACCCAGGCGCAGGTGCATACGCGCCTGATGGCCTTCGCCTCGCAGATGTGGACTGTGATGAAGCCTAAACTCCAATCCCACGCCTGACGCGCTCGCGTTTTTTGAAGCCCCTGCGTTCTTCTCGCCAAGAATGTAGGGGCTTTTTGTTTTGCTTGCCTGCTCCCTGCAAAGGCATTGCACACCCCTTGTCTACGCTTCTCCCTCGCATACTAACGACGGAACAGTTTCTTCCGTCGGAGCGAAACGCTTGGTACACGCGGGGAACGCGCAGGCAACGCCTTTGCCCCTAGTTTCACACCCCCGGCCTATCAGTTGCTCGCTGTCGCAACAATCCCTATTTTCCGGTAATCTTCTCAGCGCGCCCTGGCACAAAGCCTGCCGAGAATAAAGGGCATGAAAGCGTTAATAGCAGGCACCACCTTTGACAATGTGACTATGGAAGAAGCCGTCGTGCGCATCACGCAGATGGCTCAAAAGACAGACACCCCGCGCGTCATCTGTACGGGCAATTTAGACCAT
>JAABUQ010008817.1_pt1 | contig 13964 bp, 17 predicted proteins | sample 5560001 | NCBI WGS metagenome assembly JAABUQ01 (sample SAMN10711888, study PRJNA513371) | rock metagenome | isolation source: Antarctica rocks | place: Antarctica: Victoria Land, Finger Mt nord | collected 2015-12-18
TTGCGTCCGCGCAGCTCCTGACCCTGCGTGGCCAGGCGTCGCTTGAGCTGGGCCACGACGCGATGCACGGCGGCGAGGTCCTGGGTGGGACCGGTGGGCAGTGCCCGGTCGAGCTCGTTCAGGGGACGCTTGGGCGGCAGGCTCTCCGTCCGCGCAATCTGCGCTCGCTCCAGCTCCCGGCGCAGGTGGCGCTCGAAGCGCCGCAACCCCTCACGCGGTACGCCCTCTCGCCGGGGATCACCCTCCGGGAGGTCCGGCTGGGGCTCCACGCGCAACCCCAGCGCCCGGCGGATGCGCTGGACGTCGACGCCGAGCACCCCCGATCCCTCGCCGCCGCCGAAGGCCGCGATGGCCAGGCGGGCGAGGTCTCGCATGGCGGACTCCGAGCCCTCTTGCATCGCCGCTGCGATCTGCTCGCGCAGGGTCTCCAGGTCGAAGTCGGTGCTCGCCTCGCCGCTGCCGCCAGGGCTCTCGCTGACCCCCTGGCGGGCGGCCTCCGCCTCGGCGGCGCGGAAGAAGAAGCGCTCGAACACCAGCTCGAATATGCGGTTGTCCTCCGGGGACTTGGCGACCGTCGCCGACAGCGCCGTTCTAAAGGCGGCCGGGTCGGTCCAGCTCACATGCCCGAGCGCGTCCAGGACGTCGAGCATCTCGGAGGTGCCGACGGCCATGCCCTCCTCGCGCAGATCCTCGGCGAAGGCCAGCAGCTGGCCCTGCATCCCGCCCGGAGGACGATCGGGGACGCGCGCGTAGACCTTCCCGGCGCCGCCGGTGCCGCCGGCGCCCTCAGGCGGCGGTGCGGCCATCGCCCGACCCGAGCTTGACCCCCACGCGGGAGGCGACCGTGTCCAGGTCGGTGCGGTGCTTGACGATCACGCTCATCGTGTCCCTGAGGGTGAGCTGGTCGATGTCCTCAGCGCCGAGCAGGATCAACGCGCGAGCCCAGTCGATCGACTCGGCGATGCTGGGGGGCTTCTTCAGGTCGAGCTCGCGGACCTGGTGGACGATCTCCACGAGCTTGCGCGCCACTGTCTCGGCGAGCTCGGGGGAATGCAGCCGGACGATCGCCAGCTCGTGCTCCAGGTCCGGGTAGTCAAGCCACAGGTACAGGCAGCGGCGCTTGAGCGCCTCGGTGAGCTCGCGGGTGTTGTTGGAGGTCAGCAGCACGATCGGATGCGTCCGGGCCTCGATCCGGCCGAGCTCCGGGATCGAGATCTGGAAGTCGGAGAGCAGCTCCAGCAGCATCGCCTCGAACTCCTGATCGGTCTTGTCGATCTCGTCGATCAGCAGGACCACGGGCTGCTCGGAGGCGATGGCCGTCATCAGCGGCCGCTGGAGCAGGAACTCCTCGCCGAAGATGTCCTCCTGCACATCGCCCCATCCGGTGCCCTCTGACTCGGTCTGGATCCGCAGCAGCTGCTTGCGGTAGTTCCACTCGTACAGCGCCTTGGCCTCGTCGAGCCCCTCGTAGCACTGCAGGCGCACGAGCCGCCGGTCCAGGTACCGCGCCAACGCCTTGGCCAGCTCGGTCTTTCCGACCCCGGCCGGCCCTTCGACCAGCACCGGCTTGCCCAGCTTGGCGGCCAGGTAGGAGACGAGCGCCGTCGACTCCCCCGGCAGGTACCCGACGCCGGCCAGGCCCTGTGCGACATCCTGCACCGAAATGGGGCTCTCAGCCATGCTCGAAATATAGGGTTCGTCTGTGCTCGTGCTCCCTGAGGCTGTGGCGGCGACGCATCTCGGGCCCGTGACCGTCGTCCTGGCCGTCGGGGTTGTGCTCGGCCTGTTTGGCCATCTCATCAAGTCCCGCGCGCTGATCGTGGCGGCGATTCTGATCATCGGCGTGACCAGCGCGTACTTCATCTTCGAGCTGCGTCCGACCGGCTGAGACAGCGGGCGCTCGTCCGCTCACTCTCCGCGATCCAGAGGGGTCGTGTGCTCCTCGCCACGCTCGGGTGTTTCGTCCATGTGCCGGGGCCGCGCCGAGAGCCACCCGGGTGGGCGCATGCCCAGCTCGGACGGTCGCAGGGGCGCCTCAGGGGCGGGCCGGGGCCCGGTCGGGGAATGCTCCTGCGGTCCGGGAATCTCGGACCGCTGCCGCCGGCGTCGCGGGGAGCCCTCCTCGCCGGGTAGCGGTGGCTCCGGCTGGTGCGCCGCGCGGATGCGCGAGCCGGACAGGGTCAAGAGGCCGGCCACGGCCAGCGCCACGAAGATCCCCCAGTCCACTCCGGCGATGCTCACCCCGCCTCCGGGCAGGCTGGTGCTCTGCTTGTCGAAGATCCGCCAGAGCACCAGCCCGCAGGCCCAGCCTCCGGCGACCACGATCACCCAGCCATCCCCGCCGGGCAGGTGGAAGGCACGCCCCTCCGCGCGCTGGAAGAGCAGCGTCAGCACCCCGCCCGCCACCAGCAGCACCGCCGCCTCCACAAAGGAGAAGGCACCCCACCCGGTGACGGCGGCGATCAGGCCCGTGCGGCTCGCCGCGCCGGGCACCAGCACGGTCTCCTGGTACCAGGGCAGGAACAGGGTGGCGAAGAGGCCCACGGCCGCGCCCGCGGCGAGCCGCCGCTCGGGGGGAAGGACCCGCCACGCGCTGAGGATCCTGCCGCCCAGCGAGCCCGTCCACCGCGCCGCTCCACCGGCGGCCTCATCGGCGTTCACGGGGTGGCGGGCTGGGTCGCGGGCACCCCCGGATTGTAGGACTCGCTCGGCGTCCTCCCCGGGCGAGAGGACGGCGATCAGCGGCCCACCGACACGGTGCCGGCGATGCGGCTGAAGTTCCCGGCCAGGTCGGTGGCGGCCAGTCGCACCCCGTCCCGGCCCGGGGCCAGGGGCGGAAGCGAGAACCTGTGCGCGCCGTAGCCGAAGGTGGCGCTGGTCAGGAACACGGTCCGCGCCCCGCGGGTAATCACGATCCCGACGTGGGAGACCTTCGAGACCCAGAAGCGGACGATCGCCGGCCGCCGGGCGGCCACGCCTGTGGTCAGCAGCGACAGCGCCGGCGGGGTCTTCAGGTAGCGCGCGAAGCGCCGGGCGGTGGCGCAGTACGCCTCGGCGCGCGTGCGCTCGCAGAGACCGTGGAGGAAGCCCGTTACGAGCACGTGGTAGTCCAGCGTGCTCTCCTGACCGGGCTCGTAGAGCGACCACGCTCCGGTGTCGTAGAGCGGAAGCTCGGCCCGGGCCTCGGCGTCCCCGCCGGCGAACAGCCCCGCCGCCCTGGCATCGCCGCTGACCCGAGCGAAGTCGAGCAGGCCGATCAGCGACTGCAGGAAGCCGTTGATGACCCTCTCTCCGGGTGCGAACGAGTAGAGCAGGTAGCGGCGGCCCTCAGATGTACGAACGCCGGCACCGGCCGGAGGAGGGGTGGCGAACAGGGGCAGCGCCCGGCGGCCCAGGTCCAGGAGGCTGCGCCGGTGGGTGAGCAGGTAGGCGCGAGCCAGCGCCTGCAGCGCGGTCGCTTGGGACATCGCGCTGCTCCAGGGCGGCGCCGCCCCTTCGAAGCGGAAGAAGTACTCCCAGGCGATCCCCCCGGCCCGGCGGGAGGCCAGCGGCAGCAGCTCCCCCAGCAGCGTGAGCGTCCTCGGATAGGAACGCGGCCCGGCAGTGTAGAGACCGTTGGCCTTGCCGAAGCTGCCGAGCTCCTGCAGCTCGATGCCCTGGCCCGGGTAGTACTCCCAGACCAGCTCCGAGCCCGCGAACTCCACACGCTGCCCCGGGCTCAGCAGCGGCCCCCGGCTCCACCAGCTCCGGTTACGGGCCAGCGTCAGGAACAGCGCCGGCAGCCGTGAGGGCGTCAGCTGGTGCGAGGCGGCGATCGTCCGCAGGTTCCCGAGCACAGCTCCCAGCTCCACGGCGCGAGTGCCGCTCAGCCGGCGCAGCGTGCCCGTGGCCGCGGAAAGCGAGCCGGCGTAGCTGCCGTACTGCGCCGCTGAGATCGCCCGCGACGCGCGCAGGCGGCGCAGCACGCTCGTCACCGGCACGGGCGCTGTGGCTACCTGCGCCGGGGGGGGCTGTGCGGTGGGCCGGGCGGGGGTCGGGGACCTCGCGGGGAGCAAATCAGGGCCCAGGAACCGGTCGGAGGCTCTCCAGCTGTGGCCGGCGCGGCCGAGCATCACCACGGGCGCCGCGCTCGCCCCCGGGGCCGCCAGCGACAGCGACAGCAGCCCGAGCGCAAGCACCGCCGACGCCGCTGACCGGGGGTTGCTCATCTGGGGCAATGCTAGATTCGCGACGGTGCGGATGCCACCGGTGGCGACCAAGCTCCAGATGCGGAGCCGGCGCATCAGCGTCTCGTGCCTGCTGGCGGCGGTGCTCTCGCTGAGCGCCTGTGGCGGCGGGGGCGATGCCAAGCAGCTCCTGCAGCAGACGTTTACTGGCTCCCACGCGATCCGCAGCGGCAAGCTCAGCTTCAGCCTCACGCTCACGCCTTCGGGCTCCAGCACCCTCACCGCTCCGGTCACGATCAGCTTCGGCGGCCCGTTTCAGACCCTCGGCGCGGGGAAGCTGCCGGCGTCCAACTTCAACGTGAGCATGAGCGGCTTCGGCCGCGGCGGGTCGGTCGGCATCCTCTCCACCGGCACCACGGGCTACGTGACGCTGCAGGGCACGAGCTATCAGCTTCCGTCCGGAACCTTCCAGAAGCTGGAATCGAGCTTCGCCGGGGTCACCTCAGCCGGAGGTTCCGGTCACAGCTCCGGCGGGCTGTCGAAGCTCGGCATCGACCCGCTGCGGTGGCTCACCAGCCCCGCGATCGTCGGCACGGAGAGCGTCGGCGGCACCAGCACCACGCACATCCGCGCGGACATCAACGTCAAGGCGCTGCTGGTGGACCTCAACACCTTCCTGCAGAAGGCATCCTCGGCGGGGGCCCCCGGCACGGCGGCGCTCTCACGAGGCCTGCCGCCGTCCACTCAGGACCGGATCGCGACCGAGGTGCAGCACCCCACCTTCGACGTCTGGACCGGGAAGGCGGACAAGACGCTGCGCCGGCTGGCGCTGAGGCTGTCGGTGCCGGTCACCGGCCAGACCTCGACGCTCCTGGGCGGGCTGCGCACCGCGGCCATCGCGGTCGACATGAGCTACACCGGCCTGGGCCAGCCGCAGACGATCACGCCGCCCGCCTCGGTCCGGCCCTTCGGCGAGTTCCAGACCAAGCTGCGCTCGTTCCTGTCCGCGATCGGGACCGCGGGCGCCGCGGCGCTGGCCGGCAGCACTTCCGGGGGCTCCACGACCAGCACCGCTCCGGGCGCCACGGGTGGCGGCGGGTCGGGCCCGGCGGTGCAGGCCTACAGCAAGTGCCTGCAGGCGGCCGGTACCGACGTGACCAAGATGCAGAGCTGCGCTGCGCTACTCAGCGGCAAGTAGCCGCGCTCCGGCTCACTCCTCCTCGTCGGCGTCGAGCTCCTCCTCGACTTCGTCGTCGAGGTCCTCCTCGGTCGGGAGCGGCTGCGCGTCGGTTTGGAAGCGCTCCAGCAGCACATCACGTTCGTGCTCGTCGACTGGCACCTCGTCGGAGATGAGCACCCAGTCGGCGCCCTCGTAAGCCTCCATGTTGAAGATCTCGGCGTCGAGCTCGGGGGAGTCGTCAACGATCACGAGCACCTCGGTCTGGGGGTTGAAGTAGGTGCCGGGCCGGTTGACCAGCTCGTCCAGCTCGAATTTTCGTCCCTCGGCCATCGCGGCAGACTACCGCGTGAGCTCAGAGCCCTTGCAGCCCGACTATCTCGCGCTCGATCTCGGCTTCGACGTCCAGCGGCGGCTTACCGGTCCGGACCCCCCGGTGGTTGCGAGCCACCACGAGCTGCCGGATCTCCTCGCGCAGCTCGTCGTCGACCTGCGGCGCCGTCAGCCGGGCCAGCTCCGTTTCGACGTCGATCGGCGCCTCGCCGCGGCGCCGGCGGCGGCGGTTGCGGGCGTCCAGCAGCTGGCGGATCTCAGCGTCACGCTCGCCGGTGGCGGCGGCGCGGCCCGAGCGCGGCTCGCGCGGGCGGTCACCGTCCATCACCAGCCCGCCCTTGCCGTAGTCCTCCCAAGTCTTACTCGTCATCGCCAGCGAGACGATGCCGATGACTACACCCAGTCCGCAGACGATCCAGATGACGGTGGCGAAGGCATCCTGCACGGAGACCGCTAAGTGTTGCGCAACTCGCCGTCCCCGCACCCCAGCAGCCCCTTGCCGGGGATCGGCTACCCTTGTTCGGGCAACGTTGACTGACTAGTCAATCTACCGCGCTGGAGGCGTGCGCCCAGCGCCCACCGCAAGGAGAACCCGTGGTTGATTTCACGCTCACCGACGAGCAGAAGAGCATGCGCGAGATGGCGCAAGACTTCGCGGCCAAGGAGATTCGCCCGGTCGCGTGGGAGTACGACCGGGAGGGCACCTGGCCGCAGGAGATCATCGAGAAGGCCTGGGAGCTGGGGATCATGAACAGCCACCTGCCGGCCGAGTACGGCGGCCCGGGCCTCGGCTTCCTCGACGGCGCCCTGATCGAGGAGGAGATGGGCTGGGGCTGCTCCGGCGTCGCCACCTCCCTCTCCTGCAACGGACTGGCCATCGCGCCGATCGTGCTCGCGGGCTCCGAGGAGCTCAAGAAGGAGTACCTGGGCCGCCTCTCCGAGGCGCCGCTGCTGGCCTCCTTCTGCCTCACCGAGCCCGACGCCGGCTCCGACGTCTCGGGGATGAAGACGACCGCCACGCGCCGGGGCGACAAGTGGGTCATCAACGGCTCCAAGTGCTTCATCACCAACGGTGAGTACGCCAACTACTACGTGGTGTACGCCAAGACCGACAAGGGGTCCGGCCACCGCGGGATCTCGTGCTTCATCGTTCCGCGTGACGCCGGCGTGGTCGTCGACAAGCACGAGGACAAGATGGGTCAGCGGGCCTCCAACACCGCGACCATCACCTTTCCCGAATGCGAGATCCCGCTCGATCACCTCGTCGGCGAGGAGAACAAGGGCTTCAAGATCGCGATGATGACGCTCGACCGCACCCGTCCGGGCGTGGCCGCGATGGCTGTCGGCGTCGCCCGGGCGGCGATGGAGTTCGCCGCTGACTACTCCAAGGAGCGGGTCCAGTTCGGCGTGCCGATCGCGATGCACCAGGCGATCCAGTTCATCATCGCCGACATGGCGACCAAGGTGCACCTGGGGCGCCTGGCGACCTGGAACTCCGCGGTGCTGCTCGATCAGGGCCGTCGCAACACGCTCGAGTCCTCCCACGCCAAGCGCTTCGCGGCCGACTCCGCGATGGAGATCACCACCGAGGCCGTGCAGGTCTACGGCGGGTACGGCTTCATCAAGGAGTACCCGGTGGAGAAGCTCATGCGTGACGCCAAGATCCTCCAGCTCTACGAGGGCACGGCCCAGATCCAGCGCCTCGTAATCGCGCGGGAGACGCTGCTGCCGCGTCGCGTGCAGGAGCCGGCCGCCGCCGCCGCATAGCCGTCGGACGTGGCGCATCTCAAGGTCCCGCATGTGGACCGCGGGATGCGCCACGTCGCTGGCGCCTAACGCTCCAGCACACCCGCGAGCGCCTGCAGGCCTTGGTCCCACCCTCCGGGCGAGCCGACGGCGTCGCGCATCCGCTCCCAGCCCTCGCCGTGGCGGTCCAGGTGGCGGTGCTCCAGCTCCACGCGAGTCCGGTCCGGGCCCTCCGGGATGAACCGGACCTCAACCTCGCTGGTGCGGGCGGGATCGGTCTCGATCTGCCAATCGCCACCGATGTCCCAGCTGATCACGACCCGCTCGGGCGGCTCATAGGCCAGCACACGTGCCCACCGGCACTCGCTGCCGTCGGTCCCGCGGTCGATGACGTAGCCGCCGGCCCGTGCCTCGAACACCATCTCGGCCAGCTCGCTCTGCAGGACGTGGTGGTCCGGGGGCCACCAGCTGCCGATGTCCTCGGTGAAGACCTTGAACGCCCGCTGCGCCGGGGCGCTCACGACGATCTCCGAGCGCACCGATGTATCTGCCGCCTGCATTGTCATGAGACCTCCTGTTGGTCCTGCTCGACGGCTACCTTGTACGCCGCCAGAGCGTTGTTCCAGAACCTATCGAGGTACGCGCGCAAGGCGTCGACCCCCTCCGGGTTGAGTTGATAGATGCGGCGGTTGCCCGCCGGCCGATCGCGGACAAGCTCCGCCGCCTTGAGCACCTTCAGGTGCTGGGAGACCGCGGGCCGCGACACCGGAAGCTCGCGAGCGAGCTCGCCCACGGCCTGCGGACGTTCGGCGAGGCGCTCGAAGATCGTGCGCCGGGTGGGATCACCCAGCGCGGCGATACCGGCATCAGCGTTAGCCACCACTTACCGTAAGCCTACACTTACGGGAGCCCCCGGTCAAGCTCTTCTGTCTCGTGGCGCTGCTTGACTGGCAACTGTGTGGCGCGTAGCTCACTTGGTCACGATCGCGGCGGTGGTCCTGTCGGCCTCCGGCTGTGCCTCAGCCGTCGGCGATCTCCACGCCGAACCGGGAGTCACGCCCGCCGGCGCCGCCACGGTGCAGCGCCAGCCGCCCGCCGGTTCCTGCCACGCCCGCGGGCATGGCCTGTTCACGCTGCCCGACCCGCGCTGCTCGCCCGGCGCCGTCGACCGCCGGGTCACGCAGGCCGACATCCACAGCACGATCTGCCGCCGCGGCTACACGCGCCGGGTCCGCCCGCCGGAGTCGGTCACCAGGATCGAGAAGCGCGCCAGCATGGTCGCCTACGGGGACCGCGGCTCTTCGCGACGCTACGAGTACGACCACCTGATCCCGCTCGAGCTCGGCGGGGCCCCCAACGACCCGCGCAACCTGTGGCCCGAGCCGGGCCGGACCCCGAATCCCAAGGACGAGCTCGAGGACCGGCTGCGGCGCCAGGTCTGCGAGGGCGTGCTACCTCTGGCCTCCGCTCGGCGGCAGATCGCCCGCGACTGGGTCACCGACTACAACCGGCTGATCGCGCCGGCGGGGGTATCCTGAAGCTGTGCGCACGCTCGTACTGGAGCCGGTTCCCGTCGAGGTCCAAGCGCTGATCGAGCGGCGTCGGCGCCTTGGGGCAGGACCGCTACGACGAGATGTGGGAGGGAGTGCTGCACATGAACCCGGCACCGAGCTACGAGCACCAGCGGATCAGCCAACAGCTGTCCCCGACGCCAGCCTGCACGAGCCCGGCACCGCCGGCGTCTGGCTGCCCACCGCCGTGCTGGCGATGGAGATCGTCTCGCCCGGTGACGAATCGCGCCAGAAGCTCTCTTTCTACACCGAGCACGGGGTTCAGGAGCTCGTGATCGTCGATCCCCAGGCGGCCACCGTCGAGTGGCTCGCGCTGGGCGCAGACCGGTACCAGCCGGTGGCCCACAGCGCAGTGATCGACCTGGGGGCTGAGCAGTTCGCCCAGCGGGTCCTGCGCGACTGAGAGCCTGCCCGCGGCCTACCCCGCGCGAAACTCCCAGATCGCCACCGCCAGCATCGCCAGCCCCAGCACCAGGACCACGCCCGCCTCCAGCAGTGAGGGAACGTGCCAGCCCCACCAGGTGACGCCGGGATCGAGCGCGTGGCGGGCGGCGGGGGAGATCGTCAGGTGATTGAAGATCAGCCGGCGCATCGGGTCGACGGCGTAGGTGAGCGGATCGATCCGGTTGAGCACCGTCAGCCAGCCCGGCAGGCCCGAGACCGGGAACAGCGCCCCGGAGAGGAAGAACATCGGCATCACCACCATCTGCATGACGCCGAAGAACGCCTGCATCTGCTTGATGCGGGCCGCCACCATCACGCCGAACGCCGTGATCGAAAAGGCCAGCAGCAGCTGCAGGCCGAAGATCCCGAGGATCAGCAGCGGGTCGTAGGGCACGTGGACCAGCCCGGCGAGCAGGATCATGATGATCCCCTGCGAGCTGGCCACGGTGGCGCCGCCCAGGCACTTGCCGATCACGATCGAGCTGCGCCGCACGGGCGCCACCAACATCTCGCGCATGAACCCAAATTCCCTGTCCCAGACGATCGAGGCCGCCGAGAACATCGCCGTGAACATGACCGCGATGCAGAGAATCCCCGGGTAGATGAAGGTCTTCAGGTTGACGCCGTGGGTGCCGGCGCTGGAGAGGCGCTGCAGCCCGGAGCCCATCACGAACAGAAACAACAGCGGCTGGATCAGCGACGCCGCAATCCGGATGCGATCGTTGGCGAACCGGATCAGGTCCCGGCGCCACACGATCCGGATCGCGCGGAGCTCCGAGGCCAGGCTGTGCGGGGGGACCGTGACACGGACGACCTCGCTGCCGCCGCCGCTGCCGCCCTCGGTGGCGCCGACGCGCTCAGCGGTCGTGCTCATCGCCGTGCACCTCCCATCATCTGCATCATCATCCGGTTGCGGTGCTTGGACGCGTCCTCCTCGGCGTCGCGGATCGTTGAGCCGGTGTAGGACATGAACACGTCGTCCAGCGTGGGACGCGAGACGCTGACGGCCTTGATCGGGACGCCCAGCTCGGCGAACAGTCGGGGGACGAACTCCTCGCCGCCGGGCACGCCGAAGATCACGGCGCCCTCGGCGGTGCGGGCCTCGATCCCGAATCGGTCGCGCAGGGAGAGGATGGCGGCGTCGTCGTCATCGGTATGGATCGTGACGCGGTCGGCCCCCACCTGGGCCTTGAGCTCCTCCGGAGCCTCCAGGGCCACGATCTGGCCGTTGTCCATGATCGCGATGCGATCGCACCACTCGGCTTCGTCCATGTAGTGGGTGGTCATGAAGATGGTGATCTCCTCACGCTGCTTGAGCTCCCGAATGTAGCTCCAGATCGAGCGTCGGGTCTGCGGATCCAGGCCGATCGTCGGCTCGTCGAGGAACAGCACGCGGGGCGAGTGCATCAGCCCGCGGGCGACCTCCAGCCGCCGGCGCATCCCGCCGGAGAAGCTGGCCACCGTGGAGTCCCGGCGATCCCACAGCTCCACCATCTCCAGCACCTGGCGCATCCGCGGAGCCACGAGCCGGGACTCGATCCCGTACAGCTCCGCGTGGAGCTTCAGGTTCTGCGCGGCGGTGAGGTAGCCGTCGAGCGTCGGATCCTGGAAGACCAGGCCGATGTTGCGCCGGACGTCGTCACGCTCACGCACAACATCGTGGCCGGCGACGGTGGCCGAGCCCGCGGTGGGCTTGGCCAGCGTGCAGAGCATGTTGATCGTCGTCGTCTTGCCCGCTCCGTTGGGGCCCAGGAAACCAAACACCTCGCCGGTGGCGACCTGGAAGTCGACACTCCGGACGGCCTCGACCTCGCCGTAGCGCTTGAAGAGGCCCTGGACGGAGATCGCCGGCGCGGGCAGCTCAGGCATCGCCGCCCTCGGAGAGGATCCGGTAGAGCTCGCGACGCGTCTGGGCCAGCAGCTCCGCGGCCCGCTCCAGCTGGCTCCGGTCACCCGCCCGCGCCACCTGCACGACCGCCAGGCGCAGGCCGTGCACCAGCGAGCGCAGGTCGGGAGCGCCTGAGGCGGTCTCGGCGTCACGGCTCTCCCACGGCGCCTGGCCCTCCGAGGCGATCTGTGAGCGCCCCGGATCGGTCAGCTCGTAGCGCTTGCTGCCCTCGTGATCGACGGCCCGGATCAGGCCTTCGTCCTCCAGTTGGGCCAGCGTCGGGTAGATCGAGCCGGGACTCGGTCGCCAGCGCCCGCCGCTGCGTTCCTCGATCGTCTGCATCAGTCCGTAGCCGTTGCGCGGCGCCTCGCCGAGCAGCCGCAGGATCGCCTGGCGCACGTCCCCGCGCCGCCGGCGTCCGCGCCCGCCACCAAAGGCCGGTCCACCCGGATGGGGATGGCCGTGGGCCTCCCAGCCGTGCCCGGCGGTGACCTGTGCGAGCGCCGCGAGCCGCTCTATGTCCTCGATCTTGTCCCGGTGCATTCCGGTAGGTAACGATATATCGCCTGTCAAGGTTCTCGGATAAGGGCTACAGGAGGGCCCTTAGCGAGCACCCTCAGCCGCGGGTGCACGCGGCGGCGATAATGGGCTCGTGAGCACCGTCACCGTCTCCCAAGGTCTTCCCGTCTCGCTCCAGGTCGCGGAAGCCGCCTGGTATGACACCTCGCGCTGGGCGAGCTGGGTCGACGGGCTGGAGGGGGTCGAGGCGGTCTCGTCGCAGTGGCCAGCCGGCGGGGCCGTGCGCTGGCACACGGGACCCGCCGGGCGGGGTCGGGTGCAGGAGACCGTGCTCACCCACGATCTCGGACAGGGCCAGACGGTGGAGGTCTCCGATGACTCGGTCGACGGCCGGCAGAGCGTGAGCTTCATCGCTGCCGGAGAGGATGACGCGACCGTGCGGCTGACGCTGAACTACAAGATCCGGAAGCGCTCTGTGGTTACCCCGCTGGTCGACGTCCTCTTCATCCGCCGGGCGATGCGGGACTCGTTGCGGGCCACGCTGCACCGCTTCGCCGGCGAGCTCGCCGCGCCTCCCGCGGACCCCGGCCCGGCGTAAACTGACCGCCCATGTTCGTCTTCAAGGCCGCCGTCGTCGGCGCGGGCACGATGGGCGGCGAGATCGCCCAGACGATCGCCGATGCCGACATCCCGGTGGTCCTCAAGGACGTCGAGCAGCGCTTCGTCGACGCCGGCCTGGAAAAGGCCCGCTCGTTGTGGCGGGGGCGGGTCGACGCCGGCAAGATGGAGACTGCCGAGTCGGAGCGCAAGCTCGCGCTGATCACCGGCGCCACCGACTACTCGGAGTTCGGCGACGTCGACTTCGTCATCGAGGCGGTGCCCGAGCGGATGGACATCAAGCAGGTCGTGTTCTCCGAGCTCGACGAGGCGACGCCCGGCCACGCCGTCCTCGCCTCCAACACGTCCTCGCTGTCGGTCACCGAGATGGGGGAGGCCACCACCCGTCCTGATCAGGTGGTCGGCTTTCACTTCTTCTATCCCGCTTCGGTGATGCGGCTGATCGAGGTCATCGAGGGTGAGGACACCGCGCCGGAGACCGTGCAGGTCGCCGCCAACTTCGCGCAGGCGATCCGCAAGATGCCGATCCGCTGCGCCGAGGTGCCGGGCTTCGTGGTCAACCGGATCCTCAACTCGAGCGTCTCGGAGCTGTGGCGCGCGCAGGAGGAGAGCGGCGTCGACGTTCAGGAGCTCGACAAGATCGTCGCGGAGTCCAAGGCGGCGCCGATGGGGCCGTTCATGCTCAGCGACCTGCTGGGGCTCGACACGGTGCTCCACGTCGCCGAGCACCTGCGCGCGTCATACGGCGATCGCTTCCACGTTCACGAAGGGATGCGGCGACTGGTGTCCGGCGGCGACCTCGGCGTCAAGACCGGTAAGGGGTTCTATGAGCACGGCTAGCCTGCCTGTCGACGGCCAGGCGCTCGTCGAGCGCTTCACCCTCAAGGCGCTGGTGGAGAGCTGCCTGGTGCTGGAGGAGGGCGTGGCGGCGATGAAGGACATCGACCTGGGGATGATGGCCGGAGCGGGGATCATCCCGCCGCCGCTGCAGCGCGCCGATCAGATCGGACTCGACGCGGTCCTAGCGCGGCTGCAGCGCGCTGAGCAGGAGTGGGGGGAGAGCTTCCAGGCACCGGTGATCCTGCGCCGTCTCGTCGCGCAGGGACGGCTGGGCGTCAAGACCGGCCAGGGATTCTTCCCCTACGCCCGCCCCGACGGCGGCTGGGAGGAGAGCCCGGTGAAGCTCGAGAGCCGCGGGTCCACGGTCATCGCCTGGCTCGATCGGCCCCCGGCCAACTCCATCTCCCCGGATATGGTGCAGGCGCTACGCCGGCTGTGGGGCGCCGTCTGCGAACGCGAGGAGACCCGCGCGGTGATCTTCGCCTCGGCCAACCCGATGCTGTTCTGCGCCGGCGCCGACATCAAGGCCTTCGCGAAGATGGACGCCGATGGCGGGCGGGAGCTCCTGGACGCCGTGCACGGCCTGCTGCGGGACATGGAGCGCTCCCCGATCATCACCATCGCCGCCGTCAACGCGCTCGCGCTGGGTGGCGGCTGCGAGC
>JAABUQ010008818.1_pt1 | contig 13964 bp, 17 predicted proteins | sample 5560001 | NCBI WGS metagenome assembly JAABUQ01 (sample SAMN10711888, study PRJNA513371) | rock metagenome | isolation source: Antarctica rocks | place: Antarctica: Victoria Land, Finger Mt nord | collected 2015-12-18
GGATCGCCTTTAGGGAGCCGTAGGCGGAGGCGTAGTGGAGGGGTGTGTTGCCGGAGTGGTCGGTTGCTTGGAGGGGGTTGGGGGGGGGAAAGGGTGAAGAGGGGTTGGTTGGGGGGGAAAGGGAAAGGGAGAGGAGGTGCGGGATTAGGTGGGCATGCGGGTGGCGGGAGGCGAGCATGATCTTAGCCCCCAGCGACAAGAGTCAGTGGATTGTGTTGGATGAGAGGTAAGAAGGCGGGGTGGGGTGGTTGGAGGTGGGGAAAGGGGGACGAGGGGGGGATCTTACGGCATCAGCGCCCTGTCTATCCTTCCAGGATATGCATTGCGGGAAGCGCGTCGCGAGCAGGAGGGCGACGTCGGGGGATTTTTCGGCCGCGATGTGCAGGGGTGTGGCGCTGTCGCCGTTGCGGGAGATGCTGGCGTCTTCGTGGCCGGTGTTTATGAGGAAATCCTGGGTTGAGGGGTGGTGGGTTAGAGGTGGGTTGCTATGGTTTTGGGGAATAGGAAGAAGGGTAGGAAGAGGAGGAGGGGCGCTGAGGGGGGAGGGGGGAGAGGGGGGGGATTGTACAGCAATGTCAAAATGCCCGAGTTGGGCGGCTAGGTGCAGGGATGTGTTGCCATTGTCGGTATAGTCTGGGTTTTGAAGGTGTTGGGGGTTGTTTTTTATGATGCGCCGGAGGAGGACGAGGTCGTTGAGGTGGATGGCGCGGCGGATGCGGGTGGGAGGGTCGATCCTGGGGGTGGTGAGAGGGATGATTGTGGGGGAAGGGGGGGTAGGGGCTGGATGGTTACATGTTTGAGGGTTTGGAGGGGAGGGGAGGTTCTGGATTTTGCTGCTGGTGGGCATGTTTGAACGACGATGTTTGAGGGAAAGGCGTAAATGTTGCACGGAAGGTGGTTGTACTTGAGAGACGTTGGAGGAAACTAATTGACAATAGCACTCAATTGGCTACGAGGGGAGCAGAAGCTGCAATGGGGCATGGGAATATGCAATCATCTATTTGATAGTCCCTCTCTTTCCTTGCCATCCGAGGTATCAAGCACTAATTGATGGGAGATAGTGGACGTGGCTGGGCCACATCGAACGCCTGTGCAAGTCCACTCTATCTTGCATGCTGTCTGTCTGTCTGTCAGAGTGCTAATTACCAAGGGTGGGTTAGGTCCTGGGGACCGCAGTGATAGCAATACAAAGGGGCGAAGGTGTTTAGCTTGTCAAGACATCGCTGGTCAAACGACTGCAACGCTTGTGCTCGAGGGGTCGAATCTCTTCTCTTCACATCCCTTACATCCCCTCAAAGTCTCCTCCAGCATCGTCGTCGTCCATCTCGCCCTCCACAATCTCCTTGGCCAGTTCACGCTCCCTCTCACGAGCTTCCTGCGCGTTCTTCAACTCGAGTCGGTGTTGATTCATTGGGAACCTCATTGCCTGTTCATTTGTCAGCCAGAATCAAGATCCAAACAGAAACGTCGACTCGCCTTTACGCTCTCGTCGTGTAGTCCGAGGCAGGCTCGAATTCGCGCATGGAAAGCATCGCCTGGCTCGCGAGTAGCGTAAACATCCCCAGCATCCTTGCTCTTCATGAAAGCCCCCTCGTGGTCAAGCGTAGCTTCAATCACACCATCCCGAATGGCTTTGGCAACGATGTACTCGGCAGACTCCTCGCTCTCAAGGTCAAGCTTTAAGCAGATGTCTCGCAATGAGATCTTGGCGTACGAGAGAGACATCATGCGGATGCCGGTCTTGATGACATTTTGGCGGAGTCGAAGGATGAGTGTGTATGTGCCGTCCCGTCGGAACAGAGCGTTGTAGGTTTGAACGACATTGAGAAAACCTTCAATCTTGCCAATACGAACAGCCTGCACCAAGCTCAAGTATGGCTGCAGAGCGGTTTCCAAGCTTGGCTGACGGAAGATGGCTCGATCTGGTATATCGCCCATCAACAATTCCACAACCACCAGAAGCTTTGACGCAGCTTGATAGAATCCCCCAGCACTCGGCGTTCCTGGCGATTTGCGAGTGGCTCCAACCAAATGCTCATGCGCTTCTGTGTAGGACAGCTGTATGGCGCGTATCCGGCCGAGGTAGTAGAGATACCTAGCGATTTGATTGTTGGAAGCAGCTGGCGGGAATTCAGAGTGGGAGATTAGAAGATCGGCCTGTGTGATGTGTGATGTGGACAGGTAGTTGCGGAGGAGATGTGTTGTGACAGCGGCGCGGGTATCCTGATCTTTGCGTAGTACGGAGGTTCGGAGCGCAGCAAGAAGATGAGGTCGGATCGAGACAACGGATGCCATGGGCGAAGGTGGAAGAGGAGCGAGCTGTTCGAAGAAGAGGGAGTAGTAGAAGTATACACGGGCGGAAAGGGCGTCGAGAGTGCGTCGGTTGAGAGTCCGTAATCGCTCGACTAGATTCATCGAGAACTTTGACCCAAACTCGATGGACTTCGAATCGTAAAGGTAGATCTGAACCAAGATCGAAAGATAGGTATCGACCTCCGGAAGCGAGTCCTTTGATGCAGGAGTGTGTTTTCCAGCAGGTTGAGATTTGTCCTTATTCGGCACATCGATGTCCATCTCCGTTGACGGTTCCGAGCTTCCAAAAACAGCATCCTCCTTCCCAAGGGCTGCAAGCAGTGTCTTGGCTACAGGATTTGAAGATGCGTATGTCTCTGTGATGACTTGGGCAAGGAGATCGGGGGATAGATGTTTCCGAACAGATGAAATCGAACGCAGGACTCTCAAGGTGAACCGTGCATCAAATTGGGTCACGGCTCGTTCCAGCAAGAGGAAGTTGGCTTTGATATCTGGAAAAGTTTCCAATACGTCAGCATGAACAACCGTTTGGCTAGAAGATCCTTAAGTTGTACGAACCTGCGACAGCTTTGACCTTGGGATCTAGCTGCTCATCATCTTGACCTTCCGCAGCAGTCTTCTCGGTGCCTTCCATTGCAACATCACCCTCTTCATCCCTGCCGTGATCTCCTGCCAGTTTCGAGCTCTTGGGTGGCGGGACAACGACGGTCATCTCCTCATCCCCACCATCTATAGTTGAACCGATCTTGACTTTTTCTGGCCCACCATCAACCATATGGATATCTTCTGTGCCATTGACACCATTTTCAACAGGTTCTGATCCGTTTGTTTGTGGTTTGTCACCTGATGCCTCTTTTGTCACACCCTTCTTGGCTGACTGGGATTTGCCTTTTGATGAGGGTGCTCTCGTGGGTACGGGCTTGTCCTTGGAATTTGAGCTCTGCGAGTTTGAGCGAGCCTTTTCGCCGTTGGTGGAAGATGAAGATTCCTTGTTGGATCTGAGATTTCTTCGTTCACCCGGCATATCGGAAGTGACAGTATGTTTGAACGCCGAGCGGCAAGTGAGGCCAGACGATGCTAGGAGACAGAGTCAGACAGCGGCCGATCAGGCTGGGCCTGTCAAATGTAGCTGTGTTTAATCTGACTACCTGGCAGTTGGAAGAGAAGATGTGCATGTAGTTGGTGATGTGTAGTGTGATGAAGACAGTTGCTTGTGAAGTCGAGAGGAAAGGAGCGCTAAGGATGCCGGCTCAAGGAACCGCGTCGGGCAATATGTAATCAGTCCGCCAAGACCTCGAAGGACTGAGCTGGAAACTGTTGCACGCGAACTCTGGAAACTGGAGCCTTTCAGACTGGTGGATTTTGGCCTCTATTTGGATGGAGTGAGATGCTCAAGGCTTGATAGTCAGAAATACGGTGAAAGGGACCAATTATGCTGGTACCGTGACTCAATCTACTGCGGACATCTTCCGCCAATGAAGGCGCGTTAGAGTTGCCTTAGAAGTGTTCATACCACCAATAGCTTTCGATCTACCATACAATCTGCACCTGACTGCCACCCTGAACAAAACAGTTTTATGACTTGAAGAAACAGCACATTGATGGGGCAGTCTTCGAAACCATAACCCATCCACGCCCAACCCGTTGTCCCCACACTCCCCTCAGGAACCATGCCACTACTAGACACCCACCTCGAACAAATCGCCCTCTCCTCAACCGCAATCGCCGAGCTCCCCTTTCCTCCCCCCAAAATCTTCACAAACGCCCTCATCCACACCCCTGACATAACCTCTCTAATACGCGACACCGAACCCCACGAACGCCGCCTCTTCACCTCCTCCCAACCCCAACACCAAAGCACACTCCACAACAGCACCCTCCCCAGCACAACCCTCCCCCACCAAACCCTCCGCCAAACCTCCGCAATCTCCACCCTCCTCGGCCCGGACCTCGCCTCCCAAATCCGCACAGAAGCGCAATCGGGACGCGATACGCTTGATGTGGAAGTTTTGTTGAAGGGCGCGGAGAGGTTGTGTCAGATCTACCCTGTCGCGGGGGCGCAGGAGCGGATTGGTGCGCTGAGATCGCGGCATGAGCGGTTGGAAGGGAGTATTGGGAGGTATGAGGAGAGGGTTGAGAGGCAGATGGGGGTATTGGAGAGGATGAATAGGCAGAGGGATGGGGAGGAGGATGAGGAGGGGGGGGAAGGGGAGGAACGGGGGTTTGGGGGCGGAGGGAGAGAGGTTACGGAGGAAGATTTGCTGAGGGAGGATGAGGAGATTAGGGAGTTGGAAAGGAAGAAAAAGGGGTTGGAGGAGAGGGTTAGTGGGATGGAAAGGGATTTGGGCGGGTTGTTGAGGTGAAGCTGGAGTGAATGGGGACGGTGGGGTCTTGGTGGGATCGCGATTTGAGCTCTGTGATTTTCTACATACCCATATGCGAGTGATGATGGTTGTTTCCCCCATTTGTACATCATGTTTTGAACCGAAAGCTCATGCACCCATTCAGTGGTCGATATATACACCCTCACTTCCTCCTCTTCATAGTCTTTACGCACATCTCCACCAAGCCATCCTTAGCCTCCGAATCGGCCAACCCTTTCAAAGCATCAACGGCACGATCCGCGTACCCCTGAGCCAGCGCTCTCGTCTGCTCCAGCCCATCACTCCTGGCCACCAACTCCCTCGCCATCTGCACGTCTCCCTCTCCCGCAAACTTCCTCCCCACAACGACACCCAATTGCGCATGTTGCTTCCACGCAAACAACAGCGGTGCGGTGGCTAAACCCAGTTCCAAATCGGCGCCCGCAGGCTTGCCAAGATCCGAACCACTGATCGTGTAATCCAGCATATCATCCACTAGCTGAAAAGCCAGCCCCAGATTGCGGCCATAGCTATACGCCGCCTCGACCACCTCCGGGGAGGCCTGTCCCAGTAGAGCCGCCGCGCGACAAGATTTGCTGATCAAGCTTGCAGATTTGAGATATGTCTTCTGTAAATAATAAGACAGTGTATCCTCCGTCCAAACCGGATTCTTCTCGTCCAATGCAGTGTTCTTCAATTGCATGAACTCCCCCTCGACTAGGTTCGCGATCACAGTCGCGAGGAGTTCTATTACTTCTGCATCTCGTAGACGGGCGAGCGCGACAGAAGCGCGGCCAAGGAGGAAGTCACCTGCTAGGACGGCCATTTTGTTGCCGAAGGATACATTGGCTGAGGGTTTTGAGCGCCGGGAGATGGAGGTGTCGATTACGTCGTCGTGGAGGAGAGAGGCGGTGTGAATTAATTCTGTTATTTCCGCGAGGCGGCGCTGGGAAGGGAGGATGGAGGAGTCTGAGTTTGGGTCTGAGTAGGCCGTTTCTATGGAGGTAGCGGAGACGGGATGTTGTGTTGGAGAGGAGGGATTTATGTCAGAGAGGACTGGGGGGGGTGAGATTGGGTCATTGATCTGAGAGGAGCACAGGGAAGAGTGACGAGGCGTTTTGGGAGCGAGAGAGGTGGCTCGGGACATCAGCAGGACGAGAAGCGGACGAATGTGTTTCCCTTCTGATTGGGTGTAGTATTTGGCGATTGTATCGAGGATCGGATGGCCGGAGCCCAGGAGTTGTTGCATGTTCTTTGTAAGGAATTTCATTTCTTTCCCAACGATTCGAAGAGGGTCCACGGAGACGCCAGCGAGCGTGCCGTCCGTTTTCCCGCCATTGAGTATCATTTGGGCGGCTGATACTGCTTGAGCCCATGTTGATTGCTGTCTTCGCCGCGCTGGGGGGTATTGTATTGCTAAGGGCGAACTGGTTGTCGAGGCACGCCAGCATGTGCGACAGATGTATCGCTTTTGTTGGACACCGATGGAAGCTTTCGTCCAAGGCAGACATGATGAGGGAAAAGCACCTTGCATACTCCAACTCATGGACAGCGAGGGACGAATTTAACGTTGGGATTGTCAAAGGCGTCAGTGTAAATATGAATCTAGCTGTCACACTGAGGGAGCCGACTGGAAAAATGTTGAAGGCAGATCTGCGACCGGGATCTCATCGGCTCTTGCCGAATTTTCCGAGGAGTCGAGCTCCACTGGAGCTTCAGCACCAGGAAATTTCATCTATTTTTCTACTTTGTTTCCTTATATACCCAAACGGAAAATCCATGCGGTATGACTCGTCTGACCATGACCACCGCCATGGTGGAAGCTATCGAATATCTAGAAATCTCCGGGCAGGAATTTGATGATAGTGGTGATTGCCTGCTCCACACTGCCGCTGTCGGCAACCCCATTTCGCATGAGCAGATCATAAATATTGCAAGGAGGCTGCGAAAAATCAAGGATGGAAAAGCCTCCGCCGAGTTGGATCGCTTCCCTCTGTGTCATCTCGACGACCTTCTGAGAGGATCCAAAATCTACGTTCAGCCCACGAAGGCAAAGGCAACGAAGGTAAGCCTACCCGATGTCAGGATCATCAATGCAATCCTGACCACCCCTAGACGCCTGAGTACCAGACTTTAATGGCTCGTCTCCGCCGAGAAGAAGAGGATAGGGCATACGAGCGCATGATCAATCCTCCACCGCCCGCAGAAACCTTCTCACAACGGTTCCCTTCCTCCAACGCCAAACTCTTTCCCGCCGCCCAAGCCGACATTGGCGACGACGATGAGGTATCATACGCAGACATAAATCGTCAAATATCCCTAATTATCAATGTCCTGGTCTCAATCGTTGCCTGCAGTGTCGCTATATGGTTAGCAGCCCGTCACTGGAGCACACCGTCTAGACTCGGATTGAGCATGGGTGGTAGTGGTATGATTGGGGTCGCGGAGGTCGTGGTATATGCAGGCTATCTTCGAAGAATCAAGGAGGCTAAGGAGAAAGGAAAGAACGAGGTGGAGATCAAAGAGGTTGTCAAGACTTGGGTTATTGGCCGCGAGAAAGAGAAGGATGGTGACGAAGCACCGAAAATGGTTTCTCCAGGGAGACCAGATGCAGAAAAGGTGCGGAAACGGAACGTCGCATCAGATACTCTTCTGGTCTCATGAACCAGTTGTACGTCTGACCTTCCTCGTCTCGTCCAAATTCTCAACGAAGCTTCCTAGATCGTTCCAGAAACTTTGGCCCTGCTTGCGCTTTCAAGTTGACAAATTACTGCTCACAGGACGTGGAGTATCGGCTGCTTGACAGTCTTGCAAGCCGCGGAGTGATGTGTCGGAGCAAGAAGATCCCTCTCAGTGCCAAAAAATTCGTGATGCATGTTCACTAGGGTGTGGACTACCAATTGTGAGATGGGTTATCGAGTAATGGTTACTCGATGTCTATTACTCCATCGGATGCTTTTACTCGATCAAAAGCCTAGTGGGAAGTCAAAGTATTACCCTTGTGCATCATGGACCGCAGCGGCCTCCCGTGCTCGAAATATTCGAGACCATTGCAGAGACGAGGACTCGCCATTGTCAATCATAATTCATCAAGAAAGAGGTTTTGAAGTCTCTGTTGAGTCTACCTCCTTATACGCCTAGGCCTCGGTCCAAATCCGAAATCTCTGAGATTGGCAGCCGGTTGCCTGGACCCTCGAAATGTCCTTATCAGCAACTCTACCGCTACGTTATCCGTTAGCCGCATTCCAATCAATCCATCGTCACCGCCAAAGTTCTCGGGGGCTTCTATTACTCGATCAAAACAGATAGTACAGAGATAGCACCCCCGAGGGATCTTCCCATGATCGAGTAATGGATTGGCCGCAATGGCTTGGACTGACCACCCGGAGGCCCAAGCGCGGTCCCTGGAAGCTGTCCAAATCGGCCCATGGCATAAGTTGCCCTGCGCGTCAGCACAGAACAATGTTGGGGTCCATGATAAGAACTGGGGTAACCCCACAAAGAGCTATTGTTGTCCCTCTCTGTGACTATTTCATCATTACGGCCGTTAGATCTTGTTCTCTTAACGCCTACTCTTTGTTTTTCTCTCCGTGCTACGGGCTGACACAAAACCCTCTGACCTCAATGAGAAATTGTTTCCGAATATGCTTTTGCTGACCTTGTCTCAACACACCATCCTTCTACAACGTACTCGTGAGCTGCCCAGCTAATATACAACAAAATGGCCTTCGTCAACTCATATCCTACCCCAACGCCCTCTCCACCAACGGGGTCCTCCACAGCAACTACCCACAACTCCCCCATCACCGTCCTAGCCTCATCCCGAGCCGTTGTGTCCGGCAGACTTGGTCCTGCCACTATAGTCATCTCCGTCAACACTGGCAAGATTGTCTCTACTCATGACTCGGTCCTTGTTCCTTCCGACTTCCCATACGGCACACCGTATGCAGATCATTCTCCTCACATCCTTCTTCCTGGCCTCGTCGATGCCCACGTACATTTGAATGAGCCGGGGCGAACAGAATGGGAAGGCTTCTGGACAGGTACCAAAGCTGCGGCATCTGGAGGTGTCACGACAGTCGTTGATATGCCTCTGAACGCCATACCTCCAACCACAACCGTCATTGGCCTCCAAGAGAAGATAAGGGCAGCACAGGGGCAGTGTTGGGTAGATGTCGGGTTTTACGGAGGCATCATCCCGGGCAACCTATCAGAGCTTCGCCCTCTTGTCAACGCCGGTGTTCGTGGCTTTAAAGGCTTTCTGATCGACAGTGGTGTCCCTGAGTTCCCTGCCGTCTCCTCAACAGACATCGCCGCCGCATTTACTGAGCTTTCAACTTCACCAACGGTTGTAATGTTTCATGCTGAGATGATACCACCGATATCCGAATCCGTGGGCGATGATGTGCAATGGTCTCTTCCACCTCTTGCGCCTATCGGTCCGTTAAATGAATATGCAACCTTTCTGGCCTCGCGGCCAGTCTCGTTTGAAACCTACGCTATTTCTCAAATCCTCTCGTTAGCACACTTAGCACCAGAACTACCGCTGCATATCGTACATCTCTCCGCCATCGAAGCCATACCCCTTCTACGAGAAGCTCGTGCCGCTGGTGTTAGTATCACTGCGGAAACTTGTTTCCACTACCTCTCCCTAGCTTCAGAAAGCATCCGGGATGGCGACACCCGACACAAATGCTGTCCACCAATTCGCACAAAATCGAACCAGGATCGTCTCTGGGCTGAGTTGGCTCGGGAAGACGATAGTGTAATAAAAACGGTCGTGTCGGATCATTCCCCGTGCACGCCAGAATTAAAGTTGCTGCCACCAGCGATCGAAGCGACTGCGCTACCTACACCGCCAGCCGAGGCTGACATGGAAATGGAGAAGCGAAAGGGTGACTTCTTTTCTGCTTGGGGTGGCGTTTCTTCGGTTGGTCTGGGCCTGCCTATACTTTGGACTTCTGCGTTAGAAAATCATCGCAGTATCACACCTGAGATGATAGCTAAGTGGTGCTGTGAGCATACTGCAAAGCAGGTGGGCCTCGAGACTTGCAAAGGCAAACTTGAGGTGGGGTTCGATGGCGACGTCTGCGTCTTTGATGATAAATGCGAATGGGTTGTGGGCCGTACAGGGGAGGGCATGCTGTTTCGGAATAAAGTGACGCCCTACCAGGGAAAGAAGATGAAGGGTGCTGTTCAAGAGACGTGGGTGAGAGGCCAGCAAATCTGGAAGAGGGGTGGCAGCGGTGGTGGGTTCGGTGGTATGAAGCCAGTTGGGAGGCTCCTTCTGGAACCGAGAAGATGAGCAAGGCCATGGAGATGGCAGACTTGAGTTAAATGAATCGTTTGCACTCATCTAAAGAAGAGATCAATTGCAATATCTAGCAGCACATCAAGTTTGGCTTCACCACAGAATGACTCGGTGGTTCATACGCTCCTCAAGAAAGGTTCTTTTGCCCACGTACAAAAAGTAGAGTGATTGAGGGGGCGGAGTGTGAGGTGATGCTTTAGACGATGGCAGCTTGTGTAGGATATTTTACCCGGCGTTCAGATTTCTGCCAGCACCTTCCCGGCCCCCTCTCTTACCCGCCTTTCCAACTCTGACTCCAGCGCAAATCAATCTTCAGACTGACGGCGTAGGATGGTCAAGTCAAGGACTTCCAGACGACAAGCAAATGATGCTATGGGACAGACCTCTTCGCAAGTAGGACCGCCAACACAGCCAGACTCCGAGATGGCTGGGCCAAGCAAGAGCAAGAGCAAGAGCAAGAAGTCCAAGTCCAAGTCCAAGAAAAGCAAGAGGAAAAGCCAGGAAGTCGAACAGGTTGAGGACACACAGGATCGCATTGACGATGAACAAGAGAGCGCACGCGCTTTAATGCAGCTGAAACAGGGTGCTTTTCACAATACGACACTTCCCTATTACGACGACAACGCTCAAGCCTCAGCTCAGCTCCATGCAGAAAGCTCTCCAGCGCGCCCTGTCTACCCGTCTAACACAGCAGAGCAGGAAATCAATCCTTCCGGCAATTCGCGCATGCCTGGCAGAGTAGATGGAAGTAGTGGCCATGGTAAGAAGCAAAAGCATACGCGAAGGGACGTATTCGATATACCTAGCACCGATGGGACTCAGGACGCTAGAGCGATTCAACGCTATGTGCTATCTACGCCTCCCAGCCAGCGAGATCAGACTCCTGAAAGAGATGAAGTTGCGAGCCAGGCTATGTCCAACATCCAGGCGCTCGATGAGGTACCATTGGACGATGAGATCCACAAGTCTTACATGCAGGCATTCCCGGATGGAGCAACAAGCGCAGAGCCAACGCAAGCACCGCAGGCTGATATGTTTGGTCATTCCCAAAATGACTTCATAGCGCAAGTTGAAGAAAGTGCTGCACTTCCAATGTATACGCCTTATCAGCAGCCTACGCACGTCTACACATCACCGACAGCGAACGCGAAGGGTAAATCAAAGAAGAAGCGGAAAAGGCTTACGGACTCAGGGCCAGATGGCATGGTCGAAGAACAACCCACCCACCAGGATGCCGAAGGTCAGTATGCCCTGGACCATGATTTTGACGCCGGTCCTTTTGATTTCGAAGATGAAGAATATCATGCTGACCTATTCGATGGACTTGAAGACCTCGGCATGCCCATCGATCCTGAATTACATAGCACACACCCTCTGCCTCCGCCGTCGGGCTTGGCGAACATGGATGACCAACGTGAGAAGTTACAGGAACAAATTCAAGGCTTGGCCACAGTAGCGCATTCAATCCGACCACAAAAGCGTCGACGGGTGGAAGATGGGCAGGATGTCCAGTTTGCGCAGGAAGGCCCATACTACAGTACATACCCCACAGAGGGGCACCAGGAAGACGACGAAGAATACATTCCCCCCTTGGTCAGAGACAGTCAACGGGAAGCGTCCATAGAACTTGACTCAGCCTTTCATAACAAAACGACAGACTATAACAAGCAAGATCAAAGGAAAATGAGCACTGGCAACGGACAAGACGGAATGCTCACTACGCAGAACACCAACAGGAACGGGAATTTCGGTGCTGCCGAACTCTCGAAGCTAGAAGCGTTCCGGATCAGCTATTGTCGGGCAAACGATATTACTGTCCATAAGTTCAACGACATCATTCAGTCAAACATCCGGTCTAATCCTCAAGCTTTCGCGCTCTACAATGAAATCCAGGAACTCTTCCCCTCTCGCAAGCGACAGTACCTTCAAAGGTACTGCAGGCGCCGATTCCACAACTTCTCAGCCCGCGGGACATGGACTCCAGACCAGGATGAGGAGTTAAGGCAAGCTGTTGCAGAGAAAGGGATGTCATGGAAGACGGTCGGTGAAATGATTGAGCGTTTCCCTGAAGATTGTAGGGATCGCTGGAGGAATTACCTGAACGCCGAGAATCGTAATCAGGAATCATGGACCAGAAATGAGATTCTTGATCTGTCCAGGGCGATTTCGGATGGCCTGCGAAAATTAAAAGAGGATCGTCGAGAAACCTTGATCTCCCAGTACGGAAGGCATGCTGCTACTTTCGTAGACGATTTGGAACAAGAGGCTGCTGATATGAAGCTCATCAACTGGCAAACTGTGAGCGATCGTATGGGCGATCATGGAGGAGGGAGGTCAAGACTACAGTGTCTTTCCAAGTGGGGAAAGATGAAACAGGAAGACCGTGACAGACATATGAGGGAGCTCTGTGAACCAGGGCGATGGATCGAAGCACGTGGCCGCGGCAGTGAAAGTCAGCGACCCAAAAGCACTGGCTGGAGAATGAAGGTAGCTCGACGGAAGGTGTCGAACATGAGAGGAGGCGACAAATACGACCTGCTGTCAGCTATCTTGAATTGTGGTGCACCGACCGAGGCCAATATGTCTTGGAAAACCCTCGGCGAAGAGCCATTCAGGAGCAAGTGGACTGCACACGACAAAAAAGCAGCGTGGGGGATGATTCAAGAAGCTTTGCCAAAGGATGCCCCAGAGGATTATCGTGAAAGGGCGTCCCAGCTTCTCACCACCGTGCTCGCGCAGGATATTGATGAGCGGTGGCATCCTGATGAAGAGCACGATGATGATGTTGAGGATGGGAATGAGCAGGGCCAAGGGACCACGAATGGCAATGAAAAGGGAAAGAAAGGGAAGAGAAAGGCAACGAAGAAGCCCCCGAACACACTACTGAAGGAGGGCAAGAAGAGCAATAGATTTGTTCAAGATGATGACGACGAGGAAGAAGAAGACGGTGCTGGAGCTCATCAACAAGGGGTACCCACTGCGCAGATGGTTCCCGACGCACAACCAGACCATACTCGACTCGACCCCCAGTTGACACCACACCACAAGAGCTCTCGCAGAGCAGACTGCATAGGTAGCATGGACGAGGAGGATTTAGACCATGCCCGGTCGCCAGACTCCCTGTTCGACGCCTCTGAAGCGGGCACTCTTTCTCCTGGCCAGGGTGTGAGCCCCGATCTCGCCAATCGTGTACAGCTTCTTCAACATGCTTGAGACAATAAGGAACGTCGTCATGGCTTCGCTATATTATACTCTGCATTGGGTTTATGCTACGATCAGGCTCTTAGCTTGAATTAGATACCCGGTGGGCTTCATTTAAAGTGCGAAACAGCACGAGGGGAGGATATGAAATCGAATCGCCAGTGGTATTTACGCATGATGGGGGACTGGCACATGACATTCTCAAGCAATAAGGGTGGTCAGCAGATGCTTCTCCACTTACTTTCGACATGAGCCATCCATATTGCGACGTATGTAGGCAAAGCAGAGATACGAAATGAACGTTGGCTTCCTATCCTCATCTCCAACTCTGTTCGTTGATTTCTTCGCACCATGTCGTCTTCCATCAATCCTATCACGTTAGTAAACACGACTCTTAGCGCGGCAAATTCCCGCCTCCACCAAATTTTGACCTCCATCTGCACCACACTCAACAATAGCTCCACCTTTCTCCACAACAGAAAACCACAGCTCCAACCACCTCTCATCCTCCTCATACCACCCTCGCCTACACCACCCCCACATCCACCTACCCCTCCCCCCCCGAAAATGTCCCCAACGTCCGACCTCGAATCAACCCTCCACACCCTAACCACCCACCCCCCACCCTCCTCGGACCGCATAACCACCCTCCTAACAACAGCAAAACGCCACCTCCTCACCCTCAACGCCCTCCTCCCCACCTCCACCACCCCCCCAACACACCTCTCCCTCGCGCGCAAAACCCTAGAAACCGGCGCCCTCCTATCCATCCGCCT
>JAABUQ010008819.1_pt1 | contig 13963 bp, 12 predicted proteins | sample 5560001 | NCBI WGS metagenome assembly JAABUQ01 (sample SAMN10711888, study PRJNA513371) | rock metagenome | isolation source: Antarctica rocks | place: Antarctica: Victoria Land, Finger Mt nord | collected 2015-12-18
TCCGTCGCGCTGCGCGCGCCACCTCCCCCGCTGGGGGAGGAACAGGAAGCTCTCAACCCCCGCCCATCCGCACCCGCCCCGTCGGCAGGCCCGACGTCTCCACCTCGAACGCGAACAGCCCGCCCGCCAGCTCCTGCGCGGCGCGGTCGCCGGGGGAGAGGCCGGCGCAGGCGGTGGTGACATAGGCGGTGCGCAGGTGCTCGCCACCGAACGCGATTTTGGTGACGTGCGCGCAGGGGAGCGAAACGCTCGCCAGCTGCACGCCATCGGGTGAATAGCGCCGCACCTGCCACCCGCCCCACAGCGCCACCCACAGGCAGCCCGCGGCGTCGATCGTCACCCCGTCCGGGTTGCCGTCCGCGCCGTCGATGCGTGCGAACACCTCGCCGTCGACCAGCGTGTCGCGATCCCGGATGTCGAAGCGCCAGATCGTCCGCTCCAGCGTGTCGACATGGTAAAGCCAGCGTCCGTCGGGGCTGACGGCGGGGCCGTTGGTGATGACGCTATGCCCGCCCGCGACGGTCGGCGTGCCGCCGGTGAACAGATGCACCGCGCCCGACGCCGCGCGCTCGCTCTCGTCCATGGTCCCGAACCATAGCCGCCCCGCGCGATCGACGGTGGCGTCGTTGGTGCGGTTGCCCGCGGGCATGTCGACACGCAGGACCGCTTCGCCGAGCACGCGCCCCCGCAATGGCCGGATCGCATTGCCGTCGCCAACCAGCAGCGTGCCGTCCTCAGTGGGCACAATGAAGCTCGGCCGCCCGCCGACGGCGAGCGTGTCGTGGGCCCCGGTCGCGGGGTGAAAGCGGTGCAGCGCGCCGCGCTTGATGTCGACGAACCACAGCGACGCCGTCTCGCCGAGCCAGATCGGCCCTTCGCCCAGCTCCGCCTCCACAGCCCAGACCAGTCGCGCGTTCAGACCCCGTCTCCTTTGCCGCCCCGGTGCCCGCCGACGCCTCGGCTGTCCATGCTCAAGTCAGAAGAATAACTTGCGCACACTCAGCCGGATCGTCCGCCCCAACGGATTGAGGTAATCCGGCTGATAGCTGATCGGCACCGCGCCGGTCGCGTCCGTCACTCGCTGGCGCGTGTCGAACAGGTTGGTGATACCCGCCGTCACCCGCACGCCGCGCGCCCAGGGGTGCTTGCGGACGAAGTGCAGCTGCTGGCCGACATCGGCGAACAAGCGCAGGTCGAAGGTCGACAGGTTGCCGAAGTTCAGCGCGCCGGTGCCGAGCGCGGAGCCGGTCGCGCCCGAGCCGAAGCCGTTCACTTGCGTGCCCGACTGGTAGTTCGCGGACAAGCGCACGCCGATGCCGTTGTTCGCATAACCGAACTGCCCTTCCAGCTCGTGCCGGGGCTGACCACCACCGGATGCGCCGATCACGTCGCCGTTCAACGCATCGAGCAGCGGACCGCCTTGCCGCACCAGCACCGTGTCGCGGAAATGCCAGGTATGATACAGCGCGAACTGCAAGCGGCCTCCCGCCTGCCCGCGCCCGCCAAAGCCGCCGCCACCGCCGCGAAAACCGCCGCCACCGCCGGCCGGCGCTCCCCCGCCCGGGCTGCCGCGCTCTCCGCCGGGGCCGCCCGCGCCCGGGGCACCCTGCGCGCCGGTGGCAGGGGCCGCGTTCGGCGACCTTCCGCCGCCCGGCCCGCCACCGAATGCCCCCGGCCCACGCCCGGGCGGGAACAGCCCCGCGAATGGGTTCGGTCCGGTGCCGGCGCGAAACGCCTCGAACTGTTTCTGCAGCTTGGATTTCAGCGGGATGGAGAAGTCGAAACCATAGCGCAGCTCCTCCGTATCCGACCGCGCGAAGTTAATCGGACGCGCGTCGACGCGGGTCAGCGTGCCGCTGGTATTGCGCGTGAAGCGATCCGGGAACGCGGCGGTGATCGCCGCCGTGGCGCTGGGGAATACCGCGATCGGGTTGTCGGTCCGCGCGCGAATATAGTTCGCGGTGAAGGTCAGGTCGCGCTTGGCGAACGGCTTGGCGGTCAGGCCGAGCTTGACGACATGCCGGTTGTCGCGCGCGAGCAGCGGGTTGCCGCCGGTGACGCGCGTCACCGTCACGCTTTGCCCGGTGACGAAGTCGAACACGCGCACGCCCGGGGTGGTGATCTGCGGGTCGCCGAGCTGGTTCTGCGTCGGCGCGTCGCGCTGGTCGGTGACGGACGCGATGAAGCGCAGTGGCACGATCGGCGACCAGTTCGCGCCATAACCGACCGTGGTCAGCGTGCCGAAGTCAGACAGCTGATCGACCGCGAGATTCACGTTCGCCGACAGGTCGCCGATCTGGTGGAGGAAGCCGGTGCGGCGGCTGCTGATCGGCACGTCGATATTGGTCTGGCCATTGGCGATGCCGCGCCGCTCCCGCGCGGCCTGGAACACGCCGAACCGGGCGGAGTCGCTGGTGATCGTGTTGATCGCGCCGCCGACGCGCACCGAGGTGGAGAGCGGCCCGGCGGGCAGCTGAAGGATCGGCCCCGACGCGAGCGCGTCGATGTTGGCGGCCACCAGCCGCGAATAGGCGTTGTTTCCCGCCGCCGCGCCGACCAGCGCGCCGGGTACGATCGCGCCGAACGGGTTGGCGGTCGGGTCGCCGCGATCGAGCGCCGCCTGCAGCGCGGTCGCGTCGACGCCGGTTTCGGTGAACGAGCGCGTGTCGGTGCGGTCGTAATTGCTCAACAGCGACCAGCGCCATTTGCCGAGATCGCCACCGAAGCTGACGCCGAGATGCCCCGCGACGCTGTGCGTGTTCTGCTCGAGCGGCGTGAACGCGGACAACGCGCGGTCGACGGTAACTGGCCCACCGAACGGGTTGAACGGGTTGCCCTGCGGCAACGCGAGCGCCAGCGGGACGAGCCCCTGTTTGGAGGTGCTGTCGGTCGCCTGCAACCGCGCGTTGACGGTCGCGGTCACCTTGCCGATCGCGGTCGCATAGACGGTGTTGGCGCTGAAGTCGCTGGTGGCGGGCAGCAGCGTTCGGTAGCGCGCGGGGTCGGTGACGGTGGCCGGCGTCGCGAAGAATGCGCTGGCGGGCTGCGCTCCGCTCGCAGCGGCATCGGGAACGCCCAATACGGTGCCCGCGCCGGTCACGACGTTGCCGGGGACCGAGAAGTTGCTCGGTTGCGAGACGATGCCGCGGTCGCTTTCGAGCAGCTCGTTGCTCTCCTGATAGCGCAGATGCAGGTTGAAGCGGCGACCGCTGTTGATGTGGAGCAGATCGACCTGCGCGTCCGGGCTGACGCGCGCGCCCTCGGTCGCGACCGCCGCTGCGCCTTCGGTCGTGACCGCGCGGAAACGCCGCCGCAGCACCACGTTCACCACCCGCTGATCGGCGCGATAACCGTATTTCAGCGCGACCTCCTCGGGCAGGATGTCGACCCGCTGGATCGCCTCGGTCGGTATGTCGCGGATTTCGGCAAAGCTGCCGATGCGGCGCCCGTTGAGCAGCACCACCGGCGCGCCGCCCCCGCCACGGTCGCTGCGCGTTTGGGGCGCGAGCTCGGTCAGCAGGTCGGACAGCGAGCTGACGCCATAGGAGCGGATGTCGGCGGGGCTGAGCTGTCGCTCGGGCGGGATGTCGCCGATCACCGCGCCGGGCTGCGTGCGGCTGCCGGTGACGACGATGTCGGGGGTATCACCCGCGTCGTCCTGCCCCGCGTCTTGCGCTTGCGCGGCGCGGGAGGGCGGCGTGGCGGGACGCGCCGGTCCCTGCCCTGACCCTTGGGCGGCGAGCGCTGCGGGAAACGAGACGAGCGACAAGCCTAGGAGAACGCGCATGAGCTACCTTTGAACGAGCGCGCGGGCTGATAGCGGTGAATTGTCGCAGAGATGTGCCCGTTCCGCTTGCCGTGCGTTAGGGGGCGGTAGCTTAACGGAGGCACGCCGACCATGATCCGCGTTTACGGCTGGACCACCCCCAACGGGTTCAAGATCCCGATCATGCTGGAAGAGGTGGGGCTGCCCTACACCGTCGTCAGCGTCGACATCGGCAAGGGCGAACAATTCGCGCCCGACTTCCTCGCGTTGTCGCCCAACAACAAGATTCCCGCGATCGTCGACGAGGATAATGGTCAGACGCTGTTTGAGAGCGGGGCGATCCTGACGTACCTCGCCGACAAGACCGGCCGGCTGCTCGCCCCCGATGGTCCCGCGAGGTGGGCGGCGACGCAATGGCTGCATTGGCAGATCGGCGGGCTGGGGCCGATGCTGGGGCAGCTCGGCTTCTACGCGGTCCGTTCGGAGGAGAAGGCTCCGCTGGCGATCGCGCGGTTCACCGAAGAAGACGAGCGGTTGCTCGGCGTGCTCGAACAGCGGTTGGCGACGAGCGCCTATATGGCCGGCGACGATTACTCGATCGCCGACATCGCCGCCTTTCCCTGGATGCGCGCGACGCGCACGATGCTCAAGGGCCCGCTGGCGAACGCGCTGGCGACCAGCCCCGCGACCGACCGCTGGCTCGCCGCGATCGAGGCGCGGCCAGCGGTCGGGCGCGGACTGGCGGCATATGGCTAGGCGGCGACCGACATCCGGTTGAACGCGCACAGCTTGTTGCCGTCCGGGTCGCGCAGATAGGCCAGGTAGAGCTTCATCGGCCCCATCTCGCGCGGCCCCGGCGCGTCCTCGATCGCGGTGCCGCCATTGTCGACACCCGCCTGATGCCAGGCATCCGCCTGTTCGGGCGTCATTGCGAAGCCGATCGTCGACCCGTTGCCGGGTGTCGCGGGCTGGCCGTCGAGCGGCGGGGTGACCATGAACACGCCGTCGTTGTGCAGGTACATCAGCCGCCCGCGCGGGTCGACGCTGCCCGCGCGGCCACCCATCGCGGTGAACAGCGCGTCGTAGAACCGCTTCGACCGGTCGATGTCGTTGCTGCCGACCATCATGTGACTGAACATATCGCTCTCCCGGGTGCCCCGGCACCGTCCCGTTGACGCTTCGCCAAATTATTGTGGCCGCTCCGGACGCGTGTTACGCCGCTGTATCGAAGCTCGTCAACAAGCGGGCACGATGGATGAGGAGCCTGGCGATGGAGCGGCATGAGTTCCATTTGAACGAAGGACATTTCGGGCATCTTTGCGCGCTGACCGGCCTTGCGCTCGCGCTATCGCTGGGGTTGCTCGCCGCGCTGATGTGAGGCGCGGCCATCTCGCCCGGCGGCAACATGAATTGCCGGGCGCATGGGAGCCGGGTGCGTCGTCGGCTCGTTGGGGGTCCTCACCACTTGATGAGGGCTGATGGAGACGATCGAGGTTTCGGGACTCGCCAAGGCGGTGGGCGACGGTCGCCAGTTGTTCGGCGGGCTTGACCTCGTGGTCCGCGCGGGTGAGCTCGTCGCGCTGGTCGGCGAGTCGGGCGTCGGCAAATCGACGCTCCTCAACATCCTCGCGGGGCTCGACGACGCGGACGCAGGCGAGGTGCGCGTCGAGGGCACGGCGCTCGGCCCGCTCGACGAGGCAGGGCGGACGCGGTTGCGGCGGGAACGCATCGGCTTCGTGTTCCAGGCGTTCCACATCCTGCCCTACCTGACGCTCCGCCAGAACGTCGCGTTGCCGCTCGCGCTGGTCGCGCCCGATGCGCGGACCGCGAGGACACGCGCGGGCGAGATGCTCGACGCGGTGGGCTTGGGCGATCGCGGCGAGGACTATGCGCGCGACCTGTCGGGCGGCGAGCTGCAGCGGGTGGCGATCGCGCGCGCGCTGGTGCATCGCCCCGCGCTGATCCTCGCCGACGAGCCGACGGGCAATCTCGATCCCGAGACCGCCGCGCGCGTGCTGGGGCTGTTCGCCGAGGCGGTGCGGTCGGGCGGCGCGGCCGGGATCATGGTCACGCATTCGGCGGCTACCGCGGCGATCGCGGATCGCGTGCTGACGCTGACGCGCCGGGGGCTTGTCGCGGGTGGCTGAGGCCGGGCTGTTCCGGTCGCGGCTCGCGCTCGCCTGGCTGATCGTGGGCGAGTGGCGGTGGCACCCGGCGCGGTTTCTGGCGACGGCGGTGGCGATCGCGGTCGGGGTGGCGCTCGGCTTTGCGGTTCACCTCGTCAACGGCTCCGCGCTCGCCTCGTTCGACTCCGCCGTGACGGGGGTCAACGGCGCGGCCGACCTGCAAGTGACGGCGGCGACCCCGCTCGGCTTCGACGAGCGCGCCTATCCGCGCGTCGCTACCGCCGCCGGGGTCGCGGATGCCAGCCCCGTCGTTTCGCTCAAGGCCCAGGCTGGGCGCGGGCGGTTCACCTTGCTGGGATTGGACGTAATCCGCGCGGGGGCGGTGACGCCCAGCCTCGTCGGCCTTCCCCCCAGCGGCCCCGATGCGTCCGGCGCGGACGTGTTCGCGCCCGACGCGCTGTTCCTGTCGCGCGCCGCGCTCGCCGCGACGGGCGCAAAGACGGGCGAGACGCTCGTCGTGCGCGCGAACGGGCGCGCGGTGGCCTTGCGGGTCGTCGGCATGTTGCCCGGCGTCGCGGAGGGGCAAGCGATCGGCACGGTCGACATCGCCGCCGCGCAATGGCGGTTCGCGCGGCTGGGGCGGATCGATCGCGTCGACCTCAAGCTCGCCGACCGCGCCGTTGCCGAGCCGGCGATCCGCGCCGTGCTGCCCGGCGACGCCGCGCTGTCGACCGGCGAGACGCAGGCGCGTCAAGGCGACGCGCTCAGCCGCGCGTACCGCGTCAACCTTGACATGCTGGCGCTGGTGGCGTTGCTGACCGGCGGATTCCTGGTGTTCTCCGCACAGTCGCTGTCGGTGGCGCGGCGGCTGCGCGCGTTCGCGTTGGTCCGCACCTTGGGACTGCCGCGCGGGGGGATCGTCGCGGCGGTGACGCTGGAGGGCGTGCTGATCGGCGCGATCGGCGCGGGCGCGGGGCTGGCGGCGGGCTATGGGATGGCGTGGCTGGCGCTGCGCTATTTCGGTGGCGATCTCGGCGCGGGGTATTTTCAGGGCGGGGCGCATGCGGTCGCGTTTCAGCCCGGCGCGGCGGCGGCGTTCTTCCTGCTCGGGCTTGCGGCGGCGTTGCTGGGCAGCGCCCTCCCCGCCCGCGCCGCGAGCCGGGCAGCGCCCGCCGCCGCGCTCAAGAACGCGGGCGACGTGCTCGACCCGCGCGCGCCGGTGCCGTGGGTGCCGGCGGCGGTGCTATTAGCGGCGGGCGTGGGCGCGGCGTTCCTGCCGGCGGTGGCGCATCTGCCCGTGTTCGGGTTCGTCAGCATGGCGCTGTTGCTGGCGGGCGGGGTCGCGGGAGTCCCGTGGCTGGTGCGCGAGCTGCTGCGCCCGTGGCGGCGACGCGACGGGACGAACGTGCCCCGGATGCTGGCGATCCGGCATGTGCAGGGCGCTCCAGCGGAGGCGGCGACCGCCTTGTGCGGGATCGTCGCCTCGACCGCGCTGATGATCGCGATGGCGACGATGGTGACGAGCTTCCGCGGCGCGGTCGACGCGTGGCTGGGCCAAGTGCTCGCCGCCGATTTGTACCTGCGCGCGGAGCCGGGGAGCGCCTTCGACGCCGCGACGCAAGCGCGATTGCGCGCGGTGCCGGGCGCGCGCGACGTCGCGTTCAGCCGTCAGTTGGCGTTGACGATCGCGCCCGACCGGCCGCCGATCGTGCTGATCGCGCGCGACCTCGACAGCGAGGCGCAGCGCGCGTTGCTGGTGCCGATCGAAACCGCGCCCGTGCCCGCCGGCGCGACGCCGATCTGGGTGTCGGAACCCGCCGAGCGGCTGTACGGCTGGCACGCCGGGCGGGTAATTACGCTCCCGGTCGGCGGGCGAGCGCGGTTCGCGGTGGCGGGCGTGTGGCGTGACTATGCGCGCCAACAGGGCGCGGCGGTGATCCGCTCCGCCGATTATACCCGGCTGACCGGCGATCCGACCCGCGACGAGGCGGCGGCGCTGCTCCGCCCCGGCGCGAGGCCAGCCGATGTGTCGCGCGCGATGCTGGCGGCGCTGACGCCCGACCTGCGCCGCCAGGTGACCACCGCCGAGCCGCGCACGTTGCGGCGGTTCGCGTTGCAGCTGTTCGACCGGAGTTTTGCGGTGACCTATGTGCTGGAGGCGGTGGCGATCCTGGTTGGGCTGGCGGGGGTCGCCGCTACGGTATCGGCGCAGACGCTGGCGCGCGCGCGGGAGTTCGGGATGTTGCGGCACCTTGGGCTGTCGAAGCGGCAGATCATCGCCATGCTGGGGACGGAGGGCGCGCTGCTCGGGCTGATCGGCGGGGTGGCGGGGGTGCTGCTCGGCGCGGGGCTGGGGCAGGTGCTGATCCACGTCATCAACCCGCAATCGTTCAACTGGACGATGACGACGCTGTGGCCTTGGGCGACGATCGGGTCCGTCGCGGCGGCGCTGGTCGGCGCGGCGGCGCTGACCGCGATGCTGGCGGGGCGCAGGGCCACGGCGGCGAGCGCGGTAATGGCGGTGAGGGAGGATTGGTGATGCGGTGGTTCTCGATCCTCCCCACTCGTGGGGAGGGGAACCGCTCGCGAAGCGAGTGGTGGAGGGGCGGTTGCCCCCAAGCGCACCTCTCAGCGCAGCCGCCCCTCCACCAAGCCGCTGCGCGTCTTGGTCCCCCTCCCCGTGAACGGGGAGGATCGAGGTGGCGGACGGTGCTAGCCTCTCTGGCCCTCCTCGGAGCCGCCGCCCCGCCCTACCCCATTGTCCACTCCGGCATCCGCCTCGCCTTTCCCGCCGACCACGGCGCGCACCCCGCGTTCCGGACCGAATGGTGGTACGTCACCGGCTGGCTCCGCGCGGCGGATGGAACCGAGCGCGGGTTTCAGGTCACCTTCTTCCGCGTCCGCCCGCGCACGGACGCTGCCAACCCCAGCCGCTTCGCGCCCACACAAGTTCTGTTCGCGCACGCGGCGGTGAGCGATCCGGCGGTGGGCCACATCCTTCATGCGGAGCGAGCGGCGCGCGGCGGGTTCGGGCTGGCGGGCGCGAAGCAAGGCGACGCGGAGGTCGCGATCCGCGACTGGCGCTTTCGCCGCCTCCCCGACGGGCGTTTCGCGACGCGGGTGGCGAGCGACGGGTTCGCGCTCGACCTGGCGTTCCGGCAGACGCAGCCGGTGTTGGCGGAGGGCGTCGACGGCTATAGCCAGAAGGGGCCGAAGCCTGAGCAGGCGAGCTATTACTACTCGATCCCGCACCTCGCCGTGACCGGGCGCGCGCGGGTGCAGGGCCGCGAGCAGGTGGTGACGGGCGAGGCGTGGCTCGACCGCGAATGGTCGTCCGATTACCTCGCGCCCGACGCGGCGGGGTGGGACTGGACCGGGCTCAACCTCGACGACGGCAGCGCGCTGATGGCGTTCCGGGTGCGCCGGCGCGGTGGGGGTGTCGTCTGGGGCGGAGGCTCGTTTCGCGCCCGCGACGGGCGAGTGACGCGGCTCGCGCCCGGCGACGTGACGTTCACGCCCGCGACGACGTGGCGCTCGACACGGACCGGGGCAACCTACCCGGTCGCGACCACCGTCACGGTGCGCCTGCCCGAAGGCATCCGCCGCTTCGCGCTCCAGCCGCTATTTCCCGACCAGGAACTCGACGCGCGCGGTGGCGGGATGCCGGTCTATTGGGAAGGCGCGGTGCGGACGGCGGGCGGGCGCGGGTATCTGGAGTTGACGGGCTATGCGGGGGCGTTGCGGATGTGACGTACCGCCTCCGGCACCGGATTAAATGTCAGTCGTTTATTGACTTGTTGGCGGGCGATGCGGATATTTGGCGCATGGACAGGACAGGAACAGCGTTGCCGTCGGGCACCATCCTGCGGCGGGGGCGCGTCATCGCCAGCTTCGCGCTCGCCGGCTCCGTGTTCGCGGGGCTTACCTTGGGATGGGTGCCGTCGCTGGCCGGGTTCGACGTCAACGCGATCGGCGCGGGCGTAGGCGGCGTCGTGGGAGTGATCGCGAACGCCCGTCATCTGGTGTGACGACCGGCTTGGCGGGGATTACCGCCGACTGGCTCGCCGATCATTGGGTGGACGTGCTGAGCGCGATCGGCGGCGTGTTCTACATCTTCTATGTCCGGCGCGCGCCACGTCGGCGCGAGACGCGGTTCGTCACCAAGGAAACCGGCCTTGACTATTTCGCCGGACTCGCGATCGCGCCGCTCGCCCTGCTGTTCCTGGCCGCGTTCTCGACCACGATCATGGCCAAGCTGCTGGAGTCGAGCCGCATCACGCTGGCGGGCGCGAGCGTGCTCGCCATCTTCGCGATCCTGCAAGAGGACGAGGTGGAGCGATAGTATCGAGCGCGGTCGCCGAGCTGGTAGGAAGGTACGATTAGAACGTTGGGTGAGCGGGGCTATCTGGGTCTGACAGGGTATGCGGGGGCGTTGCGGATGTGAGGGGACACCTAGCTTCCTGCAAGTGTTCAATCCGACCACAAACCCGGTTCATTCGCGCGCGCCACTCTGCTAGAAAGCCGATACGGTCTGTTCGCGTCTAAAATGCATGTGAGTTAAGCTAAAACGCGGCGATTCGGTTCCGGCTCAACACCGCTGACTTACGAGGTGACAAGAATGAACCCGGTCAGAGCATTTGGCGCATTCATTGCGATCGATTACATGAATCGAACTAATAACTACTATGACATGATTGATCGGCTAAAAGGTCATATAATTCGGTGGACGGATCAGATTGATAGGCTTGACTCCGCAAAGAAGAGAGTGGCTGGTAATGTCTATAACAATCGTTATAAGCTGATCAAGGCCGAAAGCCATTTCCTAAAATTGGAAGAGGAGAGTTCCACAGGATGGTTAAAGAGGCAGCGTAGTTTATCTAAACATCATTGCAATGCTGTAATTCGCGAGGAAGCAAACCGAATTATCTCTGAACACGAAGAGCGGCTTAGTAATGCTAATGATTCTGTTTCAGAACTTCGGTCCTGGATATTAGAAGGCGAGAGTAGGCTTAGCGAGATCGAAGCCAAAATCTCTAATGTACAAGACAAAATCGACAGCGCTAGAAGTAAGATGTGACTACCAGACGATCGAACTCTCACTCCGCCGCCAACGCCATCCCCTCATCCACATCCGGCCCCTCCTCCGCGCTCACCCCCTGCTCCAGCTCCGCCTCGTCGGCCGCGAGCTTGTCCGCGTCCGCCGCGGTGATCCCGAACCGCGCCGCCACGTCGGGCGCATAGCGCAGCAAGTCCGGGCGGAGTTTGAGCAGGCTGATGTCCTTGCTCTTGCCCTCCATCATCACGTCGAACTCCAGCCCCTCGGCCATTCGCATGAAGGTCGAGAACTCGAACGGGTTGGTGAAATCGGCATGGCCGGTCCAGATCGGCGGGCGCAGCACGGTGCGGACGCGCGCGGTCGCCTTGGGCACCGCCTTCAGCGTTTCGCCCTTCTTCACCTTCGCGCCGGTCGCGGCGGCACGCTGCTTGGCGGTGATCTTCTGCTTCATCTCGCGCATCTCGGTGCGGGGGCTGGAGAAGTGGATCTTCGGCCGCCCCCGCCCCTCGGGCCAGGTCGCGAGAAACTTCTCCAGCGTCTCGCGCATGTCGAGCCGCTCCGGGTTGAGGCACCACATATGCTGATAGTCGAAGATCAGCCGCACGCCCGTCCGCTCGTGAATCCACAGCACGTCCGCGCAGGAAAAGCGGATGTCGTCATTCTCCAGCACCAGCCGCCTTCGCACATGCTCGGGGCATTGCTCCCACCCCGCGATCCAGCGGGCGCGCGAGGCCTCCGCGTCGTCGTAGACGCCACCGACATGCGTCACCATCACCGCCTCGTCGTCGAGCCCCATCCGGTCGAGCATCTCCGCCTGGCTGGCGAGGTCCCAGATCGACTTGCGCGTCAGCTCCGGGTTGGGCGCGTTGAGCAGAACATATTGCGAGGGGTGGAACGACAGGCGGATGTCGTACTTGCGTGCCTTCGCGCCGAATGCGCGCAGTTCGGCGTCCGACTCCGCCACCATGTTGTGGAATTGCGGCATATCCGGGTGCGTCGCGTACGGCGCGAGGTCGGACGACAGCCGATACATGTCGAGCCGTTCCTTGTGGAGATAGTCTAGGATCTCGCTCACATGCTCGAGCGAGCATTTGAGGTGCGGGTTCTTGCGCCAGCCGCGTGTGTCGTTCGACTTCATGCCGGGCCGCCCCATCACCTTGACGGGGAAGCCTAGTCGGAGCGGGCGAGTCATAAGGATACCTGTTCTTCGGGGAAGCCGATGCCGCGCACGAATGCGTTCCAGTCGGCGGGGCGGAGCGCGCCGCCGGTCGCCTCGCGGTGGCCGTTGCCATAGGCTTCGGTGGCACCGGGCGGGCGGTGGCGGGCGAGGAACTCGATCAGGTCCGCGCCTGTCGCGGAGCGCGCGGCGAAGTGGACCCAGCCAGGGCGATAGCCGGTGTTGGCGGCGAGCACGATCGCGTCCTTCAGCCGCCCGCGCCATTGCTGCGCGATCAGCGGGTGGATTTGCGTCGGTGAATGAAAGCGGATCAGCGCCACCCCGTCGCGCACCTTGGGCGCGACGCGGCGGGCGGCTTCGAGCTCCACCTTCACCTCCGCCTTGGCGGCATGGAGCGCGGCGTTCTCGGGCGCGGTGCCTTTGGTGATCGCCTCGGGGCCGTCGCCCTCCATCAGCAATGTCAGCGCGGGGGTCGCGTCGGCGGCGGCGGTGCGGCGGGGTGCGTTGATCAGGCTCACCGCGTCGCGCAGCGCGGTCTTGCCATAGCGCGCGTTCGCCTCGTCCAGTTCGGGGAAGCCCTCCGCCATGTCGCCGATCAACCCGGTCGCCGCCAGCCACAGCAGGTCTTCGGCGGGGCCGATCGCCGCCACGCACCAATAGGCCAGCAGCGCGGAGGTCGGTTCGGGCGCGAGCGCGTTGCCGCTGATCACCACCGCGTCGCCGGGGGTGCCCGTGGGGACATGGTGGTCGATCAGTATCGTGGGGCAGCCCGGCAGCACCGCGCCCTCGCGCACGCCCAAGTCGGTGACGATCAGCCCTCCCGGCGCGCGCGCCTCCAGTTCGGCGCGCAGCTCGGGCGACCAAGGGTTCTCGCCCTTGCCGACCAGCCGGATGTCCGCCGCCCGCCCCGCCCGGCGCAGCGCGCGCGCGAGGATCGCGACCGCGCTCAGTCCGTCGGCGTCGAAATGGCCGAGGATCAGCACCGCGCGATCAGCGGCGAAACACGCCATGCCGTCGCGGAACAGATGCCCCGCCACTGAACGCGGGTCGTCCGGATCGAGGCTTTGCGGCAACATCAGACCCCAACGAGTGACTCGGAATGCGGTTTCGTTTGACGGCGGCGCAATCTTTTGGCTTGCAAGGGAAACCCATGACCGGTTCGGGCCGTATACGGGGGAGAACCAATGAGGACCTTCATGCTCAAGAGCGCACTGACCTCCCGGCTGGAACGATATCTGGAACTGACACCGGACGAACGCGACGCGCTCGACTGGGCGGAACGGCGCGAGCAGCGTGTCCGCGCGGGCGCGCATCTTACCCGCGAGGGCGAGGCGAACGACCACCTGTACATCGTCCAGCAGGGCTGGCTCCACGCCTCCACCACCCTGCCCAACGGCGGGCGGCAGATTCTGCGGTTCCACTACGCGGGAGACCTGATCGGCACGTCGAGCATCGCCTGGAACCTGGCCGCGACGACGCTGACGGCGGTGTCCGACTGCGTGATTTCGGAACTGAGCAAGAGCAATCTGGGTCGTATCTTCAAGGCACAGCCGCGGCTGGCGGGGCTGCTCTACGCGGTCGCGGCGGCGGAGAACGTCGCGATGGCTGACCGGCTGACCTCCGTCGGGCGCACGGGCGCGGTGGAGCGACTGTCGACGCTGTTGCTCGACATGCTCGCACGGCTGCGGACCACGGCGGGGGGCGTGATCGACTCGTTCGAGTTGCCGTTGACGCAGGCCGACATCGGCGATGCGGTCGGGCTGACCAAGGTTCACGTCAACCGCACCATCCGCGAGATGGAGCGCCGCGACCTGATCGAGCGGATCGGCAAGCGGGTG
>JAABUQ010008820.1_pt1 | contig 13961 bp, 15 predicted proteins | sample 5560001 | NCBI WGS metagenome assembly JAABUQ01 (sample SAMN10711888, study PRJNA513371) | rock metagenome | isolation source: Antarctica rocks | place: Antarctica: Victoria Land, Finger Mt nord | collected 2015-12-18
CCCAGCCGGCCAGCTCCGAACGGCGGACCGCATCCCGGGAGCGAGCGCACTCCACCGGAGTCGAATCGACGACCCACACGTCGTCGGTCCACATGCTGGTGTCGGCAGCCAGCGCTGTGAGCAGCCAGTTCAGGGTGGCTGCCAGCCGACGGAGCCGCTTGTTGTAGCCCGGCTGCTGCGGCAGATAGGGAAACAGGTGCCGCAACCGGTCGGCGGCGAACCGCAGCCATCGGGCCTCACTGGTGTGACCCAGCAGTGCTTGCAACACGGCCAGCGTCACCAGTTCCGCATCGGTGATCCGGGGCGCGATCCCCACCCTAGGACGCGCCGGACACCGTTCGGGGCAACTCTTCAACAGATCGTCGGCGCGGGCATACAGTGCCGTCGCAAGGGTGTCCAGGTCGGCGTCCACGCGAGCCTCCAGGTTCGACGTTGGGTAAGCAACGCCGATCCTGGACACCCTTCTACGATCTTCACCGGCAACACGCCGCGCCCGACCCCTTGGAATCGATCATCTAGTCGAGCGGAGAGACGCCTACCTCCCTAAAGTGGAGGCAGTTCGACGAACACGCCAGCGGCCGTGACCAGCGCCTGCAGATCACCCGGGTCGATAGTCAGGATGTCGTCGCCGTCGGCGGCCAAGCACACCACCGCCGCGTCGATCGCGTCACGGGTGCCGCTGCGGGCAAGGAGCGTCCCGGCCCGCCGGCCCAGGTCGTCGCCAACGCCGATGACCTCAACGCCAGGTAGCAGCCGAGCCAACAGCGCCTGCCGGCCGGACCCGCGCCACACTTGCGCTACGACGCCGCCGTTGGTCAGCGGCACCCGGCCGGCCACGCGCTCCCGCTTGACCAGCGCCGCTACCTGCCGGTCACCACGTTCGACCGCTAGCAACGCACCGGCATCCAGAATTAGCATCAGGCCGCCCCTGCTCCGCTACCGGGGACGCGGGTCTCGGTGCGCCGCGTGGTTCGCTTGGTCCGCGGCACGCTCGGACTGGGGCCGCCGCGAACCACGACCGCGCGTCCGCGGGCTCGGCGCTCGGCGGCCTCGATGTCTGCCTCGGTGATTAACCCGTGCTCGGCCTCAAACTCGGCCAGGAAAACATCCAAAGCGGCGAGCCGGGCCTCATGCGCCGCCTTGAGCCGCAAAGCGTCGTTCACCCAGGCGCTGAGGCTGCTGGCCCGTCCGTCGGCGACCGCGTTCTGAGCGACGGTCAGCAGGTCGACGTCGACCGAAGCAGACAATCGACCCTTGCCACTCATGCCGTCATCACCTTGCTGCTACCAACGTGGCACTTCTGTTTGAGCGGGATGCCGCTCCGCGGCCTAGGCTGTCCAGTCCCGGATATGCGCCGTTCCGTCCCGTCCTCTTGACGCCGTTCGGTTGCTGCTGTTCGTCGCCTTCCCCGGCGCCGGGGAAGGTGATCGAGCCGCCCCGCCCGCTAAGGGTCCTGCCGCGCCGAGCAGCTCGGCGTCGATCTCGGTTGTCAGCCCCTCGGCGGCCGAGTCACGCGTCCGCTTGTGTTAGGCGGCAATCCGTTGCAGAGCCGGGCCGATACACTGCGGATGCACCTCGAGGAGGCGTACCCGTCCTGGTGGGCGGCGCGGTCTTCAAAACCGTTGTGGCCGAGGATCTCGGTCAGGGAGGTTCGATTCCTCTCCGCCTCCGCCACCTGCACAAACGCTGGCAGCCGCAGTCCTTGTGGAAGCTCGTTACTTGATCTGTTGATCTCCGCGTGCCACTGGCGTGCCACTAGCGACGCGCAGCAGGCTCGCGGAGGGCAACGCCGACAGCCGCTCCGCCAGCTCGACATCCCGTCGCTCCGCGGCGTGTTGGTACAACAGCGCGGCCCTCGTCGACACGTGACCCGCCCTGCGCATCACCTCCGCGAGGGTCGCCCCGGACTGCGCGGCCAGCGTCAGCCCCGCGTGCCGCAGGTCGTGCAGGTGGACTGTCGGGTAGCCGGCGCGGAGACGGGCCGAGCGCCAGGCGTTCTCCACGTGCGCGTACCGCAGCGGCGAGCCGGCGGGTCGCGTGAACAGCCGCCCCGTCGGCAGTCCCGGCCCGATCCGGTCGAGGTGCTCACTGAGCGCGGACAGCACTTGCCGGGGTAGATGGACCGTGCGGCGGCTTCCTACCTTCGGCTCGGTCTCCACGGGTAGCTTGCCGGGGCCTCCGTCGGACCGACTCACCTCCACCTGCTGACGTTCGATCCGCACCGTGCCGGCGCCGATGTCGAGGTCACCCCGGCGCAACGCGAGTAACTCCCCGATCCGTAGGCCGGCCCACATGGCAAGCAGTGTGAGTGCTCGCAGATGCTCCGGCATCTCGCTCGCCAGCGCCTCGACGGCCTCGACGTCGAGTAGTGGCCGCTCAGGCGAGCACGCCTGCCCGGCGCCCTTGACTCGACACGGGTTGCGGGGGAGCGCGCCGTCGTCGACGGCGGTCGTCAGAATGGCGCGGAGCAGCGCGTAAGCCTGACGGCATGCAGTCGGCCCGGTCTGCCGGGAAACTTCCGCGTGCCAGGTGCGCACAATGTCGGGGGTCAGCTTCGCCAGCGGCAGAGAGCCGAGCGTGGGGAGTATCCACGCGTCCAGGGAGTGCCGGTAGGTGTCGATGGTGCGCGGCGCCAGCGGTCGGCCTTTCGCCGTGCGCTGGCTGAGCCAGCCCGTGGCGTAGCTGGACAGTCGAACCTCGGCGCGCTGCGGGTCGAGCCACATGCCCCGGGACATGTCGGTCTCGACCGACGAGAGCCAGCGTTGCGCGTCTGTCTTGTTCGGGAAGGTGCCCGGCGCCGTCCGCTTCCTGCCATCCGACGCCGTGTAGCGGGCCTGCCAGCGGCCCGATGGCAGCTTCCGTACGGCACCGAACCGCTGACGAGTGCCCCCGTGCCCCTGAGCGGCTCGCTGTCGGCCGTTCCTGCTGCTCGGGCTGCCCTCGCTAGTCGGTGGGCTCTCCGTGCTCATGCGGCGTCCTCTCGGTCGTTCTGCGGTTGCTGGGCGAGCACCTTGCGGACCATTCCGAGCGTCCATGCGCGGCCGGTTGCCGTGGTCGTGCCCTCGGCGTTGAGGGTGTCCGCTACGCCCTGGAGGGTGATCCCGGCTTCGCGCAGGCCTCGAACCTTGTCCGCGATCACGGGGTCGAGGAGCCGGGGACGGCCTAGCCGAACGCCTGCGGCCCGGCGGGCGGCCAGCGCGTCGCGGGTGCGCTGCCCGATCAGGCGCCGTTCGTATTGCGCCACGCTGGCGATGACGTGCGCGAGCATCTCGCCCGACGGTGTGGTCATGTCCACGCCCAGGTCGAGCGCGACGACGGCCCAGCCGTGCCGGGACGCGCGTTCCAGCAGGGAGGCGAAGTCCTGCACCGACCGGGAGAGCCGGTCGACCTTGGCGACGACGAGTGCGGCGGCGCGGCCGGTGTCGAGGTCAGCGAGCGCCTCGGCCAGCGCGGGCCGCTCCAGGGTCTTGCCGCTCACTCCGGCGTCCATGTGGATGCGGGCGAGGCGAAGCCCGCGGCGCTCGCATTCGGCCCGGATCAGGCTCTCCTGCGCGGCGAGCCCGGCGCCGGAGTCGGCCTGCTCGTTGGTCGAGACGCGGACGTAACCGATCACGACGTCGGTCTGTGCCGTGCGCTTGCGGGTGCCTGCCATGCCTTTACTGTACCTAAACGGTGGTATAGGTGCAAGCACGTTTGGTCATCCTCTACCGATCCGGCGGTCCGACGTGCCGCACGGATTCGCCGAGGGGCTGGCTCTCGCCCCTCTCAGGCGGCTACTGGCTGAGGTGATTTGGGGACATCTGGCGACATCCGAGTGACACTGCTACCTGTGGCTGGAATCCGCTTCAATGCCCCGCCCGGCTGGCCTGAGCCTGAGCCTGGCTGGGCTCCCCCGCCGGGATGGAATCCGGACCCGTCCTGGCCACCGGCCCCGGACGGGTGGCGGTTCTACGTTCAAGCTGACGAGCTTGTCGCTGACGAGACAGATGCCGTTACGGCTCCGGCGAAGAAGGGCTGGCGGGAAAAGCTGGCGGAGGCGAACGCCCGGAACGACGAGCGGGCGAAGGGCTACGAGCGACAGAAGCGCTGGAAGGAGGAAGCCGCAAACCGTCGTGCTGTCCGACAGGCAGAGGCTGGCAAGAGCGTCGTCCGGCGGGAGATCAGCAAGGTCGGGTCTACGGCTTCAGGCGTACTTGCCTGCCCTCGTTGCGGCGGCGCTCAGTTCAAGGCGAAGCGGTCAGGGAAGGCGAAGATGATCGGGGTGGTGACGATCGGCGGCGCCTTGCTGGCCCCAAAGACCCGGGTCAAGTGCATCACGTGCGGCACGGAGTACCTGCGCGGCTAGGAGGTTCCATCCGCGTCGGCGCGTCGGCGCGCACGTCTACGCACCCGCTCTCGGCCATCAATTTTGAACAGCGCCCTCGTCTGTGCCCTCCGGTTCAGCCTGTCCCAACCACGCGAGGAACGACCACCGTGGGACAGCGACAGGAATGACTCCTACGATTGCGAAATGACGCTTACGCCGTTCTCCTCATCGCGTGTGAGACGGCCGCAGGTGTCGCGGGTTCGCCCCGTCGTACTGCCGCTGGCCCTTCTCGGCGTGACGTTCGCCCTCACGCGCTCGGCAAGCATCGACGACGCCTACATCAGCTACCGCTACGCCGCCAACCTCGCGGCGGGCCGAGGGCTCGTCCTGAACGTGGGCGAACGCGTCGAAGGCATTAGCAACTTGCTGTGGACGCTGGCGCTCTCGCTCGCGCACCTGGCTGCCGTCCCGCTACCGGTCGCCGGCAGCGCTCTCGGGCTCCTGAGCGTCGCGGGCAGCGTCCTGCTCACCGACCGGTTGTGCCGTCGTCTCGGAGCCCCACCGGTAGTGGCTCTCCTGACCGCGTGCTCGGTCGCCGTCACCACCGACGTCGTCGCGGGAGCGACAATGGGTCTCGAGGGGGGCCTGTTCGGCGCCCTGCTCCTGCTGGTGCTCGTGTCGTGGGACGCCTCCGGCCCGACGTTCGCTCTCGGGGTGATCGCCCTGGGCGCCACGCGGCCCGAGGGTCTGGCCATCGGTGCGGTTCTGGCTGTCCTGCGGCTGGTGATGCCAACGGGCGAGCCACCGAGACGATGGTGGCCGGTGCTTGGGATCGCGGGGTTGGGGGGCGTCGAGCTCGCCCGCCTCGCCCTCTTCGGCCGTCTGCTGCCGACGTCCGTGACGGCGAAGCGCGACATCGGGCTCTCCCCGCTGACGTCGTTACGCCTCCATGGCCGCGACGGGCTGGCCTACCTCGTCCACCGCGCAGGGGTGCCCGCACTGGTCGTGGCGGTGGTGCTCGCCCGCCGGAGAGTCGTTGCGACGATCGGCGCGGACCTCGTCCCCGCGGTCGTCGTGCTGCTCGCGGGGGCACTGCTGCCGGTTCTCAGCGGTGGGGACTGGATGCCGTACTCGCGGCTGATTGCCCCGTACTTCCCCGTGGGATACGTGGCCGTGGCCGTCGTGCTGGCGCGAACCGGTGGGCAGCGCGCGATCGCGGTCGCGGCCGTCGTGCCGCTCGTGCTGGCCGCCGTGGGTCACCACGAGCTGCCGTTGCGTGACAACGGACGCACCGCGTTGGACACGGACCGCGGGTTCGACCGGCTTGGGCGAGCGCTCGAGCACGTCGGCGCGGCCAGTGGTGCACGAGGCGTCCTCGCGACGGACGTCCTCGGTCGACCGTGCTTCTGGGCCCCGTCCCGCCGCTGCTCGGACATTCTCGGTCTGGCGGAACCGGCCATCGCGGGGCGACCGGGCCCGGGGAGCGTCTACGGCAAGACGGACTACGCCTACACGCTGTCGTTGCGGCCGGCCGTGCTCGCGACGGACACCTGGCCCCGGCTTCGGGACATCCTGGCCGTTGCTCGCGGCGGAAGCGTCTCCTACGTGGCGGTGGAGAGCCAGAGCTTGACCCGGGAGCGGGTGTTCGTCCTGGCCGATACGGCCACTGCCGGGCCTCTACGCGACGCTCTGCGTAGGTCCGGTGACCTCGGAGTGCTGATTGCTCCGGCGGGTTCCGCCTTTGCTGTGTGGGGTTCCGCTGTCGTCGGGTGACGACGGGGCAGCGCCCTCGACACGTCGCACTTCCCTCGTGGGGAGCGCTCTCCGGGCGACTCGCTTTCGCTAGTACCGGGCTCGGTCGCAGTGGCAGCAGTCGCGATGCCCTTGATTCCCAAGCATCACGTCAAGTGCGTGATGTGCGGGCGCGACCTACCGTCGCGGGTAGCGGTGGCGGGCGCCCTTCGTCCTCTGGCCATGAGGCGTCGACAAGTGCGCCGAACTCCTCCCAGCTGTTCTCACCGAGAGCGTCTTGCCCTGAGCTGGTGCAGTGTCCAATGCGAGCCGAGGTCCGGGTGATCGAGGGGCAGGCCAAGAACCGCGCCAACCGCGGCCCGCTCGGCGGCTCGCCGCTCGGCTTCTTGCAGGAGCACCCGATTGACCCTTGCGATGACGCGGCCCTCCTCGACCCGCCGCTTGGCGGCCGCCCGAACGGCGGGCGAGCCGCCTCCGTGCATCCGGCAGACGGTTCCACCCGTGAGGGCATACGCGCGGCAGGGGAGACCGCCGTGCCGCCGCGCCGAGCAGCGCCGAGCCGGCCGGACGCGTGCCATCAACGCCCGCAGGTGGGGACGATTGCATGGGGTAGACCGTCACGGCACCTCCTCGCCCATCCTCGCTGGTCCGGACTCAGCACTTCCGCACGCCGCGAGCAGTCCTTCCACGGCTGCCACAGCCCCTTCGAGGCCTGCCACCGTGCCGCTGCCGGCGGTCATGGTGCCGTCAGCCACCTGATCGAGCAGACGGCGCAGCCCCGCCGCAGTCTGCTCGACCTGCTCACGCGGAATCGCCTCGCCTGCCACTCCCGCATCGTCGCCCCGGAGCCCGCCACAGGTCACGTCGGGCTCGGCCAGCAGCACCGCGAACGTCGAGCCGGACATGGTGACGAACCACTCGGCCGGCGAGCCCCGGCCGCGTCGCTTGTGCCACACGACGGCGAGCCGTGCCCGGGCGTTGTCGGCTTCCCGGCCGGCCTCGTCGAGCCAGCCGGCCAGCTCGGTGCGGGCGCAGTCCTTCACCTCGACGACCACCCCGGGCACACCGGCGACGTCGCCCCGGTCCCGGGTACCGGCGGGGGCGCGCCGCTCCGCGTGGGTGAAGCCCGAGGCCCGCAGGAACTCGACGACGGCAGTCTCGGCGCGGGTGCCCCTGCGGCGGGCGGCGCTCACGAAGTGCCCCGATGGCAGGTGAGGCAAGTTGGTCTCCCCGTCGGGCCGTACCGCTCACACGGTCCGCCGCACAACGCGCACTGCCCAATCAGAACGGGCAGGCCCTCGTGGACGTCGCCGCTCAACCCGGGTGGCGGCGGTTCCGCATCCGGCGTCGGCTCCTGGTCGGGCCGCAGAACGCGAAGGGTGCCAGCCAGGGCCGAAGGGGGCCAGCTCTTAGAGTTGGCATCCTTGGCACCCTTCGCCGCATGGCGGCTCTCTTCGTCCGGCAGCTTCCACAACCACCGGGCGTCCTCGCCGAACCCGGTCTTGATGCTGTCCACCCCGAGGTGGGCCTTGGCGCGCTTCAGGGTGCGCTCAGCCACCCCTGCATCCCTGGCTCGGGCGAGGACTACCTTCGCTGGCAGCGGCTCCACTTCCAGCAGCTCGCGGAGGAACGTCGCGGCCTCAGTCTGTTCGCCCTGCTGCTCTCCCGAGCTGAGTAGTTCGTCGGCGTGTCGCACCGAGACGCCCTCCCACACGATGCGTCCGCAAGCACGGTCGGGGTCGCTGACGAGCCGATAGAGAAGGCTCGGCGGTTGCATCGCGAGGTTGCTCTTCGTGGGCGCGAGCACCCGGCGTTCAGCGTCGTCGGGATCGGTGGCGACGACGAATGCGGCGCGGGCCGCGCCGATGATGCCGATGCTGCCCCCACCTCGGTAGAGCGCCGAGCCGGCGCTCGACTTGTTCAGGTGACGGACGATGAGGACCGTCGCTCCGGTCTGGTCGGCGAGGTTCGCCAGCGGGTGCAGCGCCCGCCTGATGTCCTGGTCGCGGTGCGAGTCGACTCCAGTCCCCAGGAAGGCCATCAACGGGTCGACGACGACGAGTGATGCGCCGACCCGGTTGATGTGGGGCCGGATGCCGGCGAGGTCCGTCGACAGGTCGAGCGGCCGGCCGCGCTGCTCGTCGTCGAGCAGCTCAGTCAGGACGCTGACCCGCGTCAGGTCGGCACCGGCTGCCTCCAGCCGGGGCCGGATCGTGTCACCGATACCGTCCTCCGCGGACAGCAGCAGCACGTGCCCGGGACGGCCACAGGGTGCGCCGTCCGGCATCGGTGAGCCGGTCGACACCCTTGCCGCGACGTCGAGGGTCATCGTGCTCTTCCCGGCGCCGGGGTCGCCGTCAAGCAGGCAGAGCTTGCCGGCTGGCAGGTAGCCGGGCCACAGCCACGACACGTGCTCGGCCTCGACGTCCGCTACGCGAATTGCCTGCACGCCTGGGCCAGATGCTGCCGGTGCCGGGGTCGATCGGCCGGGGTAATCACCGGGCCGTGACCAGCGCGCGTCCGTCAGCCGTTCCGCCGCGTTCGGGCTCACGTCGCACCGTCGCTCAGCCACGGGTCGCGCCCACCAAGACCTGCGGCGCGCCGGTGCGTCAGCGCAGGCAGACGGAGCGCGGCTTCACGACGACGGCACAGGGCAGCCAGCAGCTCCCGCACAGCATCCTCATGTACGAGGTCGGCGATACCGTTACCGGTGCTGGCCGAGGGCGTGTTCATCCGGCGGGTCGGAGTCTCCAGCTCCGGCCCGCCGTGGTTGGCGGTCATGCCGCGGTTCCGCCAGTCCGGCAGGACTCGAAGTAGTCGTCTAGGTCGCCGGCGTAGACGAGCAGCCGGCCGCCGGCTTTCACGAACGGGACGCGCCGTTCAGCTCGCAGCCGACGCAGAAACCGAATGGTCAGCGCCGGGTATCGCTCGATGACCTGCTCGAAGTTCAGCAGTTCGCCGCGGTGGGGAAGGGGTGCAGTACGCAAGGGTTTGGTCCTTCACGTTCGTCGTGAAGGCACGCCTTGGTAGGGGACGCGTTCTCGCCGGTCCCGAGGGTGTCGGTTCAGAACTAGGCAGCGAGAGCGACCCGCACCGGCGGCCTCAAGGGAGACACCGGAACGGGTGCAAGCGGCGGACCATGCCGGGTTGCGCCCCCGACGTTGGGCAGTACGGCGAACGTCAGCGGGGGCAACATCTCGGCCCGCGAAGGGGTGGGGAACTCGGTGCTTCCGGTGTCGACAGCGCGACGGCGGCGCTCCAGGCGGCGGTGATCACGCGTGATGCGGGCAGCGGCCTCGTCGGTCTCCGCGATGGCCTGCCGCGCCACCTCGACGAGACGGGCGATCTCATCGACGACCTGGGCGTACTCACGCCGGTCAGGTTCGTCGTCCTCGAAGTACTCGGCGAGCCGGGCCGAGGTGGACTCGCCCGCCAGAAGTGCGCTGATCAGCTCGTTGGCTAGCGAAGGGGGTAGTTCGGTAAGGAGTCTGTCGATGGCAACCCGGCAGGCGGCCTCAGCCTCAGAAAGCAGGTAGCCGAGCCGGCGACGGTTCCGACGAAGTCGCTGTTCGGCCTCTCGTCTAAAATCGTCGAAGAGTCCTCCGCACAGTCCGAGCGGCGAACTAGAGAAAGCGTCTGCGAGCAGATTGCCTCCAGCGCCGAGCGCATCGGTCAGCCAGGGCTTCGGGAGCACGCCGAAGGCCTCAAAGGGCTCGACGGCGCCGACAATCACGGCTCCACTATTACCACGCCTGACCGTGGAAAGTTGGACGTCGCCGCGCGTGTCCCTCGTTGACGCTCCATAGTCCACACAGGCAACGTTCTGTCGTTTCTGTCCCCGTTCCAGGTCACCGGACACCCGCCCATCGCCCATCGCCGGAACGGTGACCTGAGCGGTCACGAGCGCCACCCCGAGACCCGCGCCAAGCGCGCCCTAGGAGGCGCTTCTTACCCAACGGGTGTCCCTCCGAAGACGATCTCCGCGTGCCACCGGCGTGCCACTAACAGTGGCACGGGACGGTCTCCAGCGGTTACGCCGGGTCGAGGCGACACCTAGCCTGAGCTTCGCAAATAGCTATTCGAGCAGGTCAGCGAAGTGGACAGCAGCAACCTTCAAAACCGTTGAGGCCGAGGATCTCGGTCTGGGAGGTTCGATTCCTCTCCGTCTCCGCCATTGCACCCTGACCAGCAGAAGCGGGTCTCGCATGGACCGCGCGGCCTGGCTCGTCATCGGGTAGGGATGACGGTTCGGACCACGGTGCGGACCAATGGGATTCCGCGCTCGCGGCCGAGCGCCTGGTCCAGCCCGTTCGCTCAGGGCCTCACCGCCGCTAAATTGACGTCGGCGGTCGGCCCGGCAACTCCTATCTGCCGGGACGACCGCCTTCTGCTTTGCGGAGTCAGAAGTACTCAGTCACCTGCGGTGATCGCCTTCCGCTCCACTCGGGCCAGCGTGCCGATGTAGCGAGAGAGGCGTTCGGCTTCTTCCTGGGAGAGGTCGCGGGGGAGAATCAGCTGCACGTCCAGGTCCTCGCGCAACGGGAACGGGAAGTGCATCAGCTTGGCCCGCGTGTTCCCCGCCGTGCCGTTCAGCGGCGGCTCGACGGGAGCAGCGTCCACGTTCGTATCGGGCTGGCTCGGCGCGGACGGCCTACGCGGGGTGGCCTTCTTGGCAGGCGGAGGACTGTCACCGTTGCCGCGTGCGGCGGGGCCGTACGACTTCCAGGCGGGGTCGTTCTCCATACGGCCAGGTGCATCTTGATCGCCTGGCTCAGACGCGTCCGATAGATGCGCATCGAGCCGTCGCTGTACTCGATGCGCTTGAGGTTTCGGAAGCGCTCGAACTGCTGGTCAATGTCCAGCGTGCGGAGGTCCAGAGCTTCCCAGTCGTCCTCGATGCCGAGCATCTTTTGGCAGGCCGTCTTGAGCGCCTTCGCGGAGCTGAGATTGAACCAGCCCTTGTCGATCGCGGCGTCCAGGAACTCGATGAGCCCCTTCGCAGTATGGGGGTCAGTAGTGCTCGGCTGTGTCGCCATCTCAGTCATGGGTTCGCTCCTCCTGTGAACTGCCCGGTGCGGACAGTTCCTCACCACTTGAGAGTGCCTGCTGAACGAGTACGCGTCAAACATCTACGCGAACGCATCTCTTACGGACCTGGATGATCGACGGAACGTTGCCCCGGTACGCGTAAGCCGCAGCACCGATCTACGGGGCGCGCGGAGGCGCGGGGCAGCCGTACAGCCGCTCCGCCGCGTACGACCGCCAGCTCGCGCTCCAGTGCCGTAGTGCGCGGACCTCTCGCCCGGTCCACGGGCGGCCGGCTGACGGCCCGACCCGGCCTCCCTGGCCCGCTGGTTTGACGCCCGAAGTCGGCCTCTACTGTCCCGGCTCGCAACACCCCGGCTTGTCTCGGCAGCTCTGGAGAAGGACGGAGGCTTCAACGGGCTGAGTGGGGTGGCACTTGCGGACATGCGCGGGCGCCCTGTGAGCGGCAGATCCCGCCCAATCCAGCCGAGCAGGGAGTTCCCACCTAACCGTGGGACTCCTGGCTCGGCTTTGTCGTACCAGGTGTCCCCTCATCGGAAGGAGGGCCTTCGTGCGCACAAGAACAAGCCGGAGATCCACCCGCTGCTCCTCTCCTTAGCCCTGGTCTTTCAGCAGTTGGCTCCACCGGCCCGGCGCGACGCCCCAAGGTCACCGGCCGCCAACCCAGCGAGCAGGCGATCAACGCTGCGATCGACGGTGCCACCAGGCTGCTGCGGCTGCCGGACCTGCGCAAGCGCTACGCCGAGGTCGCCGACGCAGCCGGACGAGAGCTGAATCGCCCCGGGTCGTGTGGAGGCTGGGTTGTCCCGGTCAGGCGGTTGCCCGGTCGGGGTCGTCACGATAATGCTGCTGCTCGTACTCCACTGGAGGGGTGTAGGAACACCAGCTGTGCAGCCGGCGGGTGTTGTACCAATCGACCCACTCGGACAGGGCGAGCTCGACGTGAGTCAGGTTGCGCCAGGGTCCCTGCCGGCGGACGAACTCGGTCTTGAGCAGGTTGAACACCGCTTCGGCGGCCGCATTGTCGAAGGAGTCGCCCGTCGTGCCGACGCTGCCGACGAGCCCGGCCTCGGCGAGGCGCTGGGTGTAGCGGATCGACAGGCCCTGACAGGGCCAGCAATGGCGCACGTCTTCGCCGCGGGGCGCCTTCCGGAGGCGTCGGCAACTCCGGGGGGACGGGCGCGTACCACGGCAAGGTTGACTTGCGACGCTTGCAGAATCACCGGACGGTGGTCTGTGCCGAGGCGTCCGCTCGGTCTGTCTGATGAACGCACCGGTTCGGCGGTGGCAACTGATCAGGTCGGCGCAATAGTCGGCCAGGCGAAGGCCGATGCCCTGGCTCGGGCTCGTGAGCGGGTGCGAGCGCCGGCTGAGGGTGCGCTCACCAGCGGGGGCACCTGCTCAAATCGCACGCCTCCTCTCGCTGCGGCGTCCGTTCCGTAACGGTGTGCGGGGGACGATGAGGTGCTACAGCTGGAGGAGGCGTGCAACTTGAGTAGGGACCCTGAAAGGCGAAGGCCTGGCTCGGGGTGACGTCGTCTTCCCTTCGTACGGCCTGAGAGCGCGGTCCCCAGGCGGTACGGGTTGGTGGGCAGGCGATCAGCAACGAAGGTGTACGCCGCCCAGGCGACCGATTCCGGGAGTTCGCGTTCCAGGGCTCGTCGCGCGGGTCCGGTCAGTCGACCGTCCGGCGCTCTGTCACCCGGCAGAGGCTCGGCGCCTCGGCATCGCAGCGCGGATCTAGTCAGCGTTCACGGTCTGTCCGGCAAGGACGTCTGCCTCCGCCTGGCGGATGTCCTCCACGGCTGCGGGGTCAGAAAGGACGGCGGTGGTCTCTCGAAGTGCGGCCAAATCGGCATGGGAAACCAGCACCGCGGCCGGCTCGCCGTTGCGCGTGATGTGCACACGGTCTTGCGTGGTCGCGACCGCGGCCACGAGCTCCGACAGCCGAGCCCTTGGATGCGTGACGGTCAATGTCTCCGACATGGTTCGTCCTAGTCCGGCGGCGGACGCCGCACAGACTCGTTGGCCGTTTGTTACGGCTCCGATGGACCGAGCCCGCCCTGAGTCGAGAGCGCGCTGCGACGCCGTGGCACGCAAGGGGCAGACGTGGGTCATACCAAGCCGAGCACCGTTGCTCGGCATGCAGCCACCCATTAGTGCTGTCTCGCCCATAGGCATGCCGGCAATAGTCCTTATGCAGTCGTGGCTACAGGCGGTGGTCGTCGGCTGCAGTCGTTTGGGTGCCGCGCTTAGCCCGGATCCACCGTTGATCTTGCTGGTCTCGCTCTGACGTGAGGCGGCCGCTGTCAGCCGTGTTCGGCTGGTGATGGGCGTGCGGATTCTGCCGGTCTGCCGGCTTCTCCGAGGTCCTGGTCGTCGGGGCGGGAGGGTTGGTCAGCAGCGCAGCGGGATCATGTGGACGCTGGCGAGTGCGGTGGTGATCGCCTCAGCCCAGGGCCAGTTGGCGGGTAGTCGCAGGTGTCGTCGTCGGCCGGTGTGGACGAGTCGGCCGGGCATGGTGAAGACCTTGCTTCGCAGCGTGGCTGCGGTTGCCCGCTCCAGGTCGGGGCCGGCCAGGATCGCGACGGCCCGTCCGAGGTTGTGCGCCATGACGGTCAGGGCGAGCCAGGCGGCGTTGGCCATGAAGTTGCCCGACGGCAGGTGCGCCAGCCCGGCGCTTTTAAGCTCGGCGATGCTCTGCTCGACGACGGCGTGCCGGCGGTGGTCAGCCTCGACCTCAGCCAGCGGCAGGGTCCGGTCGGTGACGAACGCGTGGTAGTCCCAGGCGGTGAACAGCGCCAGCTGCGAGCCGGGTGTCGGCCGGACCCGGCGCACGACCAGGCGGACCTCACGC
>JAABUQ010008821.1_pt1 | contig 13961 bp, 15 predicted proteins | sample 5560001 | NCBI WGS metagenome assembly JAABUQ01 (sample SAMN10711888, study PRJNA513371) | rock metagenome | isolation source: Antarctica rocks | place: Antarctica: Victoria Land, Finger Mt nord | collected 2015-12-18
CGAAGATTCGAAGCAGAGTAACTATACCGCGTTCGCATCCCCAGTCCAAGACTTTGCGTCTCATTAATTACGTCCACTAGATTCTTTATCTGCACCCGCCGGAAGGGCGCTGCCATTTGCGCGGCGCCCTTCTTTTTAGTACGCCGGGCATGATCAAGCCACTTGAGGGTGAGGAGCCCCTTATGGGCCGTGGTCGTCGGAACCATTAGCTGAAGGCAAAGGTGTTCGTCGCGAGGCGAAATCTGAAGGAAGCGATCCGCTAAAGCTAGGCGTTAAAAGATATTTGTGCGACCTAATTGTATGAGCGCGATCTTGTCGGCAGCAAGTGGTTTATGCGACCATCAGCTTGCGAAGCGCCATGACGCTTCTGGAGGGAAATTTGAGGTCATGTTACTGAGCCGCCCTCAATTGCGTTCGTCGTCGCGTCGAACGCCCGCGCAATCGGCAACGTTTTCGCAACGACGACTTGTGCGTCAGCGCTTCCTTGTACCGGTGGGACGAATACAAGTACAGGTCCCGGTGTCGCGGGAACGAGTACCAACGGCCGCGGAACCGCCGGCGTAACAAAGCACAACAGCACAGCCCTTTCAAATGGCACATTCGGCGTCTTCGGTCAAGACAGTTCGACCAGAGGTACCTACAATGCGGGCGTCGGCGGTCAATCCGTCAACGGCACCGGCGTGTCCGGTGTTTCTAAATACAATAACGGAGTGAGCGGCGCGTCGACGAGTGAGACGGGCGTTTACGGTACCAGCACTAGCTATATCGGTGTCTATGGTACGGGCGAATTCTACGGCGTATTCGGCTACAGCGACACAGGAACTGGGCTGAGAGGCGATTCCAATTCGGGCAGGGCGGTCTATGCTACGGCCAGTTCAGGAACGGCCATCGACGCGTCGTCTTCTGGCAATAACAACGCCGTGTATGCGCACAATAGTGGTACCGTAGCGGCGCTCGGCGCCGCGAACACCGGCACCGGCGGTAGTGGCGCGGATGTCTTCGGCGCGTACGCTGGTATCTTCGCGCGGGCGCCTGCGTTCGGAGGCTATCCTCTCGTGGCAACCGACGAGAACGGAAACGATCTTTTCTATATTAACGGCGCGGGCGACGTATATTATCACGGCACTCTGAATCATTTCGCCCAAGCATCAAACGGTGCGACCGTTAAGTCATACACTCCGCAGTCCGCGACGCGGGCCATTGAAGACACCGGTACGGCGCAACTGCTGCACGGTCAGGCGACCGTTTCGCTCGATCCGACGTTTGCGCACGCAATCGACGTGCGGCGGCCCTATCAAGTGTTTTTGACGCCCGGCGGAGACACCCGGGGGTTATACCTCGCCAGCAAGAGCACTTCGTCGTTTGTTGTCCGTGAAGTCCAGGGAGGCCGCAATACGTTGAGCTTCGACTATCACGTTTACGCCACGGAGGTGGGCGGAGCTGGCGAACGTATGGGAATCGTCCATTCCAGTTTTAAGCCGAGTGCCAAAGTGTATCACAGGAGCGTTCCGCCTCGAACGACGGTGCCAAAAGCCCTAAAATCTAAACCGTAATGCATCTAATAGTCGATGGAAGGCTATACATGCGACACAGCATCTGGTTCTTTTCTTTCCTGCTGTTCACGATCTAGGTTTACCCCGCTTGGAATGACACGTGCACTAGCCACATCGGCGGTTTGCATTTGGCTGCCGGCATCGCACCGGGGTTAGCAGCCGGCCCTCCGACGCAGCAAACGGTGATGCGCTTTCTTGATGGACCGATTCTTTCAACGACATCAAGCATAACTATTCCGCTTGGAACGACATTGACTTGGACCAACGAATCCAATAACGAGCCGCACACGGTGAGTTTTCCAGTCGCAGGACAAGTGCCGCCGCCCGGACCACCGACCAGGCCGCCAACCGGGGGTTCAACTTATGATGGAACGGGCTTTTACGAATTCGGGGGTTTTTCGGCCGAAACAAAGTTACAGCCTGACCTTCACGAGGAGGGGCACATACACATACTACTGTTTATTTCATACGCCTCAAGGAATGATCGGCACGGTAACCGTTCAGTAGCGCGCTAATTCAAAAGGAACCTTGCCGGAAAATGCGCTTACTGATCGAGCTGTTACCAGGCACAGTCATGGATGCGATTTGAATTCGCCTTGAATGTTGTACTGATGACTGTATAACGTAACGGTGCGATTTTGGGAGCGGCAAATGTCCGCGCTTGTGAATTCTGGCTGAATTGAAACGTTAGGAGTGAAAAAATCCGGACCTTCGAGCATCGAAGGAAGGATATGCACATGCTCGTTAAATCCAACGGCTGGAGCGGTAATCTTCGCCGTCTGACCGATTTGGGGCCCCGATTCCGGTGAGCAAGGTTGCGGGTTGTGGCTAAGGCGTGAGCGCTATGCCATTGGCATCCGCAAAGCGCGTCTTGAAATCGACAAATGAGCGTTCCGGACGGGCATTGCCCCTGGCGTCGCGTCCGAAGACGACGATCTTGCCAGGAGAGCCGAATTGTGAACCCTTGACCATCGCGTAGATTTCGCCCGTGCACTCACTAACTGCAATGCCAGTGATGGTACTGTTTTGTAGTCCCGTATTCGCGCCTTCAATGGTTCTAATCGGCGCAGCATTCTCGCGAGCGTTTTGCGCAAACATATTTATACGGGTCCGGGCACCCGAACTCACTCCGACATAGATGTTTCCGGTGTATCTTGAAAACGTCAGCGCAAAATTCTCGCAGGTTGAGGAGCAGCTCCCGAGTTGGGTCTTCGGACCGGCAATGACACGGATTGGTGAGTTGTTGCGGCTCCGCCCGCCCGCAAACACTTCAACAGCGTTCCCCTGACTGCGAACGATGGCCGCCAAGACGTCGCTGCGGGAGTCCACAGCGAGAAGACTTGGCCACGGATACCATACGGCTTCGTCGGTGAAGATAGTACGCAGCGGGGCCACATGATACAAGTCGTTCGATTTTCCGCTGACGCCCGGTGCCATGACCAGTATCTCACTCGAAGATTCGCTCGTCGCGACGTACTCATACCCCGCCGAATCGACGGCAATGCTGCGACTATCTGGGCCGCCGCCCATAAAGATGCGCCTTGGAACCGCGTGCCCCCGCGCGCCCGGTGCAAATACAAAAGATGTTGCATCCGAAAGAAACGACTGAACGTAGAGATTGCCAAACCGATCGAACGCGACGCCCCAGGGATTCCAATATGAATATGTGTTTGTTGGATCAGGGTTCGAAATGGTCAACACCGGGCTTACGGCGCCAGTCGATTTAGCCGCATATGCCGCCACCGGGCCGCTGCCGTCAGCAACATATAGGAGTTGATTGTTTCGCGCATTTATGCTTTGAGCAGATTGTAGCGTGTTTGGCAACGACGCCAGTGAATCCGAAGGAACACTGACGGCAAACAGCACCGCAAAAAGAGAGGCGAAAACCAACCGGCTGGCGCTTTTCACTAACATGATACCGTCCTTAGAGGAGCAGAGTATTCTGGTGAGTTGCTTTTTGGCCTGAGGCGCCTCGCGCACTGCTTCGACAGGCTCAGCATGACATTAGTACGGGGCTAGCGGCCGGATTGGAACCGTGTGGCGTAGGCACTGAGTTGAGAGCGGGAAGAAATGTCAAGTTTTTTATACATTGCACTTAGATGTTTCTCGACCGTTTTGTGACTAATAAAAAGCGTGCGTCCAATCTTCATGTTGGATAATCCAGTTGAAACGAGGGTTGCGATGGTTCGCTCGCGCGCGGAAAGGCGGTCCGGGGGCAAGGCCCTCGTAGGCACAGTAGGGGACGAGTCCAAAATGTTGGTGGGCTCGGCAGCGAGGCGCCGCACGTCGTACGTCGCGCCGCAGCGCTGATAGACTTCAAGTGCTGCAGCAGGTTCCTGGGCGAGTTCGAGAGCGGCCGCCTCAAGCAGTGGAAATCCAAGTCGCCGCAATCCTGGCGCCGCGTGCCGCGCGTTACGGATGGCGTCATCACTGCGTCCTTCGCGTTGTGCCACCAGCGCATCGAAAAGCGGAAGGGCGTGGCGTTCTACCAATTCCGTCGGCGCGTCGCCCGCGGATTCGAGAATCTTACGGGCACGCACAAAATCTTCCGCCGCGCCGTAGCGCGCCACCGCAAGCACGGTGAACACATGGCCCCGAGGGCGCTCACCAAATTGTAATGCATCGTGAAGCAGCGCTGCTGCTTCTGCCGGGCGCCCACGGCGCGACAGTATTTCCGCGAATCCGGCGCCACACAGGATGGCGCCGAACGTCGAATCCTTTGCGGACAGGCGGTCGAACCAATAAGCCGCTAACTCCTCATCGCCGAGATGGCTAGCGGCAATGGTCCCCACGCTGCCGCCTCGGTGATAATCATCTGATTATCGACTGGAAGCGCGCGGACGGCCTCGACGGCCGCTTTAGCGGCAACAACATCCCCGCGCAGGAGACAACATCGCGCCGATTTGGCATGCGCTAGCGCCTCGCCTTCACGGCTGCGCTCTTCACGGGCGCTGTGGAACGCCAATCTGATGTCATGCTGCGCATCATCGTGCAGACCGAAGAGCGCGTAACACCCTGCCCCATTGGCAAGTACCGATGCTAGAAGCTGCGGCAAGCCTATGTTGCGTGCTCCTTCGACCGATTTTTCGTGCTCGACGCGAAAACGTTGCGCGTCTCCCATGACCATTGCAAGCCACTCTTGCACGTTGTGGAATCGAAATTTGATCTCTGGTTCCAAGTCAATTGCGCGGCGGTCGATCTGCGCCAGGTGGTGAATTGTCTCGGCCACTTGATAAAGCGAAACCGTAATCCGCGCGATACCAAGGTGGATTCGGCTGCGGGTAAGGTAGTCAGACTTATCGAGCCTTTCGAGCATCGCCTGAAGGCCGGCCGTGGGTTTACTATCGTTGCAACGGAAGCTTTCCAGCGCTTCACGCACCAAGCACGTCGCTTCGCGCTCGGAATCGCCGAGTTCATGAAAGACGGCAGCCGCTTGCGCGTACGCAGAACGTGCCATATCGTGAAATGAGGCCGCTACGCGACGGTCCGCTACTTTTTCGAGTAATCTGCCGCGTGCCCCACAGAGCGCGTCAACGGTCTTCAGAGCCCGTTGAAAGTATGCGATCGCGTCTTCGTGGGCGTGTATTGCAGCGGCGTTGTCACCGGCCATTTCATTATAGTGCGCGGAGCGCGATCGGTCGCCCGCTGCCCACCAATGATAGGCTAGACTCTCAACCGAACGCTGATCGGCGGGTGCGCTTTCGAGTGCTAGCGCAATCGTGTGATGAAGCGGCCGAAGCTGCGCCGCAAGGAAATTTCCGTAAATTGCTTCGCGCGTCAAAGCGTGTCGAAATTGAAAAAGCGTGGGCGACACTTCGCTGATGAGTTGAAAATTTCTAGCTCGCAGCAGCGCAGGCAGCAGAGACTGCGTATCAGTTTGAAGAGTCTGCGCCAGGAGAGCAAGGTCGAAACTGCGCCCAATAACTGCTGCCTGCGCCAACACCCTGCGCTCGTGGTCGTCCAGCGGCCGCAGACGTTCCAAGAGCGTCGCCCGAACCGACCTGGGAAGAGCGCTCGCGTTCGACGATCCCGCCGGCGTGCGGCCTTCAACGGCGCTTTTTAGCAGCTCTTCGGTGAAAAACGGATTGCCTTCGCCGGCGCGTGCGACTGCGAAACGCATTTCATCATTAAGTTCGCAACCTTCCAAGGTCTCGTTGATAAACGCGCGCAGGTCTGGCCCAGCCAAAGGCTCAAGTTCGATGCGCTCGCTTCCTGCAGCACTCATCAGCCTCGCGAATGCTGCGTGCGCCGGGTTTCCGGATGGAACTCTTCAGGCCGTAAAGTCACAATAGCGAGCATCCGCATCGAAGCAAGCCTCGCGCTGAGATATGCGAGCAGTTCAATGGTGGCCGCATCAGCCCAATGCAAGTCCTCGATGATGACGATGGTCGCACTCTTTAATGCAACCCGCGCGAATGTTTGAGTTATCGCATTGAGCTGCTCGCGCCTCGATTGTGCGGACGCTAAGCGGCGAACATTGGGCTCGATTGCAGAAATCACATCCAAGATCGGTCCGTATGGACGCTGCGTGAACTGCAAACATGCTGCCTGTCCGATGTGCCAGCGCGATTTCGGCAGCCCCGAGCGGAATTCAGAGACCAGCCGCGATTTCCCAACGCCCGCATCGCCGCTGATCAGCACGAGCCCGCCGTGCGAGAGCCCTGCTTCTCGCCGCAATTCGTGCAGGAAGGCAAGCTCGTCCTGACGCCCGACAAACGCTCGGCAATAAATTGGGCGAACAATCACGGCGTGAATCGATCCATGCGCAGGTAACGATTCTTCGCCGTTACGCGCGGGCGCCTGCGTCATTATCTAGGTCAAAGAGGCATCCGCAAACGCCAGGCGCCCCGTAGGTCCCGGGCCGGTCGTCAGGGCGGCCGATTAAACGCGAAAAGTCGTCGAGAGGCGGCGAGGTCGCGGACGCCCGAGAGGCTTACTCCGAGGGCGAACGCGCTTAAAGTCCACGATTGCCAGCCGTACGATGCGGTCTGAAAGGTGGAGGGCGCGTTGAGCCATCCGATGGCGTTTGGGTAAAGCAGCGCTATAAAAACTCCGTAGGTGATGCCCATCAGCGCGTGCATTGTCCGTTCTCCGGGTGGCAGCTTGCGGGTACCATCTTCAACAATGAAGTCCGATAGTGTGATGGCAATTTCGATTCCCAGCAACGCTGCGAGGAGCACGGCCGCCAATCCGTGCGGCTCTAGCCAGGCCAGCATACAAAACAAAACGGCGTAGACGAAGTCGCGCAGTGCGTGCAGTTGTAACTCGCGCTGCGCTGCGGGATTTTGGGGCAAGCGCGCAACGAACTCGTGATACACGATGGTGTCGAACGCGCCCATCAGCGCCAGCACTATGAGGACGCTCAGCGCCGCCGTCATAGCTGTGGTCTCACCCGTCCCCCGTATGTTGCGATGCGGCCCAAACCTGGAGCGGCGATTGAGATCATCACATTCCAGCCGCACTCATCACCGCGCACTTCCGTCTCAACGTGAGGCGCGAGCGCGATCGGCAAGGTTCGCCCGAGCAGACGGCAGCCGGTCTGCGAAAACCGCAACCCGCCCTCGTCGGCTTTCACGGCGAAAACGAATTGCAGCGGTCCTGCCTCTTCTATAAGCCGTCCTGAGTCGATCCAGAGCGCGGTCTGCAGTGTCCTGTCGGGAAAGGTCCGCACCCAGATCTCACGCTCGCCACGCACCCTCACGGCGAGCGTCCCGGGTACTTGCGCCGCCGCAGCAGGCATCGGTAGAGCCGACGTCAGCGCAGCGCGCAACACTCCCGGCTCGTGTGTGACCGCCAGCACGAAGTTTGCCGTCCCTCCCGGCTTGGCGAGAAACCGTCGCAGCGCCGGCGGCAAGCGCGCGAAGGACGTTCCCAGAAGCCGTTCATGAAGCTGCATGATGCGTCGGCGGCACGAATATCGACTCGCGCGGCATGTTGCTGTTTATATCAAGTCACCCATGGAACAGTAAACCGATGATACATGCGATCGAGGCCATGTAGTATGGGGGAATACCCTACCAACCATTAGAGAAAGTGCTGCAACACTTGCCTGAGTCGGGTATCACTCGCCGTAAAAATAGTCTAAATCCGGGCTTCCCTGCACCATAGTGGAGGTGCGGCCGTTGATGAACGGCACTTCGGTATCCACCAGCAGCTTATCGGAGTCAGGATAGTAGCACGCTTCGACCTCTTCAGTTCGCGCTAAGAGCATCACGGTGGCCGGCGCATCGCTCTCGTTGAGAAGTTGGTGCGTTCCGCTTTCTCCAACGGGCAAGGCCACGAAATCGCCTTTTCGGCAGCGCAGGTTCCCGGACAGCGTGCGCACGCTCGGCTCGCCATCGATGACGAAAAATAGCTCCTCTTCCCGGGCATGACTGTGGAGAGGACAAAAGCGCTGCCCCGGTTCCAAAGTGCTTACGCGATAACCTAATTTACGCGCGCCGATAACAAACCCGACTTCAGCATCGAGGCATCGAAACTGGGGCGGCTGCGCGTCATGCTCGTCGCGTTCATCATGGAATTCCAATTCATCCACGTTGATGCGATGGACTTCCGCGCCTGCGCGAGCATACAATAGGCGGTACACCGCGTCGTAGGCGCCGCCAAAAATCGACTGCCCGTGCCGACAAGCAGCGTGTTGGGGTTTGCCCGTAGGATTGGGCGCAATCCGAGCGCCGCTTTTCGAACGTTCGCGTAACTGTTGTCGGAGAACATCGAAAGCCCGCCCGCAGGGGTCCCGAGTATGGAGTCGCCCACAACGACCGTGTGTTGCGCTGGGATGCTCACGGCGAATTCGCGTTCGCTCTTTTGATCGTGCAGCCGAATGGCGATCGCCCCCGCGAAGAGTTCTTCTTCATGACGCGGTTGTGTGATTACCTCAGCGCCGTACCGCTTGCCGAGCGCTTGCGCTTCGGACTCGCGGTCGGGGGTTATTACGATAACTTTTGCGATGCCGCCGAGTTTTTCAATTCGATTGCGAGCCGACTCGTCGAAAGGCAAAGGATCTATTATGGCATTTGCGCCTTCGCCCGCAAAGAAATAGCTGTTTGCGATACGCGAACGCCCCGCTTGCCACTCCGACCAAAAATACGCGTTGGGAATATTAAGCGGTTGAAACACTACACACCTCGAATCGCACTATCCGGGCCTCACGTTACCTAAGCCCCTTTGGTAGAAAGTAGTATGGTGTCATGCCGCTTGGTTTGATCCTCTTTGTTGCCGGTCTTGCGTTTGCGCCCAGCGCACCAGCCTATTGGACTCCGAACCTGCTCGATACGTTCCAGTGGGATTTGCAAGCGCCCGTCCCGACCAGCGTGCGAGCCTCGGTGTACGACATCGACCTTTTCGATAACTCGGCGTCGGTCGTCGCTCGACTCCACTCGCAACGGCGGCACGTTATTTGTTACATCGACGTCGGTAGCTGGGAAAACTACCGGCCTGACGCGTCATCCTATCCGAAGAAGATTCTGGGGAAGCCCTATCCGGGGTATCCAGACGAACGTTACGTCGACACGCCTCGATCTACTAGGTCCGATTCTAGCGCGGCGGTTCGATCTCTGTAAAGCCAAGCGCTTTGATGCAATCGAACCCGACAACATCGACACGTATCAAGCTGACACTGGCTTTACCATCACCAAAACCGACGAGCTGGCCTTCGACAAATGGTTGATCGCACAGGCTCACCGCCGCGGGCTTTCAATCGGCCAAAAGAATGATCCGGACCAGGCATCGACGTTGTTTCGCGCGTTCGACTGGGCGCTGCTCGAAGAATGTTTCAATCAACAGTACTGCGATAGCTTTTTGCCATACGTTCACGCAGGCAAAGCCGTTTTCGACACGGAGTATCGCGAGAATACCACCGAGCAAACGTTTCTGCGTAAGTACTGCCCAGAGAACCGGGAATACCGGTACGCCCTCATTTACAAGAACCTCAGTTTGGACTCGTACCGCGTCATCTGCGACGGTCACGTCGACCCTTCTACAGGCTCGTCGGAACAGCGGAGGCATCAAGAGCGCTTGCGTCACCGAGCGTATTGGCGAGGCAGAGCGGCTCGGGCGGTGGTTCGGTGAGCGGCCTTAAGCGGCGCTCGAACCACATGACGTCGTGCCAAGCACCGCGTTTGAAGCCGACAGCGTGATACACGCCGACCGCCGTAAATCCGACGCGCTCATGAAGTCGGCGGCTTGCTTCATTCGGTAAGGTCATGCCGGCGAATGCGGCGCAATATCCCTGTGCGGTGAGAATGCGCAATAGTTCCATATAAAGCCGCCGCGCGATTCCCTGACGCCGCGCCTCGACGGCTACATACGCGCTTACGTCGACCGACCATCGGTATGCGGCCCGGGTTCGATGCGGTGATGCGTACACGTAGCCGCCAATGAAACCGCCACGTTCGAACGCGAGCCATGGAAAGAGATCACCCGCGCTTGTGATTCTCCGCCGCATCTCGTCGGGTCCGGGCGGAATCTCTTCGAACGAGATGATGGTATTCGCCACGATTGGATCGTAAATTGCGGCTAGGGCTACGGCATCGTCGGCCGTACATCTTCTGATCATCCCGGGTGTTTAACCGGGACGGCTTGAGTTATAACGGGCCAATACCGCCGCTTCCCTTGCGGCATCCCAGCCACGTTTACGGGCGCTGTCCGAACGATCTTTTATCCACCGGTATGTCCGAAATGCCGTGTCGGACAAGGCACGCGTTTTCAGGCCGGTTGCAATGGCGCGATCAATGTTGACTTCAAACAGTCCGTTCTCGTTTTTAGGTATCCAGTAGGGAAGGTCTGCGTCACTTTCCACCGATTGATTCAGCAAAAAGTCGTCCTCGACCCAGATGAGTTTTCCGCGGCTATTTGTTGCCTTGAGGCACGCGTTTAAAAAAGTTCCCATCGTAGCCCCATTGGCAGGCCCGGTTAAATTTACCGTCCCGGCCAGACCCGATTCTGCATTACATAAAATCCAATCGGCCAAGTCAGCGACATCGAGCAATTGGACCGGCCGCCTAGGCGATCCGGGCGCCAACATTTCCCCGCCACGCACCGCCCGCTCCAGCCAAAAGGTAAACCGGTCGAGGTAATCGTGGGGACCGACCATCATTCCAAGCCGAGCATTTAGTACGCGCCCCGGCATCGCGGTTTCCGCAGCACCTTCGCACAGGGCTTTTCTCATGCCGTATGTTTCCGGCTCGTCCCTGTTGGGATCGGCTCCGGAGGGTAGCTCTGCAACAGGAGTCGATTCAGTGGTGTTGCTCGGCACGGGCCAAGGATAAACACTTATGGTCGATATGAAAATGTAGCGGTCGATAGCATCGCGGAGCAACCTCGCAGACGCATCGACTGTTGCGGGCGCGAAGCCGCAGGTATCGATTGCGAAATCCCATTCGCGGCCTTGAAGCGTGGCGAGATCTTTTCCGCGATCGCCTAGGATCCAGTCTACTCCCGGCAGGCTGAGTGGATTATGGGAACCCCTGCTAAAAACTGTCACTCGATGTCCCGCCGTGACTGCGGTTTCGATAAGAGCTCTTCCCACGAACCGGTACCCACCGATTATAAGTATCTTCAAAGTCGCAGCTTCCTGACGATGTGGCCCTGACGAAAGAAAATTCGGTTGCGTATACTAACAGGCACGCTTTCTGCGATGTTTCAAGTGTTCCGTTGATCGAATACACTCCGCCACCCCCCGTGGGAGACCGTGTGACAGAACCCACGCCTGCGCCTATAAGAATCATTTCAGAGAGCGGATTTGCAACCGCAGATGTTACGCTATGGGGGACGTTCCTTCTTCTATCGGGACTTACGCCATGATGGGTTTGGTAAGTGGGGAGCGGGCGGTAGGTTCCGTCACAAAAAAACAGCCGTTTTCGATCGTCGCGGGAACAGTCGGATTCTGGATGAAGTCTGCGAGTGGGATGTTGAGCAATCGCATGCGCGTATTAGTAACTGGCGCAACGGGGTACATCGGAGGGCTACTCGTGCCGCTCCTGCTTGAACAAGGACACCAAGTGCGGTGCGTTGCACGCAATGCGGGGCGTCTAACGGGACGCTTCTCCGGTGCAGAGGTCGTGGCAGGCGACATCAACAATGCCGAGAGCTTGCAAAGGGCATGCGCCGGCATCGATGTTGCATATTATCTGGTGCACGCAATGAGCGACGCCCGAAACTTTCGCGACTTCGACCGCAAGGGTGCTCGAACTTTTGCGTCCGCCGCCCGGTTCGCAGGGATCAAACGAATCGTATACCTCGGCGGGCTCGGCGAGGACGCCGCTTTACTCTCACCACACTTGCGCTGCCGGCATGAAGTTGGCGACATCTTGCGCGAGAGCGGGATTTCGGTTGTGGAGTTTCGCGCGGCCGTCATCATCGGAGCGGGAAGCGTATCGTTTGAGATGATGCGTTACCTTACCGAGCGTATTCCGGTGATGATCGCTCCTCGTTGGGTGGACACTCTGTGTCAGCCGATTGCAATACACGATGTGTTAGCCTATCTGATGCAGGCCGTCGACCTTCCGCCGGAATCGTCGCGCCTGTATGAAATCGGCGGTGCCGATGTCATTTCGTACAAAGACATGATGCTCGGATACGCGCGGCTACGCGGTCTGAAACGGACTGTCTTTGTCGTTCCGCTATTTACTCCGCGTCTCTCATCGTATTGGGTGCATTTGGTCACGCCGATCTCGGCACGAATCGCCCAGCCACTCATCTTGGGATTGCACAATGAAGTTATCGTCAAGGATGACAGCGCCAGGATCGATTTCCCGGACATCCATCCAGTGAATTTCGATAAAGCTGTGACGCTCGCACTGGACCGGTACCAGACGGTGGGGCCAGAAACGACCTGGTTCGACGCCTTTGACGTTCGGCGTTTGCCGTCAGAGTTCACCGGCGTTCGTGAAGGCATGCTGATCGACCGGCGAGAGCGGGTAGCAAACGTGCCGGCGCACGCCGTCGCCGGAGTGTTTGAAAGTTTGGGCGGAAAACGAGGTTGGCTTTACGGAGATGCGCTCTGGAAACTGCGCGGCTTCATGGACGTTGCCGTCGGTGGCGTTGGTCTGCGGCGCGGTCGACGCTCGGCAACTTACTTGCGCCTCGGGGACGCAGTTGATTTTTGGCGCGTCGATGCCTATACACCCGGACAACTGCTAAGGCTGCGAGCAGAAATGCGGCTTCCTGGAAAGGCGTGGTTGGAATTCGAAGTGCAACCGCTGGATGCCGGCCGCGCGCGTTTCAAACAGACCGCGTTCTTCGAACCGCGCGGTCTTTTCGGTTACATCTATTGGTACAGCGTAGCAGTCTTCCACGGTTTCATCTTCGGCAATATGGCAACGCGCATCGTTAAGATCGCCGAGCAGCTAGCAGCGAAAGGACGACCATGATGAGGCTAAGCCGGTCCCAATCAAAATGAGCGCACGGACTTTATGTGTTTAAAATTCGATTGCAGTAAGAGAGATTAACATCACGGGAATTTTGCGTTTGGGAACCACAGTCGACGGTTCTTCCCCAATCACACGTAAGCCGTACCGTTTGTAAAACCCGATGGAGTGCGGGTCACTGTGGAGCCACGACCTCTTCGCCTCTTGGGCACGCGCAAAAGAAATCATGTGGTGAAATAGCGCCGCGCCGACGCCAATGCGCATGAAAGCGGGTTCGACGAAAAGATCGCGCAGGTATGCCTCATCGTCATCGAGGCGCAAAATAGCATATCCAGCGACGTCAGTACCAGCTTGAGCAACGATGCCGTGTTCATCCTTGAGATATAGCGGGCGCACGATCATGTCGTCCATAATTGCGGCCATAAACGCGTCATCGTAGCCCCACGACCGCTTCGAGCGGAGCGCCAATTGCGTTAGCGCTTCTGCTTCTTCAGGCCGAGCCTTCCGAATGATCACGCCTACGCCTTCTTGTCTCGTGGGCGAGGTAAGAGATACCTGGCGAGTGCTCTCGGCGCTAAAATGTCGGTTGGGCTAGGCGGGAAGCGTAGCAAGCCGCAGTTACATTACTTGCGATACAGTCCCCTATACTGGGCCTTCCCGGCCTTCGCGCACGCGCGGCGGTCGGCGGCCGTCATGGACGATGCCCTAATACCGCTGGGAACGGTCGAACATCTCAAATAGGCGTCAAAATCAGAACCGTTGAAGAAAGCTAACAGGCTTATCGTTTCGGTGCCGATACCGAGTATAGAAACCCAAGTGTTGTGGGGGATAAAAATCGTGCCACCATCATGGATGTCCCGCGCTTGATCGCCGACGACGGCATGTACGGTGCCGCGCTCGATATACACGATCTCGTCTTGATGCAGATGCCTATGCGGTGGAATTTTTCCGCCTGGCTTGAGGTGTTCAGTTAACATCATCACGTTTGAAGTGCCCCCGTTGTGCGGATCCACTTTTATGGTCAAGAAGGGACTAGGGA
>JAABUQ010008822.1_pt1 | contig 13960 bp, 15 predicted proteins | sample 5560001 | NCBI WGS metagenome assembly JAABUQ01 (sample SAMN10711888, study PRJNA513371) | rock metagenome | isolation source: Antarctica rocks | place: Antarctica: Victoria Land, Finger Mt nord | collected 2015-12-18
GCCACCGTTGAACTCGGTGAACCAGAGGTTCCCGTCCGGACCAGCGGTGATGAGCGCGGGACCCGAGCCGTGGGTGATGCCCGCGGAGAACTCGGTGACGGCTCCCGCCGGCGTGATACGCCCGATAACGTCGTTGTGCGTCTCGGTGAACCACAGGTTTCCGTCGGGACCGGTGACGATCCCTGACGGCATCGCGACCGGCGAGATGCCGGCGGTGAACTCCGTGACGACCCCCGCCAAAGTGATCTTGGCGACACGGCCTCCTGCGAACTCGGGAAACCACAGATTCCCGTCCGGACCCGGGGCGATGGCGAACCCGGGTACCGAGGCCGGCGTGATCCCCGCAGAGAACTCCGTCGCCACCCCGGACGTCGTGATGCGGCCGATCCGGTTGCCGTTGTATTCCACGAACCAGAGGTCGCCGTCGGCCCCGGTGGTGATCCCGTAGGGGCCGGCCCCCGGTGTGATACCCGCGGAGAACTCGGTGACCTCCCCGAGCGGACGCACCGAGGCCCGCGCGGCGGTCGGGCTCGCCAGGCCGATCGCTACGGTCGCGACGATCAGCGCGGGCAGCAACCGCTTGAGCTGACGACCAACCCAGATCACCCGCCGACCATACATCGGGCGCCCAAGGCTCCGCGCCGGGTGGATTTCCGCTCGACAGTGACGGGCGAGCCCACTGCGCGCCGGCTCGGCGCTTCGGCCTCCTACACCCCGCGCACTGTCGTGAGCGGCGGTCGCGCTGCTCTTGCGAGGAGCGAGGGCATCATGTCTGCCTCGAGTTTCGGGAGTTGCCCAGGTTGTGCCTGAGAGCGGTTATGGTCCGTTCATCGAGAATCTGCCGGACCTAGTCGCGCCGTTCCCGGACATCTCCTCGAAGGCTTACGAGCATCCGGCCGATCGCGCGGCAACGGCGGCGCTCAAGGCGCTGCCGGGGCTTGATTCCGTAGTACGCAAGGTGATCGAGTGGGGGTACGAGCGCGCGCTGCGACAGGCCTACTTCGCGAACTCGGTAAGGGTCGGTCCTGAGCAGTTACCTGATCTGTGGGCTGGCCATACAGCGGTTTGTCGGATCCTCGACATGCCGGAGGTCTATGACCTGTACGTCGCCTGGGGCGTCGTGGGGGCCGCCCAGGCGATCGGAGCGGGCAAGCCCATGGTGGTGATGGACTCGAGCCTGGTCACGAGGCTTGGGCCCGGTGAGCAGCGCGTGGTTCTCGGCCACGAGATCGGTCACATCCTGTCCGATCACGTGCTGTACATGACCGTGCTGAATGTTCTTCTCAGCGTCACCACCGCGAGTATGTCTCCGCTTGGTCTTCCGCTTCGAGCGGTTAGGTCGGTTCTGCTGGAGTGGTACCGGGCGGCGGAGCTCAGCTGTGACCGGGCGTCTGTTCTCGTGGTGCGCGACCCGCGGATCGTCTGTCGCACGCTCATGGTGCTTGGGGCCGGTCTACCGGCCGAGAAGCTCAACGTTGATGCGTTCATCGCGCAGGCGATGGAATACGAGCGGTGGGATGACTCCAGGGACCGAGCCCGGCGCCTGTTTGCCGAACTCGGCCGGACCCATCCCTACGCGGTGCGCCGGGTCTCGGAGTTGACCAAGTGGATACAGAGCGGTGAGTACGACCGGATCGCGCGCGGCGATTACCGCCGCCGTGGCAGCGAGGACACGGTTCGCGAGGATGCCAACGCGGCGATGAACTTCTACGCACAGCGCTTCCGCCAGATCTTCGATGAGGCGGGCGAGAACATCGCCCACGCCGGCTCGCAGCTCGGAGGGGTGGCCGACCAGGTCGCAGACTGGCTACGAGGACGCGGCGCCCAGAGCCCTGAGGGGAAGGACGTCCCCGGCGACGGCTGAGTCAGCTCGGTTCTGGCTTGGCCTCTCCCGTTCGCCATATCCGCCCCTCGCCCGCCCGGTGGTGACACGGGCACCGAGCGAGTCGCTGCTCATTGGCCTTCGGGAGGTGTAGGCGGCGCGCTCCTGTGCGCGGGGTCCAAGGGACTTGTCAGGGCGATGGCGTTGCCCTCGGGGTCGGCGACGACGGCAAAGCGCGCGCACCAGAAGGCATCGTACGGCGCTTGTTGTGGAGTGGCGCCTGCGGCGGTGAGCTCGCCGTAGAGTCGGTCGACTTCGGGTCGGTCGGGGACCTCGAAGCCAAGCACTACCCACCATGATTTACGTGCATCACGTCCCCCGCCACGACGCCGCCGACCGGCTCTCGGCGCGCCTGGGCGCAGCCGCCGTCAACCCGCACGGCGCTGTGGCAGCCCACGATGATGGCCGCAGCCATGACGGGGCACCCAGCGACCGGCGATGAGCGACTACGACGCAGACGGGCGGGAGGTGAACGACGGTGGCGACGACCTACTCGATGCGTCGCTTGGTCTCGCTCAGACCCAGCTGCTGGGCCAGCTCGCCGACGAGACCAGCATCGACGGCCGCGCCATGGGCGTGCTCGCCTTCAGCGGGGCGCTGCTGGCCGCCGACGTGGCTGCCAAGGACACCCTCGGTCGCTGGTGGGTGGACGCCCCTGGTCGCCGTTGCCCTGGCCACGCTGTGCTGCTTGGGCCCCGTCCTGGGCATCGGTCCAGGCTTTCGCGAAGAAACCGACCTCGGCCCGGGCGCCCGAGCCTTCTATGAGACCTTCGCCGGACAGGCTTCCCGCCCGGCGCGCGAGCAGCTGCTCGCCGACCTCGGGGAGGCATTCGCTCGCAACGCTCTGCGAGCCGCGCGCAAGGTGCTCGCCCTGCGCGCGGCGCTGGTGATCCTGTCCGTCGGCCTGATCGTCTCCGCGGCCTTCATCGTCGCGGACCAGTCACGTACAATCAGGGTGCATGACAAGCAACCCCACCAGTCCGCCGCTTGAGCCCAAGGCTCCGCTCGCGCCCTCCCCGGTGCGCCTGCCTTCACCGTCGCAGGTCCCTCACGTGGGTCCTCGCGGGATCATCGCCCGCACCCAAGACCCGTAGGCCCACGCCCGCTCTGACGAGACCTCCGCTCCACCCAGGCGCGCTCTGACAAGACGAGCTGAATGATGTGGCCGCGAGCGGAGCGCCAGGTCTCGCTCAGGATCGCTGGCAGCCTGATGCCGTAGGTGTGGCAGCCTGTTCCTGATGCGGCTGAGCGATGCGGCCCGGCAGGCGTGGCCGCCGTTCGTGCTGGTCACCGGGCTGCTGCTGGTCGGCTTGGCGGCGCACACCGATCACTTGTTTGAGCGGATCGGCGGGTCGCTCGAGCGTCTCCCCGGCGGGTCGACGGTCCTGTTCGTGGTGAGCGCACTCGTGGTGGCCGTGGTGACCGCGGTGTTGAATCTCGACACGGCGGTCGTGTTCCTAACGCCCGTGGTCGTGCTCGCCGCCCGCCGGCGCGGCGTTTGCGAGCAGCCGTTCTTGTATGCGGCGGTGTTCATGGCCAACGCCTCGTCGTTGTATCTGCCCGGATCGAACCTCACGAACCTGCTCGTTCTCTCCCGCGATCCGGTTTCGGGTGGGACATTCGCGGCGCGGCTGCTGGCACCGGCGCTGGCGGCCACGATCGTTACCGCGGTTGGGCTCTGGCTGTTGTCTCGCTCCCAGTTGCGACATGGCAACCCAACGGCCACCGCCCCCGGCCCTCCACCGCCCCGCGAATGGACGGGGTTGATCGCAACCACTGCGGCTGCCGCGTTGACGGTCGGTCTACCCCAGCCGGCACTCCCCGTTCTCGGTGTCGGACTGATCGCCGTGGGGACCGCAGTCATGCGTGGGCGCCTGGAGCTGAGGGCGGTGGCGCGCGCGGTGGGCCCGGGTGTTCTGCTGAGCTTGTTCGTGGCGAGCGTATTGCTCGGCGTGCTCGCTCGGACCTGGAACGGCCCCGCGCAGCTGATCGCCGGCGCTGACCGGTGGGAGACGGCGACGATCGGAGCGCTCGCGGCGGTGGTGGTCAACAACCTGCCCGCGACGGTGCTCCTCTCAGCGCACACCCTGCCGCACCCACGGGCGCTGCTAGTGGGCTTGAACCTCGGGCCGAACCTCGCCGTGACCGGCTCGCTGTCGGCGTACCTGTGGATCCGGGCGGCTCGGCAGGTCGGCGCCAGCCCATCGATCCGCGCGTTCTCTCGCCGCGGAATCATCCTCGCGCCCGCGGCGATCCTCGCCGCGCTAACCGCAGCGGCCGTCGTGTCGAGCCCTAGCTGAATTGGCTGCGGACGACCAAATCGCGCCGCTGCGCGGCGAGCGAGCGCTGGCGACAGTCCGGTCGTCTCGGTCCTGTCGGCCCCGGTTTGATCTGACGGCGGCTCCGGCGCTGGCCCGTGCGTCCTGAGTTTGGCGAATACGAGGGTCCAGCTCACCGCCGGCGAGACACCTGCTCTGATGTGAACGCGGTGCTCAGCCCGGGCGGCAACAACTCGCTCCGTTTCGTTGCGCCGAGGCGTCTTCGCCGAGCAGATCCCGCAGCGCTGGGGCGAAGTCGCCGGTTGAGAGCCCGTGCAAGCGGGTCGTTTGGCCCTGAGTAGGCTGGTGGCCTTGCTGGGCTGTGAGACGGTCGCTGATAGGCGCGAGTGATCTTAACGACGCTTCTGCGTCGGTGAGATCCGGGATCTTCCAAGATGCAAGGCAATTTACCCGACGTTATACGCGTAGATACGCCGATTATCAGTGTTCAGTCAGCGGCGCACACGAACCCGGAGACTGGTAGTCTCTCCTGACGGTCGGGGGTCAACATACGAGGGGCGCAGGTTTATGAGGCGAGTGTTTCTGACTGTTTGCATGACCATGTTGCTATCGCTAACTCTGGCGACGGTGGCTAGCGCAGCACCTACTCTAGCCCAGGTATCAGCAATTTTTACAGCACCCACCACACTGAATCTCTTTTTCCGCATCGACACTCCGGACAACGAGCAGGAAACTGCACACGTTGATTACGGCACCACGGCGGCCTACGGCACGTCTACGCCGGATGAAAGTACTCCGACCGCAGTCAGTGTTCAGAGTCTCGGCTTCGATATCGGTAACCTGACCCCTGGCACGACGTATCACTATCGATTTGTGGTGTCTTCGCCGTCAGGCACAGCACAAACCAGCGACTTGAGCATTACCGCACCTGGGGCCCAGACGAAGCCTACTTTGACCAACGGCAAGCACAAGAAGCACAAGAAGCACAGGAAGCACAGGAAGCACAGGAAGCACTGAGCGAGAACAGCTGGCTTACGGCCTCCGGGGACAGCGCGTGCAGTGTTCTCGGACGCCGTCAGCTTTCTGGGATGTGACCAAACTCAAGGGGCCCGGTGAAGTGGACGGTGTTCTATCTCTACGTGATCCTCGACGTGTTCAGCCGATCAGCTCCGCGGCGCAGGCGACGTGATCGAGCACGAGCTGCTCGCCGGACTCAGCGAGGACGAGCAGGCCCGACTGCACGCCCTCTGGGTGACTCTCACCGGCCCTCCGGCCCCCAGGGTAAGCGGCGACGAACACTGAGGGTGGGTTTCGCGCGGATGCTGGCGCAACCCCAATCCAGCGGTAGCGCGCCGCTGAAGGATCCCGTTGCGTGGGCTTCGCTTGTGTGTCGCTGTCACTGAAACCACGCTTTCTCCTTTGGCTTTCGACGTGCGCACGCTCGTCTGGCTTCAGGGGAGCCAGTGCTCGCCGGCCCAGGCCATCTGCCAGAAGGCGAGCTCGTAGCGGCTGCTGGTGAGAAACGCACGCCGGGCGCGCTGCGCGCCAGCAGCGCCCACGTCCTCGCCCGCTCGGTCGGTGAGCTCGCGTGCCCACCGGGCCAGCTCGGCGAATTCCGGTGAAATGTACATGGCGATCCAACGGTCATAGCGTTCATCCCGCGGTCGCTCGCCGGTAAGGCGTTCGGCGATCTCCGCGTAGCCCCAGATGCACGGCAACAGCGCCGCGGTCAGCTCGACGAAGTCGCCGACGGCCGCGGTGCGCACCAGAAAGTCGGTGTAGCCCTGGGTGGTGGGCAGCATCTCCTCACGCCCCAGCTGGGCGCTGGAGATCCCCAACTCGCCGGCGTAGGAGCGGTGCAGGTCCATCTCCATGTGCAGCAGCCCCTGCGTGATGTCCGCGAAGCGGGTCATCTCCGCCAGGCTCGGGGCTCGCGCAGCGCCCAGCGCGTGCACGCGGGCGAACTCGATCAAGTACAGGTAGTCCTGACGCACCCAAACGTTGAAGCGCTCGGGATCGAGCGACCCGTCACCGATCCCTCGCACGAACGGATGGCGGTGCTGGGCCTCCCAGATCTCCTCCGCCGAACGGCGAAGCTGGACGCTAAACAAGGCCGACGAGCCACGCTCACTCATCGACGCATCGTGCCAGCTCCCACGCGCCGCACCAAGACAACCTCGGCGTCGGTGCCGCAAGGCGATTCGCGGCGCGGTACCCCGCGCGATCTACCGCCCAACTCGCGGTTTCGCCGCCCAAACGCTGACACGCATCAGCGCCGGGTCCCGACGCGGTCTGGGCGGCCGGCCTGCGGGAGATCATTGCGCTGCGGGGTCGGCTATCGGGGTATTCTGGCCGGCAGCGAGCCACCACTGCCCCTCGCGCGCCACCAGCACGTACAGCGCCATCTCGGAGAACCCTCCCTCGGTCCGCGCGCTGCGGCGGACGTGGGCGATGACCACTTCGGGGACGGGCGCGGAGAGCGCCACCAGCTCATAGCGAGACGCTGGAGCGGCGCTGGTGGCCATCAACGAGCGATGGGCCTCGCTCAGTCGGTCGATGCCCGTCAAGGTGCGACCGTACGGGCTGCCCCATAGGACGTCGCCGGCGAAGGGGCGGTCATACCGCTCGGCATCCGCCTGGTCCAGGCCGGCTTGCAGCTCGGCAACCAGCTCGTTGACCGCCGTGGCGGCCGCCGGGCGCAGCTCCGCACGATCTACGTTGGGGCGACCGCCGGTGGATGCTGGGACGCCGGTAGGCCGAAGTGGGCGTAGGACCGTCGCCCACCGAGACAGCTGGGCGAGCATCCGCGCCCGAGCCTCGGTCGTCCGGTCTGCTGGCGTGCATTGGCGTTCGGTGAAATCCTCGCCGAGGCGCAGCGACACCTGGGGCCCGATCCCGGGCATCCCGAGCTCAGCGCAGATCGTGCGCAGATGCTCGACCGCACGCCCGCCACCTTCGACGCCGTAGCCGACGAACGCGACCGGCTTGTCGCGCCATTCCGCGTGCAGGTGATCCAGAGCGTTCTTCAGCGCGGCCGACGTGGAGTGGTTGTACTCGGGGGTGACCAGCACGAACGCGTCGAACTGCTCGACCAGCTGTGACCACGCTCGCGTCGACTCGCGTGCGTAGTTGCCGGAGGCCGCCGGCGCGGGCTCGTCGAGCAGCGGCAGATCGAGGTCGACGAGATCGATCACCGTCAGCTGTAGATCCGGGTTGCGGTCGGCGACGACCCAGTCTGCGACCGACCGAGCGAGCCGCATGTGACGGGTGCTTCCCGCCACCACAGCGGTGCGAAGGGGAAGTGCATTCTTGGTCATGCGCCGACCGTAAGGGGTCAACCAAGGTTGAAGTCAAGGCCCCAATCCCACAACATCACGATCGATGGACGACTGGCACGAAACTGGCCTGAGCGTCGGACAGGTCGCCCAACGCATGCACATCACGCGCTCCGCGGTGCGCTGGTACGACGACCACGGACTACTCCCCAGCGAACGCACCGCCGGCAACCAACGACGATTCTTCGCCGACGTCCAATGCCGCGTCGCGATGATCCGCGCCGCCCAACGCGTCGGACTCTCAATCGCAGAGATCCGCGAAGCGCTCTCAGACCTCCCCCCCGGACAGCCACCCACACCCCAAGACTGGGAGCGCCTCGCCACCCGGCTACGCCACGTGACCAACCAGCGCATCGACGAGCTCTTCCACATCCTCAAGGAGCTCACGCCCGACCAACCGCACGCTGCCAACGCGCAACGCTGACGCGGTGACACCTGCTGCACACAGCCACCAATAGCCGAACGTTCTACGGCGAGGCTCCGACAGACGCGGGTCGCCCGGCGAGGCCGGCGCGCTCGTCACCGAATGGGATCCCTCTCCGGGCGCCTGGATCGGCGTGCCTGCTGCCCTCACGAATGGAGGTGGCCGGAGAGAATCTCGACGGCCCGAGCCACGTCTTGCGCGGTGGTGGAGACGTGGAAGGACAGACGCAGCCGCTCGGATCGAACCGATGCGATGATCCCGGCCCTGTGCATCAGCTCAGGGACTTGCGGGGCGGCCACGGCTGAGACGATGGCTGAGTTCCCGGGGGGAAAGCCGAGCCCGGCGCGGAACTCGTTGGCCAGGCCGACTGCGTGGGCGTGTAGGGCCGACACGCCGATCTCGGTGAGCAGCTCCAAGGACGGTGCCGCGCCGATCCAGGCGTGCCAGGCGGGTGAGACATCAAAGCGGCGGGCGTCGGGAGCCAGCCGCAACGGCGTTCCGTAGATGCTCTCCCAGGGTCTGGCCCCGGCGTACCAGCCTGCGGTATGCGGGGTCAGGCTGTCGAGCAGCTCTGCTTGGATGGTCAGGTAGGCGGTGCCCCGCGGTGCTAGCAGCCACTTGTAGCCTCCGCAGACGGTGTACGCAAAGCGGCTGGCGTCGATCGGCAGCCAGCCCACGGCCTGGGTGGTGTCGAGCAGCACCTTCGTCCCGGTCCGCGCACACGCCTCCTCTAACCGGTCGAGGTCGACTAGGCGCCCGTCGGCGGACTGCACCGCTGAGACTGCCAGCAACGTGGTGGCCGTGCTCACCGCATCGGCGATTTCCTCCAGGGCGATCTCCCGGATGCTGACCCCGCGTGCAGCCTGGGCGTGAAACGGAAACAGGATGCTGGTGAAGTCGCCCACCGCGGTGAGCACCTCGCTGCCGGCCGGCAGTCCGGCGGCCACCAAGCCGGCGAAGACCGATACCTGACTGCCCACGGCAACCAGTGTCGAGTCGACATTGACCAAGCCGGCATAGAGCTTTCGTGCGGCGGCGAGGGGCTCGTCGTAGGCCATCGGATCAGCCCGTCCGGCCTGCCACTCCCTCAAGGCATCTTGAACGGCGGTCAGACAGCGGCGGGGAGGCAAACCCAACGTGGCAGTGTTGAGGTAGACGACCTCCGCATTGAACTCGCCGCGAGCGGCCTCGAGGCTGCACCGATCGATCTCGGTCAACTCCACCGGTGCGATGTCAGCCATGACCTCAGTCTGGACCATGTCAGCGATCCCGCGCACCGCCCGGCGCTTCCCGCCGACCGATCCTCAGCCGGGGACGCCTTCGAGGGACGCGGCGCACCGACAGATCGATTGCTGGCCCCAATCGGTTGCCCGCACGCCGAGGGCTAGCATGCTTCACTCACTGCGTCCGAACTGCTCGGGGAGATTTGCGATGGCCGCCACCGCGCCACATGTGTCAAGGACACGAAGCTCGACAAGCGTGGGCGTGATCTGCCTCCTCGCTGGCGCCCTGTTCGGGCTGATGTCGGTCTACTCGAACAGCCGGGAGACGTGCGCCGTATGGGTTCTGGTCGCGCTGGTCTTCGCGTTCGCGGCCGGATTCCTTTTCCGCCCAGCGCCGACGATGAGCTACAGCGAGGACGCTCCTCAGCGTCAGCAGGGATCCGCTATCGGTGAGTCGTAGTCACTGGCGCGGCGGCCGCTCCCTGGCTGATAGTCGTCGTCCGTCGCGGTCGATGGCGCGATAGACGGTGGAGCGCGCGACGCCGAATAGGTCCCCGAGTTCGGCGGTGCTGTACTCCCCGGCGCGGTGCAGCGCGACCAGGCGAGCCTCCTGTCGCGGGTTGAGCTTGGGCTGCTTGCCGCGGAGGCGACCCTTGGCTTTCGCGACCTTCATCCCCTCGCGCGTGCGCAGGCGGATGAGGTCTGACTCGAATTCGGCGACCATCGCCAGCACGTTAAACAGCAGCCGCCCGACCGGATCAGTCGGATCGTGTACGGAGCCTCCGAGGCTGAGCTTGACCTCACGTTTGGTCAGCTCGTCGAGTATCTCGCGAGCGTCGGGCAGCGAGCGCGCGAGGCGGTCGAGCTTGGTCACGACTAGCGTGTCGCCGGCGCGGCAGGCGGCGAGCGCCTCTCGCAGTCCGGGACGCTCTCGGTTGGTTTCGGTCAGGTCGTGATCCACGTTGGTTCGATCGACCGTGACACCGAGGGCGGCTAGCGCGTTGCGCTGGGCGGTGAGATCTTGTTGGTCGGTTGAGACACGCGCGTAGCCGATCAGCAGGGCAGCCATGACTTCCTCCTCGAGATGGGGCCAGCAGGCGCGGCGGAAGGGTGTTGCGTCAAGGGAGAAGGGTCAGCCATCAAGTCGCGACCGCAAGGCAGATGTTCGGCTCGGCGTCCTTGGGGAACGACCTGGCCGATCGACATTCGACCGATATGTGACGTGGTGACGTGCGCTCTCTGCACGTCTTTCGCTGACAACGCAATCGTTATCGGCGAGCTGGCTGCCCAAAGCGCTCGCGTGCGGCCTGCTTGGTAACGCCGAGCACGGCGGCGATCTGAGTCCAGGTCCGCCCGTTGGCGCGAGCCTTCGCCACCTGGTCGGCCAGGCTCAGATCACTGGCCGCGACGGCGTGCAGCGCTTCGCCAATCGCCCGGAGGTCAGCGGCATCTGAGCCCAACGAGGCGACGACTTGGGGGTCAAGTCCCTCTAGCCACGCCTCGGTGTCGGAGAGCGCCTTCTGAAGCTGTGCACGGGTTCGCGGCATGAGTGAGCTACCTGAGGTAGTGCTGGAACTCGGGTCGTAGAGGCATGGCATGAATCACGATCGGCTCCTCGGTCAGGGTCATCGTCGAGAACAACGACCTCCAGCAGCCGGCCAGCACGATCCGCGCCGATGATGAGATCTCTGCCTTCGCCGGGGATCACCCGCAGCGGATTGCGGACGGCATGCTCGATGTCTTCGTCGCCGACACCGTGCTTTCGCGCGCTGTCCGCGACCTCCACTCAGACAAGGTAGCCTTGTCCCGACGGCCCGTCAAGGCCACCTTGTCAACTGCGGCCCACAAGCAGGGGGCCCTGTTGCGGCACACCACAACCGCGACGAGCAGTCCCCCAAGCGGTTCCGCTGGCGGCACTGGAAGCGTCGACACGTCGCGGCGCTCCGACGATCATCATTCACGTCCGTTCGAGAGCAGGAGGACCGCATTGCGCGCCATCCGCATCATCGCCAACCTTCGAGTGCCTGACGTCGGTACAGCCAAGAGGTTCTACACCGACTACCTCGGGCTGAGCACCGAGGAGTTCAACATGGGCTGGGTGGCCCGCTATGTCGGCGCCGGTGAGAAACTGACCCTCCTTCGCCGGTTGAGATTTGACCCCCCTGGATGTGGGCGGAGGCGTCCGGGGTGATGTTGACCCTGGCTCGGTCGTGTCGATCGATGCCGGGGAGGAAGGCGTGCTTGACGTGGAGCGCTGGGCGGAGTTGCGGCGGGAGCATTTCGTGCGGGGTGTCGCGATCAAGGAGTTGGTGCGGCGGTCGGGGTTGTCGCAGAACACGATCCGGGTGGCGTTGCGCTCGGAGGAGCCGCCGGCGTTCTCGGTGCCGCAGCGGCCGTCGAAGTTGGATCCGTTCAAGGATGAGATTCATCGGTTGTTGAAGGACGACCCGCGACTGACGGGCGTTCGCGTTCGTGAGCTGATCGAGCCGCTCGGGTTTGATGGCGGCAAGTCGATCGTTGATGACTATCTGCGTGAGATCCGCCCGATCTTTCTGAAGCTGCGCACGCATCAGCGGACGGTGTATCGGCCGGGTGAGGTCTGTCAGTGGGATCTGTGGGAGACCTCTGAGTGGGTGCCGGTCGGTCACGGCCAGCTGCGCCGCGCGTGGGTGGTGGTCGCGTGTCTGGGGTACTCGCATGCTGGTGCGGGCGCGCTTGTCTTCAGCAAGGAGGCGCCGGACGTGCTGTGGGGTATGGGTCGCTGCTTGTGGTCGCTCGGCGCGCTGCCAAAGCTGATGGTGTGGGACCGCGAGGGCTGCCTGCACGCCGGCGGCGGCCGCCCGACCACGGATTACGCAGCGTTCTGCGGGCGGCTGCCGGTCGATTGGTACTTCTGCGAGGCGCGGGATCCTCAGGCGAAGGGTGCGGTCGAGCGGCTGCAGGGATACATGGAGACGAATTTCGAGCCGGGCCGGCGGTTCGCGAATCATCTCGATTTTCAGTTGCAGCTCGACGCGTGGTTTCTGAAGGCCAACGCGCGGACGCACAAGACGCTGCGGGCCCGGCCGATCGATCGTTTGCTTGAGGAGCGGGAGGTGATGCGCCCGCTGCCCGCCTCAGAGCCCGACCTGGACCGCCGGTGGGTGGTCAGGGTGCCGCCCGACCCGCACGTCCGGTTTGACACCAACGATTACTCGCTGGACCCCAACCTCGTCGGCCGCCGCGTGGAGGTTCGCGTCAGCCAGCGGGAGATCACAGCGGTCGCGCTGGACACCGCCCAGCTCGCCGCCCGCCACGACAGGGTGTTCGCGAAGAACCGGACGATCACCGCGCTGGAGCACGCCCGGACGCTGCGTGAGCGTCGCGGCCGGCCAGACGTCGACGAGCTCGTTGTCGAGCAGCGGCCGCTGTCGGTCTATGACCAGTTGATCGCATGAGACCCAACAGCGAGCTGACGCATCTGTTCCGGGCGATGAAAGCCCCCGCCGCGGCGCGGGCGTTGCCGAACCTCGCCGAACGCGCCCGCCAAGAGGAGTGGTCATATGAGCGGTTCGCCGAGGCGCTGCTCTCAACCGAGCTGTCCTCTCGGGAGTCCTCCGGCGGCCGGCTGCGGATCCGTGCCGCGCGGTTCCCCGCCCACAAGACCCTGGAGGAGTTTGACTTCACCTTCCAGCGCAGCGTCAAGAAGCAGGTGATCGAGCACCTCGGACAATTGGACTTCCTGCACGCCAAACAGAACGTGATCCTGTTAGGCCCCCCGGGCACCGGCAAGACACACATTTCTGTTGCTTTGGGGATCCGTGCGTGTCTCGCCGGTCACCGCGTGATCTTCAAGACCGCGACCGAATGGGTCGCGTTCCTCGCCGACGCGCAACGCCAGGGCCGCCTCGACGACGAGCTGCGCCGGCTGGAGCGGATCCCATTGCTGGTCTGCGATGAGGTTGGCTATATCCCGTTTGACCCGCAGGCCGCGAGCCTGATGTTCATGCTCGTCTCCCGCCGCTACGAACGCCTCAGCCTGATCGTCACCAGCAACAAGCCGTTCTCCGCCTGGGGCGAGATCTTCGGCGACGACATGGCCGCCACCGCGATGGTCGACCGGCTCATCCACCACGCCGAGATCCTCAGCCTCAAAGGCGATTCCTACCGCCTCAAGGACCGCGACCTCGGCCCCCGCCCCGGGCGCCCGAGCGCCGAAATCGCCTGACCGATCCCCTTCGACGACCTCGCCGAGGGCCGCAGAACGCCGCACAACACGCCGATCTTGGTGGGGACCCTGGTCGCAGACGGTTAAAGCGCCCATCGCCGCTTCAGGCCTCGCCCCTCGGGGCTCGACCTTCGCGACGACGGGCGCTCCTCTCCCCAAGCCAGAGGAGGGGGGGTCAATTCTCAACCGGCGCTACGGGGTCAATTCTCAACCGGCCTTGACACGCTACACCTGTCCCGACACCGGCGCCAACGTCCAGCTCGTTACGCGTGACCCGACCGCCCTAGAGGATTCGGTCATCTCCGTCCAGACCGACGACGTCGACCGTGCTTACGAAGAAGCTCGCGAACTCGGCTACGAGATCGTGCACCCGATCACGACAGAACCATGGGGCGTACGCCGGTTCTTGGTCCGTGCACCAGACGGCAACGTCGTCAACGTCGTGCGCCATCGAGACTGACAGTGCCGCGAAGGGCGTCGCTCAAGCCGATCGTCAGCTGGGACGGCAATCGCGGCGGGCGCGCGGTGACCTATGGCCGTGGCGCTGTTGCTACTGGTTGACGCAGGATGGTGCGCAGCTTTGCTGGCGTGGTGCGGCGGGCGTCGCTGA
>JAABUQ010008823.1_pt1 | contig 13957 bp, 11 predicted proteins | sample 5560001 | NCBI WGS metagenome assembly JAABUQ01 (sample SAMN10711888, study PRJNA513371) | rock metagenome | isolation source: Antarctica rocks | place: Antarctica: Victoria Land, Finger Mt nord | collected 2015-12-18
CGGCTGATCTGCAGACTTTGCGCCAGCTTCCACGCCAGCGCATGTTCGCGTCCCCCGCCGCCCACCACGAGAACTTTCATCATACCCCTTATCCAGCGCCCAAGTTTATGGAAGGCCCAAAGTCATGGAAGAAAGTGCGCTAAAAGCCAGTCGGCTCATCATCGCGTCTTAGCTCCAAGTCCACAAACTTGGCGTACTCGGCCATAAAGCCGACCTTGACCATGCCGGTCGGGCCGTTGCGGTGCTTGCCGATAATCACTTCAGTTTCTTCCACTTCCACGCGCTCAGGCCGCTCCGCCCCTTCCACCGCGTAGGCTTCCTTCATCTTGTAGTACGCCTCGCGGTATAAAAAGCAGACCATATCGGCCTCCGCCTCGATGCTGCCCGACTCTCTCAGATCAGAAAGCATCGGGCGCTTGTTCTCGCGGCTTTCTACCGCGCGGGAAAGCTGCGACAAAGCAATAACGGGCACTTTCAGCTCGCGCCCCAGGGACTTCAGGCCACGCACAATCTCACCGATCTCCTGCACACGGTTCTCAGTCTTCTTGTGCGAGCGCATAAGCTGCAGGTAGTCTACAATGATGAGGCCCAGCCCATGTTCAGCGGCCAGTCGGCGGCACTTGGCGCGCATAGTCAGAGCATTAGACTCAGTGGCGTCGTCAATGAAGATAGGCGCTTCGTACATGCTCTGCACGACGAGGGCAAGCTGTGTCCATTCGTCCTCGTTGAGGTGGCCGGTGCGCAGCTTGTGCGAGTTGACCAATGCCTGCGAGCACAGCATGCGCTGGGCAAGCTGTTCGCTGGACATTTCCAGGGAGAAGATGGCGACAGGCTTTTGCTCTTTAATCGCCACATGCTCGGCAATGGACAAACACAAACTGGTCTTGCCCATAGAGGGGCGGGCGGCCACGATAATCAAGTCCGTGCTTTGCAGGCCGGACGTAATCATGTCAAACTCATGGATGCCGGTAGACAGGCCGGAAATCTGCTGCTTTAGCTCGCCCAGCTCTTCCGCGCGGTCAAAGACAGATAGGAGAAGCGTGCGAAGCTGGGCAAAGTATTCCGCCGTGCGCTGCTGGGCGACGGCAAACACCAAGGCTTCGGCCTTGTCAATCACCTCGGCGATGTCTTCCACTTCGCCGCGCGCCAGGCCCACAATCTCCATTGCCGCGTCAATCAAACGCCGCAGGATCGCTTTTTCTTCAACAATCTTGGCGTAGTATTCAATGTTGGCGGCAGTGGGAACAGTGTCAAAGAGCGCTAAAAGATATTCTAGGCCGCCAATGGCTTCGAGTTTGTCGCGGTTCTTGAGTTCCTCTTGGACAGTAATGGGGTCAACTGGCTGATCACGCTCGGCAAGATAGGTGATTACTTCAAACAGTGTGTGGTGGGCATCGCGATAAAAGTCTTCCGGGCCGAGGATTTCGGCGGCTTTCTCCACCGCAGCACGCTCAATCAGCATTGAGCCTAAAGTAGCCTGCTCGGCTTCAATGTTCTGCGGCGGCACATAGGCGCTCAGCGCGCCCAGAGTGTTTGCCCCGCCGCCATTGCCATTGCGTCCGAAGCCATTGCCGCTGCGCCCGTTGGGGGCAGGGCGGGAAAACCCAGTGGTGTCAGGCATTGTGGTTCCTCTACACGGGCAGGGCCAACCCTCCGGGAGAGGATTGGCCCCCTCCCGTCGGCAAGACTAGGAGGCTTCGGTCACCACGGAGACTTTGAGGGGCACAGTGACATCACGGTGCAGCTTGATAGGCACTTCGTATTCTCCCACAGCCTTGATGGGGTCTAGCAGGCCGACTTTGCGCTTGTCCAGCTTAATGCCAAACGTCTTCTCGGCGGCGGTGGCAATGTCGGCAGCCGTGACACGGCCATACAGGCGGCTGTTTTCACCGGCTTTGACGCGCAGGGTCACAGTCTTATCGGTGAGCTGTTCAGCAGTGCGATCTGCTTCCTGGCGCAGCTTTTCCGTCCGGCGCTCTTCCTGGGCATGGCGCATCTGCAGGTTCTTCATCGCGCCGCCCACGGCTTCAATGGCAAGCTTGCGGGGGAAGAGATAATTGCGCGCGTAGCCGTCAGCTACGGTAAGCACGTCGCCTTGCTTGCCCTGCTGGGCGATGTCCTGGGTGAGAATAACTTTCATTGGTAGGTTTCCTTGGGTTGTGTGATAAGTAATGGCTTGTGTGATAAATGTTAAGTTGTGCTGGCTACTTGCTGCTGCGGTACTGCACGCCAATCAGCGGCGCGGCGCGGCGCGTTAAATCCTCGCCGCCCAGCACCAGGCCCACGGCGGGCGTGACCTTGAACACGCCGCGCGCGTCTAGGTGCGGCTTGTTGGCATCGTATAGCTCGGCGGAGAACGTATTGGCGCGCCCCAGCCCGTAATCTGCGCCGACCGATAACTTGGAGGCGTATAACCCCGCCCGCACATCGGCTAGGCCGTCCGGGGAAAGCATCTTGCCCCCTTGCAAAATGAGCTTGCCCGCACTGTCCGTATCACCGATGCCGTAGATGCCCACGCGCCCAAACAGGCCGGGCGTGGAGCCGGGGATAGGGGCAACAGCATCCACGTCTATGCGGAAGTGCTTGTCGCGCGTGTTTTGCAGAAAGTCCACGCGCGGCGCGATGAGCGGCACGAATATCTTGTTGGAGTGCGCGCGTCCCTCGGCAGGAACGACAACCGCCCCGCCCGGCCTAACAATCACGGTTGGCGTCGTCTTCTTCTTAGTGCCTGCAATCTTGTTTAACCTCTCCAATAATGCTTCCGTCTGCGCGCTGGCATCGTGGATATTCTGCACGGTGCCTTTGAGATTGGCTTGGATGGTAGCGTCACCCGTCAGTGTTTGAATGTTGGCCGCGACCAAAGCCAGCTTATCCGTAGTGGCTTTCAGGTTAGCAACTGTACCCGATAAGTTCTTGTTGATGTTGCCGTTCTTCAACAGATCGTTGGCCGACTGGGTCAGTCCCGCGACCGAGGCCGTCGTGTCGCGCAGGTTGCCCACAATCTCATTAAGCTGGGCGCGGTTGCCGGTTGCGAGGTCTCGGAATGTGCCCGTCGTCGCGTTGATGTTGGATAGGGCTAGCTGCGAATCGGTGCGCGTTCGGCGAATGAGTTCCAGCACCTGGGCATTGTCTGTGTCTAATGTACGACTCAGTTTGTCAGTGAGTTGCGCGCCTCCCCGCGAGGCCGCGTCGATGTTGTTGACTGTTTCCAGTAAATTGCTTTGCAGTCGCTTGTCGGCCAGCAGCGTATTGGCATTCTTTGCGGTCACAGTCAATTGGTCAATCAGGCCGTTGGCGCGCGTGATGGACGATGCCAGGTCGCCGGTGCGCGTACCCTGCAAGTTGGCGGCTCCGGCTTGGATGTTGTTACCGGGATGCTTGCCTGCATCCCGGGGCGGCACTATCGTGAGAATGCCCGTGCTGCCCAGCAGCGGCGTGCTGATGACAAACTGCGACCCGATTGGGATGCGGTACGGCTTGCCGTCCACTTTGTCGTTGAGGGAAAGCTGCAAATCGGCTCGCTGCCCTACCAATCGCACTTTGTCCACGGTGCCGACCTGCACGCCGGACTGCTGAACCGGAGCGCCTTTGTCTATCCCCGTCGCATCGTCAAACAGCACGTCCACAGTATAGGTGTGGCGCAGCAGGCTGGCCTGCAAAAAGAATGCCCACATGCCCCCAAACAGCGCCAGTGCGAGGATGACTGCCGCTCCGACTTTTGCTGTGTTGCCTGCGGTTGCCATACATTGCTTTCACGTAAACGCCATGCCAGGCAGAAAGAACTCTGCCGGGCAGAGGGAACTCTTAACGGCGACCGACAGCGATAGGGCCGTGAGACTTTCCCTGCACAAATTGCTGCACGACCGGGTCTGTGCTGGCTTTGACTTCGTCCGGCGTGCCGAAGGCGAGCAGATGTCCTTCGTGCAGCATGGCAACTTTGTCGCTGATCCGCCATACCGAAGGCAGGTTGTGCGAGACGACAATGCTGGTCACGCCCAGCTTGTCGCGCATGTCCATAATCAGCTCATCCACCACGCTCGCCACAACCGGGTCCAGCCCGCTGGTTGGCTCATCATAAAGCAAAACTTGCGGGGCCAGGGCGATGGCGCGTGCCAGCCCGACCCGCTTTGCCATGCCGCCCGACAATTGCGATGGCATCAAGCTTTCCGTGCCGGGCAGGCCGACCAGCGCCAGCTTTTCGGCGACAGTCTGCTTTGTCTGCGCTTCGGCAACATGGCGGCGATGGCGCAGGCCAAACGCCACATTTTCATACACCGACAGCGAATCAAACAACGCCGCGTACTGAAACACCATGCCCATGCGCTCGCGCACGCGGTTGAGGGCCTCCTCGCGCATGCCGACAATCTGGTCATCCCCAATCCAGATTTCGCCGCTGCTGGGCCGTGTCAAGCCCCCAATGCAGTGCAGCAGGGTTGTTTTGCCGCACCCGGACATGCCCATGACGCATAAAATCTCACCCGGCTCCACTTTCAGGGTGATTGACTGCAGTATTTTCTTTGCGCCGCGTTGAAAACTCAGCGCGCAGACTTCAATGCCGACACGAGCCTGAGCATCAGTGGCATTCTCACCCGGCATCGTTTCTTGGGGCAATGCTTCTTCGCTCAAAACGTCACCGTGCGGGGGAACATCACGGCAGCGAGAAAGAAGTTGCTGATATAAATCAGCACAATGGAAATGACTACGGCGTTGGTAGTCGCCCGCCCCACTTCCGTTGCCCCGCCCTCGGTGTTCAGTCCTTCGCGGCAGCCCACCGTGGACAGGATCAGCCCAAACACCAATGTCTTGACCAGCCCCATGTAAAAGTCGCGCGGCTCTACTATCTGCCGCAGCGACGCGGGAAACGTAGATGCCGGGACGCCGTAATAATTGGTAATGAGGTATCCGCCGATCACGCCGACCGCGTCCGCGATAGCGCAGACGACGGGCAGCATGACCACCGATGCAATCACGCGCGGCACCACCAGATACTGCACCGGGCTGACAGCCAATGCGCGCAGGGCATCAATCTGCTCCGAAACCTTCATTGTTCCCAGTTCGGCGGCGATGGTGGAACCCGCCCGCGCCGCCACCACCACGCCTGTCAGGACAGGCACCAGCTCGCGTGCCAGCGACAATGTCACAAAGCCCCCTGACAGCGGCCCCTGCCCGTACTGCTGCAAGAACGGCGTAAAGTACAGCGAGATGACCATGCCGGACATCAGCGACGTGAGCATCGCGATGGGGATGGAGTTGAACCCAATCAGCGCCATCTGCTGCAGCAAATCGCGAATGTCCACCTGCCCTTTGGCGACGAATTGAACCCCCTGCCCCAGCATCACCGACACTTCGCCCACATACGAGAGAAAGTCATGCACGAGCCGCTTGACCGGCGCGGCCACCTCGCCGGCAGCAGCGGGGAGCACGCCCGGAGCGGCAGGTTCTTCGTGCGGGGCAGGCAGGGAGGCTGTTTGGTCGGCCATAGTCTGTCCTCAGCGTTTCCTTCTTCCGCCTTCCGTGTTTCCTTCGGAACCGCTTTAGTATACTGGCAAGCCGGGGGGCGTGTCAAGGTAAACGCAGACATGGGATGTCTGTTTGAAGGGTGGGGGGACAATACGGCGGGGTGCGGCTTGGCCTCGGCACAGCGCTTATGGCGCAATGGTAGGGTGCTGTCATAGACCCTCTGCACCTAACGGCAAAAAGTCTTGACGCTAATCATGGCGTCAAGGCTTTTGTAGAGGCTATGTCAGGTCTGCCGCTGCACCAGGCTACCTTGCGGGTCATACTCAAACTGGCATGGCCTGATGTCAGATACCTAGCGAGCGCCACCGTCCCCTTAGCCATGTTGACCGGGTTGAGCGAATCCCCGATGCCCCCACAAACAATCGCTGTAGCTCATCCCGTCCGGGTCTATCTCGTTGACGGGGTTGTAGAGGGTGAAGCTGTAGAGGTTGAGGCCGCCTTTGTAGCCAATCGGGTCGCGGGTGACGAACCGGCCCTGCTGCGGGTCGTAGTAGCGCTGCGTCAGGTGCAGAATGCGGTAGGAACCGTTAACCAGGCCAACTATTCTCCCGTCTCAGACAATGTCGTTACCTTAATTGCGTTTACAACAAACGGCATCGAAATATACCTAAAGAACGTGTATGTTATTTATCTCGACGTCATAGTAGTCACCATGTTTATCAAAAACTGTTAACTCTAGTGTCAGGTCTGATCTGCCTTCTTCTTGGCTCCATAAGTTCACGTAGACGCTCCATTGCGTCGGATTAGAGTCGCCCACTTCTACGATCTCCCCGTAAACAAGAGCCTCTAGAACATTACTGTCAGGCATAACCAAGCGGAACGGCCATGCCCCCGCTGCCTCTTGTAATTGCCGTGCCGTTAACCCTCCTTTCCGGCAGAGCTGTTCCAAGTTCTCGTACTGAGCGTCCACGAGCAACGTCATGATCCAAAGGATAGTTCTAACCAACTTGTTTTCATCCATCCCCGCGTTCCTTATTGCTACCTAATGCAATCTCCAGGAACCGGCTCTGCTGCGGGTATGCGAGTGTTAAGGTTTAACCTAATCATCACTCGTATAAGATGAAGTTAGTCATCAATATCCAATGGTAAAGGCTTGGAAACTGGTGTTCACTGATTTCTGTTTTGCTCCTCTCCGTTCCATCGATTATATAAACAGTCTCTTGCAATGGCCTGACGACGAGTGTTGTACCTGCCATGTCCGTACCAATTTGCAGAAGACCTTTGTCGTACTCAACAGCCTTTATATCTGCCCGATTGAGACGTGCTTCTCCAAGTACAGTCTCGACGGTTTGATAGAGCGAGAAGAACGCTCTGAGTTGTGGAGATAAACGTTCTAATAGAACATCGTTGCCGTTCGCTTCTTTGATACACCTGAACTTCTGCGAGTCTGCTAGCAACATCTCTGCTTTGTCTTTTGCAGACTGAAGGGGTAGTGCATTAATCCTTTGCTTTTCATGCATATACTCCTTTGCGAACTTGGACATGGATTTTTGCTTAATTACCAGTTGGTTAACGCCCGATACTCCTACTATAAATAGTAGGACTAGAAAAGTGACTATGACTATACTGTGCATTTCTTGGATCGAAAAGTTTTACCGGTTTCTTAATAGGGCGCTGACTGAAACTAAGCGTCAACGCCCCATAACTTGTAGCGAACTCAGTCAGTGTATTCCGGTGCCATCCTCCGAAACGTTACGCAAGATTCTAGCAGGAATCGTGTAGCGGTTAAAGCCAGCTTTAAGAAGCCTTTCCCCCCTCATCAGTCTCGTGTGAGCAGCCATATGAGCACCATAGTCTAAGAGACGAAGATTTAGTTTGTTGCTATGGATTGCTGCTGGTAAACCCTGCGTCGGAAATAAGGTAAGAAGCCTACGTCCTCCAGTCAAATTGACTGGGTGGCCGGATAACGGATTTAGATGGTGAAGATTTTTCCCATCCCGCACAATGTTCCTGGTCATCCTCGCAAATTGTCCACGAGCGATTTCTTTGGCCCCTTGTTTGAGCGCAGCTTTTGTCAAGCCTGCCGATCCAAGTGTCACACCAACCTCAACAGCCGTTTCTGTGTACTCTCCACCAGCATAAGCGCCGCCGTTGTAATCTACTGCTCCGTTTGCATCGCCAACGCCGGTTGCCTCACCTAAGTACTTCCTTCCGTATTTGGTTAAGCCAAAGGTTAGCGAGTCTCCCGCGCCCGCCGAGAAGTTAGCGACAGTGGTGAGCCAATCTGTCCCGTCCGGGTCTATCTCGTTGACAGGGTTGTAGAGGGTGAAGCTGTAGAGGTTGATGCCACCTTTGTAGCCAATCGGGTCGCGGGTGACGAACCGGCCCTGCTGCGGGTCGTAGTAGCGCTGCGTCAGCAGGTCAAGACCCGTCTCCACGTCCGTGTAGTAACCCCACTGACCCCCGAAGCCCGCCGGGTCGGCATGCGAATCCATGACTTTTAGGTCAGCGTTCCTCTATTTCTTTCCGCTTGTCTTCTGGAAGCCAATTCCAAATAACATCGTAGTACGCTTCTGCCATTTCTTTAATGGCACCTTCATCACGATTTCCTAAGAACTTGTGCAAGTCCTCAATCGTCTCGTAGTGCATAGGCTGATGGAAGAAGGCGACCAAGTCTTCCATTAATATATACAATTTCATAACTTCATCGACATCGACTTGTATCTTCTGGCTCAATTGTTTATCTTCCCGTGAAAACCGGGTTTCTGCCTTCTAGTCTTACATCGCCATTAAGCACATGCTCTGTGGCCCCAGAAAGAGGGTTGTGTCTGACTTCAACTTCACTTCGTCGGGCGTTGAACTCAACGTGCGCATTTCCATGTCCCCTCTTCAGCAGATATTTTCTTTCGGCATCGATAGGACTTAATGCCTTGCGCCGTGCCAATTCTGTGAAAACCTTGTTTTGATCTTTGGCAATTATTATGCCATCTTTCTCAATTCCGCGTGACCCGCTCGTGGTTGTATAGTGCCTCAACCGAAGAATTTCATCGGCTCCCCTAGCCGCTTCTTCGGCATCTTTAGCAGCAAGCCCTGCCTTCCGCAGCCTCTTGGCTGCTCGGAGTATCTTGGCACCGGTGGCAAACTCACCTAAGCCGGGAACTTCACCACCCAGCGAAAGAGCCGCGCCGACATAATCCCCTTCACGCAGGGAGTCCAAACCACTGGCAAGGTTGGCGGCCTCTCCGACAGGGCCAGGAATCAAGCCCACCACTCCTGCCGCATCCCCTGCTGGACTCAGCCCGCTGGGGTCGTGTTCATTGACAGGGTTGTAGAGGGTGAAGCTGTAGAGGTTGAGGCCGCCTTTGTAGCCAATCGGGTCACGGGTGACGAACCGGCCCTGCTGCGGGTCGTAGTAGCGCTGCGTCAGCAGGTCAAGGCCTGTCTCCACATCCGTGTAGTAGCCCCATTGACCCCCGAAGCCCGCCGGGTCTAAGTAGCGGGACCTGCCGGGGGCCTGACCGTACTGGGTGTCTACGCCTAGAGCAGCCAGGTCGGCAGTCGCCTGCCCAAAGGCATCATAAGTAACGGTGTCCAGGGCACGGGCGCTGCCCTTCTGCGCATGGCGCTGCAACAGGTTGCCCTGCGGGTCGAAGGTGTAGGCGTAGAACTGGCTGCCGTAGTTTTGACCGTAGTAATTGCTTGGGCGGGGTGAGGCGTACTGCGCACCGGGGTAGTAGCGCATCCGCCAGCCATCTGCGCCAAACCCATTGGCCGCGACCACGGTGCCGTCGGGCTTTTCCTCAATAACGGGCGTACTGCCGTCATAAAGGAAGTACGTGGTGCCGTAGTATGTTTTCTTCCAGGCCCGCATTCCGTCGCCATCGTAGGCGGCGCTAAAGGCAGTTCCGCCGTAGCTGGTCATTCGGTTTTCGACATCGAAGGTAGTTGCAGTCGTGTTGTATCTCGTGGGGTTCCCGTTGCCGTCATAAGTGAAGTAACTTGGGCTATTAAAGATGATCTGGTTGTCGCTGTTGAAGTTATGCGCCAGCGTCCGCCCTGATGTGGTCTGAACATCATAAGGGTTGCCGACCGGATTATAATCCAGCGTGTAGTTGTAGCTCTCGGAGTAGTAACCGTTATCGTTGAGATCGGTCGCATAGCTGTATTCTTGGGTCAGCAGGCGATTATTCTGCGAGCTTTCGGTTTGATGGTACGTGTTGTCGTAGTGATAGGAGATGTTCCGACTGGCGGGGGGCGCTCCCGCAACGGCGGGCGTGTTCCCAGCCTCGAACAAACGATTGCCGACGCCATCGTAGGTCATGCCGGTAAAGCTGGACAGGATGGCTTTGCTGGTAGTGGCATTTTGAAGGCTTGTCAGGAAGCCCCGCGCATTATAAGCATACGTGGTCGCCGTCAGCGGGCCAGTCGCCGATTGGAGCCAGCCGTTGCTCTGGTACGTGTAATTGTAGACGCCACCGGTCCAGGGGAATGCGGCCTGCGTCATGCGCCCTAAGCCGTCGTACTGGTAGCTGAAACCACCCAGTGGCGTGGTCATCGTCTTGCGGGTGCCATCGGAATTATATTGGTACGAGATGCTCTGGTTCTGTGATGGGCCACCGGTCGCAAATTGGGTGATGACGCTCAGCGGGTTGTCTAGGTCATCGTAAGAATACGTTTTTGCTCCTGTCTGGTCGGACATCTGCTGACGACGGCCATAAGAATCATATTGGAATGTGACATCCGGCAACTGACTGCTTGGATAATGAATGCTCGTCAGCAGGCTTTCCGGGTCATTCCGCACGTAATCCGTTTCAATGTTGTTGCCGTCAATACGCTTGACAAGGTTGTTGTCGGCGTCATAGGACATTGAAAGAGTATCAAAGACTCCGTTGTGCAAAGGATAGCTGATACCGGCCAAGTTGCCTACGGTGTCATACGAGTAGAATGTCTGAGCCGCGTTCGCATCCATGATGCCGACAATTCGGTAGCGTCCATCATAGGCATAAGTTACTGACTGCGGTTCATCGTTGACGGAGAGTACCTCACCCTCCTGTCCATAGGTGTAGCTCGTCTGCCGCAGCAGCTTACCGCCCTCGTCGTAGGAAGCCATGCTGCTAAGCGGCCCTCCGAGATAGACATAGGTGTTGGTAGTATGCGCTCTGCTTGCGGGGCTGGCTGGCTGCGTCGGCGGGTATGTTGCCTGGGTCAACTGATCTGCTGTGTTGAACGAGTAATCGGTCTCGTTGCCGAGAGCATCAATGCTTGCCGTGCGGTTGCCCCGGTTGTCGTATTGATAATAGGTTGTAGAAGTCGTGATGTTGTTGCTTGCGTCCGGCCCTGAGACGGTGACGGCAACCGGCTCACCTAACGCCTCTGTCTGTGTGTAGCCGTTAAGGCCGGTGGTGTAGTTATAGCCAATCTGCGTGATGCCGTTCGGGCCGGGTTCGGAGGCCGTCAAGACATTCCCCAAATTGTCGTATGTATAACTGGAAGTGACGGTCGATCCTCTCACGCCGGGCAGGGGCGAGATAATGTCCTTAATCAGCCCATTTGGATAGTAATCATAGGTGGTAGCCGTCAGATTGCCGGTCTGTACCTGCTTGACCTGCCCCAGCGGAAATGAGTAGTCATAGGCAGCCGTCGTGACCGTCGTTCTTGGATCGGTGACTGTTTGTAAGTTTGCGTAAGGGCTGTTGTCGTATCCAATCTGCGTTTGCTGGTTGTTCCGGTTTGTGATGGAGGTTGGGAAGTACGGATTAGGTGCGCCGCTATAGCCAAGGAGCGTGCTGTGGTTCAGCGCGTCGGTGTCACCGGTATCCGCATTGCGTTGTCCTGGCGCGAAGTTTTGTGTCCACTGCTGCGTTACACTACTGTCGCTGTTAGTGACCGTTACTTGGGTTTTGCTGCCGCTGTAGCCGTAGCTGCGCTGCCTCTGGTTGGCGTCCGTGAGCGACTGAACGCGCCCAATGCTGTCATATTGGGTCGTTGCGGCAGTGCTGAGCAGTGTTTGACCGGTTGGGTCTGCTGCCTGCACCGAGTTGAGGTAAGCGATACCAGCAATGGGGATGTAGCCATACTGCCAGCGCGGGCTGTTGGGAGCATTGATCTCCGACACGGATGTCAGGCTGGCAGAGCCGCCTGAACTGCCAAAGCTGTAGGTGATCTGCCTTCCGTAAGTATCCTGTATTGTAGAGAGATAGGCCCCGCTATAGGTGAACGAGAGCAGTGTCAACTGCGGGAGGCCGTCGGTCATTGGGCTTGAGTCATTAACAATGCTGGACAGCCGGTTGCTGCCGTCGTAGTTGATGGTGATGCCACGCCCGACCAGATTAGTCTGCTGTGTCAGTAAGTACAGGCTTTTGCTGCCCGTACTGAGCGTAAAGGTCGATTTGGAGTGATCTTTGTCGGTCATCGTCAGCGACTGCCACTGACCGGCGGCTGTTCCGGCGACGCCAGTGACTATGTACGGCGTTCCCGCAGCCAGAGTGAACTGCCCGGTCGGTGTGCCGCTGCTCAGGATCGGCGTCCAAGTTTCGGTTGCTCCGTTAGGATAGCGCAGGACGAGGCTGCTCCAGACTCCACTCTGTTGCGCTCTGACTGTCATATCATAGCTATGCACCCATCCCGGCGAGAAGCCCGGCGAGCTATAGCCTTTAGCGGCAAGGGAACTTCGGTATGTGCGGCTGAAGCTGGCGCTAGGGCCGACTGGATTATAAGCATCTAGGTCTATGCCAGGCGTATTCTCCTTCACGCCTGAAGGAAGGCTCACTCCTTCTGAGGAAGAAGGCCCCCAACCGTCCGCATCCGATTCGTCTGTAGGCACTGCGCCCTCTGCCCAGTCTGGAGGCGGTATGTCACCAAAGGGCAGGGTAGTAGCAGGCAGCAAAGAGAACGCCGCGAGGGCGGCATTGCCCGTGACCCCGGCAAGCGCGAGGCTGAACTGGCCGTTGGTGACCGTGACGGGGAACGTCTTAACAACTGCCTTGTTCACCCCGCCTGCATCGGCATAGATGTCGTAGTTCGTTAGGATTTGTGTGCCGTTAGCAGTGGCATTGAAGACGCGCTGGCCGGTTGTGCTGCCCTGGATTTCGGCAAACAGCAAGCTCAGAACATAGGTGCCGTTGGCGACTGGCTCGGCATAGCTGAACTGCGCGCCGGAACGCTGCGCCTGATAGAGCGCCGGATCAGCCGTGCCGCTGATTGCCGCCGTGGTGCTGATGGGAGCGCCACCTGTGAAGCCCTGGTCGGCGTTCCACAGTTTCCCTGCCCCATCTGTGTAGTCTGCCCCGCCGCCGTTGATGCGCACCAGCGGCATGGCGTTGGCCTCGTTGGAGCGAGCGCTTTGTGGGCCACTGGTTGCAGTGGGATCGCTGCCGCTGACAGCAGAGATAGTCACTGCCGTCACCTGGTAGTAGTAGGTGGTTCCGTTAACAGCGCTGGTATCGGTATAGGTGGCCGTTGATGCCCCGTTCGGCTGGGCCGTTGCTTGCGGCACTTTGTAGAGAGGCGTACCGCCCTCGTTTCCAGCGGACGTGCTTCGGTAGATGTAGTAGTAGTAATAGTTGGAATAGCTTGGGCCGCCGTCTAGCGGTGCATGATCGGGAGGGGCGGGGAAATTAGCATTGGTGCCGGTCCAGCTCAGGGCGACCTGACTTGTACTGGGGGTAGCGCTCAGGTTTGTGGGGGCGGGGGCGCTGGCAATAAATTGGGCCAGAGTGGGCGTGGCAGCGAACAGACAGACTACGGAGGCAAGCAGGAAAACAAACAGCCTGCGGCTCCACCAGGGCTGGCGCACAGATGCGGAAACGTGGGGGACTTGGCACAAACGCATGACCTTCTCCTTCATCGAAAAGCCTATCCACACGGAGGGATAGAGTTCTGGCAACCGCGAGACGAACAATGGACTGCTTGCGGAGGTCTTAGCCCTGTCCGCAAGGACTTGCTTTTCGTTTCTGTGGCTTTCAGCCCGATGTTCTGGGAGGAAAGCCTCTGCTATGTGGCGAGGCTGGTATCTTTACCAGCAGCGCACTCTTATCGTAACACGGGCTAGTGATCCTGTCAAGAGGTTTATGTATTAAATCTTTGTTAAGTATGCAACGGGGCTGCACCTCATGCCAAGCACTCAGGCGGAACAAGCAAAGGCCAAAGCCGCTCGGCGGAAACGAGCTTGCATTTCAGTGATGCCCTGTGTCATGCCAAGCCATCCATCAACGTACCACGGAACCATAGAAGAAAGCAAACAGTCATGCAGGCTTGCTTTCTTATTCTCACGGGTCACGGGAACTCTGTCAAGAAGTTTTTTTGCGCAGGCGGCCGCTGCCAATCAGCAAGCCGCCCCGCGCGGGTAGGCACGGCCTTTCGGCTTGCTATAGGCGCCGCGACGGGGTTTCTACGGCTTGGCGAGCGCGTACCAACGATGGAAGAAATTAGGCCGTCGTTGGGAGGGGCTTGCAATGCGAACGGAACGCCTGGGGCAAGCCTTTGCCGCACGCGGGCG